>Ga0184637_10000675_pt1 | contig 24821 bp, 24 predicted proteins | sample PLM3_127_b2_FD_133143 | JGI IMG/M metagenome (GOLD analysis project Ga0184637, IMG submission 133143) | Groundwater sediment microbial communities from an aquifer in East River, Colorado, USA - PLM3_127_b2 | ecosystem: Environmental > Terrestrial > Soil > Riparian zone | place: USA: East River... | reverse complement strand
CGAGTACTGGCGCCGCCAGTTCTACGCGACCTTCGAGGACGATCGAGTCGGCGTCCTGAGCCGCGACATAATCGGCGTCAACACCCTCATGTGGGGCAACGACTATCCGCATCACGACTCGATCTGGCCGCACTCGATGGAGATCCTGGACGACATCTTCGAGGGTGTGCCGGAAGCTGATCGTTACGCAATGACCATCGGGAATCTGACCGACCTGTACGGGCTAACCCCCCTCCCTAGCCCTCCCCCGCAAGGGGGGAGGGGACAGCAACGGCCCGCCTCGGCCGACGCGGCCGTCCGACTACCAGGTGGATCGACAGCCCTGCGAGCACGAGCGCCGACACGATGAGATACAGCGCGCGGTAACTGCCTGTCTGGTCCAGCAGAGCCGCGAGCAGCAGCGGGCCGATGGCGTTAGTCGTCCCCTGCAGCAGCTGGGCAGTACCGATGATGGTCCCCACTGCCGTGCGGCCGAAGTACTCCGGCCAGATCTGCAGCTGCAGCACGAGGTTGCCGCCGAGCCCGAGCCCGAGGACGCCGGCCGCGATGTAGGACCACACCTCACCTTCCCCTAACGCCAGCAGCAGGCTCGCGCAGAGAAGGATGCTTCCCCACAGCAGCACCGCCCAGCGCACGCTGGCGAGGCGACTGGTGACCGGGAGCCAGAACACCGCACGGGAGACCACCTGCACAGCGCTGACCGCGCCGACGACGACGGCGGCGGCCGATGGCGCCATGCCCTGGCCCCCCAGGTACGAGAATAGAAAGACGATCGAAATGTTGGGGGCCAGCAGGATGAGCGCCATGCCGGCCGTGATCATCCAGAAGGCGGGGCTGTGCACTGCCTCCCGCGCGGTCCAGTCGCTACCGCTGGCAGTCCCGCGTGTCTGTGCAGGCTCTTCGTCCGACCCCGGGGGCTGGTCCCCGTCCGGCTGCAGGCCGAGGTCCTCGGGCCGGCGGCGCACGAGAAACAGGGCGGGCGCGAGCCCGAGCGCAACTGCCAGCACCCCCAGGCTCATCCACCCGAGACGCCACCCGATCACACCCACGAGGAAGGCAATGAGCGGCGGCAGCAGCAGGTTGGCGATCGGAGGGCCCATCGCGGCGGTGCTATAGGCCGTGGAGCGACGCCGCACGAACCACTGGGCGATCATCGCGCCGGGGATGGAGCTCTGGAGCGCCGAGCGGGCGATGCCCCCCATCAGGCCGAAGGTCAGGTAGAACTGCCACGGCTCCGTCACCAGGCCGGAGGCGAACTGGGCGACTCCCATCAGCAGGATGCAGACCACCAGCACCAGGCGAGGACCGCTCTCGTCGACGATGCGGCCGAGCACGGGCCCGGCGAGCGCCGCGGTGATTGATAAGAGGCTCGAGCCGACGACGATCGTGCTCCGCGACCAGCCCAGGTCCTCGCTCATCGCCGGGAGGAAGATGCCGAAGGTGAAACCGCCGGTGCTCGCCTGGATGAAGAGGCAGATGGAAGCGATACCGACGATGTACCAGCCGTAGAATGGCCGACGGATGCGAATCAGACTTCTCCTGACCGCGGGGCAAGCCCCCACATTTCGACGAGCAGGGGAAGCGAAGGGGAAGACTGGATGGCACTGTACCTCACCAACGACGACGTCCGGCACCTGCTGTCCACGGCGGAATGCGTGGGGGTGCTCGAGGATCTCTTCCAGCAGGAGGCGCGCGGCCTGGTCGAGAACGTGCCCCGACAGCGCCGCCGCTTCGGCAACGCTTCGGCCAACCTGATGGGCGGCACCGCGCTCGGGTCGAAGGCCTACGTCGTGCGCCACTCCTCGGTAAACCTGGTGTACAGCACCGACACCGGCCAGCTGGAGGGGGTGATCCAGCCGAGCACCCTGGCCTGGATTCGCACGGGCGCCGCCAGCGGCGTGGCGACGAAATACATGGCTAAGCCAGACGCCTCAATCGTCGGGATCATCGGCAGCGGACACCAGGCCATTACTCAGCTCGAAGGGGTGTGCAGCGTCCGCCCCATCAAACAGGTCAGGGTGTTCAGCCGCACGCCGGAGCATCGCGAGCGGTTCGCCCGCGAGATGGAGGACCACCTGGGCGTGGACGTAGTGCCGGCGGCGACCACCGCCGAGTGCGTGGGCGGCTCGGACGTTGTAATCACTATTACCAACTCCCGCGAGCCGGTGCTCGCCGGGGAGCTCCTCGAGCCAGGGATGCACGTGAACGCGGCCGGCGGCAACAGCTGGATCCGGCGGGAGGTCGACGAGGAAGCCGTGCGGCGCGCCGACCTCGTCGTGGTCGACAACCTCGAGCAGGCGAAGATGGAGTGCGGCGACCTCCTCTGGCCGGCCGAGCGCGGGACTTTTCGCTGGCAGCAGGCGGTGGAGCTGCACGAGGTGATCGGCGGCAAAGTCAAAGGCCGCCCCGGCGACGACAGCATCACGCTGTTCGAGAGCCAGGGCATCGGCATCGAAGACACGGCTGCGTCCGCCTACGTGCTGCGGAAGGCGAAAGAACAGGGGCTAGGCCAGGAGCTTCCGTTTTAGGAGCGGTCAGGCCAGCCTAAGCAGGCGCGTCGCGTTGCCGTTAAGGATCTTCTGCCGGTCCTCCGCACCGAGCGGCAGGTTCGCCATCCACTTCGTGCCAGGAGCGTTCTCCACGAACGGGTAATCGACGGAGAACAGGATCCGGTCGACGCCCATTTCCATGAGGCAGCACATCAGCGCCGGCGTGGAGAAGTTCCCGCTGGTGGTAATCCAGAAGTTCCGACAGAAGATGTCGCGGAAGGCGATGCCTTTGTTCCCCGGTCGATTCAGCCCATCGTTGATCCTCCATAGGGAGAACGGCACGGACTCGCCCAGGTGCCCGACGATGATTTTCAGGTTCGGGTATGCCTCGAACACGCCGCTCAGCACCATGCGGACCGCCTGCGTCGCCGTATCGATCGTGAAGCCCCAGGCGGCAGTCCGCAGGCCGGGAAAGTCCGCCGCGTAGTCCTGGAAATAGATGTCCACGACTGCCTTCGGGGGCGTGGCGGGATGGAGGTAGATCGGCACGTCGAGCGCCTGCGCCCGCTCGCAGATCGGCCAGAAGCGCCGGTCGTCGAAGAAGACGCCGTTCGTCGGGCCGTTCACCAGGGCGCCCTTGAACCCGAGCTCTTTCACGGTCCGCTCGAGCTCATCGGCGGCGGCCTCGGGGTCTGGCGTCGGTAGAGTCGCGAACGCGGCGAACCGGTCGGGATAGGCGGAGATAGTCTCGAAGAGGCCGTCGTTCGCTCGCTGTGCCAGCGGCACCGCGGTCGCGGCGTCCATACGCTGGACGCCCGGGTTGCCGTGGGACAGCACCTGCAGGTCGATGCCGGCCTCGTCCATCTCGTGAAGCCGCAAGCTGCCCACGTCGTCGAGCCGTTTCCTCAGCTCGGATGAGCGGCCCTCGGTCCCTTCGAAGTGGCTCGCAATCTCCGGGTCCCAGTAGTGCTCCTCGAGTGCGACGACGCGCATACCACCGAGCACGGCCATCTCCTTTCGTGCCAGACGATTGCTTCACAAACTCTGAGAACGCGCAAGTCTACTTGAGGCGAAAACTCTCGTTTGCCAGTAGCCAGCCTATGTCGATGTCGGCAGACGGCAAACAGGCGCTTCACGTAACCCACCGCCTGCTGAGCCGCCCTCGCGCGACTTGTGCGCCCCCCGCAGCTAGCCGAACATGTCCGGCGGCGTCCGCACCACGGCGATGTCCCGCGGCGTTGGCTCATCGGTCTCGGCGGCGAGGTACGAGGCGTAGGCCGCGGTCAGGTCGACGGGGATGGCAAGACGAGACGCGCTCACCAGACGCTGCGAACCAAGTCACAGGCCCGTATGTCGGCGTCTCGGCTGATTACTACAGCATCGTGCAACAGTCCGGTGGCAGCGATGAATCGGTCGTGCATCTCTGGGATGCTGGCGAGCTCAGCAAATGCGAGAAGGTGCCGGCGTGTGAGGGGTTCCAGCCGAAGAGAGGGTGATCTGTCGATCAGACGCAATATCCAGTCGATGGACCATGGAGTCCCTGCTTTACGGGTCAGATAGTGCAGCTCTGCAACCGCCAGGAGCGGTACTAATCCTATCGTCTCGCCCATCTCGAGCGCCTGCAAAACGGCTATGGCCCCTGGACCGATGCGTGCAGAGCGGGTCCAGTACCAGTAAAGGGCGTGCGTGTCCAGCACTACGTACTGGCTCGGGTCAGTCCTGCTCAAGGGGCCGTGGGTCCCAGAGGCGCTTGGCCGCGACGAAGTCTTCCCACTCCAGTTTGGGCATATCGGGAAAAGCGTCGCGCAGGCCGCCCATTCCGTCAGTCGGTGCTGCCCCGGTCTCAGCCGTCAATGGCTCAATGCGAGCCACAGGCCTTCCGCGCACGGTGATGATGACCTCGGTTCCGCTCTCTTGGACTTCTCTGATGACGGCGCTCGCGTTTGCTTTCAATTCCCGTATACCGATCTTGCGTGACAGACGGACTACGGTCATGGAGTCACCTCGTAGAAATGTGACTACATGCTACCGTCGGCTCGCTGCACGGTGCAACGCGGTGTGCTTCGGGTAGATGAGGTCCACTCAAATGAGAGTCCCATCGCTTTCGCTACACCTCTGGCCGGCTGCTAAGCCTGATCAGGCCGCCTCGGCTTGAGAACCGGAGTTGGTAGGGGACATCACTACCGAAAACCGGCGTTCGGTAGTCCTTTCGCCGCGGCAAAAGCAGGCTCGCTATAAACGATTTTTCCGCCGACCAGAGTCAAGAGCACCTGGATGTTGGCGAAGTCTTCCTCCGAAGCAGCCAGGTAGTCTTTGTCCAGGATCAGGAGATCCGCCCATTTCCCAGGCTCCAAGGAGCCGAGGACGTCTTCCCTCAGGACGTACTCAGCCGACCATCGCGTCGCGATGAGCAGAACAGTCCGGCGGTCAATCGCCTGATCTGCGCCCCAGACCTGCCCCTGGCTGTCCGTTCGGTTCACGAGAATCAAGAGCTCCTTGAAGATATTGCCTTCCCTGGAGCCAATCGCTTCGGTGTTGTCAAACTCCAACGCCACTTTCCCGCCGCCGTCGAGAATCCGCTTGATCGGGGCGGTCAACCGGTCGACATACTCATAGCCCGAAGGCTCGACGCTGTTGGCATCCTGTCGGAGCATGGCGGGTCGGCAGGAGAAGATGATTCCGAGGCGCCGTGCCCGACCCACCTGGGCCTCATTGGGATGGAAGGAGCAGAGGCTCATAACGTGCCGCTTCGCCCGGATGTCCTCCAGGCTCATGCCCGCGGCCCTGCTTCCCGCTTCGATAATGTCCATAAATTGGTCTGGCGCTGCATCGCCGTGGACGTCTTTGGCAGCGATCCTGAGGCCTGCCGTGACCTTGGCAAGCAGGTTCGCGCGGGGTACGGTGCCCGGAGCGTAGTTGCAGATCACCTGCTCCCTGAAGTGCATGGCCAGCTCGGGTGAGTTGCATCGGAGGACGGGGCCAGCTGATACGCCGATCGACCAGAGATGGGGCGTTCCATGGCCTGCCACGTCTCCCAGGCGCTCGTAGAATCCAATGGAGTGGGGCCATCCGTTATCGCCCATGGCGTGTGAGTAGCCAAACCGCATGGGCATCTCCCCATTCCGATCGAGCTGGGAGTAGACGTTCAAGGTCACGAGGCCTGGCAAGTCTGAGGACCAGGTCGTGACTCCTTTCGAAGCCCACACTTCCGTCTCTTTGCGGTAGGCATGAGCGAGGCTCTTCATCGGCTCCTGGATGATGAGGTCGGCCATCATGAAATCGAACCGAGCCACACCGCCGCGGCCCAGGTAGCTCCCATCCCGGCCTACCCACTGGCTCACGTCGTAACCGTACGTTCTCTGCACGGCTTGCCTGATCTGGCTGTTGAAGAAGACGCTCGTCCTCGCGGTCCACACCATCAGCGGATTGTTGGGGGAGACCCTGTCGATGTCCTCGATGGAGAGATTGTCCCAGACCTCCCGCGCGACGTTGACCGGCCTCACGTCTACCCGGGTCCATCTGCCTGGCTCGATGCTCGCCATCAGATGCTCGAGCTTGGCCAGGAAATCCTCGGCGGATTCCGCCTGAATCGGCCGCGGCCGAAGATCCCGAAGATTGGGCTCCAGGTCTTCGAGCTCGTCGCGCCAGCGGTCGGGCGCATAACGGGACAGTTGCTCATGGTTAGCGATGACGCCTGGAATGACGGTCTTCCCCTCGAGATCGATCCTCCTGGTGTTCTGATCCGCCATCCTCGCGATGGACGCGCTGCTCCCCGCGGCCATGACCTTGCCGTCCCTGATCGCGAGCGCCTCCGCGATCGTGAAGTCCTGGTCCGCCGTGAGAACCTTCCCGTTGAACAAGATGACATCGGCGAACCGCATCACCTCTTTAGGCAACGTCTCCTGTGCGGATGATTGTTGGGAAGAACCAAGACCGATGAGGAGCGGGATCGCCAACAGCCAGAGATACGGCCCCTTCAGTCGGTGCATCGCGACGCCTCCACACTTGACCTCTAGAACCGTTCATGAGGGTTGGACAGCGCATTGTATGCCGCTCACAGCGGGCGATGGTCTAAGACGTAATACTTGACGTAGTCCTCGAAGTTCTGCTTGCTTCTCTCATATGCCCAGAGATCAGCGAAAGGGCGCCGCCTGCGGGAATGAGGAGGGAGCAGCTATGGGCAAGTTGGACGACCGCGTCGCGGTGGTTAGCGGCGCAGCGAGCGGAATCGGACGCGCTATCGCGCTGCGTCTGGCCGAAGACGGGGCGCAGCTGGGGCTCATCGACATCAAGGACCAGGCGGAGACCGTGGGGCTGGCGCGAGCGAAAGGCGCCGCCGTCGAAGCCTGGGCCTGCGACGTGACCGACGAGAACGCGGTGGCGCGCGCGTTCGACGCGATTGGCGGCCGATTCGGTCGCATCGACGTCCTCGTCAACAACGCGGGCATTCTCTCCGACCGCAAACCGTGGCACGAGCACACGAAGGCCGACGTCGAGCGGTTCATCAACGTGAACTACGTCGGCTACTTCCTGGTGACGAAGGCCGCGTATCCCCTGCTCCGGAAGAGCACCGTGCCAGCCCGGATCGTCAACGTCGCCTCGCGCACGTTCTTCTCGGCGCCGCCCGGGCAGATGGCCTACATCGCGAGCAAGGGCGCCGTCATCGGGATGACGCGCGTGCTTGCGCGCGAGCTCGGCGAGGAGGGCATCACGGTGAACGCCGTCATGCCGGGGCAGGTGGCGACGCCCGGCACGATGGAGTTCACCAGCGAGGAGATCTTCAACCGCACGATGCAGGCGCAAGCGGTCAAGCAGCGCGGCCAGCCCGAGGACCTCGCCAACCTTGTCGCGTTCGTGGCGAGCGACGACGCGCGGCTGATCACGGGCCAGACGATCATCGTGGACGGCGGCGGCTTCATGCACTGAGGGCCGGGGAGTACGATCAGTTTCGCAATTCTGAGCCCTCGGCTTTCAGCCTCCGTGGCTCACAATTGCGGATCGCTGGGCCCACGGGCGGCACGACTCCGGTGCAATGGAGGCCCCACCATGATCAAAACCCAGATGACCGTCGACGAGGCGGTGTGCGCCACGCTCTCCGAGTACGAGGTCGACTACGTCTTCGGGATGCGCATCTATACCGATCTCGACAGCTCTCGCACGCGTCCGATCAGCATTCACTACGAGACCACCGCCGAGCTCATGGCGTACGGGTACGCTCGGATCAGCGGGAAGCCGGGGGTGTGCGCCATCAACCGGCCGGGCACGCCCAACGCCTTGATGGGCCTCGCCGAAGCCTACCACTCGTCCGTGCCGATCATCGTGCTGCTGGATGGGCTGCCCGTCGGCATGGATGGCCGGAATGCGCTCTACGCATACGACCAGATGAGCCTCGTCCGTTCGCTGGCGAAGTGGGTGGCCGAGGTCCCGGTGCCCGCTCAGATGCCGGAGATGCTGCGCAGGGCCTTTCGCGTGGCCACCTCGGGTCGGCCCGGGCCGGTGGTCCTGATTCCGCGAGGCATCGCGGAACGGGAGATCTCCGAGCCGAAGATCTTCGCGGAGCCACAGTTCACCCGGTTTCCCGCGACGCGGCTCGTTCCCGATCCGGAGCTTATTCGAGACGCCGCGAGGCTCCTCGCCGAGGCGGAGCGACCCTGCATCGTGGCGGGCGGCGGCGTGAACACCTCGCGGGCCTGGTCGGAGCTGGGCGAGCTCGTCGAGCTGCTGCAGGTCCCCGTTGCCACCACGATCTCGGGTAAAGGCGCGATATCCGAGCGCCATCCGCTGGCCGTTGGCGCCGTCGGCGACATCCAGGGCGGCCGGCTCGGGCGGGGTCGCGTGGCCGCGAAGATCGTGAAGGACGCCGACGTGGTGCTCCTCGTTGGGAGCCGCACCAACCAGATGGCGACCAGCAACTGGACGGTTCCCGACCCAAACACCACGCTCATTCACGTGGACATCGATCCGATGGAGATCGGCCGCAACTACACGACGCGACTGGGCATCGTGGCGGATGCGAAGCTCGCGCTGCGGGCTTTGACCCAGGCACTCGGCGAGGCATCGTACCGCCCACGCAGCTCGCGCACCGAGGAGATCGCGCAACTGCTGGAAGAATGGGAGCGCGACAACCGCGAGATGGAGAGCTCCAACGCGATCCCGATCCAGCCGGCGCGGCTCATTAAGGAGATCAGGCCCTTCGTCGACTCCGACACGATCCTGGTCTCGGACGGCTCGAGCCCATTCATGTGGGCGAGCAGCCACCTGAAAGTCGACGCTGGCCCTACCTTTATCAGCCCGCGCGGCACGGGCGCCATCGGCACCGGGTTTCCCATGGCCATGGGCGCCAAGCTCGCGGCCCCCGACAAGAAGGTGATCTGCTTCGAGGGGGACGGCGGCATCATGTGCGGCATCCTGGCCGAGCTCGAGGTTGGCGCGCGCTACAACCTGGGTATTCCCGTCATCGTGTTCAACAACGGCTCGCTCCTGCACGAGAAGAACCGGATGCGCGGCCCGCTGCGGGAGGAGATGGATTTCCTGCCTGGCATCGACTTCGCCATGGTTGGGCGGGGTCTGAAGTGCGAGGGGATCCGCGTCGAGCGGCCGGACGAGATCCGGCCCGCGCTGGAGCGTGCGATGGCGAACCACAGGACGCCGACCGTCGTCGACGTGGTCATCGACCACGACCAGGGCTTCCCCGCCGGGGGGTGACAGCCACGGGTGTGGCGGCCTCCGGGGAACCTCTTTGGGAGGCGCGGCCGAAAATGCCCCGAATTGAACCGCTCGTCCTGAGCTTGTCGAAGGACCTATGGTTCGACAGGCTCACCATGAGCGGTTTTCGGCCGTGCCTCTAGCCGCAAAAAACGTACGGGCAGAATCTGGCCAGGTCGGGTACACTATCCGCAGTGGTATTGCATTCGGCCACCCGCTAGGTTGAGTCCTCAGGCGTTCGCCCTGATCTCCTGTTTTCTCCTCTGTGTAGCGCTGACCGCAGTTCCAACTTTACTGACCTAAGGAGTCAGCGCATGTACACCGATAGGACCCTCACCTGTCGCGACTGTAGCCAGAGCTTTGTGTTCACCGCGGGCGAGCAGGAATTCTTCGCGAGCAGGGGATTCACCAACGAGCCGTCGCGGTGCCCGGAGTGCCGAGCGCAGCGGAAGAGCCAGCAAGGTGGTGGCTATGCCAGTACCGGCGGGTATTCCGGCGGCGGTGGCTACGAGCGCCGCGAGCGAGAGATGTTCTCCGCCATCTGCTCCCAGTGTGGGAAGGAGGCGAGAGTTCCCTTCCAGCCGCGGGGCGACCGACCAGTCTATTGTTCGGACTGCTTCGCCGTGCAGCGAGGGGATTCCTATGCCTCGGGCGGGAGTCGCAACCGCTATTAGCTTGAAGTCAGGGATCATGGGTTCCAACCCGAACTGATCCCGACACAGCGGCAACGCTAAGGCGAGGCGGCCACCTCAGGTGGCTGCCTCGCCTTTTTCGAATCAAATGTTCAGGCGACGGAGTGTAGCTGGTACCCCACAACCTCGTCGGGACGAAATGCCGCCCAAACCTTGTTTTCGTTGTCCAGGAACACCATGGCTGGCCGCTGACGGTCAGGGCCCGAGGGTGGGAACGGCTCATGTGCGTTCTCGTGCCGCGCACAGCTTGCCTCAGGCACCTTGATCAAGCGTCCGTCCTTGAGGTGCACAGTTACAGCCATCTATTCTCCATCGAGGACTATGTGTCTTTCTCAACCCATCCTAGGGGCGCTTCGGGTCGGTGCGCCAGCGAATAAGTTCACAGGCTTACAGAAAAGCGTGGCGCCTTCACCCGCGTGCTGCCTCTGGCGGACCGGAAGGCGCGCGGACCACGGTATCCACCAGATGGTCGAGCTCGGCCGCTGGGTTCTCGCAGAGCCCCGTGTGAACCGGGGAGGTCTGAATCACCGTGCTCCGCGGCGCTACCAGCCAGTGGAACCGCTCCCCAGGCGGTAGCGCCGCGACCGGGCCCCCGGCGGGATCGCCCTCGCAGATGAGCGGGATCAGCGCGAGCTGCTCCTCAACTTCCGCGAGGTCGAGCCACGGCGCGAGCGCGGCCAGCCGCTGGCGGTCGACCGCGATGCGCGCGCCGAGGAACGGACACGTGCTGCAGAAGAGGATCACGCCCGCGTTGATGAACTCCTCGCGCTCGACGAGCGGGACTACCCGAACGATGGCGTAGTCAAAGGAGCTGGGCGCGGGCATTGATCGCCTCCTCCACGAACGCTCGGGGCGGCCGCAGCCGCGCCGAAAGATACGACGAGTAGGCAGCCCGGTGCTCCTCCGGGCTGAAGAACGCCGGATCGTCGAGCCAGGCATCCGGGATGAGCGACACGATGCTCTGAATCACGTTGGGTGTCAGACGGCCGCTCAAGACCCAGTCGACCTCGCGCAGCGCGCTCGCGTGGCGCAGGAGCACGTGGCTCCGAATCTCGAGAAACGGGCTGCTGGCGCGGGCCACATAGTCGGGCCCGGCGAAGTGAAAGTACAGCGAGGCGCCGTTGTCGATGAGCCACAGACGCTTGTGCCAGACGAGGATGTTGGTGTTGCGGACGGTCCGATCGACGTTGGTCACGTAGGCATCGAACCAGACGATGCTCGATGCCAGCTCCGCGTCGGGGGTCGGGCCGACGGCCGGGTCGAACGCGAACGCACCGGGAAGGAAGTCCAGAGCGAGGTTCAGCCCGGCGCTGGCGGTGATGAGGTCCTGGATCTCCGGGTCCGGCTCGGACCGGCCGAGCACGGGGTCGAGCTCCGCGAACACGATCTCCGGCATGGGAAGGCCGAGAGCCCGGGCCATCTCACCCGCCAGCAGCTCCGCGATCAGCACTTTTGGCCCCTGGCCAGCGCCGCGGAACTTCAGGACGTACGTGCCGAGGTCGTCGCCCTCGACGATAGCGGGCAACGAGCCGCCCTCGCGGAGCGGCGTCACGTAGCGGGTGACGTTAACGGTACGGACCGCCGGCTCGCCACTCATCCCTGGCTATGGAGCACGATGCAGATTCATCCGCCGCTGTCCCAGCCTCGCGAGTCGCTCGCGCCAGGCGGGGATGACCTCCGGGTTGACCACGTAGCGCGGTAGCTCGCCGCGGGCGGCGCGCGTCACGTTCTCGACTGCCGCTTCCACGATGGCGGGGAGTTGCTCAGCGCCGTGGCCGATGCAGTGCCCGGTGAGGATGACCCGCTCCGGCGGCAACGCGAACAGCGGGTGGTCCCGGGGAGGTGGCTCATCCGGCCACACGTCGATCGCAGCCCCCGCCAGGCTACCCGCTCGCAGCGCGTCGGCGAGCGCCAGCTCGTCCACGACGCCCCCGCGCGCCGTGTTCACTAGATAGGCGCTGGATTTCATGAGCGCCAGCTCACGCGCACCGATGAGGCCCCGCGTCTCCGCCGACAGCAGGGCGTGGACAGAGACGACGTCGCTCTCGTGCAGCAGCTGGGACAAGCCGACCACCTTCATGCCGGCCGGCGCCGTTTCGGGGGTGAGATGCGGGCCGCAGCCCAGCACGGTAACGTCCCAGCCCTGAAAGCGCTCGGCGACCTGGCGGCCGATGCTGCCTACCCCGATGATGCCAACGGTCTTGCGCCAGACCAGATTCGACACGCTGCCCGGCGGCCGCCATGCCCCCGAGCGGAGCGCCGTCTCCTTCAGCTTCAGGCCCTTGAGCAGAGCGACGATGAGCAGCGCCGCCCCCTCGGCAGCCCCGACCGAGTTCTCCGGCACCGCACCGTTGGCTACGATGACCCCCATCTCGGTACATGCTCTCACGTCGATAGTGTCGACACCGATCACGAGGCTCACCACCCCGCGCAGTCGCCGGGCGCCGGCCAGCGATGCGCGGTCCACGCCCAGGAAGACGGAGGTGAGCACTACATCCGCCTCCCCGATCAAGCGGGCGAACGTGGCCCGGTCGCCCGCCTGCTGGACGGTGCAGCCGGCGGCCTGGAGCATCCCCGGGAGCTGGGTGAAGTACTCCAGCTCGGATGGAACGATCACCAGAGGGTGGTGCTGTGCCGCGCTGCTCATCGCGCGGAGTGTACCGCCAGGCCTGCGTTGTGACGGCCCCGAGTGACTAATCGGCTCTGAGCAGGGGGACCTCGGCCGCCAGATGTTCTTGCGGCGCGGTCGGGAGCTGCGCCGCAAGCGCGAGCGCGGGCGCCATCAGCAGCGCCGCGACGATTCCCGTCGCCGCGATTCCGTACGAGGTAAGAAGCAACCCGGTCACGAGGGCGACCGTGATCGACGTTCCGCTTGCGATGCTGTCACTCAATCCGATCGCCCGGCCTCGTGCGTTCGCCTCGGTCGTGTCGGCGATCAGCGCCGTCGTCGAGACGTTGGAGGCCGCCCAGCCGAGACCGACGAGGAATCCGCCCAGACTCACGACTGCATACTCGCCGCCCCACGCCACCAACATACCCCCGAGAAGCGCGATGGCGACCCCTGAGAGGAGCACCGCCCGCCGCCCCAGCCGGTCGGCGAGCCAGCCGAGCGGAAGGGAGAACGCGAACATACCTGCGCTATGAAAGGCCCCCGCGATTGAGATCTCCGCGAGCGATGAGCCATGGTGAGCGAGCACGAGGGAGGTGGTCACCATTGCGATGGACATGTTCCCATGGCACGCGGCGTTAGCGAGAATCGCGCTGCGCCGCGCCGGATGGTCGAGCAGCCGGCCGATCGTGATGCCCGCACCCTTGCTGTCGGACAGGCCTTCCGTTCGCGGAGACAGCTCAGGGTAATAGTGATGCAGGTTTGTGGCGATATCCTTTGGATCAGGGTGCACGGCCATGACGCACGCGATGCCGGGCAGGATCAGCAGCGGCATGATGAGCCAGGGAAGCCCCATCTCGGTCGCGCCGAAGGCCTCGGCAGACGACTCGCCGAACGCCACGAGGATCGGCCCCACAATCGTCCCCACCAGCGAGCCGGTGAGCACCCAGCCGACCGCCTGCGCGCGACGATTCGCGGGATACATGTCCGCGGCGGCGACGCGTAGCTGCTGCGCGGCGTTTATTCCCATGCTGAAAATGAGAAGACCCACGGCGAAGACCGCGAACGATCCGGCGTTGATCGCAGTCCCAACCAGGACGGTTCCCACCAGAGCAAGGGAAAGCCCGATCACCATGCCCGGTTTGCGGCCGTACGTGTCGGTCACCTTGCCGATCGGGTAGGCAACCAGGAACTTGCTCACCCCGAGCAAGGTCACGGTGAGCCCCGCGAGCGCCGCGGATCCCATCAGCGACACGACGATGAGCGGACCGAGGGCATACGCCAACTGGATCCCCGCCCCGGTGAAGGCCTGGGATAGCGCGAGCAGCATCGTATTTCGTTTGATAAGAGGGGGAACAACCATAGCCGGAAGTATTCTCGAGGTACCCGTCCGCAGCGGGCAATCCCCGCATTTTGGCATTCTCGCGCGTTTCCTGCCTGCCCGCGACGCATTCGGCTGCCACAGTGGCCCTTTTCACAGGTTGGGCTCCACGCCTGCGACGCTCGTGAACCGAGTGGAACGGGTGGAACTCCGACACACGCTCCGGCGTCTTCTCCTTCAGCAAGGGCAAACTGCCCAAAAGGAGATGTCAGATGCGCCGACTCATCACCATCCTCGCAGCAGCTACCGCTCTCGTAACGTCGCTCGTCGCAACGGCGATCCCGGCGGCAGCGTGCGCCGGGCTGATCGGCTCGAACGGGGCGGTCAACCTGGGTCGCACCACCACGCTGGCTGCCTACAGTGACGGCGTCGAGCACTACGTGACCGCGTTCCAGTTTCAGGGAGGCGGCGGGCAGTTCGGCACGCTGATCCCGCTCCCGGGGATTCCGTCCAGCGTCGAGAAGGGTGGCGGGTGGACGCTCCAGCGACTCGTGCGGGAGACGCAGCCGCCCGCGGCCCTTCGGCGTGAGGTTGCCGCGCTCGGCGCCGCGGACGCAGTCGAGGTGATCCTCCAGACACGGATCGACGCCCTCGACCTGACCGTCTTGAAGGGTGGTTCCAGAGACGTAGCGGTCTGGGCGACCGACCACGGTTTCCGACTCTCGCCCGACGCTCCAGAAATCCTCGAGTTCTACGCGAAGCGCAGCCCGATCTTCCTGGCCGCCGTGTTCGACGCGGAAGCCGCCGCCGATCGCGGCCAGCGTCTGGGCGATGGCACCCCGGTCCAGATCACGATCCCGACTTCGAACCCGTGGGTGCCGCTGCGCATCCTATCGCTCGGCAGGCAGCCTGGAGATCGAGTTGAGGCGGACGTTTTCCTACTCACGGATCGGAAGCCTGCCGTGTTGCCCGCCGGCACCCCCGGTCTCACCCTCACGCACAGCGCCGCGGCGAGGCAACCGTTGCTGGACGACCTTCGCTCCGACGAGCGGATGGAGTGGGTGCCGACTTCCGGCTGGCTCACGCAGCTGCGCATAGATAGCAGCGCCGCTGACCTCGCTTACGACCTGGCGGTGGATGCCAGCGGCCAGGGGTCGCCATCGCGCCTGGCAGCGGGGCTCGATCCCATCGAGCCTCCGTTCCAGATCGAATCGCTCGGCGGCCCGAGCGGCCTCGCGCTCGTTCTCCTCGCTCTGCCGCTGGCGGTGCGGCGCTTCTGGCCCGCCCAGTGACGACACTCCGTCTGGTTGGCGCGCTCCTTCTCGCGGCTCTCGCGGGAGGGTGCGCGCCAGCCGCGCCGGCTTCGGATCGGGTGACCATCTCGTTCCACTTCTCGCGGTTCGAGCCGGGCGCCGCGCGAGTCCCCGCTGGGGTGCCCATCACCATCACGCTGCGGAACGACGACCCGATCGGCCACGAATGGATCGTTGGAACGCCCGACGTCCACGAGGTACACCGGACCGGCACGGAGCTGGTACACGAGACGCGCCCCAACGAGGTCACCGTGCCGGCCTTCGCCAGTCGAACTACGACGGTGACGTTCGATCAACCCGGGACGTACGAGTTCATATGTCATCTGCCGGGCCACGAAGCCTACGGGATGAAGGGCCTGCTGTCGGTAGCCCCTCGCTGAGGTACGCGAGCTCACGTCACCAGTGATTCGCCGGGACCAGCCATGAAGGTCCTTCCTAAGGCCCGCTATCACAAGGCCGTCTCAATGGCCTTTCGGCCCTTCCAGGGACTGATTGGCCAACCTAGAATTGCGCCAAATGTTCACCTGGCGACCAGTTCTCGTCGCGTTGTTCGTCGCGGCCATGCTCTGGACGATCGAGCCCGTTGGCCCTGCACGCCAGACCCCGGCGGCTCCACCCCCCTTCGCCGACATGGCCAGCGCAGCAGCCCTGAAGTGATCCGCATAGAGCCTGCCGCCCGCTGAACCCGCAGCTCCCACGCGCTCATCCTGAGCCTGTCGAAGGGCGCGGCGTGGCTTGACAAGCTCACCACGAGCGGGATGGAAGCTTCCGCATCGTCCCGAAGTCCGCTCCAGCATTCCTCCGATGGGCGGTATATAGTGGCGGGCGCTAGTTGACGGAAGGAGAAGACGACGATGGCAGCAGTCAAGCTTGGGCTTCATTCAGGAAGCGGCCGCATCTACTCCGGCCCCACGCTGGTCGCACTCGACCGTGACTACTTTCGCGACCAGGGGCTGGAGATCGAGATCGTCGACGCGGGCGGGCGCCGCGACGTTTTCCCATTGTTCGAGAGTGGCGAGCTGGACGTCTGCCCCCAGGGGATGAGCCTCGAGTTCGTGCAAGCGTTCGACCCGGAGCGACCGCTCATCATGGCCGCGGACCACGGGTCCGCGGGCGGCGGCGCCGGCGGCATCGTGGCGCGGCCGCAGCTGATCGACAGCGGCCGACTGCGCGACTACGCGGACCTCAAGGGTCTACGGATCGGCGTGAGCCCGATCCGCGGCGACCACGACTGGCGGACCTTTGGCGCCGCGTTGAAGAAGGGCGGCCTGACCTTCGACGACGTCGAGGTCGTTATCAGCGACTTCGGTGGGGGCCGCCACCAGGCGCTGGCGGACGGGCGGCTCGATCTCACGACAGTTGGGCGACCGAGCAGCATCGTCGAGGGACGGGAGACGGGAGCGTTCGTGGTCTGGAGGCGTGGCTCCGATGTCGAGCCCGGGCCGCGGCAGGGCCGCACGGTCATGTTCAGCCATGGATTCTGGTCCCAGCGCCCGGACGACGCTCGCCGCTATCTCGTGGCGCATCTCCAGGCCGTGCGCGATTACCACAACGCGTACGTCCACGGCATCGGCCGCGACGCGATGGTCGATCTCATCGCACAACAGTGCAGCGAGCCACGCGCGACTGTGGAGGCGAGCGCGCCGACGCCGCTCAATCCGGACGGCTACGTCGACGCGAAGAGCATCGAGGAGGACCTCGAGTGGTACGCCGAGCAGGGTGTCCTCCCCAAGCCGGTGCCCGTGGACCGCGTCGTGAACCACACCTTCCTGGAGAAGGCCCTCGCCGAGGTCGGTCGGTACCAGCCCCCGGCCGGGGTGCGATAGGCGGCGCCGTCATGCCGAGTTGAACGGGAGGCGGGTCATGATGCCCAGGACATACCTCTGGACGGTGGTCGCGACGAGTCTCGCGCTGGCAGCATGCGCCTTGCCGGGCGCGCCGGGCCGGGACCGAGCCGAAGCCGGCGGCGCTACGGCTGCAACCCCGAAGGTCCTGACGATCGCCCTGGAGGCCGAGCCGCGCGACGCATTCGTCACCAGTCTGAACGGAGGTGCCGCGCGCATCGCCAGCGACCTGGTGGGCGCCGTGCATCACAAGCTCGCCATGTACACCGACACTGGCGAGCTCCGCCCCCAGCTCGCGTCTGCCGTACCGGACCAGACGGTTGGCACATGGACCGTTCGTCCGGACGGCACGATGCAGACCATCTACCGGCTGAGGCCTGACGTCACGTGGCACGACGGCGCCCCTCTCAGCGCTCGGGATTTCGTGTTCGGCTGGACCGCGACGCGCGACCCGGATCTTCCCATGGCCGAGCGCGGGATCGCTACTCTAGTCAGTCGGATCGAGACGCCTGACCCGCGAACTCTTGTCATGGAGTGGGCTCAGCCGTATCCGTTCGCCAACGCCGTTATCCAGGACGACTTCGGCCCCCTGCCCGTCCATCTCATCGAAGCCGTCTACCTCGAGAGCAAAGAGCGGTTCACGCAGCTCCCCTTCTGGACGCACGAGTTCGTCGGGGTGGGTCCATACCGCGTCACAGCCTGGGAGCCGGGTAGTCACTTCGTCCTGCGGGCCTACGACGCTTTCTACGGCGGTCGCGCGCAGATCGACACGATCGTCGTGCGCTTCATCGTCAGGTCGGACACCATCGCGGCGAACATGCTGGCGGGGTCGGTCGATGGCGCGATCAGCGGGCTGAGCTTCAATCAGACGATGTTCGTCAAACGCGAGTGGGAGACGGCTGGCAAGAAGCCGGTCGTAGTGCTGCAGTCCACCCACTGGAGCCTGCTGGGCGTGCAGTTCCGCGACCCGCAGCCTCGGGACGTCCTGGACGCGCGCGTGCGGCGTGGGCTCCTTCATGGCCTCGACCGCCAGGCGATGGTCGACGTGCTCCTCGATGGCCTCGCGCCCGTTTCACACACCTTCATTCATCCCACCGATGTGCGATGGGAGTGGGTGAAGGACGTCATCACTCAGTACGACTATGACCCGCGCAAAGCCAACGAGGTGCTGGGCACCGCCGGTTGGAGGAAGAGTCCCGACGGGTCGTACCTCGACGCAGCAGGCGACCGTCTCTTGATCCCAGTCTGGACGACCGGCAGCGAGACAGCCGAGGCGCAGTTGGCGATCATCGGCGACTACTGGAAGGCCATCGGGGTACCAGTCGAGCAGGTGGTGCTCGGCCAGGCGCAGACGCGCGACAACCAGCTGCGGGCGTCGTTCCCTGCATTCGACATCACGAGCATCCCGCTGAACTTCCAGAATACGCTCAGGCGGGTGCATGGGCCGGCGTGCCCGACTGAAGCTTCGCGCTGGTCGGGAAGCAACCGGGGCTGTTATCAGAATCCAGACCTGGACCGGCTGGTTGACGGCCTGAGCATTGCAATCGATCCGGACGAGCAGCGCAGGCTCACGCGTGAGCTCATCCGCCTCCACACGCAGGAGCTTCCGGTCTTGCCGCTCAACTACAGCGTGAACGCAACGCTGTTCCGCGAGGGCGTCACCGGGGTGAAGGGCGACACGCAGCCTCGCACCAATAAGACCTGGAACATCACCGAATGGGACATGCGGCCGTAGATAAGGAAGTCAGACGACTTGGAGGTTGGGAGAATGGCGCGAGCCGGACAATTCCACCATATCGTTCTCGAGGTGTCCGACCTGGAACGTTCGAAGGAGTTCTACGAGAACGCGATACAGCTCGATCCACTCGGCAGCAACGTATGGCCTGAGGAGGAGCCGAACGCCTTCTTCCGCACCTCGGGCGGGCAATACGTGGTGCTGGTCCAAACGGCAGAGGTGAAGCCGGACGGGCCCGGCGTGCACACGAACTTCGCGCTGGCACCTGAGGACTACACGGTTACCTTCGATCGGCTCAGCGAGCGCGAGTGCCTGGTGATAGACCACCGCGCCGAGGAGCGGTCGGTCGGGGAAGTCAGCCAGTACTTCGACGATCCGGATGGCCACCGCCTGCAGATAACAGCCTATTCCGCCACTGCCTTCGAGGTGCCACCGGCCCGCTCAGGCAAAGTCGTCGCCGGGCGCATCGAGGACTTTCCTGTAGGCTCGGTGACGTACGTCAAGCAGGGAAAGTTCTTCGTTGTCCGGCTGCAGGACGGGATTCTGGCCCTCTCGGAGGTCTGCACGCACCAGCAGTGCAACGTCGTGTACGAGAAGGAGCACTATCGGTTCTGGTGCCCGTGCCACAACCGCAAATTCACGCGCCACGGCGCCCAGCTCCCCAGGCCCTTCGTCGACGTGCCGCCGCTGCACACCTACGCCATCGAGTTCCTCGACGGCCAGGTCGTCGTGGATACGGACACGAGCATTCCGCGGTACGAGGAAGATGCGGAGCAGATGGTCGCCGTTCCAGTCGCCGTGGCGTAGGGCTGGCGGCTACGAGCGCGAAGGAGATCGGAGGAAACGATGACGAAGATCACGGAGTTCGACCACAGCGTACTGGCCGTCAACGACCTGATGACGGCGCAGCGGTTCTACGCCGAGGTGCTGGGCGAGATCGTCGGGCGCAGCGAGATCGGCTGGCCAAGCATGACGACCACCGAACAGATGCACCGCGCCGTACGGTTACAGCCGATCCTGAACCAGAAGAACCCCGGCCACGTGTCGGCACCGCACGCCAGCGTGACGGTGGGCGAGGCCCAGATCCCGCTGTTCTTGCACCGAGACCACATCCAGGAGCCGCCGCCGGAGCAACTACGCGGCACACCTCGACTCGCCATCAAGGTCACCGCGGAGCAGATGGACAGGGCGGTCGAGGTTTTCCAGAAGTCCAGGGTCCGGTTCGAGGACGTCCGTCAGCCGGAGTGCTCGCCCGTCGCCCGCTCACTGTACTTCAAGGACCCGTCGAGCAACTTCCTGGAGCTGTGCTGCGAGCGGTAAGGCTGGCGGCTGGCAGCTTGCCGGACGCGCTCGAGTCGGGATGGACCGGGCACCGATTCGTGTTTCCCGAACACAGCGGGGTAGGTAGCGACGATGGGCAAGACGCTTGCTGTAGATTGATAGCAAGTGCGCGTCCGATCATAATCGGTGCAAGTTCTTCGAGTGGGCGAAAACGTGGCAGAGAAGGCCGGCAAGAAAACGCCGAAGGTCCGGTTGGCGAGGGAGGCCCCAGGGGCTCAAGCGGAATGGTTTCAGGACACGCGGCGCAAGTTCGATCAGTTGCTCGATCTGCCCCCCAACTGGGATGGCTATGGCGCTCGGGCCATGGACCCAGCGGTCTTGGAGCGTGCGCTCCGCGTGCTTCTCGATGTCGTACCTCTCTCGGCTCCGTCCCCCTACGTTGTGCCCTCACCCGCCGGTGGCGTTCAGGTCGAATGGCACGAGCCCGCTTGCGATATCGAGATCGAGTTCAAGGTGGATGGGACGGCGTCGTTCTATATGGAAATGGATGACCGCGAGATAGAAGAGTCGGCCGCCGTGGCGGGTATCGTGCAGCTCGTGCGCCAGAACCTGGGACTCGTCTTTTCTGATCCGCAGTAACCCCAGCGGTGGTTGCTCCCCGCGAGGATGACGCCGAAGGGGAGGAGCTTCAACTCCCACCTCGGGCCGTGGTCTGGCGTCGGATTCCAATTGGCCAGATTTTGTCGTCCGGGACAGACGAACCAATGAGCTGCGCCCGTCGTCGATGGCGTTCAAAGACGATCGGAACGGGGACCCCACTTCCGTCTACCTAGCCGAAGAGGCGGGTGCTTGGAACGACATCATGGCCGGCCATGAGGGGTTCGGGCTCGTGGCGATCACAGCCGAAGTCGTAGGGGAGTGCGGCCTATCAATCGTCCGGCAAGCGGAGCCTGGGTTCCCGTACCACGCGATCCTGACCGGAGCAAAGTCCGACAGCGTAGCGCGAAGGCTAGCCCGCGCCGCCGTGTGGGTGATTCACGTCAAAGCCGAATGACGCCTGAGGCGGCCATCACGCGATGGTAGTAGACAGCAATTCCTGTGGAGGAGGCCTACCGGATGTCCCACTCCGCTACGTTCCACAGCACGCTGGTGCGCGGCTGCGTGTCGCCCCTGACACCGGTCACGCCCTCCCGGAAGAGTGTGGAGTTGACCTTGAAGTACAGGGGCAGGAGCGGAAGGTCCTCGGTCTGCATCTTAACGAGATCTCGGTAGAGCAGTCGCTGCTCTGCTGGATCGACTGCCATCAATAACGCATCGACGGCGCGGTCCATCGCCGCATTCTGGTAGCAGCCGCGATTGCCGCCGGACCAGCGCGTCTGCTCGGTCGGGCAGCGCGGGCCGTGAACGCGTTGCACCGTTCCCGGGAACTTGATGGGGATGGACGTCGTCTCCAGCGCGGGGAACGTGGCTCGGAACCGGAGGTCCTGCTGGAGCTCCTGGGCCCGTACGATCTGCTCGATCCCGACGCCGTTGGTCTTCCACGAGTCGGCGATGATCGCGGTTTCCCGCTCACCCTGCTCGCCGGAGCCGCCCCAGAACGGGAATACGACGCGCTCGCCAGCGGCGTTGCTGAACATGCCGTCCTGGCCGCGACGCCACCCTGCCTCGGTGAACCATTGCTCGGCGCGCCGGGGGTCGTGCTCGTAGCGAACGATCACATCCTGCACCCATTGCCACTTCACGTCGTCCCTGGGAATGAACCAGTCGGAGACGGGCGCCAACCCGTCGTACAGGGCGTTCGTCAAAGCCTGACGGTCGAGCGCATTCAGGAGCCCGCGTCTCACGCGCGGGTCCAGGATGTCCTGCGTCTGTGGATTCCGGAACTGGATGCCCATGATCTGCCAGTGGGTCGTCTGGGGGACGAACGTTGGCTTGCGCCCAGCGCGCTCCCATTCGTTCTTGACGAAGACCATCTGCTCGAACGTCATGCCGGCGAATGCGCCGTCGATCGAGCCGGCCAGAAGATTTGCCATGACCGTCGCGTCATTGGGGATGAAACGAAAGACGATCGTGTCGATCTTTGCGCGTCCGCCATAGAAGCCATCGAAGGCCTTCAGCGTTAGGTGGCTGCCAGCCATCCACTCGGTCAGCTGATAAGGACCCACCCCGACGAACTCGTGCGTCCAGAAGGGAAGCTGGGGGAAGCGCTCCTTCTCGGTCCGGTAGATCTGGTCGAGGAGGTGCATTGGCGCGGGGCCGAGATCGTCCTCGACGATGGCGTTGGCGAGCGGGTTCGCGTTCGACCACTCGATCACCAGCGTGAAGTCATCGGGCGTGTCGATCGCGCTGATCTGGGAGGCGAAAAAGCGGGTGGCCATCGGAAGCTCCGGATCGCGCATGATCGTCCACCCGAAGACGAAGTCTTTAGCGGTGAGCCGCGTCCCGTCGTGCCACAGCACGTCGCTCCGTAACGCGTACCGGGTCTGCATCGTGCCGTCCGGGCGCAAGGTCCAGGTCCCTCGGTCCTGCGCGGGCAGCTCCACGGCAAGCTGGGGAAGGAGCGCCCCACGCTCGTCGTAGCTCGCCAGCTTCTGGTGCACCGCGGGCTTCAGATCGCCGGCGATGGTGCCGCTGCCGCCGAACATGCTCGTCAGGAGGGGATCGCGTGGCTCACCCTCGAGGGGCACCGTCAGGATTTTGATCACCGACCCCGTGGCCGCGCCGGAGCCCGCGGCTCCCGCCTGTTCGGTCGTGGGCCGCGACGGGCCGCAGCCAGCGAGCACGATTCCAATAACGAGCAGGGTCACCCAGGTGCCGGATCGCTTCATCTCCGCCCCCAATTGACTTACGTGCTGATCTCAGAGCGCGCCGGACATCCCGCCTACGAGCCGTCGCGCGGAACGGCCAGCTCGAGGAAATTGCTTGACGGATCCTTCAGATATACCGAGCGCGCGACCGGGCATGGCGCCGGGTGATCGACGGGCCCCTCGAACGCCACCTTGTGCTCCTGGAGCACTTCGATCAGCTCGTCCATCTGCGCCGGACTGACGTGCATCGCCAGACGCGGCGTCCCCCGCAGCTGCTCTGGCGGGGGCTCTTGGACGTGGTTCGAGTACAGAAACAGCGGTATCTGGACCCGACCCACGTGAACGCCGCTGTGGGGCGCGGGGACGCGGAAAGCGTCGCCGCCGCGCCGCTCCGCCTGGACGGCCCTGAGCCGACCCGCCCGAATGATCTCGTCCGTGGTGCCCATCGTGCGTCGCTCGGCTGAGCCTCCAAGCACCTGCCCGAGGATGCGGGCGTAAAAGTGCTCGCCCAGCTCCAGGTCGTTGACCGCAAGTACGCTGTGGTCCATCTCAGCTTGTATTGCCATATCGTCCTCCAGATACTTTGTTGACGCCTAGCCGAAAACGCATCCGAAGAGCCGCTCGCCCTGGGCCTGTCGAAGGGCGGGCTTCGACAAGCTCAGCCTGAGCGGTTTTCTACTGACGCCTAGGCCCGCGACGGCTGCGCCTCGGGGACCGGCACCATCCGATCGACACTTTCTGGCGTTCGCGGGATGCTTCGGTCCGTATCCACCACGACCTGCCCATCGACGAGCTCGATGGCGTACATGTGGAGCGGGGCTGTGTCGGGCTCGATGGCGATCTGCTCGCCCTTGCGGGTGAACTTCCGGTAGTGGCAGGCGCAGTAGAAACGGTAGTGCTCGGGCTGGTACCCGACGTTGCACTGGCGGTGCGTGCACACCTCGGATAGGGCGAGCATCCCGCCCTGGAGCCGCACCAGGAAGAACTTCCCTTCCTGCACGTGGGTTACCGAGCCCACCGCAAAGTCCTCGATTCGCCCGGCCACGACCTTCCCGCGGTTCGCGGCGGGGATCGTGAATGCCTCCGGGGCGAAGGCCGTGATCTGGAGCTGGTGGTTGTCCGGGTCCTTGAAGTAGGTGCTCACCTCGCCGACCGAGCGTTGCTCGGCCCGATGGTCGATGACGAGGGAGCCCAGGTCCTTCAGCCGATCGTAGATCGCCGGATAGTCGTCCGGGTCCAGCATGAAGTTGGTATGGACGCCCGGCCCCTCCGGCTTGACCTCGTCGACCTGGACCAGCACCAGGTACTGCCGGTCCCCGGTCTTGAACGTCGAGGTTAGGCCCTCACCCGGCCAGAGGTCTCGACCCACGGGCTCCAGATCGATCGTGTCGCGGAAGAACCGTTCCGAGCGCTCCAGGTCCGAGACCTCGAGCGCCAGGTGGTGGAAATCTCCTGGCTGTGGCATACGACCTCCTCTTTCGACCAGAGGCGAATCCAGACGACTGTCGGCGCCCGGAGCCTTACTCTCGGACAAGCATAGGTTTGGCCCGAGGGCCGGTCAAGCGAGTTGCTGCCGAATACCCATCGAAGGAGCCGCTCGCCCTGAGCTTGTCGAAGGGCGCGGGCTTCGACAAGCTCAGCCTGAGCGGTCTTTGACGGCTCTACGTCTGGGCCAGCTCGGCTACCTGCGCGCCCGAGCTGCGCCGCCGCATCAGCTCGAGGGTCTCGCCCAGCCTGGTGTCGATCAGCTCGTGGTCGGGGTCGCGGATCACCCCGAGCGGGTCGAGCCCCCGCTGGACGCGCTCGATCTGTTCCTTCATGACTTCCCGCAGCAAGACGACGCCGCGGTCGGATGTCGCAAGCCGCTCGTGCTCCCGGTCCGCGATCGGGCCCTGCGTCTCCCACGCCCATGCGTCCTGCGCCGGCACCTGGTCCCAGCGGAACCGGGTGAACGGATGGAGCGCATCTGGCGGGTCCTTGAACGGGGCGATGTACCCCACCGGCAGCTCGTCCGGTTGCTCGACGG
>Ga0184637_10000674_pt1 | contig 24851 bp, 11 predicted proteins | sample PLM3_127_b2_FD_133143 | JGI IMG/M metagenome (GOLD analysis project Ga0184637, IMG submission 133143) | Groundwater sediment microbial communities from an aquifer in East River, Colorado, USA - PLM3_127_b2 | ecosystem: Environmental > Terrestrial > Soil > Riparian zone | place: USA: East River... | reverse complement strand
GCGTACTGCACCGCCTTGACGATGTTCTGGTAGCCCGTGCAGCGGCACAGATTGCCCGCCATCCAGTAGCGAATCTCTTCTTCCGACGGGCTGGGGTTTTCCTTGAGCAGCCGGTAGGCGCGGGTGATCATGCCGGGCGTGCAGTAGCCGCACTGCAGTCCGTGTTCCTGCGTGAAGCCTTCCTGCAACGCGTGCAGTGCGCCGCCCTGCTCGAAACCCTCGATGGTGAGCACCTCGGCGTCCTGGCATTGCACGGTGAGCACCGTGCAGGACTTGACCGACATGCCGTCGAGATCGACCGTGCACGCGCCGCAGTGCGAAGTCTCGCAGCCTATGTGCGGACCGGTATGCTGGAGTTTCTCGCGCAGGCTGTGAATGAGCAACTCACGCGGCTCGACCAATACATCGACTTGCTTGCCGTTGAGCTTGAACGACACCGCTTGTTTCTTGGCCATGTCTTTTTCCTCGCAGTCGAATCAGTGGGTGGCGCGCGAGCGGGCGGTGCGCAGTGCCCGCTGAGTCATTTCGCCGGCCATGGCCGTCTTGTACTCCGCATCACCGCGCTGGTCCGCGGTCGGATCACAGATGCTCATCGCAAGCTTGGCAGCCTTTGCGATCGAAGCGTCATTCATGGCCTTTCCCCGCAGAGAGTCTTCAGCCGCGCGCGCCCTCAGCACGGAGGCGCCGACGTTGGTCAGCGCGATCGCGACTTCCTGGACCGTCTCGCCTTTCATGCGCAGCGTGACGGCTGCCGCGGCAGTGGCGAAATCGCCGACCTTGCGCTTGAGCTTGGAGTAGCAGTAGCCGGTATGGGGCGCGGGGACGGGGATGCGAATTTCGGTCAAGATCTCGCCCGGCTTCAACAGCGTGGCGAAGCTTCCGACGAAGAAACCGTCCGCAGGCACGACGCGCTCGCCTGTCGATGCCTTGAGAACGAAGGATGCGCCCAACACCAGCATCAGCGCCGGATGGTCGTTGCCCGGGTCGCCATGGGAAATATCGCCGCCGATCGTGCCCTTGTAGCGCACCTGCGGATCGGAAATGAGCCGGGCGCCCTCGACCAGCAATGGGCACTTGTCCTGCAGCAATTTCGACCAGATGAGTTCGTTCTCCGTGGTCATCGCGCCGATGCGCAGCGTGCCGCCGTCCTCGCGTATGCCTTTGAGTTCGCGAATCTTGCCCAAATCGATCAGATGCCCGGGCTGGGCAAAGCGCAGTTTCATCATCGGCAACAGACTGTGTCCGCCGGCGAGCAACTTGGCCTCGTCGCCGAACTGCTTGAGCAAGCCGAGCGCGTCGGGAATGGTCTTCGGTGCGTGATATTCGAATTCGCGGGGAATCATGGGTCGCTCCTCCCAGAGTCATGTTCTTTGGCAAATAGTGGGCTGACGCACTGCAACAATGCAAGTGCCGTTTGTGCCCATTGCCGGGTCATGTCAGAAATAGAAATAGGAAAATCAATGCGCCCGTCGCCGGCGTCCTGTGCCAATGCAACGCTACAGTGATGCCGGATCGGTGCTCGGTGCGCCCGATGGTGCGCGATCGGGGCTGCCCGCGCGTGCTCCACCGTCCGATCCGCGCTGCCGGGGCGCTTCGCAACGGAGGTTGCGGCAAAAGTAATGCAGTCCCCGGGCGCGCCAAGTCAAACTACTGCGCGGGGCGCGCCGCCCTGCGCTCAGGCGATGTCGGGAACCGGGTGGTAGGTGAGCGGCAGGCTGGCGTGCACCGGCCAGGCCTCGGGACCCAGTGGCGGACTTCGTTGCATCGCCCGCGGCGCCCACCGGCCTAAGTGCTCGAGGATGCGTCGGATGACTGCCAGATCCTCGATTCAAGCGCGATGACGCGCATCGGCCCGCTTTTTACACTTCGGCACTTGGGGCATTCCAGGGGATCGGCCGCATAGACTTTGCGGATCAGCCGCGCCCACGTCGCCTTGGCACGGGCAGCGGACTCGGTGCTAGGTTGCTCGCTTGGCGCAGGCAGCGCGGCACCGGCGTGCGGCGAGGCTTCCTTGGCCCGCTCGCCGCGTGCCCGGTTCGAGTACCCGCCGATGGTGCGAACGAGGTGCTCGTAGCGATCGGGAATGTGCTTGCACAGCAGCGCCAGCCACTCCCGCACCCGGCATCACTTGGAAGTTCCGCTTCAACCCGAGAGGCATCTTCGAGCGGTAGATCAACCTGGAGTCCTATCGACGAACACTACGAAGCCATTCGCCATAACATGTTCACGCTGATGGAAGACCTCCGTATCGCCGCGTAGAAATCCACAAAATTTTGTCGATGTTATTTTTGTAAGCGCCTATACCCGCCGATGGCAGCGGCCCCCGCACTCTGCACAAGGCCGAGGTTGATCATGCATACGGTCAGGAACATCGCCAAAAGTCGTGTCGGGATTGCGTTAAGCCTTTCCCCAAGGCACCTCCGCTTGGCATCCCGTCCACCAGACCGTGGTCGCCTCCAAGCATGCTCGCGAGCCCTTCCCAGGCTTCCGCGCGCCCGTCTCACACCCTGCCTTGAGTTCTCGCGCGATGCGTGATCCGGTTGGATTCGTATCCGTCGGATCGAGAGCGATCAGGCGCGCGGCGGGAGATCGATGAGGCGATCGAAGGCGAGGGCGCTCGAGCCTTCACCTCGGCCGACGCGCTTACGCACGCCGATCCAAACGAACACGCGACCATCCGCCGACCGCGTGCGCTGGAAGGACTGTGAGACGACGATGCCGGCGCGGGGCACTTCCTCTTCGGGCACGAGGTACGGTGCGGGCGTCACCTCATCGAGGCCGGTGCGCAGGAGCGAGGTGCGGGGTTTCACTTTGGCGGGCGCGAGGTTGTCGCCTTCAATGTTGCGCAACGTCGAGGCGCGTTGCAGCTCGATCGCACGGTTGCTGCCATGCGCGCGCACCGCGATGAAGGGGATCCAGTTCTCGGGCACGGTGCTCATGAGGTCGTAGCGGACCTTCGCATCGTTTTCGTGCAGCGGCGGGGGCGGTGTCGCCGTCGCGAGGCTCTGCACGAGCCGCTCGTGATAGGCGCGGGTTTCGCGGGCGGCGACATCGCCGGAGCGCCCGCGACCGTCGGGTGCCGGGATCATCTTCTCGATCGCCCAGACCATGTTCGCCATTTCGTCGCGCATGATGAGGATCTCTTCGTGCGCGGCGCTCTCCTGCACTTTAGGCACCGTGGGCAGGAAGAGCAGGCTCGTGTCGGCGGGGGCGGGGCGCGCGGGGCGCGCGGGACGGGCGGGGCGTTCGCGCTCCCGCGGTTGCGATGCGCGCGGCACGGGCGTGCGTTCCTTGGCGGAGACGGTGAGGAAGCTCCAGTGCTGCCAGTCCTTGTCGGCACCGGCGCCCGCGGCGTCGATCCAGTAGTGATCGCCGAACACGTCGGTGACGGTGAGGGCTTGAATCGAGACGATCGAGCCTGCGCTCAGCGTGAACGGGATGATGAACCAGTCGTTCGAGTAGACGAGGCCGAACTCGATGAGGAGGAGCTTTGCGAGGTCCGTCGTGTCGGGGCGGATCTCGCCGAAGTTGGTGAGGCTGTCCTCGATCGACCACCAGCGCGGATGCGGCATGCCTGGGAAGGTAAGCGGCGCGGGCAGCATCGTGCGCGTAACGGAGGTGCGCGGATCGGTGCCGCTCTGGCTCTGGCCGAGACCGGCCGTGTCGTCCGGCACGATGTCGAGGCCGTACCAGTCGAGCGTGCCGTGGTAGTACTCATCGGCCGCGTACACCTTCTCGGCAGCGGCGGCGTCGGGATCGGGGTTCGGGGCTGAGCAGGCGAACCGGTACTCGAGGCGCGGCGGATGCCAGGCCGGATTGTCGCTCGGCGCGGGCGGTTGCGTGATGAGCCGCTCGGCCCATGTCAGGAAACGCGTCGCGGCAGCATCGAGAAGCAGCTTGTGTATGTCGAGCACCGGGATGCCGTCGTAGGCGTGCCGAGTGCTTCCGCCCTTCAGATACTGATAGAGATTCGCGCCGTCCATCGCGCGACCCGCCGCAGCGGCGAAGCTCTGCCAGACCTCAGGGTGTGCGCAGATGCTCGCATCCTCGCGGCGTGTCGGATCGGGCGCGGCAATGCCGTACTTCGTAGTGAACTGCGCAGCGTAGTCACCGATTCCCTGGATCTGCCGCAGCCAGCGGCGGCCGAGCATCATGCGCAGATCGAGAGACAGCTTGTCGGGGCCGAGGGTAAAGCGCACCGGCCGCCGCTCGATCTGCGTCTCGAAGGGCGTCGCGTCGTCGAAATCCTGCGCCGGGGCGGATCCAGGGCGATAGCGCGTGAGCTTCGTCGTTGCGAGGCTTGCGCGCATCGAGGCCGGTGAGCCTGCGTCCTCGCCGGTGAGCTCGCCGGCCTGCCACTGCCGCGTGAGCATCCAGAGCGCATCGCGTACTTCGGCGCGCAGCGCGCGACCGAAGTCGACGGTGCGGGGACGGCCTTCGACGCGGTTCCAGAGCGTGATCGTCGGGAACTGCCTTGCGACCAGCGCGGCGGGCATGTCCGCGATTGCAAACCGGTCAGCCATCGGTAGTCCCGATCTGCGCGGCGAACTGGTTCACGCGCGAAAAGTTGGCGGAAATGGAAATGCCGTAGAGCGTCGCGGCGCTCGTGGTCGCGGGCAGGAAACGCGCGTAGGTCGAGGCATCGACGTGCGCAGGCTCCACGGCGCGCAGGCGCGCAAGCGCGAGCGCTTCGTCGATCGCATCCACCACGTCGGCCCATTGCCACTTTCCGTCCACCTGTGCGGGGGCGACGAGGAACCAGGTCTGCGGAGGCTCGGAGCTCGGGCGATCGAAATGCACGGCAACGCCTGCGGTTTCATCGCGGGCCGGGATGACCTCGGACCATTCGTCGAGCAGGAGCCCGCAGGTAGGGCCAGCCGGGTTTGTCGCTGCCGCGTAATGCGCGGTGTAGAGCAGGCGCTCACCGTCGATCGTCTGCGCCGGGTCGAACTCGAGCGCGAGCCAGCCTTCGCCGGCTTTGTGGGGAAGCTGGAGAGGCGTGAGAGCGGGCTCCGGACGGCCGAACGTAGCGGCGAGTGTCGCGGTCTGCTCCCAGGCATGCAGCTTTTCGCGCACGCGGGCGATGCCGTGCAGGAAGTCATCGACGGGGAAGTCGACGCCACGCTGCGTCCTCAGGAACTGCGTGAGCGCGCCGCTCGTGCTCGCGGCGTGCGCGTTGGCAAGCTCGGCTGCTCGGTCGGCGTTGAACGAGAACTCGGGAATCAGCCGGACCTCTTCGCCGAGCATCGCACTGCCGGCCTCCTGCAGTGCACTGACGCGGGCGAGCGGATCCGACGTCGCATCGTGCGCCTGCAGTGCAGCGTCGGCCGCCGCGATGCGCTTGTCGAGCTCCTTGCGCAGCGCCGCGACGCGCCCCTTCACGTCGACGATGAACACCGTGAGGTCGTGCTCGATGGCGTCGATCGAGAACGGCGCATCGTCGAGCGCCGAAAACGGCAGGGCAGCCTTGACGGCGTTGACGAGTGGGACGATGCGATGATCCTGGGTGGTGAAGATCGCCTGCAGTGCCGTGCGCTTGTTGTTCATCGCGGTGCGGCGTGCCGGCAGTGCTGCGCGATACGCGACGGGCGTTGCGGGACGCGGATCGAGCGTTGCGGCGGAGACGAGCAGGTCGATGCGGCCGAGCTTTGTGAACCGATCGTAGTCGCCGGTCGTCGCGGGCAGGTTGCCGTACTCGATGAGGCCACTGTCGAATCTCGCCAGACGATCCGTCCATCGATCGATTACGCCCTGCACGCGGGTGATGACGTCGGCGAACCGCTGCCGGCGCCATTCGTAGACGAAGCCCCAGCCGACCTGCTGGATGCCGAAGCGCGCGGCGCGCCCGAAGAGCCCGACCAGCGTGTCGATCGCCGTATCGACCGGCGGTGCGGGCGTGACGGCGGCGAGATCCGTGCGAAGCTGATCGAGCTCGTCGCGCATGTCCTGCACCGCGTCGCGCTGTAGCGTCTGCGTGGCATCGTCCCCCTTCTTCGCCTCGACGGCGAGCGTGACGTCGGTCGGCACGAGCGGGCGCGAGCGCAGCAGAAGCGTGCGCAGCACGCGCACGAGTGGCGCCACTTCGAAGAACGTCTTGAGCGGATCGGCAAGGCGCGCCGTGTGCCGGATATCGATGACGACGTCAGACCGCGGCGTGTGCTTGGTCAAGATGAACTCAACGATGCGATCGTCGAGCTCGCCCATCGCCGAGGCGTCATCGAGGGTTGCGATGTGCACGAGATCGATCGGCTGCAGTTTCAGCGAGAGCTGCGTGACGATCTCCTGCTGCGCAACACCGGTGCCGGGATCGAGCCATTGCACGAGGCAGCCGACCTGGTCCGGAGGCGGCAGAATGCTGACCAGCCACTTGTTGAGCATCGGCTGCGCCATGGACCGCGGGCTTACCGGGATGCCGCCGACGGGCGATGCGGTGTGATCGAGGCCCGTCTCGAAGTGCAGGCCGACGCGGTGCGTGAGGCCGATGCCGCTGCGTGGTGTGCGAACGACGTTGGGTTCGGGCGGGAAGGTACCTTTCGAAAACGCATCGAGCGTCGCCGCGACGCCGTCGTAGTTGCCGAGCACGGCCTGGTGCACGCCTTCGGCCAGCGCAAGATCGGCGAGCGCGTCGTGCGCATCGAGCAGGCGGTCGACCTCGATGTCGATCGCGGCGCGTTCGGCATCGTTGGCGTCCGGCATCGGAGGGTCGTCCGGCCGCGGCGGGGCCGGCGGCCTCGGGAGGCCGAACGGGTAGCTGCTATTGTCGGTCTTCCTGATGTGTTCGATGAGCTTCAGGCCGTCGACGACGTTGTTGGCTTCGAGCGATTCGATCGGGTCGGTCGGATTCGAGAGGGTCGAGGCCATCTGGTCGGCGACGAGCGGGAAGGCTTTGCGGAGCGGATTGATGAAGTGGTCGAGCTCGAGTGCGCCGTGGCCTTCGTGCAGACCGCGCTGCAGCTGATAGCCGAGCAGGGCGCCGAGCGGCTGGCCGGTGCGGATGCCTTCGATGAGGTTCAGGGCGATACGGACACGGCGTGAGGAGAGATTGAGCGCGAGGGGACTCGGTGTCTGCGGCGTTGCATTCGCGAGGTAGCCGGCGCGCAGTACGGCGGCGGTCGTGGCCTGATTGAGCGAGGGCGCGAAGATGTATCCGCCGTTCGTCGGATCGCGCAGGAGCGGGCGCGGTTCCTTCGGCGCGAGCATGCGGATGAGGCGGTCGGGAGGTTCGAACTTCGGCAGCGCCGCCGGCTTGCGCCGCAGATTCTCGAGCACGCCGTATGCGCCCAGGAACACGCCGCGGCGCGGCTCGTGCGGTTCGCGAGGCGGTTCGTGCGGTCCAAGACCGTAGCGCATCCAGGCGAGCTGGTAATGCACGAGCCCGAGGAGCCAAGCATCGAGACGATAGCTTGCGACGTCGATGTGCTCGGCGAGGCAACGCTCGAGGCGCGCCGTAGGTGTCTTGATCAGAAGCGCGAGTGCATCGAGCTGATCGGTCAGGTCGGCTGCGCGGGCTTGTCCGATCGATGCACGGATGTGGTCCGCGACGAGGACGCCGGGTTCGGTGCTGACGCGGGCGTCCGTGCTGTAGAGGTATTTGAAGCGGCTTTCGGATTCGCCGTCTCCCGCGGCAACGTGCACGAACGCGGATTCGCGGCGGGCGTTGGCGAGTGCCGCCGGCTCGATGGCACCAGCCGCTTCGAAGAGCTTCAGGCTCGTGTCCCAGTAGCCGAGCATGATCGCGTGACGGAGCATCACGTACAGCAGGGCGTTCGGCGCCGCGTCGTTCTTGAAGCCGCGCTCTAGACGCAGATCTTCGAAGCTCGTCTGAGCGGTGTCGAGAAGCCAAGCGAGGTAGTTGCGATCGTCTTCGGTATACCCGCGGACGGGGGCAGTTTCCGAAAGGGGGCGGTCGTCGATCACCGCGCCGTTGAGCCGCTGCGACTTCGAGAAGAAGAACTTCTCGAGCGCATCCGGCTTCGCTTCGCCCATGTAGCCGAGCCGCCGCAGCAGCTGCATCGCTTCAGCCGTGAGCGTGCCGACGCGGATGTGTTCCGCGATGAGGCCTGCGATGCCCTGGAACTTCACCTTGTTGAAGAGATGCTCGAGGCCTTCGGCGTAGCGCTGATGCAGCTCGACCGAGGCCGGGTGCAGGCCGACGATGTCGAGCAGCATCTGGTGTGGATCCCCCGACTGACCGATGCGGGCCACCGATTGCGAGAAGGTTGCCCAGTCCGCGCGCATCGTGGCGAGGACCGACGCGAGGCCGGCAATGAAGGGCGCAAGATTCTCGGGCGGTTCGAGCGTGCTGAGCCCCTCCGGCCGGAGCGTTTTGGGCCATTTCACGCGCGCGATCGCGCTGATCGGCAGCACGCCGTAGGGCTGATCGTCGATGCGGAGAACCGGCAGAAGTCCGCGGCCCGTCACGAACCGCGAGAAGAACCAACGCGTGCTCTCGATCTGCTCGGCGGTGAACACCGGATGGAGCATCGTCTCCATCGCGTAGCCGAACGTTGCGGGCCAGAGCGCGCGGTTCAGCGCGCGGCTTTCCGTAAAGTCCTTCCGCGACGCGTGCGGCACGCCGCTCAGGACCGTATCGTCGATGCCGAGCAGATCGGCGAACCAGCGGCCGTCGGAGCGGTTCCACCAGTCTGCAGCGGGTGGCGGTACGGCGGGCGGAACAGTCGCAGCGGCCGCCTTGTTGGCCTCGTAGGCCGCGTCGGCATCTTCCGCGCGGCTGTAGGCGGTGCCTTCGGATTCGGTGTTGTTGGTGGGCGAGCCCTGCGGGACGAACGCAAAGCCTGAGCGGCCGAAGCGGTGGTGGGTGAGGAGCTCTTCGAGCGTCTTGCGCCCTTCGTCTTCGTCCTCGGAAAGTCGCACGCCGAGTGCCAGCACGCGATCGATCGGTGCGTTCAGATCGACGCGCTCGGGATCGAGCGGGATCTTCAGTCCGAGGCCGACGTCGATCGCGGCATCGAAGTCGACCATCCAGCGCATCGCTTCGGGGATGACGAGCTCGCCATCGGCATCGTGCTGGATCTGCTCGGCGGGCGTTGCACTCGGATCGGGGCCGGCGACGAGGCGCGCGGGAACGGGTTTGCCCTGCGCCTCGAAGACGACCCTGCCGTTCTGATAGCCGATGACGACGAAGGCGTCGGGCAAGGCGCGAGCCGTCGGCACGGTCGTCCACGAGCGCGACTTCACCGAGATCGCCGTGGGGTCGGGCAGCTGGAGCCAGGCGACGGTGACGGTGACTGCAGCGCGCGTGTCGGGCGGTGAGGGCTTGATCTCGAAGTTCTTCGGCGAGGCGCCGGGCACGAAGCCGAGGCCGTTCAGCGTGGTGAGTGCCGCGTTGAGCTGTGCGGTGTTGCTCGCTGCGCGCCAGACGGCAGTCCAGTAGACCGCCTGCGCGTCGCGCTCGGCCTGCGTGGCGGGCGGTGCGCTCAGGATGACGAGCACGATGTCCTGCGGGCGAACTTTCGTGGGTTCATCGCCCGTGTTGACCGGCGCGTACGTGCGCGTGATCCATGTCGCCCGGCCGGGGCCGTGGCTCGCGACGAGATTGCGCCAGGCGGTGCGACGCTGCGCTTCATCGCCGCCGGACTCCCACCATTCGGTCCAGTAGCGCTCGGCGCTCTTGAGCTCGGTGTCGGAGAGCTCGGCTTCGAACGTGTCGATCGAGCAGTCGTCCGGGTAGATGCGCACCCAGAGCTCATCGCGCGGCGCGGGGGCGGATTCGATGCGGCGGAAGCGCGCTTCGAGCCGCACGGGGAAGAGGAGGATCGGGTACGCATCGCTCCATGCTTCGATCGCCTTCGTGGGGTCGACGGTCTTGCCGTAACGGCCAGCGATGTCGGCGGCATTCGTCTCGAGCTCTTTCAGGCGGTCGCGGTGTGCCTTCTCTTCTGCGCGGGCGGTTTCGACCTGCTTACGCAGCGTGTCGAGTGTGGCGGGGCGCCGGGGAGTCCCCGCGCGCTGCGCCTTTGCATACTCGGTTTCGAGGCGCAGAGTCTTCTGCCGCGCGCGCGTGACCGCATCCTGTGCGGCGTGCAAGGACTCGCGCGATGCGAGGAGCTGGCGGCGAAGGCTTTCGAACTCTGACATACGCTGCACCTGTCAGACTTTCTTCGGCAGCATTTCCGCTGCGTGCACGGCGACCATCACGGGCGCCTGATAGAGGATGTAGGCGAGCTCGGCGGCGCTGACGTTCGCATCCCACGGAACGCGGACGTCTTCGAGGCGTTGGGGTTCCTTTTCGCCCTGACCGGGCGGCGAAGCGTTGGGCATGGAGAGCGTTGCGGCGCGCACGGGCTTCACGAACGAGCCTACCAGCTCGACGTCGTCCCAGCCGACGTCGTTCCAGACGACGATGTCGTCGTCGGAGGTTTCGTCGAAGCCGAACCGCGGCTCGCCGGGGCGCTCCTTGATGACGAAGAACCAGCCCGGCGAATCGGTGCTCGCCTCGCCGGTTCCGCCTTGTGCAACCGGTACCGTCAGATCGAAGCCGAAGAAGTAGATGTCAGGCTCGATCTTGGCCTCGTAGAGCGGCGTACGAAGTTTCGAGCGCGGCGGATCGGCCTCCTCGGCGGGCGTGATGGCGACGAGCCTGCGTTCTTTGGCGCGGTCGATGGTGCCGTCGGGCCGGCGGTCCCACTCGGCAGCCTGGGCGTAGATCACGGCGTTCGGATAGCGTTTGAGGAGTTCGCCGCGGATGACGAGGACAACTTCCACTTCGTTGTCGCCGGGGCGTTCGCGCGCATCGTGGTCGCCGAGGTTCGAGGAGCGTAACCAGCGATGCAGCGGCGGGATGTCGCGGAGGCTCTCGCGGAGCGCTTCGTCATCCGGCGCGCCAGAGAGGAACGAGGAGACGTCCCAGAACTGACGGAAGCAGCTGCCGCGCTGATCGGTCGGGTATTCGCGCCAGAGCAGCTCGCGCCCGAACTCGTAGTTCAGGCCCACCATGTAGGACTCGATGAACTTCTGATTCGTCTCGAGGAGCGTGACGCTGTTGGTCTCGATGAGATTGATGTTCGGGACGAGAAGCTCCGCCGAGAGATCCGCGAGCGGGCGGTACATCGGCATGTTGAAGACCGGATAGGCCATCGCTTCGACGAACGCTTCGGGCAGCTCGGCCTTGATGCGCCCGGGGATTTTGATGACCGTGCGCGCGCGGCGGAGGATCGTGACGGCCGGGTCGATGGCCTGGAGTGTTACGGCGATTTCCGCCTCGAGGGTGAGCGGTGAGCGCGGCGGGCCGTTCTCGCCCACGGTGTCCGCCATGGCGCTCGCTTCGACGACGGCGTGCAGATCCTTCAGCGCGCGCTTGAAACGGACACCTTCTGCGCTGTCGGTGCCGCCGCTCGTGAGCGTGATGTTCGCTTCGGGACCGGTGCCGGGTGGTGTGATCCTGAAGTCGGGGCTCGTCGGGTGTTCATCGACGGCGGCAGGCGTCTGGTTCTCTTCGAGCAGCGTGTCCGCGCGGTTGATCCGGCGGCGCAGGTACACGAGATACGCGGTCAGCGCGGCGCCGATGACGAGTGCGCCGATGGCGATGGCGGTGCCCAATCCGAGGAAGAAGAACAGGATTGCGAGAAGCAGTGCCAGCACGAGCGGCACGTAGACGATGAACGGATGCGCCCGCAGCAGCTCGAGGAGCCACTGGGGGATGCCCGGCAGCGCGCCGGCGGCAAGATCGCCGACGGTCGCAACGCCGGACGGTGTGACTTTGGGTGGTGCCGGAGTTACTTCGCCGCTGTTCACGCGCGCGATGAGATCGCCGGGGCGCACCCGATCGTTGAACGGCAGATGCCGGATCAGCGGTCCGCGCGGCCTCGCGATACGGCGCATCGTCGAGGCGACGAGCGCGGGCGGCACGGTGCTTCGCTTGAGCTTCGCGCGCAGCGTGACGTCGCCCGAGATCACGCGGGGCTGGATCGGTGCGGTGAGCGCGAGCGCCTTGCCCGCGTTGCTCGTGGCGAGCGGTACGAGGTGCGCGGTGTGCCAGACGAAGGAGACCTGCTGGGAGAGCTGGAAGCGCCGCGTGCGCTGGTTTGCTTCGAGGACCTCGCCGACTTGGTCCCAAGCGGAGGCCATCAGATCTTCCTGCTTCGACTGCACGACGCGCGTGCCGAAGCCGGCCGGCACGCGCCAGCGCGGATCGAGGTTGAGCTCGTGCAGCCAGTTCTTCGGGTTCGGTACCGCTGCGCCGTCGCGGTCGACGAGGAGGCGCGACGTCAACGCGTGCCAGCGGCCGTACAGAGGCGGCGTGATGACAGGATCCGGGTCGCTCGCGACGGCATCTATGCCACTCCCCGCATTCACCTGCGGTGCCGGCCGTGTCGTGTAGTCATCGGCGAGATTGATGAGCGAGGAGAGCCGGGACTGGAACGGGTGAGGGTACGGCTCGGCCCACTGTTCCTGGCTCGTGACTGCTGCGAGCTCGTCCTCGTTCAGGCTCTTACGGGGCACTTGCAGCGCACCGCCCAACTGCAGCACGCCGCGAAGGTGCGGATCGTCGATGCCGGGGAGGTTCGGGGCGGGGCGCTGCACGTCCATGTCGCGCACGCCCACGCGGCGGTCGACCGGCTTCGGCTGCAGCATCCGCACGAGGTATTCGAAGTCGCCGATCGTGCCGGTGCGGAAGAACCAGCGGTGATAGACGGGGAAGAAGTCGGGCTCGTTCCGCCCGGCGTACGCGCCCCAGGCCGAGGCGGTCGCGTGCGGGGCCTGGGCCGGATCGAGATGGAGTCCCGCAAGGCGGCCACTCTCGAAGGTCGGGATCACGAACGCGGTGTAGGCCTTGTCCGGCTCCAGGCGGCGCGGGCAGACGAGGCGCGAGTACGCGAGGTCGGCGTTCTCGCCGACGGTTGCATTGAGGCGGGTGGCCACGGCGTTGCGGTCCGTCGCAACGACCTCGGTGTCGTTCGCCGTGAGGCTGCGGTTGACGTGCACGTGCGCCCATGCCCAGAGATCCTCGGCGCGCGGCAGCAGGGCGGCATGGTTCGCGCTCGGGATTGACACATATGGCAACGGCCGTTGATCGCCCGCCGGGGTCTGATTGTTGGTGGTCGTGCCTTCGGTGAATTCGCCTTCGGCGAGCACGATGAGTGTGATCCATGGGCGCAGGCGCGTGTTGTCGGCACCGGGTGCCGCGGGCGTGTAGCGCCAGGGCAGATCCTCGTCGTAGAACTCGATCGCCGCGAAGTAGTTCGGCTCGAAATTCGTGATCCAGTTGCGCGGCTCGGTGCGGATGATTGAGCGTGTGTCGAGGCCGATGACATCGCCGGGGCCGTACAGCTGCGCCGTGCGCGTGAAGTCGCGCGTCGTGTCCGTGCCGTCGAGCTGCTTTGCCGTGAGCCGAAGGCCGACGTCGATCTCTGCGCGCAGCTTCACCGTCGCGTCGAGATCCGCCTCGGTGATGCGATTGGCGAGGCCTTGTCGGGCCCACGGCAGGAAGGAGTACGCGCCGCTCATGTCGTTTTGCGCCTCATGCCGCCTCGCGCATTTCTTCCGCCGGGACGATCTGCAGCGACGCGGCGCGCTGCGGGTCGATCGCGGCGAGGTTGTTGAGCCACGTCTGCGCGGCGCCCTGGGTGGCAAAGCTCGCAAACTCCGCGCTTGCGGGGCGATTGTCGTCCTGGGAGACGACCGCGAAATTCGCTTCGCCGACTTCGATCTTGTCTGTGAATGGCCGCAGCTGCTTGCGGCGGCTCAAAGAGAGGATGCTCTTCGCGGCCGCGCTCCCCTTGATGAAGTGGATGAAGGTCGTCAGATCGATGTACTGGAAGTGGCTCACGAAGCGGCGGTAGAGCGTGTCGATCGTCGTCACTTCGTAGCGCAGGACGCGCCGCACCGCGCGGCCGGTCTGAAGCTCTGCGCCGTCGAAGGCGAGCTCGAGGCCGCTCTTTTCGCTCTCGAACGCAGGCGATGAGAGCTTCTGGGCATCGCTCATCTTCCTGAACTGGGCTGGCGGGAAGCCTCGGCGTGCATCGGTCTTCCTGATGAGGCCGCCGGAGGTCACTGCGAGCGAGAAGCTGTTCGCGTCGGCCGGTACCTGCGCGCCCACGCGCTCGATGCCGATGCCGAGCGGGATCTGGTTCTGGCTGACCTCGAGGGTTCCAAGCGGATGCAGCACGAGCTCGTTCGCCGCAAGCTCGAGCTTGCGCAGCGTGACGAGGAGGTTGTGCATCGGCGGCGGCAGGGCGCGCCAGTTCTCGGAGCGTGCGAACTCGATCTCGAGGAGCGGGATGACGAAGATCGGCGGCAGTGTCGTCTCGCGCGAATCGCCCCAGGTTTCATCGAAGCTCTTAGAGATCGTGAAGAAGAGCAGCTTGATCTTGCCCCGGCCGCGGGCGCGCCAGGGCGTCGTGCCCTCGAGCGTGAAATCTAGGTCGATGCGGAAGACGCCCGTGCCTAAGACTTTGAGCGCAACGCCTGCGTTGATCTCGATGATGAAATAGAAGGGGCTGAAGCGCATCAGTGCATCGAAGACCATGTGGCCCTCGACGCTGAAGGAGTCGAAGCCGAAGAACAGCTCCGCACGCGCGCCGAACTGAACCGTGTTCGTCGTGATGGCGAAGTACGTCTCGGCGCGGATGCGCGCGACCGGCGTGCGCACGATGTCGAGCGAGATGCGGCGCGGGCTCGGGAACGGCAGCGGCGGCGGTGAGAAGCGCGGATGAAAGCCGCCGACGGACAGCACGAAGTTCGCGTCGTTGCCGACCGCGATCAGCATGCCCATCTCGCCTTCGAGCGTGATGAACACGACGCGGGATTCGAAGAGAGCGGAGAAGAACCAGCCGCGTTTCTTGTCGAACTCGATCGCCCCGACGAAGTTGACCTGGAGTTTCAGGACCTCCGCCTTTTCGTCGGGCAGGATGGCCTTCAGCACGCCGAGGATTGCGACGTTGCCCGGGATCTCGATGATCACGCCGAGCGAGAGGCTGACGAGCGTGGGCGTGCCCCAGCCGAGCTTCGCCATCGGGCCGATGAGGAACCGTCCGGCGTAGGGCGGGAAGATCGTGCGCAGGTCGCTGATGATGCGCGGGGCGTTCGCGATCACATCGACGGGGAAGAGCATCCCGTTGACGGCGCCGGTTCGCACCCCCTGGGCGAGCGCCTGAAGCATGACCGTGCGATTGAGGCCGAGAAGGCCGCCGACCCCGATGAGCACGAAGCCGTAGCCGAGCTGAATACCGGGGCTGAACTCGGCCGTGATGATGATGATGAGCGAGAAGCCCTTGCTGCCGTCCGGCATGCGGGTCGAGATGAGGCCGATCGCTTTCAGGCTCAGGAAATCTTGGATCGTAAGCTCGAGGGCGCCGGCGTACTCCCCGGCATCGTGGTTGAAGTAGAGATAGCCGCCGCCCTTTACAACACCGGCATCGATCGACAAGCCGACGCCGTTCGGCGGCTTGAAGCCGACTCCGAGATTGAGGGGACCGAGATTGCCGGTGGGGGGATCGGGAAACTGCGCGATGAGCTTGAATCCCGCGCGCTCGACCACAAAGGCGAGCGGCCCGAGCTTCCCCGAAACCGTCGCGCCGACTTCGACATCCAGATCCTGCCCGCGGGGCTTCACGCCCAGCGTGATTCCCTGGAATTCGATGGGTCCGAGCGCCACGTGCAGCGGGAAGCTCGCCTCCAACCCACCCGAGCCGGTGAAGCCGAACCCGGAACGGCTCGACAGGCGTACGCCGAAGGACATTTCCGCCGCAATGCCTTCGGTGCCGAGGAGGCTCCCCAGGAACGAATCCGCCTCGTCCGGCGCCGGCTTGACGACGACGCGTGCGCCATCGACCTGAACCTCGACGAAGGCATCGATCTCGCTCGGCGACGCGAGCCGTGCCCCGATCGCAAGGCCCAGCGTGTTGATCGCAAGCCGGCTCGCATCAGCCGCGCCGAGCAGCGTGCGCTCGGGGTCGCCGGGCGCTGGTTTGAGCTTCAACGCCAACCGAACCTCGGGCGGATTGGCGGTCACGCCGCCGAGGAAACCAGCCTTCACTTCCGGTGGCTGTCCCGGCGTGAGGAGGATGGCGATGCCGCGGGAGAAGTCCGCGCTGCCGCCGATCGTCAGAGAGAGTGTGTCGCTGAGATTGACCTCCGTCGCCCCGCCGAGCTGCGCGTACGGAAGCACTCCGATCGCAGATCCCCGCACGGCCGTCGGTGGAAACGCCACCAGCTGAATGCCTGACTGTATTCCAGCCGTCTCTGGCAGCACGGGGTCGAAGGCCAGATCGAGCCCAAAACTGTTGTCGACGGGAGCAGTGGCGCCCGCGTTGATGAACGCGAGCAGGTCCGCAGAGGCCTCGAAGACGGACAGGCGTAGGTCATAACTCTCCAGCAAGCTGCCAACATCGACAACAGCCGAGGAGATCCGCGGCGTCGTCGATTCCCAATCGAAGACTTCGCGAAAACCCCTCGCCGGATCCGTCAGCAGCGTCCCCAGACGGTTCCAGGCGACTTCGTACTTCAGGTAGCGTTGGCGTGCGCCAGCAGCGGGGGTATCGGTCACTCGCAGGAGACCGGCCAGTTTGAGTACGCCACCCAGCCTGCTCCGATGGTGCAACAGGTGCGCTGCGAGCGCGTAGTCCAGCAGATCCCGCGCAATCGTCGTCTTGAATGAGGCCACATCGACGCCGCCGGGGAAGGCATTGTCGGGGCTGGTGGCGATCGCGTTGACGGCTGCTGCCAGGCGCGTGACCAGCGCGATCGCCTCCGGTGATTCGATCGGGTCCGCTCCGGATCCGATCACGTCCAACAACCTGGCGCCGGAGGTCAGTGCCTCTCGTATCGGTTGCGGCACAGAGTTGGGGGTCCAGCCGAGCTCGGCCAGCAGACCCTGGAGCTTCTCCGGATCTCGTGCGGCGTCGACCAGCGGCGCAAGCGCCGCAATGAGCTCGTCGGCCACCTGGCGGAGGGCATCCATGCGGTGTCTTCGTCAGGGGGCTATCAAGGCCGTATGGATGGCTTTCGCGAGCTCGTGGCCTTGCTCCCTCGCCTTGACCCACGATGTTCCCACTTTGAACGGCAGCAGACCCTGGGCAACAATCGCGTACTTCTTGCCGGCGCTCTCGATATACGCCAGATCGCACCGCAAGATCCCAAGCGCGCCGCCTTTCGCATGGGCCTTGCCTATCGTGGCAATTTGGTCCACTCCCTCGACGAGCGAGCCACTGAGGGTATCGAGGCCGTTGTCGGCCAGGAACGTCTTGATCGCGTCGCATCCGTCCTTGTTGACCAGTTTGTCCTGGATCAGCGCAATCATGTACGCCGTCAGTGCTGCTACTGAGCCAGACTGGCTCGAATCGTGTGGATCGTCCGTGCCGTCAATGTACGAATCCTTCACGAGATGTTTTTCGTTATCCTTCTTGCGAAACGTTCGATACGTCGGTGCGCCCGCAACTTTGGAAACAGGCGTTTTCGGACGGACCTCGCTATAACCGCTGGCCACTAGCATGCGCATGCCCTTCCTCGCGTCGTCGACCCAGAGCCCGTAGGCCCGCTGCACGGCCTTCATGTACGCCAGGCCGATCTCACTGATGCAGGAGGCCGAGGCGACGTTGTCAGACTTCGAGCCCATGAGCCAGAGACGGTCCCGGAAACTGAAGTCCGGCATTCTCGACCAGTCGTCGGTCCTAGGAAGGTTCGACCTGTCGAGGGGGACGTCCGCCCCCATGAAATCGGGTTTGGGCTTGCTCACGTCGATGGTGGTCGACACGCGGGGAGCACCGTCCTTTCCGGCGATCGCCTTTACGCCGGGCACCGCGGACTTCAACCAGATGGTCGAAAAGAGATCATCGAAGTCGGCCGGCGACGTGACGAAAGTGGTCTCCTTGACGTTACGTACGTCGTCGCGCAACTGGGCAGCGGCCAGCAGGGCCGCGATCTTGCCCGCGCTGCCCATTCGGAACGGAGTGTCTTCCTTGTGAAGGAAGACTCGGGGCTTTATGGGATCCGCCGTGAAGTCGACGACGGCGAAGCTGATGGCCTTGAATCTCGGATTGTTCGCCACGGGCTTCATGCGTGACGCAAAATGGGCAGGGTCGGTCCCATCGTCGGTGTTGACCGGTTTGGGTAGAACTGGCATGGGGTCTTTGAAGAGGAAGAGTTTCCCCATGATCGTCTTGAGCTGAGCGTCTGTGAGAGCCATCGCGAGGTCTGGGTCTAGTCGCGTGCCACCGCGGCACGGCCGGTGGGGCGTACTTGCTGATGCGCCGTTTCTGCTGAATCGGCGTCGTGAATGCGCTGCGCACGTCTGGCCAGGACGCGAAGAGAAAGGCGGGCCATGGCGCATCTCCCTTGCAGTTCGTTTTGTTCGTCTCCCGGGAATATATCCGATTCGAAGAAGGATAGGAAAATCAATCCCGGTGCAATCCCGGTTCGCCGAGCCGACGCGCCGCGAGCAGGTGCGGAATCGCTCCCGGACTGCGCTTAATCGGCCTGGTGTTCATATTTGCTTCGTCCTCCCCGGGAGACGCCCGAAATACGGGCGGATCTTGACCGTGATTATTGACCAACTACCGCGCAATCTATTCCAACCGCCAGAGCGCGGCAAACTCTTTCCCGCACCCCGGCTGCTCCGAGGTGTTTTTTCCGTGCGGCAGTCAGGCGATGTCGGGAACCGGATGGTCGGTGAGCGGCCGGCCGGCGTGCACCGGCCAGGCCTCGGGACCCAGTGGCGGACTTCGTTGCATCGCCCGCGGCGCCCACAGGCCCAGGTGCTCGAGGAAGCGTCGGATGACTGCCGGATCCTCGATTCAAGCGCGATGACGCCCATCGGCCCCTTGCATTTGGGGCATTCCAGGGGATCGGCCGCATAGACTTTGCGGATCAGCCGCGCCCACGTAGCCTTGGCACAGTGGCCAGGTCGTGAAACGTCGTGAGACCCGCCCACAACCTGCGGCAAATAGCTCAATACCCGTATATCTCCTTTCGACGAAGAAATGCCGCAGGACCGCCTTCAAGGATGTTCTGCACCGACAGCTTGGTCGCTTCACGGTCAATCGAACCGCGCTCAATCGCCTTTCCATATTCATTCTGGCGGTGCATGGGCAGCAACAATTCTGAATCGCCCAGCACGGCGATGTTCGCATTGTGGGTTACGAGAATTACCTGCCTCCGTTCTTTGATCGCCCGCAGCGTCGCAACGATGCTGGAAAAAATGAAGGCGTTGTCGAGGTCGTCCTCGGGTTGATCAATCACCAGCGGAACATTCGATTCCGCGAGCATGGCAATCGTCAACAGGATGGTGTGACGCTGGCCGTCGGATAGCTGAAAGACTGGGATGTCTTTCGGTGGCGTCGATTTCGTGCGGACAGTAATGATCGGCTTTGGCGGCTTCGCGAGGACTTGAAGTTCGAACAGGGTGTTCCAATAGCAAAGGCGGTTGACGATTTCCTGCGCCCACTCGACCGAGATTCCGGCAGCCGATACGATCTTCGCGTCCTGTCTGGCAAGAACCCACGTCGCAAGATCGGACGGTGTGATTTTTCCGCACACTTGCCGAATGGTCTGGTCCTGAAGGTAGGATCCGGTCATTTTGTTCTCAATGAAGTTGCAGAACTCGTCGGTGATCCCCGCGTCGTCATACCGAACGAATACGGTGTAATCCTTGATCGTCAGGGCGAGATTTTGGTTGATGCCTCTAAGCTGCGCCTTCCGGCGTTCCGTCATCTTGGCCCGAACCTCCGTCAACTCGGCAAGCAGCTTCTTACGCTGAGCGCGGCATTGCTCCAACTCATTGCTCCGCTGCTCCACGAGCGCGATCTCTTTACCGACAGTTCCTTTCTGTCGAAGCAACTGCTCCAACTCCGCGACATTTCCGGCAAGTCCCTTCGTCTTTAGGTCGGCAACTTTGACCGCCATTTCTCCGTCCATGCGGGAATGGTTTGCCTTAAGCTCGGCGCAATGCCTGGTAAGCTCTTTCGCGCATTCCTTCAGAATCGCGTTGATCTCTCCGGCCTTCAGTTTGAGCGTGGCGTTCGTTGTGTCGAGCGTATCGTGTATGGACTTCAACACGCGTTTAGAGTTCTCGTCCGCCGTGCATTCGCCTGCGGTGGTGGCAAGCTGGGGGTAGTTTCGCTCAAAATTAGCCAACGTCAGGCCGTTGTTGTACTCCTGAATGATGGCCTCGACCGACGCCCGGATGGTCTTTTCCGAAGCAATCTTGCTCTGCACCCCGACAACATCGCGAAGCTTACCTTCTTCGGCGATCTTCAGCTTCTTCTCGATCTCAGCCAAGGATTGCCGCTTCCCGGTCAACTGAATGAAGCTCGTTTCCAGTGGGTTGAGGCGAGCGGCGTTTTCGCGAAGCTGTGTTACAAGCGATTCTTCGGTTTCAGCAAGGTCACGCAGGTTGATGTGCCTATCGAGGAATTCTTGAAGCAACTGCGGGGTATTGAGCGGGTCTTTCGCAACCTGAGCCAGTTCGCCTTGCCCGAAATACTCGATACGGAAGGCGTCGGTCGGAACATCAGTGATCGAGCGGTCCTCCTTGGCCTTCACCGAGATGTCGCCTCCTTTGGACCGCTCATAGCGATAGAGAACTCCGTCCGCATCCTCGCAGAAAACGACAACCGAATCCGGGCAGTTCTCATATTCGCCGAACTCCTCGTTGATGCCGAAGGAATACGCCAGCGCGCGGATCGCGGTGGACTTGCCAGTTCCGCGCCCGCCGATGAAACAATTGAGGTTGTCACTGAAGTGAATCGTCTCGCCGTGGAGGAAGCCCCCGGTGAAAGATATGCCGCGAACTCGGGGAATGGCGCGAGGAACCGAAGCGCTGGCACGCACGCGGGCAGTCGGGTCGATCAGGGCAATCCGCAGCGCCCCGAAGCTCAATTCGGTGAGCTTAACCCGAGTCCACGGCTTGTCGGGGAAAGGGTTCTGAAACTGTGCCATCGAATGAGAGTCAGAATCTTGCACATGGGCGAGATGGTGTCGGGCCTTAAGGCCAGGAACGAGGGCGCGGGCTTCGAGCAGCTTTCGACGTTCAGCGCCAGCCGAGCCAGCTTCATCGGTTTCGGAATACCAACACAGATTTTCCTTCGCATCACACTCGACGCCGTATAGCCCGACACTGGTGATGATGTCACGCTTCCAATTCTGGAAGCCCGGCGCGAACATGTGGAACCCGGTTTTCTCCCGGTCGATATGTGCAGCGATGCAAATGCCGCCAAGCCGCTCGGCCTCGGCGATAACGTCGGCCATAGACTTGGCCGTGCGTGTGTTTTCGGATCCCCTTGCGCCGATCAGGTCGAGCCGCGAGAGGAACTTGGCTAGGTCGTCGGTGCGCTCGGGGGCGAAGTACACGAGAAGATGGCCGTGGGCGGTAGTCACCTCGACGCCGGGCAGCACGAGTAACCTACCGGCATACTGCTGCGCGTGTTCTAAAGCTGCGTCGACATTCTTGTCGGAGTTGTGGTCGGTGATCGCGATGACGCTCAACCCCTGCGCTACGGCGGAGTCGACAATCGCTTGCGGCGTCATCGTCGCATCTTTCACGTCGGAAGATGCACCGTACGAATGGATGTGAAGATCAACGTTAAGAAAGCGGGCACCGTTGTCTAGTGTCTCAATATCCTTGAACAGAACCATTGTCCCGCTCCACGGAAGGTTGTTGCGGCGGTTGCCATGAAGAAATAGGAAAATCAATGCGCCCGTCGCCGGCATCCCGTGCCAATGCAACGCTGCAGTGATGCCGGATCGGTGCTCGGTGCGCCCGATGGCGCGCGATCGGGGCTGCCCGCGCGCGCTCCACCGTCCGATCCGCGCTGCCGGGGCGCTTCGCAACGGGCATTGTGGCAAATCATGCATTCCCCGGGCGCGCCAAGTCAAACTACTGCGCAGGGCGCGCCGACCTGCGCTCAGGCGATGTCGGGAACCGGGTGGTAGGTGAGCGGCAGGCTGGCGTGCACGGGCCAGGCCTCGGGACCCAGTGGCGGACTTCGTTGCATCGCCCGCGGCGTCCACCGGCCCAGGTGCTTGAGGATGCATCGGATGACTGCCAGATCCTCGATTCAAGCGCGATGACGCGCATCGGCCCGCTTTTTACACTTTGGCACTTGCGGCATTCCAGGGGATCGGCCGCGTAGACTTTGCGCATCAGCCGCGCCCACGTAGCCTTGGCACGGACAGCGACCTCGGTGCTTGGTTGTTTTCGCTTGGCGCAGGTGAGCGCGGCGCCACCGTGCGGCGATGCTTCCTTTGCTCGCTCGCCGCGTGCCCGGTTCGATTACCAGCCGAGGTAGCGAACGAGGTGCTCGTAGCGATCGGGAATGTGCTTGCACAGCAGCGCCAGCCACTGCGTACCCGGCATCCCTTGAAAGTTCCGCTTGAACCCGAGATGCATCTTCGCGCGCTAGATCACCGCGCCGGTGGCCGCGTCGTAGCTCATCTTGGCAAGCGAGAGCGGCGCGCGCAGCATGTAGCCGGCGAGCTTCTGTCTGCCTCCAGGATCCTCTGCCCCGACCCGCACCCGGTTGTGCGCGGAAAACCCGCCGAAGTGCCGCCAGCCGAGCAGGCGGGATCGCAGCTCGTCAGTGATCGCCCGCTCCTTGAGCAGAAACTCGAGCGCCGCGCGCCGAAAGCCCTCGGCGAGCAGCCCCTCTGGAACCGGGGGCAGGGCTACGAATGCGCCGTCTGGAAAAAGCACCCCATCGGCCGCAAGCACGTGCAGGTGCGGGTTGAAGTTGACAAGGTCCCCGAAGCTCTGCACGAACAGGACGAGCCCGGGCCTCGCGCCCGGTGCCGCCTCGGCATACCCTTTGACGAGCAGGCGCGCGGCGATGCGGCACAGCTCGCCAAGCCACGCCCGGTGCCGGCTGAAGAGCGGGCGCGAGGAGCTTCGGCAGCGTGAACACGTACTGCCGGTGCGCCACCGGGGCCAGGACACACTCCTCCACCCACTCGCCGTACCGGAGCACGCGCTTCTGGTGGCAGCTCGGGCAGAAGTAACCGGTCTTGCACGAGTAGCAGATGGTCGCGATCCTGCGGGAAGCCGACAAAGCGCCGGTGCCCAAAGTCGCCAGGAAGCACAAGGTCAGCGCCGCGCGCGTGACACGGCGCGGCTGGTGATGCTGGCCGCGGCGCGCATCTCTGCCGCTCTGGGGTTCGAGGCGCCTAGCGCCAGAACGCGAGGATCATCGCCATCGCCAGGAGCGCGGCGAACTGGTAGCCGGCGTTGATGCCGAACAGCTTTCAGGACTTTCCCTCCCAAGCCACGCCGCCGCGGGCATTTGCCCGCGCCTCACTGCCCAACGCCTACGCAGTCGCCGGTGTCTTGCGCATCATGCCGGCCAATGCCATCAAGGCCCCAACCACGTAGATGAGGGTCCCCAGATAAATCGGCCCGAGATGGCTGACCCAATCGTGCTCGAAAGCTCCCGTGTAGTGCAGCGGGAGGGCAACCGCCAGGCCCACCACCGGCGAAATCACCGCCGTGATCCACGCCCACCATGCGCCGGCGCGGACGCCGTACCAACTCAAACCGAGCGCCGCCACGGCGGTTGCGGCGATGAATCCGGCGGTAGCCACGTGCAGGTGCGTGATGTAGGCCATGACAGCCGGGTTCAGTTGATTGAGCTGCTCCTGGGTCACGCCGTTGATCGTCGCTACCCCTAGTTCGAACCCGGTGCCCGAAAAAGCCCGGAATAAGAACACGATCGCGTAAGCCAGAAAGATCAGCGCCCCTACGACCATCGTCACGGCGCCGCGCTGCGCCTGCGAATTTTGCGCTTGCATGATAGTCCCTCCTCTCGGTGTACAGCTTTTCAGTCGCGGTTGATTCTACTCGCATGCACTAGAAAAAAAACGATAGGAAATTCAATCCTGCGCTTTTCGCGCGTCTGACCGATGACGACGGTTTGGCGCTGATTCAACGCCCGCGGGCATTGCGCCGGAAGGCATGTTGCGCCTGCGCTCGGCGGATCGGCAATGCCGGCTACGTCAAGATGGCGCGAATCCTGAGAGGCGTGGGGTCATCGCATGGTGCGAGGGGCAAGTGCGGCCGCGCTTGCCCCTCGCGCTGCGCTAAGCGATGTCGGGGACCGGGTGATAGGTGAGGGGGACGGGGATGTGTTTACAGCACAGCGCCGGCCACTCGGCGCCGGGCATCACCTGGAAGTTCCTCTTAAGCCCCGCGTGCCTCTTCGAGCGGTAGATCACCGCGCCGGTGGCCGCGTCGTAGGTCATCTTCTCAAGGGACATCGGGGCACGCAGCATGGTACCGGCGAGTTTCTTTCTCCCTTCGGCATCCTCGGCCGGCACCCTCACCTCGTTGTGCGCTGAGAACCCGGAATGGCGCCAGCCAAGCATGCGGCTGCGAAGCCCCTCCGAGACTGCGTCGTTATTGACCAGAAACTCCAGCACCGCATGCCGAAAGGAGGCAGGGCGTTTACCGCAAACGAGTTGCTGGCGCGCTGTCTGCGGCAACGCGTTTACTCGACAGCCTCCAGCGCCGGCAATTCGAGCCGCCAGCCGGTGCGTTGTACCAGCGCCTGAACATCCTCCACCGTGTCCAGGTCGGTGATGAAGCGGGTGTTGGCGGTTTCGTACGTATGCACGAGTTCGGGTTGGCGTTCGGTAAGGTGGCGGCAGCCCAGGTTCGTGCCGCTGGCGAGAATCTGCGCGTGCGCCACCTCGTCGAGCAGGATGGGGTTGCCCCGTTGCCCATTCACAACCGGCACTACGACATGGCCAGCCGGGCGCTTCTTGAACGCTCCGATCAGCTCGGTCAAATCGCCCGCTGCGATCAACGGCTGGTCGGAGGGCATGATAAATACCGCATCGAAGCTTCCGTTGAGCGCGGCCAGCCCTACCCGCACCGAACCTTCCTGCCCCTGGGCATGCGCCTCGTT
>Ga0184637_10000673_pt1 | contig 24858 bp, 25 predicted proteins | sample PLM3_127_b2_FD_133143 | JGI IMG/M metagenome (GOLD analysis project Ga0184637, IMG submission 133143) | Groundwater sediment microbial communities from an aquifer in East River, Colorado, USA - PLM3_127_b2 | ecosystem: Environmental > Terrestrial > Soil > Riparian zone | place: USA: East River... | reverse complement strand
TGGTTCGGGCTCGATGCGCTGTGGATCTTCAGCGCGGCGCTGTTCGTGGGGCTGTTACTGATCCCATTCCTGGATCGCTCGCCGGAGCGCGACCCGCGACGCCGGCCGTTCTGGATCGCGCTCGGCGCGGCGGTCCTGATCGCCTGGCTCGTGCTGACCATCGTCGGCGCCACCACCGAGGTCGTCTCGCACGTGGAGATGGGGTGAGGCAGGTGGACCTGCGCTTCCTCGCCCTGTTCGCGCTGACGACCACGCTCACCGTCCTCGCCGCGGCCGCCGGCGGTGCCGCCGCCTCCGGCGGAGGAATCGTCCCGGGCCTGGCGCTGGCGGGGTTGGGCGTCGCGGCGGTGCTCGGGCTCGCGGCGCTCGTGCGGATCGTGTATCTCGACGGCAGGGCCGCCGCCGGGCGGAGGGCCGGGAGGCGATCGTGAGGAGCCGCCCGGGCGGCCTCGCGCCGCTTGCCCTGCTCGCGGCCCTGGCATCGCTGCTTGCCGCGGCCCCGCCCGCGCTCGGGCACGGCGAGGAAGAGGCGGCCGCGGCCGAGGTTCCCGCGCGCACCCTCGTCCAGCAGGCGCTGGCGCTGCAGACCCAGCAGGACGACGCGGCCGAGGCGCTCGAGAAGCTCGAGGCCGCGCTCGCCAGCGAGCACCAGGAGGACGTCGACCTCCGCGCCGTGCGGGAGGCGATCGAGGCGCTCCAGAAGGACGATCACGAGCTGGCCGTCGAGCACATGAACGCGGCGCTCGGCGCCGAGCCGAAGCCCGCGCCCGAGGAGGTGCCCGAGGAGGCCCTCGAGCACTCGCCGGAGTTCGAGCCCGGCCGCGGCGCCGAGGAGTGGATCGCCCTCGGGGTGGGGATCGCGGCCCTTCTCGCCGGTCTCGGGATCCTCGCCCTCCGCCGCACCGCCGCGTAGCGGTGCCCCATGAGACGGACCTTGCCCCTCAACGCGCTTGCGATGATCGCTCCGGCTCCCGCCTCGGCCTCCGACCCCGCCGAGGATCGCGAGGGAGCGGAGCGGATCGGCGACTACGCCATGGGCCGCATGGTTCTGTCGCCCACCGCCCACGCGTCGATGGACCGCCTGATGGCGCAGATGATGGGCGAGCGGGCCGCGGAGCAGATGCACGTCCTCATGGGTCGTCGGTTCAGCGGCTGCGGCAGCGGGAGGGCCACGGGCGGCCTCGAGTGGGGTGATGGGGATGATGGGCGGGGGCCCCGGCGGAGGTCGGGGACCGTCCGATGCCGGCGGCGGCCCGGGGACGGCCGGGTTCCCGGGCATGATGGGCCGTGACGGCCTCGTCGCCGCGGATGACGATGACGACGACTGGGGCGCTGCGGCGATCGTCACGACGGTGGTGATGCTCCTGTTCCTTGCCTTGGTGGTCGTGGCGCTGCTCTTGTGGCGCCCGTGGCGCCACGCCGGACCCGGCATGTCGTCGCTTGAGATCCTGCAGGAGCGCTTCGCTCACGGGGAGATCGACGCGTACGGGCAGCGCCGCGACGCGCTTGGAGGTGGACGATGACCCTCCACTCTGCCGCGCTGCTCCTCGCTGACAACGGCGACCTGTGGGGCGGGCACATGAATGGAGGCTGGTGGATCGTGATGATGATCGGAATGGTCCTGTTCTGGGGGTTGGTGATCGTCGGCGTGATCTGGTTGATCCGCGGCGGCATCGACGCGTTCGCATCCCGCCCCCGCGACCGTGGTGAGCCCCGCCTCGACGCCCTCGAGATCATCGAGCGGCGCCTCGCCGAGGGTGACATCACCGTCAGTGAGTACCGCGAGCGCCGGGCAGCGCTCGGCCACGACTAGGGCGCGGCCGCCGCTGCCGGAGCGGGCGGCGCGGCCCATCCGCGCAGCCGGTTCGAGTTCATCACCACCGATAGCGAGCTCATTGCCATCACCGCCGCGGCGATGATCGGGCTGAGCTGCACGCGGCGACCCCGGCGTTGGGAATAACGAGGGCGCCGCGACTAGCTGCCTCGGCGCCCCCGCCGGGAGGGGTGTTGATGTGGTGATACGAAACCGGAAGCGGCCGGCTGAGTCATCCGTACAAGCAACGGATCGCGACCAGTAGTAACCGCTGATCGGCGCGCAGCGAGGGAAACTACGCAGTCGAAGCGGGTGGCGGACACCGATGCATATCGACCCAGGGCGCCTAAGCTCCGGCCATGAACCTGCACATCGCCGCGCCCCTCATCGCTGACAACGGCGAGTGGCGGGACGTGGAGGGCCTGATCCCCTCGCAGGGCCCAGATCGGTAGATAGGGTGCCGCCGCGTGGACCTAGCCATCCGGTCGATCCACCTGATCGCGGCGGCGGTGTGGGCCGGCGGGCTCGTGTTCGTGGCGATCGCCGCCGGGGTGGCCAGGGCGACGATCCCCGAGCCCGAACGGATCGAGTTCTTCCGCAGGCTGGGTCGGCGCTTCCTGGTTGCGGCGCTGACGGCTGCGCTGCTGCTCGCGCTCACGGGCGCCGACATGGCGGCCGATCGTCTGCCGAGCTGGAGCGCGCTCAGCGACACCGAGTGGGGCCGCCTCGTCCTCGCGAAGACGATTCTGTTCGCCACCGCGGTGGCGCTTGCCCTCGCCCACGGCCTCGTGCTCGGCCCGCGAATCCGGCGGCTTCGGGAGGCGCTGGTCGCCTCTCCCGGTGATGCACGCATGGAGGCGCGGCTGCGGCGTGCCAGCGCCGCGTCCGGGATCGCCCAGGTCGTGATCCTCTCGGAGACGCTCGTAATCCTCGTTCTGGCGGCGGACCTGATCGCCTAAGGTGAGAGCTCTCCAGCGGCACCTCCCTCCGGGCAGCTGCGTGGTTCCCCGCACGGTAGTTCTCCGCGCGAGAAGCGGTGGAGAGTGCGGATGTGCGAGCGGACCCGCGGCCCTACGCTCGCGGCGTGGCGCCACAGGAAACAAGAACCCGGACGCACCACGTGCTGATCGCCGGCGGAGGGGTGGCGGGGCTCGAAACGCTGCTAGCGCTCAGGCACCTGGCCGAGGAGCGGGTTCGAATCGACGTGCTCACGCCCGACCGCGACTTCGTCTACCGCCCGCTGGCGGTCGCCGAGCCCTTCGGGCTCGGGCGCGCCCACCGCTTCGACCTCGCGTCGCTGATCGCCGAGCGCGGGGCCGGTTACCGGCCCGACGCGCTTGCTTCGATCGATCCGGACCGCCGCCTCGCCCGCACCCGTGCCGGAGATGAGATCGCCTACGACTCCGTCGTCATCGCTTGTGGGGCGGTCTCCCGAGAGGCGCTCCCGGGGGCCCTCACCTTCTGGGGAGCCCCTGGGGGCGCCGGCTTTCGCGAACTCCTGGCCGACCTCGAGTCCGGCCACGTGCGTCACGTCGTGTTCGCCCTCCCGACAAACACCGGGTGGCCGCTGCCGCTGTACGAGCTGGCCCTGTTCACCCGGCTCCACCTCGTCTCCCGCGGGCTCGGCCACGTTGGCGTCACGATCGCCACCCATGAAGCATCCCCGCTGGAGTTGTTCGGCGCCCGCGCGAGCGAGACGGTCGCAGGGCTCCTGGCCGACCGGGGCATCACGGTCTGCGCGAGTTGCCACCCTGCTGCGGTCAGTGACGGCGGGCTGGACCTCATGCCGGCCGGTCACCTGAAAGCCGACCGGGTTGTGACCCTGCCCCGCCTCGAGGGGAGGCGCATCCGGGACCTGCCGCACGACCAGCAGGGCTTCATCCCGGTCGACGGCCACGGTCGGGTGGAGGGAATCGAGGACGTTTACGCCGCCGGCGACGGGACAGCCTTCCCGATCAAGCAGGGTGGGATCGCCGCGCAGCAGGCCGATGCCGCGGCGGAGGCGCTTGCCGCGTGGGCGGGCGCGCCCGTGGACCCAATGCCCTTCCGACCGGTGCTGCGCGGGCTGCTCCTGACGGGCAAGGAGCCGGCGTTTCTGCGCGCCGAGCTGAGCGGCGGCCGGGGCGAGACCTCGGTGGCCGCCTCGCACGCGCTGTGGTGGCCACCCGGGAAGATCGCGGGCAGGTACCTCGCCCCCCACCTCGCGGCGCTCGCCAAGACGGAGCTCCAGCCGCCCCCGCCGACCGAAACCGAGTCGGTTCCGGTGGAGGTCGAGCCGGGAGACAGCACCCCTCTCCTGCACTAGCCTTCTCCCGCATGGGCACGGATGCTCTCGATGAGCACCGTCTCGCCCGGCTGATCGATGTCGGGCGTACTCTGGTGGCCGAGCTCGACCTCGAGGTCGTCCTCCAACGCATGCTCGAGGTGGCGCGCGAGCTGACAGGAGCCCGCTACGCGGCCCTCGGTGTCCTCGACGAGGGCAAGCAGGGGCTGGAGCGCTTCATCGCCCTCGGGATCGGCGAGGAGGCCCGCCGCGAGATCGGCCACCTCCCGCGCGGCCGCGGGGTCCTAGGGCTGCTGATCGACGACCCCAGGCCCCTGCGCCTCGAGAACGTGGGTGAGCACCCGCGCTCCTACGGGTTCCCGCCCGGGCACCCGCCGATGAAGAGCTTTCTGGGTGTCCCGGTGCTGATCGGCGGCGAGGCATACGGCAACCTCTACCTGACCGAGAAGAGGGACGGCTCGTTCACCGAAACGGACGAGCAATCCGTCGTCGTGCTGGCCGGATGGGCGGGAATAGCGATCGAGAACGCGCGGCTGTACGGCCACGCCGAACGCAGACGGGAGGAGCTCGAGCGCGCGGTCCGGAGCCTCGAGGCGACCACCGAGATCGCCCGCGCGGTCGGGGGCGAGACGGACCTGGACCGGGTGCTCGAGACGATCGTGAAGCGGGCGCGCGCCCTGGTGGAGGCCCGCTCGCTGATGATCCTGCTCGAGGCCGGAAACGAGCTCGTGGTCGCGGCCACCGCGGGAGAGCTCGAGCGCGACGTTCGGGGCAAGCGGATCCCGGTCGAGGGGTCGACGTCGGGCCAGGTCCTCCGCTCGCTCGAGGCGGAGCGCGTCGCCGACACCTCCGCGCGCCTGCGCATCTCCCCGGGCGAGCTGGGCGTCGCGGCCAGCGCCGCGATGCTCGTGCCGCTCGCCTTTCGGGGACGCCCGCTCGGCCTGATCGCCAGCTTCGACCGGCTCAGCGACGGGCCCGGGTTCACCGTCGATGACGAGAACCTGCTGCTCGCGTTCGCCGCCAGCGCCGCGACTGCCGTGGCAACCGCTCAGTCGGTGACCCAGGACAGGCTCAAGAACAGCATCCAGGCATCGGAGCGCGAGCGTGGGCGGTGGGCCCGGGAGCTCCACGACGAGACGCTCCAGGCCCTCGGGGCGATGCGGATGTTCCTCTCCTCGGCGCTGAAGGGCGGTGACGACGCACTCGAGAACGCGGTTCGCGACGCGGTTGCCCAGCTCGGAGACGAGATCGACAAGGTGCGGGCGCTCATCACCGAGCTCCGTCCCGCGGCGCTCGACCAGATCGGCCTGGCTCCGGCGTTGGAGGCTCTCGTGCTGCACGCCGAGAAGACGCAGGGACTCGACGTGGAGGTCGAGATCGATCTTGCTCACGCGAGCGGCCGCGCCGCCGTGCGGCTGGACACCGAGCTGGAGAACGCGGTGTACAGGGTGGTGCAGGAGGCCCTGACCAACATCGCCAAGCATGCGCGGGCCGAGCATGTGCGGCTGCGGGTCGCGGAGAGCGAGGCGGCCGGCACGATCGAGATCGAGATCGAGGACGATGGCGTCGGCTTCGATGCGAGGGCCACCCGCGAGGGGTTCGGGCTCGTGGGGATGCGCGAGCGGGTCGCGATGGCGGGCGGGCGGATGCGGATCACCTGCTCGCCGGGACACGGCACACGCCTCGAGGTCAGCGTTCCGGTGGCTGGCCGTGCGGGGGCCGCCGAGCGCGGGGTGGCCTGAGCGCAGCCTACGTCTCGAGCATCCCGTGCTCGAGCGCGTAGCGAACCAGCTCCGAGCGCTTCGTGAGCCGCAGCTTCTGCTGAATGTGCGCGCGGTGCGACTCCACGGTGCGCACGCTGAGGTAGAGCTGACCGGCGATCTCGGCGTTGGTGTGGCCGAGAGCGATCAGCCGTAGCACCTCGAACTCGCGCTCGCTGAGCTCGTCCTCCCCGTCCCGGGGCTCGGCCGCGAGGCGCGCGCCCAGCGCCGGCTGAAGGAACGTCTCCCCGTTCGCCGCCAGCCTGACCGCCTTGACCAGCTCCGCGTCGGCCGCCTCCTTGAGCACGTAGCCGAGCACCCCGGCCCGCATCGCCTCGCGGGCGAACGCGGGGTCCTCCTGCATCGTGAGCACGACGATCCTGGTGTCCGGCGACGCTTCGTTGATCTCGGGAATCCGCTCCAGGCTCGACCCGCCCGGCATGTTGAGGTCGAGGATCAGGACCTCGGGCTTGTGGCCTCGCACGTAGCGAACCGCCGCATCGCCCTCGCCGGCCTCCGCCACGACCTCGAAGTCGGGCTCGGCCTCGAGCAGCATTCGCAGCGCGCTTCGCACCACGGCGTGGTCGTCCGCGAGCACGATCCTGGTCGTCTCGACGCTGTCCGTCGACGCCTCATCGCTCACCGCCGCGACCTTAGCGCCGCCCGCACGCGTCCGCCATCCGGGTCCGCCCGCGCACTGCCTGCGGGCAACTACCTAGAAACGCGAGCGAGCCTCGACCCTACTCGCGCGGCTCGCGGCCGGTCAGGGCCCTGTAGAGATCGTTTGCGCGGGTCCCCGTGAGGGCCGCGACCACGCTCGCGGCAGCCCGCGGCCGGGCGCCCGACTGGACCAGCCGCCTCAGCGCGTCCACCGCGATCGTCACGTCCGGATTTCGACTCGCCGCGCCGGCGGCCGGCCCGATCACCACCACGACCTCCCCACGGACCTCGCCGCGGAAGCGGCGCGCGAGCTCGCCGAGGGTTCCGCGCGCGATCTCCTCGTGGAGCTTGGTCAGCTCCCGGCACACGGCGGCGGGGCGGTCGGGCGCGAGGGCGGCCAGCGCCGCGAGGGAGTCGGGCAGGCGCCGCGGCGACTCGAACGCGATCACGGTCTCCGCGGAGCGCAGAACCCGCTCCAGCTCCCCCGCGCGGCGCGGCAGGTATCCCTCGAAGCGCCATCGGTCGGCCGGCAGGCCCGAGGCGATCAGAGCGGTGGGGATCGCCGAGGGGCCCGGCAGCACCTCGATCTCGAGGTCGCGGTCGATGCACGCCCGAATCAGCCTGTAGCCCGGGTCGGAGATCCCCGGCATCCCCGCATCCGCGATCAGGGCGACCCTCGCGCCGCGCTCGATCTGCTGCGCAATCTGGCTCGAGCGCCTGTCCTCGTTCTGGTCGTGGTTCGAGACCAGCCGCGGCGGCTCGATCTCCAGGCGTTCGTAGAGGCGGCCCGTGCGGCGGGTGTCCTCACAGGCGACCAGGTCGGCGTCGGTGAGCGCCTCGCGGACCCGGGGGGTGAGGTCCCCGAGGTTCCCGATCGGGGTCGGGCAGATGATCAATCGACCGGGCATCGTCCGGCCTCGCTTCCGTTCGGCTTCCTCATCCCTCCAGCTTCCCGAGCTCGATCAGCGCCATCGTCGCAGCGCCAATCATCCCCGCTCTGGGGCCGAGCTGTGCGGCGACGACCGGGGTGCGGCTCATCGGCGGCAGAGCCCTGGCAAGCAGCTCCTCGCGTGCGGGCTCGAGCAGGAGCTCGCCCGCCGCCATCACGCCGCCGCCGACGACGATCACCTCCGGCTCGAAGATGTTCGCGAGGCTGGCGAACGCCACCCCGAGCCGGCGGCCGATCAGCGCCACGACCTCGCGCGCGACCTCGTCGCCCGCCGCCGCCGCGTCGGTGATCGCCTTCCCGTCGAGCTCGTGGCCCTCGGCGAGAGCCCTCCCGATCGCGGAGGCCGGCGCGCGCTCCGCGGCCGCCCGGCCCTCGCGCGAAAGCGCGGTACCCGAGGCGATCGCCTCGATGCAGCCCCGGCTGGGGCAGTTGCCCTGGCAGCGCGGCCCGTCGAGGTCGACGACCATGTGCCCCAGCTCGGCGGCCGCGCCGACCGTACCGCGGTACAGCTTGCCGCCGAGGATCAGCCCCCCTCCGATGCCTGTCCCGATCGCGACCATGACCGCGTTTCGGGTCCCCTTCGCGGCCCCGAAGCGATGCTCGGCGAGCGCGGCGACGTTGACGTCGTTGTCGATGAACACGGGCATGCCGACGCGCTCGCGCATCTGCTCGCGGATCGGCACGTCGACCAGCGGCAGGTTCACGGCGGTGATCGCCACCCCGCGCTCCTGATCGATCGTGCAGGGGATGCCGAGGCCCGCCGCGGCCACCCCGGGACGCGCCGTCCGCGCCTCGACCAGCTCGCCGGCCAGGGCATCGAGCACCTCCTCCTCGGTCAACCCGAGCGAGACCTCCTTGCTCTGATGGAGCACCCGCTGGCGCTCGTCGACGACCCCCGCGAGCATCTTCGACCCGCCAAGGTCGACGCCAATCGCCACGGCGGCGCTCAAGGGTCGCACCGGGTCATGCGGCAGTATTGATACCCGATGCCCGAGCAGGGGGGGCCCGAGCGCCCCGACTACAAGGTCTACAAAGCGCGCCCGGGGCTGCTGAGCCGCCTGCGCTCACCCGACCTGGACTCCCTCCGCGAGCGGGTGCGCAAGCCGAGCAAGCGCCCCTCGCGAGGCGCGCCGCGGCCCTCGGACGGGCAGCGGCCGTGGTGGCGGTGGGTCCTGATCGGGGTCGGCGGGTGGCTGCTCCTGAGCACGTTGGTGTTCGCGATCTCGGCCGAGATCCAGAAGGCGAAGCTCGCGGACAGCGCCGGGGATGAGCTCGGGGCGACGATCCCCCTGCTCGCGCTCGACCCGCAGACGATCCTCGTGATCGGTACCGACGCGCGAGAGCCGGGCACCCTGGACGGCTCGATCACGAGCGGGAAGTGCCTCGAGGAGGGGGCGAACGGGGAGCCTCCCAGCTCCGGCTGTCCGGGCTTCCGTGCGGACACGCTGCTGCTTGTACGCGCCGGAGGCGGCGCGTTCCGCAAGCTCTCGATCCCGCGCGACAGCTTCGCCGAGATCCCCGGCCAGAGCGCGCAGAAGATCAACGCCGCCTATGCCTTCGGCGGGGCCGGGCTCGAGATCCAGACGGTGGAGCAGTTCCTCGACATCGAGATCGACCACGTCGTGATCGTCGACTTCGAGGGCTTCGAGGACTTCATCGACGCGATCGGCGGCGTCCAGGTCGAGCTGCCGGACAAGCTCTGCTCCGAGGTCTCGGGAGGCGCCGACGCCGGCGGCTTCACGCTCAACGCCGGGCCGGGGGAGGTCACGCTGGGCGGCAACGAGGCGCTGATCTTCGCCCGCACGCGCACCAACGCCTGCCCCGAAGCAGGCGGCTCGACCGAGTTCGACAGCTACGACGACATCGACCGGGCCGCCGCGCAGCAGGAGATCCTGTCGGGGATCAAGGGCCGCCTGACGAGCCCGCTCCGCCTCCCGTACAACTTCATCAAGGGTCCGTGGATCGGGTGGACTGCGCCGAAGGCGCTCGTCACCGACATGGGCGCGCTGACGATGCCCCAGCTTGTCCTCGCATCGATCATCGGGGGTGACAGCGAGACCGAGATCCTGGAGCCCTCCGGCGCGGGGCCCGGCGGCAGCCTGATCATCTCCGACGAGGAGCGCCAGGCCGCGGTCGAGAAGCTGCTCAAGGGCTGACGGGCCCCGCGGGACCTCAGTCGCCTCCGGACCCCGCCTTCGTCTTCTCCCCGCCAGAGTCCTTCTTCTCCGACTTGCCTCCGGACTCGGACTTGCCGGAATCCTTCTTCGCCGAATCCTTCTTCGCCTCGTCCTGCTTCGTCTCCGTCGAGCCAGACGCCCCGTCGGAGCTCGCGCGGGCGTAGTCGGTCGTGTAGAAGCCCGAGCCCTTGAAGTGCACGGCGACGGGGTGCAAGACGCGCTCGACCGGTGCGCCGCACTCACGGCAGCGTGCGATGGGGTCCTCCGACATGCTCTGGAAGGCCTCGAACTCGTGCCCGTTGCGGCACCTGTACCCGTAGATCGGCATCGGCGGGCGATTATCGCAGCCGCCAAGGAGCCCCTCGTTGGGCGTCCGTATAGTGGCCGCGCATGGAGACGGCGGCGAAAGGCGAGGCGCAGCAGCCCGACGCGGTGACACTCGACGAGGTCGTGGCGCTGTGCAAGCGCCGCGGCTTCATCTTCCAGTCCTCCGAGATCTACGGCGGGCTCGCCTCGACCTACGACTACGGCCACTACGGCGTGCTGCTGAAGAACAACGTCAAGGCCGAGTGGTGGCGCGCCGTGTTGCAGGAGCGCGACGACATGGTCGCCCTCGACGCCGCGATCCTCATGCACCCGCGCACGTGGGAGGCCTCCGGGCACCTCGAGGGCTTCACCGACCCGCTGGTGCAGTGCCTCGGGGAGTGCAAGAAGCGGTGGCGGCTGGACGACCTGGAAGCGCAGCCGGCCGGAAACTTGAGCTGCCCGGAGTGCGGCGGCGAGCTGAGCGAGCCTCGCCGCTTCAACCTCATGTTCGAGACCCACATGGGACCCGTCCAGGACGACGCGGCGGTGGTCTACCTGCGCCCGGAGACCGCCCAGGGCATCTTCGTCAACTTCAAGAACGTTCTGCAATGGGCGCGCAAGGCGCCTCCGTTCGGGATCGCCCAGATCGGCAAGGCGTTCCGCAACGAGATCACGCCCGGAAACTTCATCTTCCGCACGCGCGAGTTCGAGCAGATGGAGATCGAGTATTTCGTTCCGCCCCCGGAGGCGGACGAGTGGCACCGGCGGTGGATGGACGAGCGGATGCGCTGGTACACGGACCTCGGGATCCGCCCCGACCGGGTGCGCCTGCGAGAGCACGGCCCCGACGAGCTCTCCCACTACTCGGCGGCCACGTCCGACGTCGAGTACCTGTTCCCGATGGGCTGGTCGGAGCTGGAGGGGATCGCCAACCGGACCGACTTCGACCTCACCCGCCACTCGGAGCTCTCTGGCGAAAAGCTCGAGTACTTCGATCAGGAGAAGGGTGAGGCGTACGTCCCGTACGTGATCGAGCCCTCGGCCGGTGCGGACCGCGCGACGCTCGCGTTCATCGTCGACGCCTACGGCACCGAGCAGGTGGAGGGCCGCAAGCGCACCGTGCTGCATCTCCATCCCAGGCTCGCCCCGGTGAAGGTCGCGGTGCTGCCGCTGGTCTCGAAGGCGGGCATGCCGGAGAAGGCCCGGGCGCTGTACGAGGAGATCCGACCGCGCCTGCCGGCCGAGTACGACGAGGGGGGCTCGATCGGGCGCCGCTACCGGCGCCAGGACGAGATCGGCACTCCCTGGGGCGTCACGGTCGACGGCCAGACGATGGAGGACGACACGGTCACGCTGCGCGACCGCGACTCGCTGCAGCAGGACAGGCTTCCGATCGCGGGGATCGCCGACGAACTCGCGGGCCGCCTCGAGCGGCCGTGGCGGAGCCCGAAGCTCGGCTGAGGATCGCTCTCCGCAGCGAGCGGGGGCGCTTCGTGAGGTCCATCACACAGGACTGGCCACACAGCCAGTTCTCGACTAAGCTGCGCCCAGCATGAAGTCGGCAGCGATCGAGTCCGTCAGCTACGAGGACCTCTACCGCCGCTGGGAGGAGGGGAACTGGAGCGCGACGGCGATCGACTTCTCCGAGGACCGCGAGGGCTGGCGCTCGATGTCGGAGATCCAGCGCCGCAGCGCGCTGTGGACCTACTCGATGTTCTTCTATGGAGAGGACTCGGTCACCGAGAATCTCTCTCCCTACATCGACGCGGCGCCCACCGAGGAGCAGAAGTACTTCCTCGCCACCCAGCAGGTCGACGAGGCGCGCCACGCGGTCTTCTTCTCCCGCTTCTTCACCGAGGTGATCGGCGCCGGCGACAGCATCGCCTCGGGCCTCGCCTACACCGAGCCGCAGCTCACGTGGGGCTTTCGCAAGGTCTTCGAGCGGCTCGACCGCATGGCGGAGGAGCTGCGCCGCGACCGCTCGCTTCCGCAGTTCGCGCGGGCGATCGCCCTGTACCACATGGTCGTCGAGGCGGAGCTTGCCCAGCCCGGGCAGCACTTCATCGAGGACTACTTCGTCAAGTCGGGCACCCTGCCCGGGTTCGCCGAGGGGATGCAGAACGTCTCCCGCGACGAGCAGCGCCACATCGGCTTCGGCGTCAAGGTGCTCTCGGAGCTGTTCGCCGAGTCCGAGGAGTGCAAGCAGGCGGTCGGCGAGCTGCTCCGCGAGGTCTCCCCCTACACGCTCGCCGTGTACGTGCCCCCGAACTGGGACCGCCGCTACACCGAGGAGTACGGGTTCACGCTCGAGGACATCTACGCGTGGGGCCTGCGCTCGATGGAGACCAAGTGGAGGGCGGCGGGCTTCCCGATCGAGGAGATGCCCCCGGGGGTGTTCCCGATCGACTTCTCGCTGTCGCCCGAGGAGCGCGTCGACCGGATCGTGAAGTTGATGCAGGCCGGCGTCGTCGGCGAGCCCTCCGACGATCCCGACTCCTCGCCCGAGATCCAGCGCCTCTACTTCGACACCGTGGAGCGATCCGTGGACCACGGAGCGGCGAACGGGCGCCCGGTGACGATCCAGTGGCGCTTCACCGACGCCGCGCCCTGGTACCTGCGGATCGACAACGGCTCCAGCCGCGCCGAACAGGGCGAGGCGGCGGACGCCGACGTTAGCTTCGAGTCCGCGTGGCGCGACTGGATCCGCGTCACCACGCACGGCGCGGACCCGCGCAGGGCGATGCTCCGCCGACGCATCCGCCCGAGTGGCTCGCTGCGCGACCTGTGGCGCATGCAGAGGATCTTCCCGCGCTAGACGTAGAGCGCCGGGCCGCGGCCCGGCGCCCCCGAGCCGGCTACTTCACGCTGCAGGGCTGCGTCGTGTGGGCCACCGCCGTCGGGGCGTTGACGTAGGTGAACGTCCCCTGGAACTCCGCCGTCCCGTCCGTGCAGCGCGCCGAGACGTAGCTCGTCTTCTTCCTCTTCTTCTTCTTTGCGACCTCGCTCGCCCTGGACTTCTTCTTCGTCAGCTTGCTCACCGACGTCTCGAAGTCCGTGATCGCGATCCCCGGTGGGACCGGTCCCTCGGGCACCGCCACCGGCACGGTGAGGCGCTTGCCGTACTGAGCACCCGCGGGCGAGTCCATGATCACACCCGTCAGCGTGATCGGGGCGGCGGCGTTCGAGTGCAGCAGGATCGTCGGGTTTCCGCCGGAGGGCGGCCCGTTGAACGCGTCGACCGGGCCGGAGACATCGAGTCCCGGGGCCAGGTTCGCGCTCGCCGAGCCCGCGCCGAGAATCGCGTGCGGACATGCCGCCTTCGCGTCGGCGGAGCTCTTGCCCTCGAGCTGCTCCTCGGTGCAGGTCGCGATCCCCTTGGCCGAGATCCTGCCCTCGGCCGGGAAATCGATCGCGACGACGTCAGCGGCCGGAGGGATGCCGACGATGTCCGAGAGGAACACGCGCGTGCGCAGCGTGCCCTTCTTGCTGAACTTCTTGTCGTCCAGGGCGACGGACTGCCCGAAGACGATGTTGTCGTTCGCCTTCGACGAGAAGGCGGCCTGGATGTTCTGGTCGTTCACGGCCAGTGCAGTGCCGGGGACCGCGAGCGCCAACGAGACCCCCACAGCCAGCACGAGACACGTCCCACGCCTCCGCATCACTTCTCCTCCTCCTTCTACTCAGACGGACGCCGCAACTCTACCGTCCACACGATGTCGCGTGCGCCGCTTCCCCGACCGCAGAAAGAGGGGCGGCCCGATGGCCGCCCCTCTCACGTCTCGGGCCAAAGAGGCCCTGCACTCAGTAGCTGGCTACTTCGTGCACGTCTGCTCGTAGGTCGGCGCCTGATCCGCATCCGGCGGCAGGTAGTCGAACGTGCTTCCGTAACTGAGCGTCCCGTCCGTGCACTTCGCCGACACGTACGTCTTCTTCTTCTTCTTCTTCTTCTTCTTGCTGGCCGTCGCGTCGGCCCGCTTACTCGACTTGATCTTCGCGCTCACCGTGGTGTCGAAGTCGGTGATCGCGATCCCCGCCGGGACCGGACCCTCGGGCACGGCCACCGGCACGTTGAGGCGCTTGCCGAACGGGCTGCCGAGCGGCGAGTCGATCAGCGTGCCGTTCAGCGTGATCGGGGCCGCCGCGTTCGAGTGCAGCAGGATCGTCGGGTTTGCGCCCGACTTCGGCCCGTTGAACGCGTCCACCGGGCCTGAGACATCGAGCCCCGGGCCCAGGTTCGCGCTCGCCGTACCCGCGCCGACGATGGCCTTCGGGCATGCCGCCTTCGCGTCGGCGGAGCTCTTACTCGCGATCTCTGCCGCGGTGCAGGTGTCGAGCCCCTTGGTCGTGAACTTCATCTCCTCGGGGAAGTCGATGTTCACGACGTCCGACCCCGGGGGCGTGCCCAGAATGCTGGTGAGGAACACCCGCACGCGGAGCGTGCCCTTGGTGCTGAACTTCTTGCTCAGGCTCGCGTTCTCGCCGAACGTGATGGCCGCGTTGTTCTTGGCCGTGAACCCCGCGTTGAGGTTCTGGGTCCCGGTCGCCAGGGCGGTGCCGGGGATCGCCACGGCCAGCGCGAGCCCCAGGGCCCCTACGTAACTAATGCGACGCTTTCGCATCACTCCTCCTCTTGGTTGGTCGCGCGCTCGGCGCGATCCCTGCCGCGCCCGCGCTTCCGTATGTACGTCCTTTCTATCCATACACAACACGTCAGCCGACCTCAAGTAGCGGCCGGCGGCGGAACTGTATCGCCTTCCGCGCGGGCGGCGAGCGCCGCCGCAGGCCCGCGGGGCGCGCTCACGGCGGCGGCACCTCCCGCACGTGCAGGTAGCGCGTGAACTCGGGGAACATCCCGATCGACTCGTAGTCGCCCTGCTGCTTGCAGGGCGGCGTGGGAAGGTTGTCCGAGTTGAGCACGCCGTCGGCGAAGGCGAAGTGCTGCAGGCGGTCGAAGAAGTCCTGTAGCGCGGCCGAGCCGGCGGGGTAGCCCACCCAGTCCGAGAACGCCGCCAGGTTGGGAGAGTTCGGGTCGAGGCTGGCGCTGATGCCGCCCGCGCACTGGCTGGTCTCGAAGCCCTCGAGCCCGCTCGCGAGGCCCTCGTATCCGCCCGGCTTCAGGTAGGGGTTCGTGCGGCTGGTCCGCAGCCGGTTCGCGTACCCGGCGAGCGCCTCGGGGTTGAGCGGGTTGGTGGTCCGCAGGAAGCGCACGAACTCTCCGCCCGCCTCGGGGGCGCTTCGGCCGGCGTTCGTCGCCGCGGCGGCGTTGGCGAGCAAGGCGGTGACGTCGCGCTGGTAGTCGCCGACGACCTGGACCAGCGGGGTGAGGTTGCGAAGGAAGGGATCGAGGTCGGCGAGGAAGGGCGGCAGCAGGTCGTCGAGCAGCTCGCGCAGGGCCGGGAAGCCGGGCTTCGCGGCGTTGGCGGCGCGGCGGAAGCCGATGAAGAACCCGCGCAGCTCCGGCGCGAGGCGCCCGAGGTCGATCAGGGTGGGGCTCAGCTCGCGCACGGCCGGACGCAGCTGGGTGACGAGCGGATTCGTGTCGGCGGCGAAGCGGTCCAGGCGCTCGAGCAGCAGCCTCGACTCGTCGAGGAACGTGGGCAGCGCGATGAAGGTCTCCTGGAGGCTGCGGTTGCGCGCCGCCGTGGTGGAGAAGACCGCCTCGGTGTTGGTGATCAGGCCGCGAAGCTGCCCCTGGCGCTCGCTCAGCGCCTCGAACACCTCGCCCGTGTCGCGGACGAACTGGCGCGTCGCGACGCGCTCGCTGTCGAGGATGCGCAGCACACGGTTGAGGTCGGACGCGAACGGCCCCAGGGTGCCGAAGGTCGCCGAGAGGTCGGCGCCGCGCCCGCGCAGGGCGACCGCGACGTTCTGCATCCAGGCCTTGAAGGCCGCCCGCGTGGGCTCGTCGAAGGTGCGGAAGATCTCATCGAGCTGCACCGCGTCGGAGACCTGGACGGGAGGGAGCTCGCCCCCCTCCGGGAGCGGGTTCTCGGGCAGCGGGCTGGCGTCCTCCGAGCCGGGGGTCAGCTCGACGTAGGTCTCACCGAGCAGCGTCTTTTGGCGCAGGATCGCGCGCGTGTCGTCGGGGATCGGCGCGTAGCGCGGGTCCATCTCGATCTCGGCGTCGGCGAGCCCCTCGTCGCTGAGCTCGATCGACTTGACCCGGCCCACCGATACGCCGGAGATCCGCACGTCGGACTCGACCGCGAGCTGGGTCGCCTCGTCGAACGGGACCGTGAACCGGTAGCTCTCCGGCTTCAGCGGCGTGGGTCCGCCGAACGCGAGCCACAGGAAGAGCAGCAGCCCGAAGCATGAGATCGCGAACGCGACCGCGACGAGGAGCTGCAGGGGTGTGGGCGGGCGAGTCTCCATCAGCAGCCCCCGAGGCTCTGGATCTCCGGGGCCGTCGGGACCCTGTTCAGCTCCAGCAGCGTCTTCACAATGGGCTCCTGGTTACCCACGGACTGGGCAAGGCCGGCGGTCGCGCAGGTCAGCATCACGAGGCCGCGCGGGAGCGGCCCGTTGGCGTCCTGGACGAAGGCGATCGCGTTCAGGTTGTGGTTAAGCCACGCGAGCCAGAACAGGTAGCCCTCCTGAGGGCCCTGGGGGTTGAGGGCGAGGGCGTTGAAGAGCAGGTTCAGGTCCTTGAAGCTGCCCTTGAGGCCGGTCGCCGTGTCCTGCAGCGGATTGGCCGCCTGCTTGAGGTGCCTGAACGGCACCTGCACCCGGCGCGTGAAGGGGCGGATCTGGGTCTTGATCGGTTCAACCGTCTTGCGGAAGAATGGCCGCGACGCCTCCAGCGCCGGCCCGAAGGCCCGTGCGGCGGGGACCAGCTTGCGGAACGCCGGTGCGGACTCGAGCGCGAGGCGGTTCGAGCTCTCGATCGCCCCCCGGGTCTCGCGCAGCGCGGACGGGAACTCTCGCAGCGTCTCCCGGATCGCCGCCTCCTGGTTGGCGAACGCCCCGAGGGCGGCGTTGGAGGAATCCACGAACTCCGCGAGCTGCCCGTCGTTGCGGCCGATCTCCTCGGCAATCAGCCGGAAGTTGTGGATCGAGCGGCGGATGCTCTCCCGCCGCTGGGAGAGCAGTCCGTTGATCTTCGCGAGGTCGCGCGCGAAAGGCTCCAGCCGCCGCAGGCCGGCCGACAGCTGCTTGCCGTGGCCGCCCAGCCCCTCGGCGCCCCCCTCGAGCAGCAGCCTCAGGTAGGCCTGGGTATCGCCGTCGAGCGTGGCGAGGATCTCGTCCGGCTGTACGTTCGGCTGCGTCTGGGAGACGGGGAGCGTCGCGCCCTCAGCGACCGTCTCGGCGCCCGTCCCGGTGTCCATCTCGACCGTGATGTCCTGAAGCCCGGTGCGCGGGCGCATCAGCAGCGAGGCGTTGGGGTGGATCAGGTCGGCGTACTGCTCCTGGATCGACATCGTGACCACAGCCTTTCCGCTCTCGAGCTCGACCTTGGTCACGTCGCCGACCTCGACCCCGGCGATGTTCACCGTCTGGCCCTGTCCGGGGGTGACGGCCTGCGCCGAGGTGAACTCGGCCTTCAGCTCGACGCGCTCGTCGCCGAGGAGCGGAATCCACGACGGGTACACCGCCTGCTGCTGGGAGAGGATCGCGACGGTCGCGGCCACCCCCAGCACGAGCAGGGCGATGATCGCGATGAAGTCGCGGAGGTGTTCTCGGATCGCCCGGCTCACGGCAGCAGCTCCGGCATCGCGGGACCGACACCGCCCGGCAGGCCGCCGCCGCCGGTGCCGTTGATGTCAGGGACAGCGTTCTTGTGACAGGCGACCTCGGTGCTGAAGGGGGGCTTCTGCGTCACCGACAGGTTGGGACGGGTTCCGAGCGGCGGGGCGATCGTTGGCGAGAACAGGAGCAGATTCCGGTCGCCGCCGCTGGGGTTGTCCGTGCGCGTCATCACGTCGCCGCCGCCGGGCTGCACGCGCAGGTAGGTGCCGTTGCCGTCGTACGGCTGGGCCAGGCCAGCCTGCTGCGAAGCGGCGTAGAAGAATTCGCGAATGTTGGGCTGGCCGGTGCTGAACGGGTAGGCGCCGCCGGCGTTGTCGATCACCACGTCCCCCGCCGGCACGAGGACGTTCGTGGCGCAGAGGCTGGTGAGGCCGGTCTGGCGCAACAGCCCGATGCCCTGGTGGGTGGCCCCGGCGAGGCCCGGCGTGGCCTTGCGCAGGATCCGGGCGAGCCCACCCAGCTCGCGCTTTCGCAGCAGCTTGCGCGTCTGGCGCAGCCACGGCCCGGAGGCCCGGATCGTCCCCGGCAGCTCCCTGATGCTGGGCTCGAGCTCGCGGGCGAATGCGCGCAGGGGCGGCAGCGCCTCGCTCAGGTGGGCGAGCGCGGGCCGGGTCTGCTCGAGCGTCGGCGCCAGCTCCCGGACCGTTGCGCTGAGGTTCGCGGACTCGGCCGCGAGCGCGCCCGTGGTGATGTTGAGGTTCGTGATCAGGCCCTTGAGCTGCTCCTCGCGGCTCAGCAGCGCGCCGAAGATGCGGCGGTTGCCGGCGATCAGGCGCGACAGGTCGTGCTCCTCCTCACCCAGCAGGGCCTCGCTGACGACCGCCGAGTCCTTTCCGGCCCGCCCGCCGTACCGGAATGCGTCGTTGAGCGCCTCGGCCGCGCTCTCGCCCTGCACGTCGGGATCCTGGGTCACGTCCTCCGCGGCGGTCGGCTGGTGGTTGAGCCCGGTGCCGAACCCCTCGAGGAACTCGCTGAGGTTCTCGCGGTCCGGCTTCTGAAGCGTGGTCAGCACCTGGTCGAGCTGGACCGCGGTCGCGGTCTGGGTGACGGGGATCGTGCCGCCCTCGGGCAGCTCGGGGGCGCTGGGGCTGCCGGGGCGGGTGTCGAGGAAGAAGTTGCCCTCCAGGAACAGCCGCGGCCGGATCTCGATCGTCGTGTCGGTGTGGAGCGGGAGGCCCGCCTCATCGACCGTGAAGGTGACCTCGGTCGCGTTCCCCTCTGGCTCTACGGCGGTGACCTCGCCCACGTTGACGCCCGCGATCCGGACCGGGGAGGTGGGACGCAGCGTGGCGGTGTTCTCGAACACCGCCTTTGCCTCGTACCCGCCGCCGGCGAACGGGATGTCCTTCGTGAACGCCAGGTAGGTCCCGATCAGGATCAGCGTCACCACGATCGCGCCCACCGCGGCGCGGCTGAGGCCCTGCGGTCCGCGCCGGTAGAGGCGCTCGTCGTATGCCTTCTCCTGCCCAATCGGGGTCTTGGTGGGCTCGCGCGCCATCAGTTGCCGGCCCCCTGTGGAGTCAGGCCCTGGTTGCCGGGCGGGTTGCCGATCACGGTCTGGCCCTGGATGTAGGTCTCCCGACCGGCCTCGCACTCCTTCGGCTGCCCGGGCGAGGCCGTGTTCGGGTACGGGTTGACGTGCAGGAAGTTCCTCGGGTCGGGGCCGCTTGCGGGAGCCGAGGCGGGGCTGCCCTCGTTGTTCGGCCCGGGCCCAGCCGCGAGGACGATGAACCGCTGCCAGTTTCCGGCGGCGTTGCCGAGCCTCAGCGTGTCGGCGACGTTGCGGAGCAGGAGCGTCGCGTAGTTGCAGGTCGTCTGGGCGGGGGCGATGAAGCGGAGCGCCGGGGTCAGCTCGGAGGAGAGCTGGATCAACTGGTCGATGCCCTGCCTCGCCACCGGGTTGTCGTTGAAGCGCAGCAGCGCCGCCGCCGTCGGCGGGAGCTGGCGGTTGAATCTCGGCGCCTCGAGCAGCGCGGGCACGCCGACCACGACCGCGTCGGCCAGATCTGGCGCGGTCTTGCGCAGCGCCCGGGCGCCGGGCGCGAAGTCGGCGAACAGCCCGGCGGTGTTGCGCAGGAAGGGCCGGATCCGCGGCAGCGTCCGCGTGGCGACGTCGAAGGTGGGCGGCGTCCTGGTGATCGTCTCCTGGATGAACGGGCGGGCCACGCCGGCCAGGGCGCCGAAGGTGGTGTTGAGCGACACGAACATCCGCGCCTGGACCTCGGCGACCGGCGCGACCTCGGCCGCGGTGGCGGCAAGGGACGCGAAGAGTCGGCCCAGCCTCGTGCTCGGGTCGGAGAGAATGCGCGCAACCGGCTGCAGCCGCTCCAGCGCCGGCCGCAGCTGCCCAAGCGCCTCGTTGATGTCCGGCCCCCTGGCCGCGATCGCGTTTCCGAACTCGACCAGGTTGCGCTGGATCGCGAGCCGGGTCGGCTCGTCGAACGTGCTCAGCACCTGGTCGATCTCGACCGGCTCGGGCTGGGCGCGGTTGAGCGGCATGACCGAGCCCTCGGGAATGCCCTCCTCGGAGGTTCCCTGCTTGATCTCCAGGTACTTGAGCCCCAGCGCCGAGCGGGAGCGCACGATCACGGTCGAGTCCACCGGCAGCTCCCGCACCTCGTCGTCGAGCTTCAGATCGAGCCTCGCGGACGTCGAGCCGTCCTCGTGCTGGACGGGCACCACGGTCTCGACCAGGCCGACGCGGACACCGCCGATCCGGACCTCGTTGCTGGGCACGAGCGTGTTCGCGTTCGGCACCTGGGTGGAGATCCGGTAGGTCGGCACGAACGGGAGGCCCGTGTTGGCGTTGTAGGCGAGGAAGACCGCGACGATCGCGATCAGCACCGTGATCGCGCCGACCATGGTCGGGCTCGACGCGAGCGCTTCCATCGGGCGGCTTCTCCTCATCGGCCGTTCCCCATCAGGAAGCGGAACAGCGCCCTGCCTCCGCGGGCCGAGCGGCGCCCGGCGCTCACCTCCGGAGTCGGAGCCAGCTCGCCGTCCTTCTGCCCCTCCTCGCTGGGCGGCTGCGGCTCGCTCGGCGGAGGCTCGGGGGCTACCGGCGACTGCTCGGCCGGCGGGGCGGGCTCCGCGCTGCCCTCGCGCGGGCCGGGCTTGCTCGGCTCCACGGCGCCGAGCGCGTCCAGCACCTGCGCCGCCGAGGTCTGCGGCTCCTCGAACTGGGAGCTGCAGCCGGTGACAGGGAGATTCGTGACGATCGTGCAGTTGGTCACCAGCAGGAACGTGCGCAGGAAGTGGCCGTACTCGTCGAAGCCGTTCAGCGCGGCGGACGTGTTGAAGATCACGTCCATCAGGTGCTGGAAGCCGTCCGTCTGGCGCAGGCTCTTGAGCAGCTTGCGGAGGCTCTTCGCGCCCGGCGCGGCGTCCTGGGCCAAGTCGCGCACGTCCTGGATCACCGGGTCGGAGGCGATGATGTCGGCCTCGCTCTCCTCTGCGGCGTCGCCGAGGGTGATCAGCGCCTTGGTCCCGGCGTCGGCGAGCGGCCCCAGCGATCGGCTGGCGCGAGTCAGCGACGGCGCCGCGACGCCGAAGTCGGCGACCACCGGCGTGGCCTCATCGGAGAGGCGCCGCAGCTCGATCATCGTCAACCGCAGCTCGCGCAGGAAGCCGGGGAAGCGCGCCAGCCCGGCCTCGAGGTCGCCGCTGCGCTCGGCGGTCGCCTGGGCGGTCTCGTTGGCGTTGGCGATGAATCCGGTGATGTTGCGGCGCTCTCGCGCCAGCGGGCCGAGCACCGTGTCGGAGTCGCGCGCGAGGTCGGCGAGCGCCCGGTTCTGCTGCGCGAGGATCGCCAGCACCTGGTCCGTCTCGCGCAGCGCCGGGTTCGCTCGCTCCACGATCTCCTCCAGATCGTCCCCGCGCGCGGCGAGGCCCGCCCCGAGGTCGTTGAGGATGAGGCGGAAGCGGTCGGCGTACGGCTCGCGCATGATGTTCTGGACGAGGTCGAGGTCGACCGCCTTGCCGTTGTTCTCCAGCGGCAGCAGCACCTGGCCCGCGCCGTGCTGGCCCTCGGGCACCTCCTCGAGCGGCGGCGGCGGCTCGGTGCCCGGGGAGCGCGGCTGCGTGACCTCGCAGCCGACGAACTTCTCACCCAGCAGCGACTGCGGCTGGATCAGGCAGGAGGCGTCCTCGCGGAAGTCCTGGAACCCGGGGTCGTCGATCCGCAGCACGATCGCGGCCTTGCCCGGAACGGCCTTGCCGCCGCCCTCGCTGCTCGCCGTCTCGCCGGGCCGGGTGACCTCGACCTCGGTGACCTCCCCGACCTTCGCGCCGGCGACCCGCACCTCCTCGCCGGTGACCAGGAAGGAGGCGTTGTCGAAGATCGCCCGCACCTCGTACGGGCCACCGTCGCCGCCCGAGGCCGGGCCGGCGAGGAGCATCCCGGCTCCACCGGCGAGCACGGCCGCTATCAGAGCAAGCCGCCTCATGGACCGGGGGGAACGTCGTTGACGTCACACTTGGGGTTCGGGGGCTCGCCGCCGGCGAGCAGATTGCCGTCGTCGGTGAACGGGTTGGAGCCCGCGATCGGCTGCGTGGCGCCGCCCGGACAGCGGGTGAAGATGCCCTTCGCCCCCGCGGTGTTGTCGAAGAAGTCGTACTGCTGGTTCGGGGTGTGCGGGTCCAGCGTCCCCGCGTTGTAGTTGAAGATGTTCGCGATCGCCGAGGCCCGGGCATAGTGGCCGTTGGCGTCGTAGTAGCCGGTTGCCTGGCCGAGCCTGCTGACCAGGCCGAGGATGTCGGGCGAGTACGCACGCGCGAGCTGGAAGGTGGGCAGCGAGTCGTCGATCGCCTGGCTGGCGCGTGGCAGATCGACCCTGGCCCGGTCGCGCAGCGGATCGAGGTCGCGGAGCGCGTCGGCGAGGTCGTTGCCCTTGCCCTTGCGCTTCACGACCTTCCGCAGGTCGCGGAACACCGGCACGGCGTTGTGGGCCACGGGTCGCAGGTCGCGCAGGAAGGGCCCGAGATCCCGTGTCGCCGTCTTCGAGGTCGCGACCAGCGGGTCGAGGTCGTCGAAGGTTGCGCGCAGGTTGACGAAGGTGGTGTTCGCCTGGCGCAGGGCAGGCGGCAGCGCAACGAGGGTGCGATCGAATGCCTCGTTCTCCTGCGCGATCGCGCCCAGCCCCTGGTTCGCGTTCGAGGTCAGGGCGGAGAGATCGTCGCGGCGCTGCGCGATCGCGTTGACGACACGCGAGCCGTCGACGAGGAAGTCGGTGAAGACCTGCTGGTCCCGGGTCAGCTCGGCGAGCACTCGCTGGGTGCTCTGGAGCGCCGGGGGAAGGTACTTGTAGGTCTCGTTCGCGGCCTCGCCGGCGCCCGTGTAGGAGGCCGCGAAGCCCTGGATCACGTCCTGCAGCGCCCTGCGCTCCCTGGGCCTGAAGAGGTCGAAGAGCTGGTCGATGTCGACGGGCGACGTCGTCCGCTCCGCGGTGATCACGTCTCCGTCCTCGAGCTCCGGGCCGTTGTCCGGGCCGGGGGTGATCGCGATGTAGCGGTTGGCGATGCCCGACAGCGAGGTCGTGCGGGTGACCGCGGTCGATCCCTGATGCAGCGGCTCGTCGATGTTGATCCTCACGTCCGCCTGCCAATCGTCGGTGAGGGTGATCTCCTCGACCGAGCCGATCGGGTGGCCACCGACCTGGACCTGGTTGCCCGGGACCAGCTGCCCGCCGGTCTCGAAGATCAGCCGGTAGCTGGAGCCGTTGCCGCCCCCGAGGAACAGGATCAGGACGAGCACGACCGCCACCAGCAGCGCCCCGAGCGCGGCGATGCGGGCCGGCGTCGTCCGGCCGGCCGAGCCGGCGGCGGCGCTCGGGGTCACTGCCCCACCGCCTGAATCACGCCTCCCCCGGGAGCGTGCTCATTGTGAGCGACGTGAAGCGCTTTCTTTCCCCAGATCCGACATCTCCTCCACCGGTCCCCGGCAGCCTATATCTCGCGGCGGTCCCGCCACAGCCGGCCAATGCCCCAAGGCACGGAACACGCTCGCTTCGTTAATCCGCGCTTAACCTGAGATCGCCTTGAACGAGCCCCCAGCCCGTGTCACGCTCGCCACGGTCCTGCTCGCCGCCGGGACCTCGTGGAACGCGGGCAACATCGGGCCGGTCACCTCGACCCTGAGCGCGGACTCGGACTTCTCGGTCTCGCTGACGGGCGTCGGGCTGCTCTCGGGCAGCGTGTTCTTCGCCGGAATACTCGCCACCACGACGCTCGCGCCGGCGCTCGCGAAGCGGACCGGCGTCGCGGGGGCGGCGCGGCTGGCGTGCGTCCTGGGCGTTTCGGCGCCTCGGTGACGCTCGGCATGGCCGCGGCCCTCGACGCCGGCAGCGTGCTGGAGGATGCCGGCGTCGATTGGCGGGTGGCGTTCGTGCTCTCGGCGGTGGCCGCGCCGTAGCGCTTCCGTTCCTTCCGGCGCGGATGGAGTCGGCCGCTCCGGAGCGACACGGGAGCGGGGTGCTCCGAGCCGTGCTTCACAGCCCGCCGCTGTGGCGGGTCGCGCTCGTGTACGTGGGGTCGTTCGGCGTCCAGCTGGTCGTGGGCGCGTGGCTGATCCACTACCTGACCGAGGGCGACGGGATGGCCGTCGGGCTCGCCGGCCTGCTCGCCTTCCTCATGTTCGGGGTCTCGGCGGCGGCGCGGGATCTGGGCGGGACGCTCTCCGCGCGCGGGGTCTCGCCCGTGATCCTGGTCGGGATGGCGCCGTTTCTGGCCACGCTGGGGTTGGCGATCAGCATCGACCGCTCGTTCGCGGTCGCGCTTCCGGCCGTGGTGCTGATGGGGATCGGGTTCTCGCTGCCCTACGCGGTGATGATGGACGAGGCGCAGCGCCTCTTCCCGCAGCGCCCCCTGGCGCCGATCACGCTGCTTCAGCTCGCGGCGAACACGATCCCGATGATCGTGATCCCGCTCGTCGGCGCGGCGCTCGCCGGCGGTGACGGCGAGGCCGCCCTGCTCGCCCTGGCCGCGTTCTGCGCGGTCGGGGGCGTGGCGAACCTGCGCCCGGCCGTGCCGCCCAGCGCGGGGCCTAGGCGATGAAGAAAGCGACCAGCGACATCATCAGGGCGTAGAAGACGATCGCCTCGGTGAGCGCGAACCCGAGCCACATGATGCTCTGGATCTCGCCGCGCATCTCGGGCTGGCGGGTCACG
>Ga0184637_10000672_pt1 | contig 24861 bp, 20 predicted proteins | sample PLM3_127_b2_FD_133143 | JGI IMG/M metagenome (GOLD analysis project Ga0184637, IMG submission 133143) | Groundwater sediment microbial communities from an aquifer in East River, Colorado, USA - PLM3_127_b2 | ecosystem: Environmental > Terrestrial > Soil > Riparian zone | place: USA: East River... | reverse complement strand
CGGGCGGCGTGGCCGTGTTGAGAGTCGACTTCACGACCGGCGTCGTCGACGTGGTCGTGGTCATCGCGACGGTCTCGGTGCTCTGCGCGTTGTCGAACGCGTCCGTGCGGAAGGCCATGATGCGGGTATCGCGAATCTCGGCGCCAAGAGCGTCCCCCTGAGCCTCGATCGAATACGTTTTGGCGGCCGCCGTCAGGTTCTGCACGCGCGCCAGGAGGAAAGGTGGCCAGCCGGTGCGTCCGTTCTCGAACTGCCCGCGGCGTGGATCGACGGGGAGGTCATCCACCGGCCAGAACGCGCCTGCGGGGTCCTGAAAGCGCACGCCCAGTGTCGAGTTGTCCGGGCTCTCGCGCCCGCTGGACAGGGCCATCACCAGGTAATCGCCCGCGCTCGCCGGGGTGAAGGTGATGCTCTGCATGCTCGTCCACACGAGGGGAGGCACGCTCTGCACCCCGCTCGTCTCCGCGAACTGGAAATCGGCGCCCGGAGGCAGGCGGAAGGCGATGATCTGGACGTTGTCCAGGGTGGCCGTAGCTTTGGCGTCCCGAAGCTGCACGGTCACGACTTGGAGAGCGGTAGTGCCGGTGACGCGGTCGAAGTGGGCGAAGGCGCCTCCCGCGTTGGCTCCGTGATTGCGGATGCTGATGAGACCGTGCTCCGTGCCGTTCACCAGGTATCTCGTTTCGGCGGCGATCTCGTCGGACGTGGTCCACGTCGAACGGAGCCGCCCACTCAAGAGGAGGATCCACACGTCGGAGGCGGAGCTGGGAGTGAATGCCAGTGTGGCGCCGGGGACGTCGGTGAAGGTCGTGCTCGACGTGCTGAAGGAGCCTGCGGTCGCCCGAATGTACTGCGCCTCGGCGAAGCTCGAAAACAGAATGAGACCGACCACGCTGAGGAGCGCTGCCGCTCTCGACAGCGACCACGTATTCCCGAGCTCACGGATTGGCACGCGAGATTCCTCCCCAGCGGGGCAACAGCACGCCGCGTGCCAGGAGCGCCTCTCAACCCCAAGGATAAATAGTTGCTGTTAAGCGATCTACCGCAGCCTGCTTTGTGGAAATTCAGCGTGTATGGGGGGAATCGCTGAGCTTTCCGTAGGGAAGAGCCTACGGCCTTAAGCGAAGCCTGACGTCCACTGATTCGGAGCAACGCCAATGCCAACCGCCGCCGAAAAATCCACCGCCTTCCGCGCCCTGCATTTCGGGTGCGCCTTTCATCATTCCGGATGCGGGCTCGGCGCGTGTGCTCGAAGCGCTAGCTGTTAAGCTAGGTGTAAAGGCCGTCCGCAAAGCGCTCAAGCAGGGGCGATGTCGTTCAGTCCAGGTGAAGGGTCGTCTTCGGATCCAAACGTGCGGCGCGGCTCGCCGGTACGGCGCAAGCGAGGACGACCGTCGCCATCGAGACCGAGACCGCGAGGAGAATCGCGCCCGGTTCGGACGGAGAGGTCTCGAAGAGCACGGTCGTAAGATAGCGCCCTCCGAGGATCGCGCCCAGGACCCCGAGAACGGAGCCTCCCATCGCGAGACGGAGACCGCCTCCCAGGACGAGAGCGAGGATCTTGCTCCGGTCGGCACCGAGGGCCATGCGCAATCCCATCTCGCGCTGTCTCTGGCTGACGCTCTGGGCGACGACGCCGTAGAGGCCGATTCCGGCGAGAAGGAGAGCGGTAGCACCGAAGACCGTCATCACCACCGCGCTGAAACGATCGTGCGCGAGGGAGCTCCCCGCGAGCTCCGACATGGTCTCGAGGCTATGAACCGGCTCGCTCGCGTCCATCGCGAGAACCGCCTTTCGCACGACGGGGGCGAGCGCCAGGGGAGATGAGCCCGGAGCCGTTCGTAGGACGAGGTTCATCGGAAGGTAGGGGTTCTGCGCGTGAGGGATATAGGCCTCGGGCGCGGGCCGGCTGCGATATCCCTCGAACCTTGTGTCGCCCACGACTCCGACCACTTCGTAGGGCGCCTGGTACTCCTGGTAGTCGAGTACGAGGCGCCTTCCGAGCGGACTTTCCCCGGGCCAGGTCCGTTGGGCCATCGTCTCGTTCACGATCAAAACTCGCGGCTTCGTGCGGTCGTCTCGCTCGTCGAAGATCCGTCCCTCGAGGAGAGGAATGCGCATCGTCTCGAAGTAGCCGGTCGTCGTCATTCGCAGCCGCACCCCGGGTCCGCCTCCCGTCGGTCTCGGCTCGCCATCGCGCCAGAACGGCCGGTCGAAATCGACGTCGACCGAGTCCATGGGGAGGGCCGTCGAGCCTCCCGCCGCCTCGACCCCGGGGAGGGACCGGATTTCGGAGAGGAGCGCCGAATAATAATGATGCGCGCCGCCCTTCCTGTACTTGTCGTCGTCGAGCCGCATCCGAACGACGAGGAGGTTTTCCGGGTCGAACCCGGGGTCGACCTGGAGGATACGGGTGAAGCTCCGCAGAAAAAGCATCGTTCCCACGAGAAGGACGACAGAGAGGGCGATCTCCGAAACGACGAGAGCGCTTCGAAGCCGAAGACGTCGCCGGTCGAGGGAAACGACGCCTCCCGATCCCTTGAGGCTCTCGGAAGGGGCGGACGTCGCGCTCTGGAATGCGGGGGCGAGGCCGCTGAGAAGTCCCGCGGCGGCGGATGCGGCGAGCGCGAAAGCGAGTACCCGCGAGTCGAGGACGGTCTCCTCGATCCGGAAGATGCCTCCCGGCTGGAATCGAACGAGAAGCGCTACCCCGGCTCGCGCGATCGCGACTCCGAGGACGCCGCCTCCGAGGGCGAGAAGCGAGCTTTCCAGGAGGAGCTGCCGAACGAGCCTCCCGCGAGAGGCCCCGAGAGCGGTTCGGACCGCGAGCTCCCGGCCGCGAGCGGAGGCCCGCACCAGCAGGAGTCCGGCGACGTTGGCGCAGGCGAGAAGGAGCAGGAAGAGAACCGCGCCCGCGAGAACGAGAAGCGCCGGCTCAGCTCTTCCCACCAGCACCTCTCGAATGGGCACGAGAGCGACGCTCCAGCCCCGATTGGTCGCGGGATGGGCCGCGGCTAGACCTTCGGCAATGGCCTCGATCTCCAATTGTGCGGAGCGGAGCGACACTCCGGGGGCGATGCGCGCCGCCGCTTGTAGGAAGCGCCAGTCTCGGGGGGGGCCGGCATGATCAGCGTAGCCGCGCTCGAAGTCCCACGGCTTGAAGAGCTGGACTTCGCCCTCGAGCGTCCCTGGAGTGCGGAAGGAAGCCGGCATCACCCCGAGGACGCGCCATGACGCGTCCTTGAAGCGGACGTCGCGCCCGACGATCGTCTCCTCCCCTCCGAAGCGCCGCTGCCAGAGCTCGTAGCTCAAGAGCGTGACCCGCTCTCCGGACGCGATCTCGCCCGGCTCGAACGTACGGCCGAGGAGGGGTGCTACTCCGATCGCGGCGAAAAAATCCGCCGTGACCTGCGCGCTCGGGACTTCCTCGGCCTCGTTCCCGGAATCGCCGAGGAGCGTCGTGGAGTTGATCCACCAGGCGGCGACTTCCGAGAGGCTTTGGCTCTCGCGACGCCAGTCGAGTACGTTCGCGGGGGCGGGGCCGTGTCGTTCGCCTCCGGCTTTTCCCTGGACCTCGAAGAGATACACGAGTCTCTCGGGCTCGGGATAGGGGAGCGGGCGCAGGACAACCGCCTCGATCACGCTGAAGAGCGCGGTGGCGGCGCCGATCCCCGCGGCGAAGGTGATGGAAGCGGTGAGAACGAAGCCCGGCCTCTGCGCGAGGCCGCGAACCGCCTGGCGAAAATCCTGCGAGAAAGAGTCCCAGCGCCAGGCCTCTCGGAGATGCCAGAGGGCGTGAGGAACCGCCCCGCCGCTCCGTCGCAGGAGCCGGAGCGCGTCCCGGGTGTCGACGACCGGTCCCCGAAGCCGGTGGCTGAGCTCGGCTTCCCACTCCTGGACCCAGCGGGCGCGCTCGTCCCGAGGGACGAGAAACGACGCCGTCCGCACCACCGCGCGCGTCAGATCGGCGAGAATGCGCGCGAGCATTACCTCGTCTCCCTGACGACTTTCGCGAGCAACCGCGCGAGGTCCTTGTAATGAAGGAGGGCTTCGGCGAGCCGTTCGCGGCCCTCGGAGGTGACCTCGTAGTAGCGCCGGGGAGGCCGCTTCTCCTCGTGGGCGATGCGGGCGTTCTCCCAGCGGGACTTGACGAGTCCATCGCGCTCCAGGCGGGAAAGAGCGGGGTAGACGGTGCCGCTCGGAAGCTCCGTCTCATCCATGATGTCGAACCCGTGGCCGACGCCTCGGGCCACCGCTTGCAGGATCTGGACCTGCACGTTTCCCAGGGATCGTTTGCGTTGTTTCATACTACCTATGTAAATTATATATCTATAGATGTTCCTGGAGCAAGCCCGGCGATAAACAATCGCTACTCGGAAGGCTTCTGCCTTCGAGTGCGTCCTCCGGGCGGGCGCTCCGAGATCTTGCGGTCGGCGTAGGCGGCGACTTCCACCACTTGCTCGAGCGGGTCCTCGAGTCTCGGGTCCTGGCTCGACCGCAGCACGACCTCCTTCGCGAAGAGGAGGGCTAAGTAGCGGAGCTTCAGGGCCGGCCGCGCGGAGCTCGCCCGATAATCCGGGTGGCCGCTATTGACCTGCCAGCGCCCCTCGTGAAGCCGCGAGCGCCACGAGGCGGAGGGTGCGTCGACGAGCTCGGGCTCGGGGATCCCCTCGTTCGCGCTCGAGGGAAGGATCTCCACGACTTCGACCGGGGCCGCCACCGAGGCTTCGTTTCCGCTCGCGCGCTCTCTCGCGTGGGCCGAGAGAATCCCCTCCCCGGGGAATTCCGACGCGGCGAGCACGACCCGGCCGGGATCGCTGCGGACTTTTCCAACCGATCCAAAGACCTCCCAGGTGAAATCGACGCCTTCCTCGATCTTTCTACCGGACGCATCTAGCGCGTGGGCGCGGACCACCTTCTCGCCCCCGGCCTCGACGACGACCTTTGCCGGTGAGATCGCGACCGTCGCGAGAGGACCCGGGGGAAAGAGCTCCGCGAGTTCGGCCCCGGACTCGCCGAGCGCTCCGTCCTCCGCGGCGGACTCGGGAGCCGCCGTCTCGCCCGGCCCGGCATCCTCACCGCTCCGACCCTCGGTCTTCTTTTCGGTCGGGAGCATGGTGTAGCTCGGTCTTTTTCGATAGAAGTCCCGAAACGCCCTCTGCAGATCCCGGATGAGGTTCTGATCGAGTTTCTCCGCGCGCTCGCGGTCCTTCGTTTCCAGGATCGAAGCGAGGAGCGGCTCCACTCGGAGGAGCGCCTGCACGAATGCATGAGCCATCTCGTCCGGGATGACGCCGCGGCGGCTTCCGGGCGCGACGTGGAGCTCGGGGAAATCCACCATTCCCGTGAGGCGCGAGTCCGTCCAGGGCTCGCGATCGAGGCCCATCGCGGAGAGCTCGGAGAAGCTCTCGGCGACGAGCGTACCCGCCGCGTAGACGGCGAGCGGCCGGGCCGCGTCTCCGTTGGACGGATCCCCTGAGAGATAGATCTCGAGCTTCACCGGAGCATGGCCAGGGATCGCGACTGTCCCCAGTCCCTCGAGACGCTCGCCGAGAAACCGCGGCGGCTTGACCCGGAGCTTCTTGGGGGAGCGTCCCCGGGACATCTTGTCCTCGATCGTGACCTCGACCGGACGCATCAGAAGCTGCCCGCGAAGCTCCGCCGCCAGGTAGTCGGCCGCCCTCCGGGCGCTGACCGCCGCCGAGGCCTCTTTCGAGAGGCCGACCACCACGACTTCGGTGAAGCGGTCCTCGAAGGCGAGCTTCCCGCGGAGAGGCTCGATCTTGTACTGGGGCCGTTCGCGATACAGGATGAGCCGGTGGGGCTTCTGACCCGGCATCGAGGAGCGAATCTCGAGCATCTGTCCGAGGCTCCAGAAACCGAGAAGACCGATCCCGTACTGGCCCTGGGTCATGAGCTGAAGCCGTTCCCTCGGCGTGAGAGATCGCTTGCGGCTGTGGCCGATATGGGTCGCGACGTAGCGGAGAGCATCGTTTCTTTCGAGCTCCGCAATCACCCCCTCGCCGTCGTCCTGGATCTTCAGGCACGGGACGCCCTTCTCGCGCACGCGGACGATGCGGATGTGGCGGGCGTTCGCGTCGAGGCTGTTCTGAACGAGCTCCGCGAGCGCCTTTCGGGGATCGGGCTGGCTCAGGGCGAGCCAGCGGATGAGCTCGAACGGCTCGTGGACGCGGACCTGCCCTTCCTCGACCGAGGATTCCCGCGCCTTTTTCGCCACCGCGGAACCTTAGCACAGCCGCTTGCGGCCGCGGGGAAGGGCGCGGTAGGTTCTCATTCATGCGGAGTGTTCTTCTGATGCTGCTGATGTCTTCGAGCGCTCTCTTCGGCCAGGATCGAACCTATCGGTACCTGCACCTCGACGTCTTCACGGACAAGGTGCTTACGGGAAACCAGCTCGCGGTGTTTCTCGCGCCCGCGGGCCTGAGCGACGAGGAGATGCAGCTCATCGCCCGCGAGATGGCGTTCTCCGAGAGCACGTTCGTGTATCCCGCGGAAGCCGCGGGGACCGACTTCCGGGTGCGCATCTTCACTCCGAGCCGCGAGCTCGACTTCGCCGGCCATCCCACCATCGGGACCGCGTTCGCTCTCGCGCGCGCGGGAAAGATCGCGCCGGGGAAAGAGCGCGTCGTTCTCGGGGAAGGCATCGGCCCGATCGGAGTCGATCTCGAGTGGGAAGGCGAGGCGCTTCGCTTCGCCTGGATGGTTCAGCTCGAGCCCGTCTTCGGGAAGACCATCGAGGACGTGGCCGCGGTGGCGGCGGCGCTCGGAGTCGAGCCTTCCGACATCCAGGCTTCGGGCCTTCCGGTTCAGGAGGTCTCCTGCGGTGCGACGTTCCTGTTCGTTCCTATCGCCACCCGCGCCGCGGTAGACCGCGCCTTCCTCGACCGCGCCGCGATGGGAGGACTTCTCGAGAGGCTTCAAATGCAGCGCCGCGGCGTCTTCGTGTTCTCGAAGGAGCCCGGAGGCGACGACGCCACCGTCTACAGCCGTATGCTCAGCTTCGGTGTCCTGGAAGATCCGGCGACGGGAAGCGCGAGCGGTCCTCTCGGTTCCTACCTCGTCCGCCACGGGGTCGTTCCCAGGGAGAAAGCGCGCGAGATCCTGAGCCGTCAGGGGGTGAAGATGGGCCGCCCGAGCCGCGTCTACATCTCGATCGGTCTTACGGGGGATGCGATCAAGGAAGTCCGCGTCGGCGGCGCTTCGGTCTTCGTGGGCGAGGGAACGATCGAGCTCGGCGCGCGTTAGTTTAGCGCACGCTCATCGTTGTCTTCACCGTGCTGGCTACGGAGTCACGACGCTCGCGAGCTACATCCCGCCGGTAGGCGAGCTGCATCGATCCGGTGCTTTGCCCTACGGGGAAGGTCCTGCGAGTCGCGCCTTGACGTGGGGCCACCCCCCCTTCGTCTCTCGTGACGCCGGTCACGATCCGGCACGCCGGCCTCGTGATAGAACATTGCCGTTCCCGAAAATTCGGAGGCCAGCGGCATGAGGAACGGTTTCACGTTCGTGCTGTTTTCGACTCTCGGATTCGCCGGATCCGTGGCGGCGCAACCCTCGGCGCCCGTTCTCCTCTCCCCGGCAGGAATCGGCTCCAACCGGCTTCCGGCCTACATCTGGAACGTCGCGAGCGGCGCGAGCGACTACTACCTGTGGGTGGACGGGCCTTCGGGAGCCGTGTTGCGGCAGTGGCACGCCGCGGCTGCGGTCTGCGGCGCCGTCACCTGCTCGTTCACGCCGTCTGCCCCGCTTCTCGACGGGGCGCACGTCTTCTGGGTGCAAGCGAAGAATGCTTCGGGTACCGGGCCGTGGAGCGCGGCGATGAGATTCACCGTCAGCTCGTTCGCCGGTCCACCGCCTTCGGCCTCGCTCGTCTCGCCCGGGGGCCCAGGTGCGGTGCCGCAGCCGGCCTACGTCTGGAACGCGGTGAGCACGTCGACGGATTACTACTTGTGGGTCGATGGACCCTCGGGGAACGTGGTGAAGCAATGGTACTTCTCGTCCGCGGTGTGCAATCTGACGACCTGCTCGGTAACGCCGCTCTCGACTCTCGCCGCGGGCGCGCATACCTGGTGGATCCAGACGAAGAACTCGGAGGGGGTGGGACCGTGGAGCGCCGCGAAGGCCTTCACCGTGGTTACCGACGGCACGACGGCGCCGCCGCTCGCTCCGTCGCTCCAGTCGCCTTCCGGGATCGTCACCGCGACTCGGCCCACCTATAGCTGGACTGCGGCGACGACGGCCAAGGACTATTACCTCTGGGTGAACGGACCGCCCGGACCCGTCGTTCAGCAATGGTACGCGGCGACAGCGGTCTGTTCGGGTTCGACTTGCGCGGTCGCACCTGCGACCACTCTCGCGAGCGGCGCTCACACCTGGTGGGTGCAGGCGAGGAATTCGGCGGGCGCCGGGCCCTGGAGCGCGGCGAAGAAATTCACGGTGGTTACCGACGGCACGACCTCGCCCCCGCCTCCTCCGGCTCTGCAGTCTCCGTCCGGGATCATCACCTCGACTCGGCCGGCCTACAACTGGACCGCGGCCAGCACGGCCACGGACTACTACCTCTGGGTGAACGGACCGCTCGGACCCGTCGTTCAGCAATGGTACGCGGCGGCGGCCGTCTGTTCGGGTTCGACCTGTGATATTGCGCCTGCGACCACTCTCGCGAGCGGCGCTCACACCTGGTGGGTGCAGGCGAGAAACGGAGCGGGCACGGGGCTCTGGAGCGCGGGGAGGAGCTTCACCGTAGAGCCTCAGGCCAGCACCGACACTTACTTTCCCCCGGGAGCCGTCTGGTATCAGGACGTGAGCGGCGCCTCGCTCGATCCTCAATCGAGCCAGGTCATTGCCTGGCTCCAGGGCGCGGGCGGCTGGGGGCTCGGCCGAATGCAGATCGACTTCGGCATCGAGGTGGTGACGGCGAACGCCGGAACCCCGCTCCGCTCCTTCATTCCCACCCAGGACCACTTCAATCCCGATTGCGACGTCGCCCCAGTGCCCGTTCCGCCGGGAGGCGCGCTCGAAGGGGAGAGCGGCTACGAGTGCCAAAGCGACGGCGACTGTCACCTCATCGTGGTCCAGAGATCGGCAAACCGCCTCTATGAAATGTGGCGGGCGAACATTATCGGCGACGCCTTCTTCGGCGGGTGCCTCGCGGTCTGGGACATGTCGCGCGTCTATGGACCTGCCGGCCGCGGCGAGAACTGCACGAGCGCGGATGCCGCCGGTTATCCGATAGCACCGCTCCTCTTCAGCGCGGACGAAGTGGCGCGCGGCGAGATCCCTCACGCTATCCGCTTCATTCTTCCGAACAGCCGCATCCGCAACGGGGTGTACGTCCATCCTGCGACCCACTCGACCGGCGCCGCGAGCGGCCCGTCCTCGGCGCCGCCCTACGGAGCGCGGTTCCGACTTCGTCCGGACTTTCCGCTGAACACCCTTCCGAACGAAGCCGCCCGGGTGGTTGCCCGCGCGCTCCAGCGCTACGGGATGTTCCTTGCCGACGGCGGAAACGTCGCCCTCACGGCACAGAGCGATCGCTTCACCACCGCCAAGTGGCAAGGACTTCTCGGCTCGCGCGACCTCCAGGCGATCCAGGTGAGCGACTTTCAGATGGTCGACAGCGGAGCGCGCATCCCGTACACCGGCGACTGCGTCCGAGTCCAGGATTAGATGAGTCAGCGGCGCTTCACAGACCAAGCGCGCAGAGGAAGGCCAGAAGCCGCAAGGGCGAGGGCGTAGAGGCTGTTCCGAGTATCGCCGGCGATTGCTCCCACGAGGAAGATACCGGCGCCGGCGGCGATCAGAATCGCGGACGCGGGATAACCCCAGGCCCGGAACGGGCGCGGGAGGTCCGGCTCGCGCCGCCTGAGGACGAGAAGCGCCACGCAGCAGACGAAGTAGTTCGCAGCGAGAAAGAACGACGCGATGGCGACGAGCTTTTCGAAGGTGCCGCTCGCCGCGAGGATCATGGCGCCGACGGCGGTCACCAGCATGGCGAGGACAGGAGTTCCGCCTTCGCTTACCTCAGCCGCGCGCGACCAGCGGGGAATGTCGCGGCTCAACGCGTAAAGGATTCGGGTCCCTACCATGAGGACGGCGTTCAGCAGAGGAAGAAGCGAGATGAGAGAAAGGAGAGTCACGAAGCGCTGGCCGCCGAGCCCGAAGACCACTTGCGCCGCGTCGGCCGCGGGAAGCTTCGAGCTCGCGAGCTCCGGCAGCGGAAGGACGTGAAGGAGAGCGAGATTCACCAGAAGATAGACGACCACGACGATCGCGACTCCGCCGATCATCGATCGAGGCAGGTTCTTCACTGGGTCTCGATCCTCTTCGGCGAAGTAGAGAGCGCTCTGCCAGCCTCCGTAAGTGATGGTCACGGACTGAAACGCGATGACGACGGCGAAGAAGAGACTTGCCGGCCGAGCGATCTCGGTCGAAGCCGGAGTGCCGGTGTCGCGGAAGCAGGCGGCGACCAGCGCGAGAAACGCCAGAAACTTCACGAGGCTCGTGATCTCCTGGGCGCGGCTCGACACCTTGAGACCCATCCACTGCAAGAGGACGAAAGCCGAGAGGGCACCGAGAGCGATGGGCGTGACCCCGAGACTCGACAGCTCGGGGACGAGCGCGAGCGAGAACTCCCCGGTCGCGATCGAGATGTACCCGAGAACCGCGCAATAAGTCACCCAGTCGGTCCATCCTGTGAGAAACCCGAAGCGATCTCCGAACGCGCGCCGCGAGTAAACGTAGTAGCCCCCGGTCAGAGGAAGCGCGGTTCCGAGCTCGGCGAAGCAGACGGCCCCGATGAGCGTGTAGAGACCTCCGAGCGTCCAGACGGTCAAAATCAGCGTGCGGCTCCCGAGCTCCGCCGCCACCGTGCCGGGAGTGCGCAGGATCCCGACTCCGATGGTGCCGCCGAGAATCACCGCGAGGCCGAAGGTGAGGCCGAGGATGCGGAGGAGCGGTCGTCTCGGCATCTGGGGTTCTTTAGACGTCCCTTCGCCTCGTCACCGCCGCTGCGAGGCCGGGGATCTGATGGGCCGCCATCGTCTCCGCGAGAAAGTCGTCGAGAGCAGGAAAATAGATACGGTCGGCCACGCCTTCAATAGATCTGGCCGTTCGAGGACGTGAGCACGCCGTTCTCGGCGCTCAGGGTGTAGGAAATGCCTCGGGTTCCGCGCCAGCGATCGAGGTCGAACGTCCCACCAGGGCCGATGCGGTAGACCGAGATGTTGCGATAGGTCAAAGGCGTGCCTGGCTGGCAAACCTCGGGCGGGCCGGGCGTCCGGAGGAAGTAGACGAAGGGGGTGGGATGCGTGGGTGTCGAGAAGACTTCGGACGATCCATCCGCCGGATCTACGTGGAGCGCCGTCTCCCGGTCGGCCGCGATCGCCAGGCCTTCGGTGGTCCACCCATCTTTCACGAGCCGAGCCAGAAACGCGACCGTGCGGCCCATGCGATCGCGCTCCTGAAGGTGCTGATCGGTAATCTTGCCGTTCAGCTTCGAGAGCGCGAGAAAGTCCCGATCCAGAGTCAGGTCGCGGTGGAAGGGATCGGAGAGGCCCTCCACCGACGTCAGACTGCTGTTGCTCATCGCCGAGTAGCCGAACTCGCCCATAACCGCCATTCCCGCGCTCGTCCCGCCGACGGGAGCGGGCTTGCCGGCGACGTAGTGAATGGCGTCTTCGATGGGCGTGTTCTTCCAAAGGTTCACGTAATCCGACTGGTCTCCGCCGGCTATGAACAGCGCTTCGGCGCCGCGGATGGTGTCGATGACGAACGGGTCGAAGGAGGCGTTGCGGTTCTTGAAGATGATGGTCGCGACCGAATCGCAGGAGCAAAGCCCGAAGATATAGGGATTGTAGGCGTCCGTTCCCGAGGCCCGGATTACCACGAAGTCGCCGCCGCCCGAACGCGCTCCCATGGCGACGAAGTTCTCGTCCACGTCCGTGCCCCCACCCTGTAGCACGAGAAGACCGATGGTCGCGGTAGTCACGTCCGCGGGATTGCCGATGAGGAAATGTTGATAACCAGGGGCGGCGGCGAGCGGCGCCGCCATCAGCAGGGAAACACAAAGGAGAAATGGTGCAAGACGCGACGTTGTCATAGATGACTCCATTCTTCGTGGAGGAGGAAGCTTAACAACACGGTGCGTAAACGGTCAAACGTTCACAGAGGCTTATGACCACCCACAGTGACGTAGAGCCACGAGAAAGTGGCCTCTCCGTCTCCCGATTTGCTCTCAGTAATCTGAGTTGCTCTCACCCGAACTGCTTCAGCGTTTGGGTGCCGGGAGCCGTGTCCGCGAAGATGGAAGCACCGGTCGCGAAGTCCGATGGGAGCACCGTTCGTTTGGCGTCCGTCACCTAGTCGCGAATGTGATGGATGAGTGGCCTGCGATCGGAAGCGATCGGGCCCAGCGCGGCCATGAGAGCCTCGAGGTCAGTATTGGCAGCGACGAGCTCTCCGTCCGACAGCGCTACCCACATTCCCGATGCTCTTGCTGGTGTCGAGTAAGCCATTCCATGTTGAGTACGCCATTCCATAGGGATAAGCGCGCTGTCCCCAGGGCAATTACTCCCGGGTAATCCGCCGGCCGGCGACGATTCTACATCGCCGACCGTGGCGTCAGAATCGCCAACGTCGAGCGCTAGTGCCAAGCGGGAGGGTTTCAGCTCGACCGACGTGAGATGGGCGCCTCAGCGTGGCGTTCGCGAACTACGCCTCTTTTTGCACGAAGTTCTTGACCCACGAACGCCCGTTCTGGCTGTATAGAAGCTTCGTTGCTGGGGTCTTCTCGAAAATGAGAGTCGCCAAGTGATACGCGGTCAAAGCCGCCTCCTGCAAATCCTGATTGTCTTCAACGTCGAGGACCGAGAGTCCCTGTTGGCGCGCTTCGTCACGGTCTATACGTCGGCCGTGGCTCTTGTGCGTCGATGCGTCGTTGAAATGAGCTGCGGTTGCCTTCGCTTTCGATTTCGCTTGTTGGCCCAGACTTCTAAACATTCGTTGTTCCAGCCACCTTGAAACAATCTCCTCACCGTAGTCCAGTGCGTTTTGGGCTTCCTGTAGCAAGGATGGGCCGATCGTATTGAGAATCGGAAACCAAACGCTGGCCAGTGCAGCATCTTGCCGGATCTCGTTCTTTGCTCGTTCAAACTGATCGACGACCGCTCGCGCTGAGATGGCTCGCCCCGCCACCTGCATCTGGGGGTCGATCGGACCGAGTTGGCTCTGCCTGCACATGAGAATCTGGTTGGTGGCAAGACAGACCATGGTTCCATGCGGACATCGCAAGCGTGGGCACGATCGCTTCTATGAAATCAAACTTTGTCCAGAGATAGTCGACGATGGTCTCCGTTGCGTTCGTCACTCCTCCTGGAGTGTGCAGCATCAGCGTAAGCCCTTTGCCCCATTCCATGCCGAACATGACGGACATGAAACCATTGATTTCCTCGTGGGTCAGCTGGAGATTCTGCGCCGGCACGTTGGGTTTCTGTAGGAAAGCTGATGCGTAAAGGATGACGTTTCTGTCGTCGCGGAGGCTGGAAACTTTCTGCAGCGTTGTGCTGAGTTGGCTCTGGAGCCATGGGCCCTTTTTCGGATCGGAAAGCCCCTCAAGCTCTGCTAGGAGCTCATTCCAGGATGGCATTTCCCTTGTCAGATTGAACAACTAAACCGAGAGGACTGTTCCAGGATGGTGATTCAATCGCGAAACTTTCCTGCGCTAGAGAGGAGAGTTCTGCAAGGCCCGCAAGTTTAACGTAGCGCTTGTAGAGTTCGTCTATCTCGAAAAGACCAAATACGTCAGCCGAATCCTCGATGCTGCCCGGGCTCTCTTTGGCCATGGTCCCATCCTCCATTTCTCATTCTCTCATGAGGTCCCTGGACGCCACAAGGCGCCCCGCCCTCTGCGATTGCCGCGATAGTTAGAGTCCCTTTCGAGTCGCTCTGTCGCGAAGAAACTGTTGGTGATGGGCTAGATACCTGTTAGATCCAAACTTGCCTTGCTTCCTCTGGATCTCCGTATCTCCTCGGAAAAGTTGGTGGCGGGGGCGGGATTTGAACCCGCGACCTTTGGGTTATGAGCCCAACGAGCTACCGGACTGCTCCACCCCGCGTCACCTTTGGGGCCCGCTATTATCCGCGGACCAGCGGCCACTGTCAAGGCCTCGACGTTACTCGACGTTGACGACGACGGGAGTCTTCAGCTGAGCTGGTCGAGATCGGCCTCGTCCCCGTGGCGCTCGAGCGGGCCGTAGATCTCGGACGCCAGAGTCTCGAGCCGCCGGGCATCCTCTTCGTCGTCGGCGACGAAGGCCACACCCATGTGGTAGCGGGCATCGTTGCCCGGCGCCTCTTCGAGCCGCACCACGAGGCCCTTGAGGGAGAAGTCCGGGCGTTGCTGCGGAAAGGAGATGTCGATCTCGAGCTCGGTTCCGACGTTCAGCGGGATCTGGCTTTCGACCAGCGCCCCGTTGCGCGACAGGTTCATCGTCTCGCTTCGGAGCTCGTCAGGGATTTTGTCGTGGCGGTCGCGCCGGGTGCTGCGTTCGCGGAACACCAGAAGCTTCTTGGCGTCGAGCCGCGGGGATCGCCGCTTTTCCTCCGCGTGGAGGGTGATGCGGTTCTTCCCCTCGCGCTTCGACCGGTAGAGCGCCTTGTCCGCCATCCGGATCAGGCCCTCGGCGGAGTTGGAGTCCGTGGGGTAGATCGCGATTCCGCCGCTCACCGACATCGCGATCGAAGCCGGGGGGCTCGAGCCCAGGGGCTTCCGATCGAACGTCTGCTTTGCATCGACACGGATGCGCTCGGAGACGATATAGGCGCCGGTTCGGCTGGTTTCCGGAAGAATGAGCGCGAACTCCTCGCCCCCGTACCGGCAGGCGACGTCGATCTCGCGAACGCTCGCGCGGATGACGTCGGCGAGCCTCGCGAGCGCCTCGTCGCCCACGACGTGACCGTGGAGATCGTTCACCAGCTTGAAGTCGTCGAGGTCGAGCAGCACCAGGGAGAACGCGAGCCCGTAGCGCCGGGCGCGCTTGAGCTCCCGCCTCAAACTGGCGTCGAAGAACGGGCGGTTGTAGAGGCCCGTGAGCCCGTCGGTGATGGCGCTTCGCTCTGTCGCGAGAAACGTGGCCATCTCCACGACCTTTGGGTTTTTTATCGCGGATGTGAGGTTCTGAAAGTAGTCCAGGGTCGCGAGCTGTACGCTCGCCTCGCGTTCGAGCCGGGACGTGAGCTCGACGCGGTGGCGCAGAATCCCGTTCCAGTGCGTCCGGGCCTCACCCTCCTCGAAATCGAGCTGCGTGAGAAGGCGGAGAAGCGGTGCCAGGGCCTCAGGCGCGGCGCTCAGAAGCCGCTCGAGGCCTTCGAGGCGCCCCTGACTCGCCTCTTCCAGCACCCGGATCCAATGCTGCCGGGAATCCCCCGAGGTCGGCAGCGATGACATAAAGTGCCTCCCAAAACCGGCCGAAATGAATAAAGACCTATAAGGTCGCGAAAGGTTGGGGGGGATTCCAGCGGCGCCGGACCGACGCGCCACTGAAGGCGACATGGTAGCAGAGGTCCGGGCGACAAATCAATCGCTGGAGAGGAGGATCTCCCAGAGGCTGACGTGGAACAGCTTTTTCTGGCGCCCCGGCTGCAGATACCAGAGGACGGCCGGAAGCGCGAGAACGTGAAACGCCGAGAGCGCGACGAAGAGAGGGGTAACGGTGAGCGGTGCGTGAAAGACGAGGTAGGAGACCGCGATGTAGAGATACATCGCGAGCGTGACGTAGCCGTAGACCAGGGCCGTGAGCCGTCCGAGGGCCGTGAACTTCCAGATGAGGTAGGCGATTCCGAGGCAGATCATCGGATCGGCGGCGAGCGTCCACAAGGAGTCGTCGGCCATGGGAACGAGGGACCAGGACCGGCCGGCTTCGTGGTACTTCCCGATGGCTTCGAGGAAGCCCGCTAGCACGAAGTACAGATTCACGAGATAAACGCCCAACGGCCTCTCGGTCATCGCCCTCAACCTTAAATTAATTATAAACGGCGGATTTCGGTACGTCTCGAACAAAAGCCCTACCTGCGGTATAATTCTTCCCATCGTCCCGAGTTAGAAAAGCGAGAGGAAAAGTGCTCTTCACCCCATGGAGCCTCGCGCTGGTTCTTGCCGGCGGGCTGCGCACCCTGGTGCTCCCGTTCGAGAACCTGTCGGAAGACCGCGCAGAGGATTGGAAAGGGAGCGCCTTCGAAGAGGCTGTCAGCTCCCACCTGGAGTCGGCGGGCTTCGACGTCGTCGATCTCGCCGCGAGGAACCGAGAGCTTCTCGAGAAGGGCTTCGTCCCGGGCGAGCCCATCACCCGGGCGTCGGCCATCGTGCTCGCGAAAGACCTCGGGGCTGATCGCCTCGTTCTCGGTGAGTTCCGCCCCGTCGACGAGCGAATCGAGGTCGCGGCGCGTCTTATCGACCTGAATCGGGGTGCCGCCGTCGGAGTGGTGGACGACTTCGGAGAGTCGAGAAAGCTCTCTCATCTCGCGAACCAGGTTGCGAAGAACCTCTTCCGGCTCGAGCGCGACCAGGCCCCTCCGAGCTTCGACGCCGAGGCCGAAAGGCGTCTTTCGATCCCTCCCGCGGCTCTCGAAGCCTCGGCCCTCGCCCGCACGGAAAACGATCGGGGTGAGCGAAAAACCCTCCTGGAGCGAGCGCTCTCGAGTCACCCGGCCTACCTCGAGGTCCGTCTTCTCCTTGGCGACCACCTCCTCGAGGAGGGGCTGCCGCGAGAAGCGACCGAGGTTCTGGCTTCTGCCCGCGGCCGGGGTCTTCTCTATGAGCGCGCCTACTTCGACCTGGGTCTCGCGTACCTGGGGTCGTCCGAGCCTCGTCTCGCGTTCGAGGTCTTTCGGAATCTCGAGGAAAAGGAGATTTCTCAGGCCGCTACTTACAACAACCTCGGGGTCGCCCTCATGCGTCTCGAGCGCATCCCCGAGGCGATCGAGGCTTTCGAGCTAGCCCGCGAGATCGGCTCCGGGAAGAAGACCTGTCTCTTCAACCTCGCCTGGGCCCAGTGGCGCGCGGGCAAGGGGGCTCTCGCATACGATCTCTTCGAGAAGCTGGCGGCTTCGGATCCCATCGACGCCGAAGCTCATTTCATGCTGGCAGCGGCGGCGGTTTCCCAGGCCAGGCCGGGCGTCGCGGAGCGAAGCCGCGCGACGGCCCTGGTTCTGGCGCCTCATCTCGAGGGCGTCGACCCCGCGACGGTCTCGAACTGGGAGAGACCGCTCGGCGCCGTCGAGAGAGGGTCCGATCTCTCTTCGTTCGGCGATGCGATCGAGATCGAAGAAGACGTCTTCGGGCTCATGGAGCTCCTGGACGCGCGGGAGCTCCGCGCGCGAGGAAGGACGGGAGAAGCGATACGGCTCCTGCAGCGAAGCCTTTATCGCGACCCCAACGACACCGGAAGCCGGCGCGAGCTCGCCGACATCTACCGCGACAGGGGAGAGCTTCAGGAGGCTCTCTCCGAGCTTTCGATCCTCGTCTGGACCGAGCCTTCCGCCGAAGCGCACGTTCGGCTCGCGCGCGTCTATCTCCAGATGCAAGAGCCGGGAAAAGCCGTCGAGGAAGTGGAGAAGGCGCTCGAGCTCGACCCGGAGCATCCCGGGGCCCGCGGGCTCCGGAGCGAGATCGCGCAGCCCTAGCCTCTGCGCTACGATAGGGCCGATCATGCGTGCAGTGGCAGCACTTCTCCTCGCCCTCTTTTTCGAGCCGCCGGCTGCCGGGGATGCATTCGCGAAGAAGCTCGAGGAGCTTCGCGTTCGCTACGAGAACGGCTCCCCGGCCACCAAGGACTTCGAGTTCCAGGAGGCCGAGGCGAACGAATACTTGAGAGCCCAGGGGGCGACGCTCCCCGAGGGAGTCGAGAGCCCCTGGATCCGCTTCGAGGAAAGAACGACCGTCGTCGGAGCTACCGTCGACCTCGAAAAGTTCCGGGCCAACCTCCCGCCCTCGATGCTGTTCCAGCTTTTGTCCGGCCGGGTCCCCGTCCAGATCGAAGCGCGGTTCGAAGGCGCTTCCGGTGTCGGAACCCTGGACCTCGAGCGCGTGCTCCTCGGGGGGCTCGAGCTTCCCGCGAGCCTCGTCTCGGCTCTCGCGAAGTCTGAAGGCGCGAGCGATTTCCTTCCCCCCGGATTTCGCATGGGCGAGCCCTTCGAGCTTCCCTACGATCTCGAGAGCATTCGATGCCGGCCAGGTTCGGTCATCGTGCAGCAGCGTCCGACCGTCCTCGACAAGTAATATCCCGGGGCAGGCACGTCCGGGAGTCATGCTCGATATCGATACCCCCATCCAGTTCGTGAAGGGCGTGGGTCCGGCCAAAGCGGGCGCCCTCGCGAAAGCGGGGATACGAACCGTCTACGACCTCCTCCTGTATCTTCCGTTTCGCTACGAGGACCGGAGCCGGCGGCTCCAGATCCGGGACGTCCAGCCGGGCCAGGAGGCCACGGTCGAAGTCGAGGTGGTGGCGGTCCAAGTGAAAAGCACCAGGCGCAAGAACTTCAAGATCGTGGAAGCGGTCGCGAAGGACGAGACGGGACAACTGAAAGCGGTGTGGTTCAACCAGGAGTACCTCAAGGACACTCTGAAACCGGGCCGGCGGGTCCTCCTCTTCGGGAAGTTCGAGAGGACGGGATTCACCCTGTTCCCCGAGGTCAAGAATCCCCAGTACGAGCTCGTCGAGCCGGGCCAGGACGACACCACTCACGCCGGCCGGATCGTGCCCGTCTACGAGCGGATCGGTTCCATGACCCCGAAGCATCTCCGGCGCGTTCTGCACTTCCTCGTCGCCGGAATGCCGCGGGACGTTCCGGAAGTGCTCCCCGCGGAGCTCCGCGCGCGCCACCACTTCCCCCTCCGGGAAGAGGCGATTGCCCTCGCCCACTTTCCGAGCGAAGAAGAGCCCCTCGAGGACTACAACCGCTTCCGCTCCCCCGCTCAGAGACGGCTCATTTTCGAGGAGTTCTTTCTGTTCTTTCTCGGGCTCGAGCTCCGAAGAGCGCGCGATCGGAAGCTTCGCAAGAGACGGCCGTTCTCGGTGACGGACGAGGTCCGCGAGATCGTCCGGAAGATCCTTCCCTTCCGCCTCACGGGAGCGCAGCGGGACGTGCTCAAGGGCATCGCCGACGATCTCGCGAGCGAGGTCCCGATGCGGCGGCTCCTTCAGGGCGACGTGGGCTCGGGGAAGACCATCGTGGGAGTCCTTGCTTCGCTCATCGTCATGAAGGCGGGGGCGCAGGTCGCGTTCATGGTGCCGACGGAGATCCTCGCCGAGCAGCACTACGCTGGGATTCGGAAGCTCCTCGAGCCCGCGGGTTTCCGCGTCGCTCTCTTGAGCTCCCGCCTCAAGAAATCCGAGCGTGAGAGCCTGCTCGCCGAAATCGAGGGCGGCCGGATGGATATGGTCGTCGGGACCCACGCCCTCATTCAGGAGGGGGTTTGGTTCAAGGAGCTCGGCCTCGCCATCATCGACGAACAGCACCGCTTCGGCGTCCTCCAGCGGGCGGAGCTGAGCGAGAAGGGATTCGGCTGCGACTTGCTGTTCATGACGGCGACCCCGATACCGCGAAGCCTCGCGCTCACGCTTCACGGCGACCTCCAGAGCTCGATCCTCGACGAGCTGCCTCCGGGAAGAGAGCCCATCGTGACCGAACGCTTCGACGAATCCGATTTGAAGCGCGTGTTCGATCTCATGGAGAAGGAGATCGAGAAGGGCCACCAGGTCTATTTCGTCTGTCCTCTGGTGGAGGAATCGGAGAAGATGGACCTGAAGGCGGCGGTCGCCCGTTTCGAATCTCTGGTGCAGGGACCGTTTCGGAGCCGGCGGGTGGCGCTGGTGCACGGAAAGATGGCCGCGGACGAAAGAGAAGCGGCGATGGAACTCTTCACGCGGGGAAAAGTGGACGTGCTCGTGGCCACGACCGTGATCGAGGTGGGGGTCGACGTGAAGAACGCGACCCTCATGGTCATCGAGCACGCCGAGCGCTTCGGCCTCGCGCAGCTTCATCAGCTCCGCGGCCGGGTGGGGAGGGGGACGGCGCCTTCGAGGGCGATTCTCCTCACGTACGAGCCCGCGACCCAGGAGGCGGAAGCGAGGCTCGAGGCGATGCTCGAGATCGAGGACGGCTTCGTCATCGCCGAGAGGGATCTGAAAATCCGTGGGCCCGGAGACTACTTCGGCACCCGGCAGTCGGGCCTGCCTCTCTTCGCGATCGCCGACATGCTGCGCGACCAGGACATCCTCGAAGACGCCAGGCGCGACGCTCGGGAGCTCGTCCTGTCAGGAGGCTTCGACACCGCCGAGGGCGCGGAGCTTCGCCACCACGTCGTCTCGGTCTGGGGCGAGAGATTCGGGCTAGCGGAGGCGGGCTAGCAGGGTGCCACCCAGCCACGATGGCCACGAAGAAATACAAGGGGGATGGGGAGATAAGAGGAGATGGGGAGATGAACCAGGACTTATTGGCCGATTTATCTCCCTATCTCCTCCTGTCCCCCTATCCCCCTTGTATTGGATTCTTCTCTGCGCCGTACTAAGCAAGATGCGAATTGGAAGCGGAGAGATGCGCGGGCGGCGGCTTCATGCCCCGCGTGGGGAGAGGACCCGCCCGACGAGTGGGCGGCTGAAGAAGTCCCTCTTCGACGTTCTCGCGGGGCGTCTTTCCGAAGCGAGGGTGCTCGATCTCTACGCGGGATCCGGAGCTCTCGCCTTCGAGGCTCTTTCCCGCGGGGCCGCCGGAGCGGTCGTGGTGGAGCGCAATCGCAAGGCATGCGACTCGATCCGGCGGAATGCCGGGGAGCTTCGGCTCGCGGACCGGGTCGAGATCCTCGCGATGGACGTTTCGAGCGGGGTCTCGAAGCTCCGCCATCGAGGCGACCGTTTCGATGTGATCTTCGCCGACCCGCCGTACCGGTCGAGCGAGCTCGAGGATCTCCTGGTGCATCTAGGAGACGGGCTCCTGTTCGCGGAGGGGGGTCTCCTGGTCCTGGAGCACCATCACAAACGGGAGCTTCGCGACCGCTACGGCTCGCTCTCGCGCCTGCGGGTGTTGAAGGCCGGCGAGAGCATCCTCACGCTCTTCGGCCCGGGGTGAACTCGGCCGGGCTTCTAGTAGTGCTCGCCTCGCTCTTCGCTCGGCTCGCTCCCCTCGCTCCTCGCTCGGGGAGGACGGCCGGATTCCCGCGGCCCGAGCCGAAGGCAGCGGCCGCTTCCTCCCGGCCGGGCTCGCTCCGCTCGCGCAGGGCGCGGGCCGTGTTCTTCAGCGCCCTGCCTGTGCTAGGCTTCGTCGATGGCTCCGTCGCGGGTCGCGATCTATCCGGGATCGTTCGATCCCCTGACTCTGGGCCACGTGGACATCATCGAGCGCGGAAGTGCGCTCTTCGACTCCATCATCGTCGCCGTCCTGAGGAACATCGAGAAGAGTCCGCTCTTCACCGTCGACGAGCGCCTGGAAATGATCCGCGACACCTTCCGCGCGCGAGGGAACGTCGAGGCGGATTCCTTCAGTGGACTTCTCGTCGACTACGCCTCCTCTCGTAAGGCGAGCACCATCGTCCGCGGCATCCGCGCCATCTCGGATTTCGAGTACGAGTTCCAGATGGCCCTCATGAACCGGAGACTCGCCCCCGCGATCGAGACGGTGTTCATGATGCCGGCCGAGGAGTACTCCTACGTGAGCTCGAAACTGGTGAAGGAAGTGGCGAGCCTCGGGGGGAGCGTCTCCGGGCTCGTGCCCGAGGACGTGGAGAAGAAGCTTCTCGAGAGAGTCCGGGCGAAGCCCCAGGAAGCGGATAGAGCCCATGAAGGATGATTCCACGGCGGAAGTAAAGTCCTTGCGGCTCGCGAGTCGGGTGAGTCAGATAGAGACCTCGCCCACCATGGCGGTGATGGCGGAGGCGATGCGCCTCCGCGCAGAGGGTGAGGACGTCGTCGATTTCTCCGCCGGCGAGCCCGACTTCCCGACGCCGGAGCACATCAAGAGGGCGGGGGAGGAGGCGATCGCCTCGAACTTCACCCGCTACACCCCGAACGCGGGAATCCCCGAGCTGAGGAAGGCGGTTGCCGAGCGCTATCGCCAGGATTACGGGCTCGAGTTCGAAAGCTCGGGGGTCATCATCTCGAGCGGAGGAAAGCACGCTCTCCTGAACCTCATGCTGGCGCTGGTCGACTCCGGGGACGAGGTCGTCATTCCCACTCCCTACTGGATGACGTTCTCGGAGCAGGTGCGTCTCGCCGGCGGCGAGCCGATTCTCGTTCCCACGTCCGAGGAGAACGGCTTTCGCATGACCGCGGACGTCATCGAGCCCGCGCTCTCGGAGAAGACGCGAATCCTCCTCGTGAACGTTCCCTCGAATCCGACGGGAGCGGTCATGGGGGACGATGAGCTGCGGCGTCTCGGCGACCTGGTCCGCGATCGCGACCTGTTCTTCCTCTGGGACGACACCTACGCGCGTCTCATGTTCGAAGCACCTCCGGTCGAAGCGCTTCGTTACCTCCAGAGGCTTCTCTCCGATCGGTTCATCATCGCCGGGACCGCGTCCAAGGCGTATGCCATGACCGGATGGCGGATCGGCTGGGCGATGGGGTCGAAGGAGCTGATCGACGCCTGCGCGTCGCTCCAGAGCCACATGACTTCGAACGCGAGCTCCATCGCGCAGAAGGCCTGTCTCGAGGCCGTGCGCTCCGATCAGGGCCCGCTGGCTTCGATGATCGTCGAGTACAAGTGGCGGGCGTCGCGGCTGCGCGCGGGGCTTCTCGAGAACCCGAAGATCCGCTGCGCCGCTCCCGGCGGCGGCTTCTACCTCTTCCCGAACGTTTCCAGCTATCTCCGCCGCGGAGAAACGACGACCGATCTCGCGCGAGAGCTCCTGAAGGAAGAACGAGTGGCGGTCGTGCCCGGTCCGGCTTTCGGCTGCGAGGGGCATTTGCGGGTGAGCTTCGCGACCTCGCGCGAGCGTATCGAAGAGGGCATCTCTCGCCTGAAGCGCTTCTTCGAGAAGCGCCTGTGAAAAAAGTCGAAAAGTGAAGAAGCTCTCCGCCGTCGTCGTCAACCTTCAGAATCCGAGAGAAAAATTCTGGGGCGTGGTTCTCTCGGTTCAGGCGAGCGGGATCACCATTCGAGGCATCGACCTCAACTCGTTCGACGACTGGAGCCGGGGTGTCAAAAAAGGCAATGGGGACATGGGGTTGTCGACGACCTTCTTTCCCATCCATAGGGTGGAGAGAGTGACCGTCGACGAAACGGTCGGAACCGTCTTGTCTCTCGCCGAGACCTTCGAAGCCCGCGTAGGACGAGACGTTTGGAACTTTCTCGGCCTCAAGCGCCGAGAATCTCACAGCTCCAAGATACAGTAGTTCCCCGACCTCAAGCCACAATATCTTGACTCCCGCGGGTGTCAATGTTACGGTTTGCCTCTTCGAGGAACAGGAGGCGATTGATGCTTTTGAAGGGGTCGCTCGGGGGCACTCTGCTTTTTGTCGCGACGTCCGCGGCTGCCCAGGGGATCATTTTTCCGAGCACAGGCGCGAGACATCGTGCGATGGCCGGGGCCTCGACCGCGGCTCCCATCGACGCCGCCGGCGCCACGTACTGGAACCCGGCGGCGATGGCGGCGATGGAAGACGGACAGGTCTTCGTCGGTGTCGATTTTCTCTACGCCAACACGTTTCTCGACTCCGCGGTCGCAGCTTCGGGGACCTTCGGAAGCAACCGCAGCGACAGCGGGCTTTCGGGAGCGCCGTCGTTCGCCGTCGTGACCCGGCCGGAGAACTCGTCGTTCACCTACGGCGTCGGGGTCTTCGGCATCGTGGGGCGCACCATCGACTTTCCGGGGAGCGAGTTCAACCCGGTGCTCAAACCGTACAACCCGCCGCAATCGTTCGGCTTCGGCCCCGTGTCCTCGCGGAGCTCCGGCCTTACGATCGCGCCCATGATGTCGAAGCAGCTGACCTCCGTCATCGCGGTTGGCGTCGGAGCCCAGGTGACATCGCTCTCCATCGCCTTCGACCCCGCGTTTTTCGCTGACCGCCTCCCGACCGGACTCTTTCCTCCCGCGACCCAGGGCCGCTCCTACTGGGGCGGTGGCTATCAGGCCGGAGTGCTCCTCACCCCCTCCAAGCTCTGGAATTTCGGCGCGTCCTTCAAGAGCCGGCAGTTCTTCGAGAGTTTCGACTTCAACTCGAAGGACGCGCGCGGCAACGCGATCTCTCTTTCCCGGGAGCTGTCCTTCCCCTGGATTCTCTCGTTCGGGGCCGCCTACAAGGGGATCGAAAAGACCCTGGTGTCGGCCGACGTCCGCCACCTGGCTTACGACGACACCAAGCTCTTTGGCGAGCCTCCCGCCGAGGGCGGGCTCGGCTGGGACAGCATCTGGGCGGCCGCCGTCGGCTTCGAGCGCCAGGTGAACGCTATGATCGCGGTCCAGGGCGGCTTCTCGATGAACGGGAATCCCATTCCCGACAGCGCGACCCTGCTTAACATCCAGCTCCCGGCGATCAACAAGTACGCGATCTCCGGAGGAGCGTCGGTGGCCCTCACCGAACGGGTCGACATCACCGGGAGCGTCGTCTACGGACTGAAGCACACGAACCGGGGCACCATCCTCGAGATCCCCGGGACCGTGATCGAGATACGGCAGGACCTCTACACCTTCAGCCTGGGGCTCACGTTCCAGCTCTAAACCCAATTGGGGGCGCACGTCAGGATTGTGAGATGAGGGGCGGTCATGCGGCCAGCCGACGCTCAGCGCGGCGCTCCCAGAAGTCTTCGAAGCGGCCGCTGAGCTTGCAGCAGCGTAGCGCGATGATCGCG
>Ga0184637_10000671_pt1 | contig 24878 bp, 20 predicted proteins | sample PLM3_127_b2_FD_133143 | JGI IMG/M metagenome (GOLD analysis project Ga0184637, IMG submission 133143) | Groundwater sediment microbial communities from an aquifer in East River, Colorado, USA - PLM3_127_b2 | ecosystem: Environmental > Terrestrial > Soil > Riparian zone | place: USA: East River... | reverse complement strand
GTCCACCAGCTCCTTGAGGCTTTCCACCGTGCCGCGTCGGCCGTGCGCCGCGAACGCGCGAGCGACGGCGTCGCGGCGCTTCTCTTCCGGCCAGTCCTCCTGCAGTTCCAGCGCCAGCCAGCCGGCCAGCCAGTCCAGCCAGGAGCTCAAGGCCCCCTCGTCGGGGGCGGCGGCCGGGTCGAACAAGCGGGGCAGCGTGTCGATCGCGGCTTCCAGGTCGTCGAACGCGCTCTCCAGCAACAGCATCGCCGGCTCGGCGAAGCTCGGCCGGAGGTCTCCCCGGCGGTAGACCGACGGCAGGTAGCGCATCCACGACTCGTGATTGAACTCCACCCGGACCTGGCTCAGACGCGGGGTCGCCGCGCCCGTGCTTTGCAGGACGCCGGCCACCCAGTAATGCCGGCCCGGCAGGCTAAGGGCGAGGAAATCCAGGGCGCCGGCCGGCGCCGCGCGCCAGGTGTCCCGCAGCACCACCTCGCCCGGGCCGGGGAGGACCGCGGCGGCGGGCGCCGAGCCGGAGCAGGAGACCGGCATGGGGGGCATCTCGGTCGGCGAACCGCCATCGTAGGCGTCACTCGACAGGGTAAAGAGCTGCGCGCTGGTGCCGTCCGGCAGGCTCGCTGTGGCCGACACCCGCTGCCAGGCAGCGGCCATATGCCCGACGGTCAGCGGCCCGGCCAGGAACACACCGCAGCGCAGGAAGGCCGTGCCGGGTTCGAGCCGGAGCGCCGCGCCAGCCGCCTGGCGGACCAGGAGCCAACCTCTGCAATCGACGGCCATGCCCGCGATGGCGCCGGCGCCGAACGGCGTCACCTCTCCTTGTAAGACGCCTTCCGTGGTTAGCACGCGCAGGCGGCCGTCCAGGCAGCCCGCGTAGAGGAGGCCGCCAATGGCGCGCACGCAGACGATGTTGCCGGCGGCCGCCTGCCAGGGCGCCGTTGCCGCCGCGTCGTAGACGGCTTCCAGCGTATATGCGAGCACGCGCCCGCCGTCACCATCGACCACGAGCAACCGCTCGTCCTGGCCGCTGCCAGTCAAGGCCAGGCTGACGGGCGAATGTGGCGCGACCTCCTGCGCAGCCACCGTCTCCCAGAATGCCGGCACCGCGCGGCCGCTCGTGTCGAGCTTCTGCACGCGGCCGTTTCCGTGGTCGGCGACGTACAGGTAGCCGGCTGAATCCACGGCGACGTCCCAGGGATCATTCAGATGCCCAGGCGCGTCGCTGGGCCGCGGCTCGCTGTTCGGGTCGGGCTGGCCCCATACGGCGCGCAGCTGCAACGTCCCGAGATCGACGACCTGAACGCGGTGGTTCCCGGCGTCGGCGACGTAGAGCTGGCCCTGCGGCCCGACAGCGAGGCCGCGCGGCGTACGCAGGCGGCCCGGCTCGCTGCCGCTCCCGCCCAGGCAGCGCAGCGGTTGGCTGCGACCGTCGCAGCCGTCCACGATGTGAATCAGGTCAGAAGCGAGGTCAGACAGGTAGACGTTGTCGTTCGCGTCGACAGCCACGCCGGCGATCCCGGCTATCGGCATCGCCGGGCTCAGGAGCTCCGGACCAAAACTCTGGGAATTCCCCGGCAGCGAAACTAGCTCGAGCGCGTTGTCCTCGCCCGCTACGACCAGCCCGGAGAGCGCTTCGGGACGTAGAGACGGCCAGCCGCCGTCGGTATTGAGGAAGCGGTATCCCGCCGACGAGCCGGACGGGGGAAGGACGTCGAGCGCGCGCGTGTCTGGCATCATGCGGCTAGCCCTCCACGCCCATCCAGACCACGTACCAGCCGAGGCCGCCCTCTTCGGGGTCGTTCGATTCCAGCCGCGCGGGCAGGTTCACGTCGAGCAGGTGGGGCGGGTTGAGGACGGCGTTGAGCATCTGACCCTGGGGCAGGAGCACGACCAGCTCGAAGGAGAACGCGCCGGCGGTGACGACCTGAGCGTAGCCATCGATCACCATCTCGCTGTCCGGCAGGAGGCGCTGGCCGATCACGTGCGCCTGATAGCGGGGCGTGGACCGGAAGCCCGCGCTCGTGGTGTCCACGGTGGTCACTACACCCATTCGCTGATTGCCGTTCGGCCACAGCTGCCATCTCGTGCCGCCCTCGACCGTCTGGCCGGCCGCGACGTACGGTTGCTGCTCCGGAACCGCGTCGCGGCGCACAGCGGCGGACGCGTCCGCCGCGAGCTGGCACTCCTTCACCTCGATCGAGGCGAGAACGATATCGAGCCCGAATCGGTACCCCTCGTTCGGCTCCTGCCAGCGGATGATCGCCCGTTCCGGTCGGCGCACAGCACCGGCAGCGTCGCAGATGCCGGCCCGGATCTCGGGCGTAAGATCCTCGTCGTCGGCGTAAGAGGCGGTCAGGTAGTAGGTCACGGCGCTGCCGTCTTCGTTGCCGGCGACCGGGGGAACCGGCAGCTCCAGCACTTCCGGGAGGATGATCTCGCGTCCCTGGCAGTCCAGCGCGTAGCCGGGCTGGACGGTCACCGCGCGTTGCTTGCGCTTGCCTGTGGCTTCGTAGCCGAAGGCGATGCCCCAGTTGTGCAGACTCCGGTGGTGGAGCCAGCGCAGCTCGCGGTGAAATGCCTGGGTCGAGTTGAGATCGCCGGCGAGAAGCCTCTGGCCGTCGAAGAACGAGGGTCGCTGCAGGCTAGGGATGTCAGGCATTGTGTGCTCCCGAGGTCCAGTGGGTGAAGCCAGGTGTCATGGCCGCGCCGAAGAACGTGATCGGCTGGAAGAGGAACAACGAGGAGAGCAGCTGGAGCGGCGGCACGCAGCCGCCATTCGGTTCGATGCCCGCCCATGTGATCTGGACGGCCGGACTGGGGGTCGTCGTCGTGGCCGCCGCCGCGAACGCCATGATGCCGATGACCACCGGGTTGGTGGCGACACGGATATCGAGCTCGAAGGAGCTCCGGGTGGGCGCCCGGACGGAAACGAAAGGCCCCAGAATGGAGCGGGGCGTCTCGCCACCGGTCGCGAGGTCGAGCAATGCCGGGATGAAGACTCGCGCGAAATAGAACGGTGTCTGGTTGAAGCCTCCGGCGCTGGTGTCCACTGTGGTCCTGAAGGCGGCGACCGTTGGGTCGAACACCAGCGGGCGCTGGATCTGGCCACCCGCGACATGGGGCCGCACCATGCTCTGAGTCTGGCGGCTCACCGCGAAGTCCAGCGCAGGGTCAAAGCCCTTGGCTCTGTCGATGCGACAACGAACGAGCGGGACATCCTCGCCCAGGCGGACGTCCGGCGCAACGGCGTCCGGCGGTGCGGAACCGACCGCCGCTTCGCCTGCGTAGCACCACCGCCAGGCCGGCCGGTCTTCGCGACTCAAGCTGTCGCCGCAGGCATCTGCGTCCTCGGGCCGGAGCGGTGCCTGCCGGTAGCTGATCACCAGGTCGAACCACCACGCGTTCGCGTTCCCCCCGGCGGGCAGCACCGGAGAGCCGACGTTCAGGGTGTTCGCCGAGACGATCTCCCGGCCACGCGCGTCGTAGGCGATGCCCGGGCCGACCTGGATGGCGGAAGCGTTGCGCCACGCGACCTCATACCCGAGAGCCACGCCCCAGGTATTGTGCGAGGCGCGCACATGCAGTCCCCGCAAGCGGCTTTCGGCATCGGCATCGTCGCGCAGGTCGGGTGCGATGAGCCGCTGGCCTTCGAAGTAGCCGATCCGCCTTGGGGTGGCGAAGCTCGACGCGCTCATGAAACCTCCACCTGATGCTGGCCGGGGGTGGCGAGCGCCGTGGCGCCGACGCAGACATTGCCGCACGGGGCGTCGTCATCGCCGGCGAAAAGCTCGAGAGACGACACGTAGTCGACGCCCGGCACGCTGTCGATCACCTGCAGGATTTCGGAGCGGAAGACGTCGCGGCCAAAGGGCCAACCGCGACCGTCCGGGCCCCCTGACATCGGGTCGAGGAAGGCATCCAGCGCCGCCACGACGTCCGCCTGGGCCCGAGCGGCATCGGCCCGCGGCCGGACGCGCACGGCTGCGCGCGCGCGCACCTCCACGTACTGGGGCCCCACGACGACGAGCCGCGTTCCCACGGTGCGACGGCGCAGTAGGTAGCGGCGGACCATGGTGATCAGCTCGGGGGTGGGGGCCGGCCGCGCGGCCGGCAGGGTTGGTACGATGATGACCGTGACCGTACCGGGTGCGCGCAGACAGGGGTACTGGGGGTCCAGGCCCGCCCAGGCGCGAACGCGGCCTAGAGCGGTGCCGGGCACTTCGAGCGCCAGCCGCTCGTAGTCGAGCTGCGTCGTCGCCCGGGCCGGCGGCCGGACCGACAGCACTGCGGCGCGATCCATCTGGTCCAGCGTCATGGAGCCCGGCGGTGCGACTTGCAGCAGCCGTTCGTGCGCCCACAGCGCTTCCGCGGCGCGGCCGGCGGCCTGAGGGATGTCCTCTTGCACGCCGCCGAGCGCTGGCAACGGGTTCGAAATCGAGCCGAGCGAGGCGGCGAGCGCCTCCGGGCTCGTGGCGATCAATGCCTGGTTGTAGAGGTCGTCGGCACCGAGAAATCGCCAGCGCGAGCCCGCCGCGACGTTGCCGTCGGCCGCGCCGGTCGTCGCGTACGCCGCGACGACCGCGCTAGCCGCGGGTGGTAAGCGCCCATGCTCTCCGTCGCCGAAGACGATGGCGCCCGTCGCCGGGTCGAGGGCGAACAGCGCGTCCGCCGGCCCCGCCGAATCCAGGTCCGTGGATGCCCCCCACTCTTCGACGGCCGCCTCGCCGATCAGCCAGAGTCGGCACGCGCCGTCGGCCACCGGAGCGCCCCGCAGAAGCAAGACCTGGCCCGGAAGGCCCGTGCCTGCTCCGACGTATTCAAGTGTGCAAGCCAGGGAGCCTGAAGCGGTCGCCGTCGCCGGCTGATAGTCGAGGACCAGCGCCTCCGGCCCGGTACCGTCGGCGGCCGTCTCGAGCGCGCTGATTCGACCCATGCCGTCGAAGCTCAGTATCAAGCGCTGACGCTGGCCGGGCACCGGCTCCTGTCCGGCTGGCGGCACAACGCCCGGCAGCACTTCGAGGCGGCTGTGCGCCATCGCCGCCTGCTCCGCAACCACACCGTTCGCCGCCATGAGCGCCACGACTGGAGCCGCGTCCGGGCGGCCTGAGACCAGGCGACAGCGGAGGTAATGAAGCTCTTCTGCGATGACGCCCAGTGCCCGGGGCTGCATGTTCGCCGGCGCGGTCACCAGCACCGCTCCGTCGAGGGTCAGAGCGCGAGTCTCGTCCACCGCCGTGAGCGGCTGCCAGGCGGCGCCGTCGAGGTACTCCCAGGCCGCCGCCATGCTGTGGTGCTGCAACGGCCCCACGGGGGTGGGTGGAGGTTGCTCGTCGGCTGGCTCCTGGCATCCTGGAAGGTTGCGTGGACGCCGCGGCTCGCAGAGTACTTCTTGCTCCTGCGCCTCAGCGATGAGCCTGGAGCGTTCGTCCGCCCCGCTCCGCCCACCGGCAAACTGCAGCCAGAGCCGAAACTCGGCGCCGGCCGGTAGCGCACGGTCCAGCCCGATGTACAGGGCCGGGCCGGGGTTCTGCGGGTCTGGCGGGTCGACGATACGCGGGTCGTCGCCCCAGGCGGGAAACGCCCTGGCGGCCCCCCACTCGCGTGCGCGGTCGACATAACGTACCCCATTGAATGACTGCACACCCTTCACTGCCGCCGGCAGGACGGTCAGTGGGGCGGTCAGGCGGAACCGCCGTGGCTCAGCTGCATCGCCGCCTTCTCCGGCGCCCGTCGTGGAGAACGTGAGCAGCGCGGGCAGAGCGACCGGAGTATTGCCGGACGGGGAGAAGGCGAGCGCCACGCGTGCACCCCGCGGTGGGCGAACCGGGAAGCCGGCCAGCGCGAGAAACTTGCGCCGGTGGCGGTCCGTCACGCGGTTGGCGCGGTACATCTCTTGCTCGACGATCCACGCCAGCAACTCCATGAGCGTGATGCCGGGATCGTGGACGTTGTGGTCGGTCCAGCTCGGCGCGTATTGCGGGATGAGGGCGCGGCCCTCTTCGACGAGATCGGCCCAGCGCCGCGTATCGAGGTTCGGAAGTGGCAACGGCATCGGCTATTCCTCGTTCCCGAGCGTGATCCGCAGGGTTCCCGCCACCACGATGCGGTCCGGGGGAATCAGGACGACCTCGCCCTGGGGCGTTTCATCCAGGAGCAGGTTCAACGTCTGGACGTAGTCCACACCGGGCACCGCTTCGATTACAGCGGCGACGTCAGAGAGGTGGACGTCACGGCCGAAGAGCCAGCCCACTCCTTCGGGACCGCCGGTGACGGGGTGGAGGAAGGCGGCGAGCGCGGCGACCACGGCGTCGTGCACCTCGCCGGAACGGCGACGCTCGACCGGCGCGACGCGCGCTTCAACGCCGATCGGCACGTAGTCCGGGCCGACGACGCTGAGCTGGCCGCTCATCGAGGCCGGGATGCGGGCGAGCAGGTACTCCTCCACCTGGCGCCTGAGCCCGAATGACGGCTGAGGGCGCGGTTCCTGGCTGTGGGGCTGGACGATCACCTTGACCCAGCCGACGGCCGGCCGACCGCTGCGGTGCGTGAGACCCAGGGCCCGGGCCACGGCGACCGCCGGCGACGCCTCGCGCGCGAGGGCCTCGTAGTCCTCGAGCGAGAGGGCCTGGTTGCGGTGGCGCGTAACTGCCGGAGCGCGGGCCTCGACGCCCGCGAGACTTTCACCATCGGCGCCGCCCTCGGCGGCGCGCGGGTTGGTCACCCCGGCCGCGGGGACTCCGCTCAAGATCTGGTTGATCGCCCCGGCGGGCACGTTGCCAATGACGCCACCCCCGGACGAGTAGCGCACGGCGCGGATGTTGTCGGCACCGCCCGGTGGAATCAGGCCGTGCACGCCGTCGCCGAAGATCACACGGCCGCGGCTCCTCTCAATGGCGTAATGGCGATCTTGCGGTCCGGAGAAGAAGAGGTTGGGGCGATACTCCCAGCGCACCCACGCCTCGGTTATGGCTCCGGTCCGGGGGTCACCCACCGTGCGGACGGCAGCCTCGCTGATGCCGTTGGCTGCGAGTTCCTTGACCAGGATGGGCAGCTCCACAGCAGCGCGGGGGCCGGTTAGCTCGCGCACCTCGAGCGTCTCCCCGGCCAGGACGGGTGTCTGGCGGAAGAAGGCCACCTGGTCAGGCTCGCCATTGCTGGAGCCGATGGCTTCCTGCTCGTACGTGCGTACCTGCTCCGCCCAGACCGCGTTGAAAGCGAGTCCGTTGACCTGGGTCTGGAGTGGCTCGCCGTCCACCTGAAGCCGGGCGCGTACCCAGGCCCGCGGCGTCCCGAAGCGGGGGAACATCGCGACCTCGACGGGCACGCGCTGGTAGGTCTTGCTGACGGGCGCCTTCAGAAGGACGGTGTCCTTTTCGACGCGGTCGACGGTTGCCAGTTCGCCCTTTTCGCTCTCGCCGATGTACAGGAGATCGCCAGGTTGGAAGATCGCCGCCTGCTGGGCGTTAGCCATCTGTGCCATCGTCCCTATCGCTTGGACTGCCTCGCCGCTCGGACGGGGCCGCTCGCCGGGCCAGGTGATGCCCACCATCCCGAGTCGGCACAGATCGGCGGTCTCATCCAGCGCCGCCACGGAGAGCCAACCGCGGCCGTCGAACGCCTCCCAGCGCAGCAGCGGCCCGCGCACGCCGGGCGCCTCCTCGATGTCGAAGTACAGGCTGATCAGGTCGGCGGGCAGCGGGCGGTCGAAGCCGAAGTAGACGGCCGGCATTCGGTCCGCCGTGATCTCGAACGGCTCAAACGTCGTCCCCCGCCAGAAGGCTTCTTGCGAGCGGTCCTTCCATTGGAAGTCGTTGTAGGTGATGCATGCCTGCGGCCCCTCCTGCCGTGACTCGTACGTGTACTCAAGCGAGAGATCCTGGAGGGCGGGCGGCACCGTCTCCGAGACGACGATCGTGTTCGGCTCTTCGCCAGCGGTCCAGGTGATGGTCCGCGTGCGGTAGTAGCCACCGGATGCGATGCGGATGCGAACCCACAGGGCATCGTCGTTGTTGACCTTCACCGCCTCCATTCCCGCCGGAGTGGTGAATGTCAGCGTTCCCCCGTTGGCGAAGTCGATCAGCTCGGCGGACGTAGGGCCCAGGTCCGTCCACCGAGCGCCGTCCCAGTACTCTGCCACGAGCGCGGGAGAGCTGCCGCTACAAGTACCCGTGCCGCTACTGTCCAGCGGCGTCGCCGCTTGCTGCGCCGTTAGCGTCACCCGGGCGCCGGGCTTGCTGAACGCCTCCTGGCTGGAGATGTAGAAGGTGGTGCCGGGTCCCGGCTGCTGGCCGAACGGGTAGAACGTCTTCGTCAGGTCCAGCTTCAGCCCGTCCACGTACGCGCTATCTGGCTGGAGCCCGCTATTGTGGATGACCGTACGCAGGCTAAGGCGGTCGGCGACCGGAAGGCTGAGTCCTGGAGCGGGCGGGAGCGGCTCCGCGGAACAGGCGCGCACCCAGTACGCCGTCACGCCATTGATGCGGGTCTGCTTCGTCTCTGCACAGTCTGCGGCTAGCCGGACCACTCCGCTCCGAGTCAAGCCGTCGGTGCCGTCCAGGCTGTCGCGCTCGGTGACGTCTTCGGGCGGAACGAACCCCTTGAACGAACGCCAGACCTCGCCGTCCCAGTACTGCCAGTCGAGTGTGAGCGGGGCACCGCCTGGGCGCGCCAGCTCGAACTGCACCTCGACGCTCACCTCTCCGGCGAGCGCGAAGTGAACGTCATGGGCGATGTACAGTTCGTGTGGCGCGGGCTTCAGCCCGGTGAACAGCTTGAAGGGCTGGCCGCCAAGCGCCGCTGCCGAGTGTTCGGCCCAGGCGTCCCTGCCCGGCCAGAAGCTGACGACTTCCACCAGCTGGGCGGCCGCCAGGGCGACCGTGTTCCTGGTCTCGAACACCAGCGGCTCGTCGCGGCCGGGGATGGTGGCCGCAACCTGAGTGCGGGCTGGCACCCGGCTGTTCCCGAGCTGGGTGATCGGCTTGAAGACGACGGGGGCAACGGCGGCCTGGGTCTGCAGCAAACTGATGCCCAGCAAATCGAAAAAGGCGAGGCGCTGCTTGGCCGGCGCTCGATTGACGCGCTCTGCCAACGCCTGCAGGTAGCGCGCGTAGACCTGGAGCAGCGCACGCCCCGGCTGACCTTCCACGGGCAACCAGCCCGGGAGATAGGTCCTCGCGCGCGCCAGGAGGTCGCGGACGAACTCCTCCGCCTGGCGGCTGTCGAGGACCGGCGAGCTGGTCGTCATACGCGTCCCTCCATCAGATAGAAGGGATAGACGAGGTTGTAGAAAGTGTTCGTGCTGCGTACTCGGTAATGCAGCTCGATCATCAGCCGGCCCTGCGGCGGGTCGGCGGTCACCGCGACGGTGATCGAATCGATGCGCGGCTCCCACGTAATGAGCGCCTGCTCCACACGGTGCCGCACCAGCGCGACGGTAGCGGCGCTGATCGGCTCGAACACCAGATCGCGCAGCCCCGCTCCGAAATCGGGACGCATGACCCGCTCGCCCAGGCCGGTTTCGAGGATGATCCGCACGGACTGGCGAATGTCCTCTTCCAGCTCGACCATGCGCACCTCTCCAGTGGCGTCGAGCTCGTACGGGAAGGACCATCCCCTTCCCAGGAAGGCGCGTGCGCTGCTCTGGTCCGTTGCCATCTTCGCTTCCTAACCGATCAGCACGTTGAAGGCGCCCATGATGATCGGAGCCCCGCACCCGGACACGTCGCCCAGGCGCAGTGCCGGGCGGGCACCGATCAGCACGGTGAAGCTGCCCATCGGGAACGGTGATGGCGGGTGCGGCCCGGCGAGCGGCGGGAGCGCACAGGTGTGCAGATCGCCGGCGACGGCGGCGGGCAGCCCACTGATGAGCACCGTAGGGACGCCTGGCCCAGCGACGACGCCGGGATGGCCCGTGGGGTCGGAGACTCTCGCTGCTGGCGGCATAAGCGTTACCTCAGTTGATCTTTACGAGGGGCGCGGTGATGTTGCAGACACCGGCTGATTGGACGTTGGTGGCAGCGACACCGTTGATCGTCACGTTCGGGGCTGTAATGGTGAGGGCGCCGGTGGCAACGAGGTTCAGGTTCGGGTTGCCGGAGACGGTGATGCCGTCCGGCGTCATGCTGATGACGTTCAAGCCGAAGATGATCTGGATCCCGGTCGGCGAGAGAATGATCGTCGGCGGGCCAGCCGGAGTCGGCACCGCGGGGATTACCGCCGGCGGCGTCGGCCCCGACTGGATCGTGACGGTTGGGGGCGCCTCTGTGAACACGACCTGGTTGCCGACCAGCGTCCGGATCGTCCGAATCTGAGGCAGGGGCGACGGAAGAGGCGGCATCGCCATCGCGTTCCACAACGAGCCGAGCACGTAGGGCGCGTTGAGATCGCCGTGCTCGAACGCGACGAGCACCTCGTCCATCATGTTGGGGATGAAGTAATGGCCGTGGGCGAGGCCCGCCATCGGCACCGCCACACGCGCCCAGGGGGTCAGGTCGAGTGAATCGATGAACGGCAGGCGTACCTGGACGCGCCCCAGCGCCATGGGGTCGACGACGTTGATAACCTCGCCCACCGCGACGCCGTAGAACTTGCGCTGAATCGATTCGATGCGGTCGTCCATTTCGGCCAACTGCTGCTCGATCACGGGATGATCTCCTTGAATACCTGGAAGTTCGTGCGGTACCCGCTGGAGTCCACGGTGTGCGTGGCGCTGGCGACCCGATAGTTGCCGCTGAAGTCCGGGCCGAGCCCTTCGATGCGAACCATCGCTCCGGCGCGGATCGCCGGGTCTCCCACTGCGCTGCCGCTACCAGTGAGACGCTTGTTCAGCTTCTGTCGCAGGAGGCGCAGGATCACCAGAGCACTGTTCGCAATGTCCGCCGGGCTGCCTATCGGCTGATCGACGATTGAGTACGCCGGCCCCGACACGGCCTTTGCGCCTTTCGCTGCCTCACCCGGAAGCACGGACATGACGAGCGCCTCCCGGTCGAAGTCCCACCCGACGGTCACCAGGAAGCTCAGTCGCAGCTCACGCAGAGTGAACTTCATCGATACGGCGGCCACCTGGCCGACCGTGCTCACCTGAGGCGAGAAATCGAGCAGGGATTCGCCCCAGCGCAGCGTGAGGCGCGGCGAGTACTCCTTCGGAATGAACCGGGCCAGGTAAAGGACGTCACCATCCACCCAGAAATCAGCGTCGTAGCTGGCGGCGATCCGCTTGAGCAGATCGAAGTCGCTCTCGCCTTCCCCCGGGGCGCCCTGCTTCGTGCCGGTGCCCTTGAAGATCACGTTCAGCGCCGTCATCGCCGTCGAGACTGCCATGACTGCCGGATCGATCAGCGGGATGAGCAGGTTCTCGGCGCTGAGAATGAGCGCCACGAGCGCATCGGCCAGCGGCCCGAAGCCGCGGGCGGCGGTGCCCTCGCTCAGCCGGTGCAGGTAGTCGTGCGCCGTCAGCGTCATCGTCGGCATGCCGCCATTCGGAAAGCTGACGCCGACACCGGTCATCTCTCCCTTGAATACCGGCTCCAGGGCATCCGGCGCGTAGCCGAGCGACAGCTCGACCATGTTGTCGATGTCGAACTGGCCCTCGCCGGCGGCATTCAACGTGCCGATCGGGCCCAGCTTGACGCCAGTGGGAAATGGTTGGAAGCCTAGGCCGCGAATGTGGCTCTGCAGCCAGACCAGGTCTGGGTTGGCCAGGCCGACCTCTACGCGGTCGGCGGCGTTTACGCCGTCCTGGTAGGTGACGCTGCTAATCGCGGAGCGTAGCGCCGCGGGCAACTGCCGGCCGTTGATGCGGATGTCGAAGGCAGGAGCGTAGCGCGCCGTCAGCATGCTAGGGGACCACCTCCCCGCTCTCCGGGTCGCGGAACGGCAGCTGCGGTACGATGAGCCGCGAGCCGACCGCCAGGGCCTGCGGCCTATCAACCCGGTTCGCGATAGCGATGGGCCGCCAGCGCGCGGGGTCGCGGTACACCGTCGCGGCGATCGAGCTAAGCGTCTCACCTTCGAGGACTAGGTGCTCGTGGCTGAAATCCGTGGTCTCGAGCTTCGCCTCTCTGGCCGCGGCCTCGGCGTTGATGAACTCGTTGAACGTGACCTGGAGCCGCGCCCGCACGGGCACGCCGTCCGGGCGAAACATGATGAAGCGCTGGCTCACCTTCGCCAGGACGCAGGTGAAGGAGAGGGAGCCCCAGGTGAACAAGAGCACCGGCGGCGCGTGTGTCGTCGGGTCGATGTTCATCAGGCCGACAATCTGGCCGGAGAGGATGCGAACGTCGTCGCCCGCTGAGTTAGCGCTGCCGTGCGCCTCCAGGCTGTCGACCAGGAGCTCCATGTCCAACGTCTGCATGTTGCCCGCGACGAACTGGAGCAGTGGACCGCGGAGGCCGGGCACCGCGACCTGCGCGAAGTTGTTGTCGCGATTGACCGTGTATTCCTCTGGGTTGAACAGCACGCGCACAGCCCGGCCCGTGACGGTATCGGTGATCGTCGCCTTCTCGAGCGCCACCTATGCCCTCCCTGTCCGCTCGCGATAGGACTGGATGCGGTGGCTGATCTGCTGGATGACGCGGTCGCCGATCCGGTCGATGAGCGCCGGGTCCGCCTCGAACGGGGCCGGCGTCTGGATGGCGCGCGCCCTGGGCGAGGCGATTGGCTCCGCGACCAGGGAGGGAGAATGGAGAGGCCCGACACCGTCCGGCTGAGCGGCCGTGGAGGGCTTCGGGAAGACCCGCGCCACGGGCGACGCGGTGCTGACTACCATGCCAACCGCGGGCATGTCGCCCGACGAGTCGCCACCTGTGGCGGCGACAACCCGGACGGTTGGACCGGACGCGCTTACCAGGTCGATGCTTTCGGCGCGCTCGGCGAGACCCCGACGGGAAAAGGCCGCGGCCTCGCGCTCCATATGGGAGGCCGCCCTCCGCGCATGGGTCATCAGCAGAGAGGCCGGCGCTGCCAGCGCCGTCCGGACCAACTGCCAGCCGGGAGCCGACCCGTCCGGCTTTAGGGCCGCTTCGGCGGAGCGACGATCATCGGCGCCGCCGGGGCGCGCCACGTGGGTGACCAGCGTGAGCTGGAGCCGGGGCGCCCAGGTCTGCGCGACATGCAGGTGCGCGGTCCTGGCGTCCACAATCCCGCCCCGCGTTTTTTCATTACAGGGAAGCATGGCCGGTCCGAGCGGCCCGTCCAGCCGCTGGCCGTAGCGCGCGGCCGCGGCGTCCGCCCATGTGGCGAAGCGGCTGGGGCGGAATGCGATGGCTGTCTGGCGGCTGGCGCGCGACCGGCGCTTCTGGCGCGCCAGCCGCCAGCGGCCGGGGGCCGCGATCGTTCTCAAAGCACGATGGGATGATTGCTTGCCAGTGCCATTCAAGCTGTTCATATCGAGTTGGTCCTGCCCGCCATCGGGCGCGTGATCGCCGCTAACCTTCGCTGGCCTTCAGGTTCAGGCTCGAAACCTGCCTTACCCATTCCCTTCTGTCCTTGTGCTCCATCTGCATCACGGTGTCATGGTCCCAGTGCAGGTAATAGGCGACGAACGCTACCTCCTCCTGAAGCTGAGGGAGGGGGTAGCGCATCACCCCCCCAGAACGGGCTGCTCCACTTCGAACGCGTGCTCGCACTGGGGACACGTGGCGGAGACGATGGCCGGTTGGAGCTGATTGAGCTCGTTGTAGAGATCCTGGAGATAGGCCAGGTCCGTCGCGTACAGGTTCTCGATGACCTTCGGATTGATCTGGGTGACGCTGCCCAGGCGCGACACGACGCGTGCGAGGAGAATCACGATCAGGTAAGCGCTGTTCTTCTGCACACGCGGGTCCTTCAGCGGCCAGATCTCGTCCGCCGCCGTAGCCCGGCGCATGACGCCATCCCGGTGCAGCATGCCGTCTTCATCGAGATAGCCGCATGGGAGCGTGAACTCGGTTTCGGTTCGAAACATCCGTCTGCCTCCTTCAGTCGCGGGGTACCGGCTGGGCTCGAGGGCTTTAGACGCGCTCGATGCCCTCATGTGCGAGCTCGAGCGTCTCGATCGCTACGTCGTTGCCCTCGGCGTTGAAGTCCGGGCCGTCGTACTTCGTGGGCCACGCGCGGACGAAATTCCACCGCCCGACCTCGCCGCCGGCGCGGTTGAGCAGCACAATCGAGCCGTTCTTGCGCTGGATGTCGCCGCTGATGACAGAGCGGTGCCACTGGTACAGCTGCACGTCATCCGTGATGCCCCACTTCAGGACGATGTTGCTGAACTTCGTCATGCCGGGGAGCTTGCGCAGCGCGGTGTTCTCGCCGCCCTCGCGGTGCTCGATTACGTCGATGGTCGAGTCGAAGCCGGTTACTTCGTGGAAGGCGGCGCGGGTTATCCCGTCGAGCTCGACCAGGAAGTTGTAGTTGCCGAATGGATCCGGGATGTTGCCGTTGGGCATTGGTCCTCCCCTTTCTCAGTGGCGTGCTGGCCAGGAGTCTCGGTCACGCCTCGGTCGCGTCGGAGCCGCCCGGCCAGATTCCGATGCGGACGATAATGAACTCGGCCGGGTACGTCGGCCGGATGCCGATTTCGATGTTTAGACGGCCGAGCGCCTGCTCCGAGAAGGGATTGAGCGCCTCGTCGATGCGGACGTAGAAGGCGTCCTCGGCCTTCTCGCCGAATAGAGCGCCGTCGCGCCACTGGCGGGCGAGGAACTCGGTGATGGTGCGCTTTAGCTTCTGCCAGAGGGCGAGGTTGTTGGGCTCGAACACAGCCCACCGGATGCCCTCTTCGATCGACTCCTCCAGGAACAGGAAGAGCCGCCGGATGTTGACGTATTGCCAGTTGCGGTCCGTGGCGGTGGTGCGGGCGCCGAAGAGTACCGGCCGGCCTCCCCCCTGGAACACCCGGATGATGTTGATGCCCTGGAGGTTCAGATCGCCCTGGTCCACGTCGCTGAGCAGCCGCTCGACGCCCATCGCGCCGTTCACGATCTCGTTGGCTGGCGCTTTGTGGACGCCGCGGCTGTTGTCGCTGCGGGCGATGATGCCGCAGACGTGGCCGGAGGGCGGAACGAGGATGGGCGGCCCCGCCGCCGCAGAGGCGACGCGGAGCCAGGGGTAGTAGAGCGCCGCGAAGCCACGCGACGAGTCCAGGCCCCGGCGCTGGTCCTCTATGCTGCCGGGCCCGAATAGCGGCTGGTCCGGCGCAGGACGCAGGCCATCCAGAACCGCGAACCGCTCAGCCATGCGCTCGCAGTGGGCGATGAGCTCTTGCTGCACGGGCGCCGTGATTCGGTCCGGGATGGCGATCAGGTTGACGTCGTCGATCTCCTCGAGCGTCTCGAGCGCGGCGATGAAGTCCTGATCGTTCAGAGCGGCGAGATCTTCGTCGGCGCCCCCGGCCAATGCCACCGGACCGCCCGTCGCCGCGGGAAGGCTAAGGGGTAGAGCGACGGGGGGCGGCGGGTCCACCACCTCGACCGTAACCAGCCCTCCCGACGGGTTGACAACGTTGGCCACGTACCGCGGGTGGGCCGCGTCCATCGACAGGTTCGTGTACACCGTGGTCGAGGCGCCCTGGCTCACGGCGAGCGCAAACTCCTCCGACTCGATGGTCGCCGGGTTGGCATTGGACAGGCTCAACGGGATGCGCAGGCCCTCCCGGAACGTGACCCGGTAGGTCGGCGCGCCGGCCGGCATAGGCTCCATCTGCACGGATTCGACCGCTTGCGAGTCGGAGAGGGGGCCCTGCGCCACAGTGAGGACCGTCCCCGAAACCAGGACGCCCGGCAGGAACGCGGCGGCCGGAGCGATGCGGATGGTCCGCTCTCCCGCCGGCGCGTCGGCGAGGCGGACGGCATCCCCGCCAGCGTACGCGCCAGATAGGTCCGCGCCCAGACGCAACGTGTCCCCCACAATGCGGACGACCTGGACGCGCTCGCCGCCGGCCGCGACGGTGACGAAGTCACCGGGGCGGAAGTTCGCGCCCTCGCCCGCGTTCAACGGCAGCTCGCGGCCGACGGGCGGCCCCGCGAGCGTGGCGGCCGGCTGGAACAGCGCCGTTGTTCCTCCCGGGACCTGGTGCACCACCGTGACCTCGACGTTGATCGCCTGAGCCGGATTGCCGGGGTCGCGGGCCCGGGCATGGAGGACGTTGTTCGCGGCGGGCGAGCGGTCGGTGAGCATCAGCTCGCCGTAGGCGCCGTTGCTCGCCCGCACGATGTAACAAATGCGACCGCCGTTTTCGAAGAAGCCTCTCGCCGCGTACCAGGTGAAAAGCCCAGGCAGCGGCGCCGCGCCGAACTCGCTCCGAAACTGGTCCCAGCTCGTTACTTTCGTCGGCTCGTCGAGGTCTCCCGCGGCGAGGGGCCCGATGAAGGCCGCTGTGCTGGTACCGACGCCCTGGATCGGCGCCCCGGGAGTGAACTCCTCGATGTAGACACCCGGATAGGAAACCTGTACCGCCATGGGACTACCTCCTCGAACCGTTGGGTTGCGTCTCGCGGTAATGCGTGGTCTGGCTCCAGAGCTGCGGTCGTCGCCTCGTCATCAGGGGAACTCCAGGTCGTACTCGCCGGTCGGGGATGGCACGTCCACCTGGCGCGGTGGCGGAACGGCGAAGCCTTCCGCCTGATAACGCAACAGGTAGGTGCCGGGCTGCAGCCAGCCGAAGGTAAATCGGCCCAGGCCGTTGGTCCGCATGCTCTGCACCCGGCCGCCGGCCAGCGGCTCGATCTCGACCCAGGCGTCGGACACTGCCTGCCCCGGCACGACGGACGCGTTGACTACGGTCCCGCCGATCTGGACCCAGATCTCGCCGCTCTCGGGCACGCCGCTGATGCGGTACTCGGTGAGGCGCGTCGTCACCATGGGTCCGGCGATCTGGACGAGGAGCTGCACGGGCACCGTAACGGTGAGGTACACCACCGGCTTCCAGCGGTGGTTCGGGCCCATCGTCCCCCAGAACTCGGCCAGCTTCGGGAACCCCTCGTGGCCGATGGTCGTGGGCAGGTCCGACTCGCGGATGAGCTCGGGGACGGCGGCGAGCGCCGCCGAGCCCGGTGGGTAGATGCGCGAGGGGTTCACCGGCGCGTTCTGCTCGATCGTGGCCAGCGCCTCGTATAGCAGCGCATGCTCGTCCACCGTCGGCGCGGTGGCTGGCGTCGCTGTCGCCGGGCTCCACGCCGAGACCAGGTAGTGGCAGTCGGCCCGCGCCGGGGCGGGATGCTCGACGACGATGCCCTCTTCGATCGTTCGCACGCGCTCGTTCGTCCGCAGCTTGCGGTTCTCGACCAGGTCGACCAGGTAGACATTCAGGGCGTTGGCCGGATTGCCATTCACGGAAAGGGTCGCGACCGTAGAGCGCCAGGTGTCGTCTGGCGGCTCGAAGCCGATCTGCGAGTCGCTGGTCAGCTGGGCGACCGTAGTCAGGAAGAGGTCGCGGAGCAGGGCGTCGAGCACGTTCAGCATCGCAACGCCTACTTCTGCACCGGGGGCTCTTGTTCGAAGTCCCCCTCTGCCGCGCGCAGCACGTCCGCGGGGCAGCCTTCGAGCGGCTTGTTGGTCTCCGGGACCGTCTCCTTGTACGTCTCCGTCCCCGCCTTACTGAGGTCGATCTCGGCCCGGCGGAGCAGCGGGTACACGGTGTCCGTCTGGCGCTCCGGGGTCTTGCGCTTCTCCAGCTCTTCCTTGACCTCCGGCGTTCGGCCCCGCTCTTCTGCCTCCTCTGTTTTGAACGCCTCCACCGCGGTCTCGGCGAGCTCTTTTCCCTTGAGCTCCTTGCCCGCCGGGCTGGCGCCGTATAGCTCGCCTTTGCCGGTTTGGCTGTAGTCCTCCGCGAAGCAGCCGGGCCGCATGCTGAGGAGCGACGGCGGCGGACAGAACTCGTTCAGCCACCTCTCGGCGGCCTCGGCGCGCTCCTCCGAGAGCTTCTGGTTGCCCTGGAAGCGCTTCGTCGGCTCCATGGGGCCCTCCGGCGAGGCGTAGCCACGAATCGCGTTGACGCGGTAGCCGTCGTCCAGAGACCCCTTGACGGCCGACTTCGATTGCTTGTCGAGCGTCGCGGTGCGGCCCTTCCTGGCAAACTCGGACTTCGCGTACTCGAAGTACAGGTAGTGGGATCGCCGGAGGGTGATGGGGCGCTGCTTCTCAACTTCGTGCTCCGGGATGATCTCCTCGCACCCGTAGGTGATGCGCGGCTCCCTAGAGGTCCGCTCGAACGTGGGACATTCGACCTTGGGCGGCGTCTTCTCCAGCGGGATGGTTATCTTGATGCCACCTGAAACGTTTGGACCGCGTTGCCCTGGTGGTGCCTGCTCGAGCTTGCCTTCAAGCGTGATGTCGGCGCCCGGGACCTTCGCCGTAATTCCGGTGGAGCCGCCGGTGATCTGGCCTTTTTCCACGTCTACGGTGGGTTTGCCCGTGATTTCGACGCGGTACTTCTTCGACTCCGCGACGATCACGGACACAAAAGGTTCGATCTTGATTCCCTGAAGGGCGGTGCCGGGAGGAGTGCCGTTCAGAATCGCCTGTCCGGCCTTCTTGAGGACATCCTGCGCGACCGCGGGCACGTTCGCGCCGATCTTCACTGTCACTCTCCCGGTCTTTTCGCAGTGGTCGATTTGGATCCACACGTTGTCCGTATCGATGTCGCCGCCGAACTTCGTGCTTGCTCCCGAAACCTTGCGTTTCCTCTCGACCCATTCGACGTTGCGCTTGACGCGGTAGCGCTTGCCATCGTCCATCTCGACGATCCGCCGCGCCGGATCGCTGGCGACGGGCGTGACCTTCGGCTTGCGGCGGACGACTAGCCCGCCGGCACCGATCCGGGAAAGGGGTCGGCCGGCGAGCACGGCGTCGGCCACGCGATCGGCGGTGGACTCAGCCGCATCGTTGGTGGGCCCCACGCGGAGGCTCGGCTGCGCCGTCGAGGCGCGACCGCGTTGCTGGACCGTATGTGTCAGCTCGTGGGCGAGCAAGTGCAGGCCGCCCGCGGCGTCCGGCTGGTACATGCCTCGGCCGAACCAGATCGAATTGCCGACGGTGAACGCGGATGCGCCGATGGCGTCGGCCGCCTGCGCCGCCGTCTCATCGGTGTGCACGCGGACGTGGCCGAACGGCTGGCCGAAGCGGGACTCCATGAAGGCGCGGGTCTCGCCACCCAGGCTGCGCCCGCTCGCGGCACCCAGCGCGGCGGTGACCGGGGCCGGTAGCGCGGCGGTTGCACCCGGCGCACCCGGCGTGGCCGAGCGCCGGATCATCTCGTCCTCGGCGGCGCACCTCGCGCAGGTCGCTCCACCGGACGCGCACTCGGCGCACTTCCGCTGCACCAGCGCTCCGCCCAGCGATTCCAGAGCGGCCGCGACCGCCCGGTTGCCGGCCGCGTCCTGCAGCCCGTCGAGGCCGTCGGGCGGGGTGGAGAACGCGGCGCCCCCGACGCTGACGCCAGTCCGGCCGCCCAGGGGCACCGGCACCTGTTCGTGGCCCTCGGACGGCCGCGCAGCCTGGGCTTGCTCCGCGGGTTGCTGGCTTTTCGTCGTCGTCGGCATGTCTTCCTCAGACGAGCAGCTGCGTTGGGCTGAGAGTCGACGCGTCCTTCACAAAATGCGCATAGAGCGGCAGATCGGCTGGGGTGCCGGCGCCTTTGATCGGCGGCAGCCCCTTCTTGATCCGGTAGAAGTCCTGGACGATCTGCGCTTGCTCCTCGCGATTGAAGCTGCCGAGGCCCTGGCCGGCATCCTTATGTCTCTGGAGCCCCGGCACACCGCCGTAGTTGTAGGCGTCGTCACCCCGCTGGATTTGCGCGTGGATCGCCTGCGGCATGTAGATCGCGCCGGCCGTCTCGTACTGCCAGACGTGGGTGAGCTCGTGGATCAGCGTGTCCGGGCTGATATCGCCCCAGCCGTTGATCGTGTGGAAGCTCGTGTACTCGCGGTCGGTGAACGCGGGACCGATAAACGCATGCTCATCGAGCCGCACCAGGCCGAGGTTGATCGACGTGCCGAACACCTTGCTGGCCTCGGCGATCTCCTGGGAGGTGAGGGCGCGCGTATTGAACTTGAGCAGATCCATCACCGTCTCGTAGGCCTCGCCGATGCCCAGGATCTCCAGGAGGTCGACCACGCGGCTGCCGAGCCACTTCAAGAAGTCGAGCCAGGTGTCCACCTTGGCCAGGGATTTCCACCACGCCAGGGACCAGGGCTTCAGGCTGGTGAGGCCCTCCCACAGGCCCGCGAACAGCCGTCCCACGCGCTCCGGCAGCTTGGTCACCCAGCGCGTGACCCGGGCGAAGACCGCGGTGACCTTGTCCCAGAGCTGGCGGCCGAGCCACTTGGCGGCCGCCCACACCTTCTCGGCGCCAGCCGCTATCCAGCCGCCCAGGGTCTTCATCCCCTCCCAGACGGCCCCGCCGACCGCCTTCGTCGCGCCCCAGATCGCCTTGCCGGCGGCCTTCATGCCAGACCAGACGGTAGAGGCGGCCCCCTTGATGCCGGACCAGATCGAGCCGAGGGCGCCCGGCTTGGGTTTCCCCTCTTTTTCCTGGCCGCCGGCCTCCTTGCCGGTCTTCTCCTCGGGTTGGGGGCCGACGCCGCCCTTCCTCTCTTCTTCCTCCACTTTCGCCTTGCGCTGGACCCCGGCCGCCCCGGCGGGCATCGCCGCCGCGCCGGAGCCGTTCGCGCGGGAATCTGCCGCCCGATCTGCCTGCGCCTCCAACGTCGCCGTCTGCCGGGTCGCCGTCCGGGCGCCGCGCTGCTGGACAACATGCGCCAGCTCATGAGCGAGCAAACGCTGGCCCTGCTCGGCGCCAAGCTGGGTCGCGCTGGTGCCCAGAACGACGTCCCGCCCGACGGTGAACGCCTGGGCATCTAGCGCCTCCGCCGATTCGGCAGCCTGCGCGCCATCGTGGATGCGGACGTCGGCCAGGTCGTGGCCCAGGCGAGCCTCCATGGCCGCGCGCGTGTCGTGGTCGAGAGAACGCGACGGCGAGCGGACGGCCCGGTCGACCGCGGGCAGGTTGTGCCCGCTCGCAATGCCCTCGAGCAGGGTGCTGACCGCGTGGTTTCCGGCGGTATCCTGCAAGGTCTGGACCGGGTCCCGCTCTTCGACGGCCTGGTCGGCGGCCGGCCGTGCGACGTCCGCTCGAGGCGGCGCCAGGCGGCCGTCGAGCCGCTGCTTCCCTGCCTTGCCTTTCCCTATCACCTCGCCTACCTCAGCTCTCCCGCTCTCCAGTCGTTGCCAGCTCCAGTTCCGTCTCGCCGAGAGCCTTCCCGAGCTTCTGGTACTCGCGCCTGGTCGCTTGGCGCAGGTGCGCCATCGTTACGGGGCTGCCTTCCGAAGCCGCGAGGAACGCGGCGGCCAGCGCGATGTTCTTGATGTGGCCGCCGGCAAGCTTGCACCCGCGCGCGAGCGCCTCGAGATCCAGGTCCTCCGCCAGCGGCGCATCCGGGGGCCACATGCCGCGCCAGATTTCGAGGCGGCTGGCCTCGTCCGGAAAGGGGAAGTGGACCGTGAAGGCGATGCGTCGGATGAACGACTCGTCCAGGTTCTGCCGCAGGTTGGTCGCCAGGATCGCGACACCGTCGTACTCCTCCATCTTCTGCAAGAGGTACGACGTCTCGACGTTGGCGTACCGGTCGTGCGAGTCGCGCACCTCGGAGCGCTTGCCAAAGAGCGCGTCGGCCTCGTCGAAAAAGAGGATGGCGTTGGCGCGCTCGGCGGCGGCAAAGATGCGGCCGAGATTTTTTTCGGTCTCGCCGATGTACTTGCTGACCACGCTGGACAGGTCGATCTTGCAGAGATCGAGCCGCAGTTCGCTGGCCACGATCTCGGCGGCCAACGTTTTGCCCGTCCCGGGTGGGCCGGTGAACAGGGCAACGCTCCCGCGCCCGAGTGACAGCTGGCGGCCGAAGCCCCATTCATCCAGGACTCGCCGCCGCTGCCGCACGCGCGCGCATAGCTCGCGCAGCTGGGCCAGCGCCTCGTCCGGCAGGACGATCTCGTTCCAACTACGGTCGGGGCGCAGCCGGCGGGCGAGCGTTGCCAGCTCGGCCGTTGATTGCTCGCAGGCCGCCTCGTAGAGATCCGCGGCGGTCACTCCCGGTTTCGAAGTGCCGGGGGCAGCTGGCGTCGCCCCGGCAGCGCGCCAGCGCGCGCCCCACGCGGCGCGGCTTGTCGCCTTGTGGATCTGGCCGGAGGTGAGACGCAGACGCGCGGAGAGTTCATCCAGATCGTCGTCCGGCAGATCGACGGTGCTCCGCGCCAGGCAGGCCTGCCAGCATCGGTGCGCTTCGGCGAATGCCAGCGGGCCGAACGCCAGTTGAACCATCTCCATGTCCAGAGGGAGGTCGGATCGCTCGCTCAGGACTATGAGAACGTCCCAGGTTGCGGCGGTTACCGGCGCCAGGATGCTGGTCAGGCCCTCCTGGGCGATGGCGTCCGTGTTGGCTAAACAGGGTATGGCGCCCCACAGGCGGGCCCGCTGCCCGAACAGCTGCAGGACCCGCCGGAGGTCGCCGCCCCGTGCCGCCGAAGCCAGGTCCAGGAGGAGGAGGTTGCGGCCGAGCTCAACGGCGAGACTGGCAGCGGCCCGGGTCCGGCCTGAGCCCTCCGGCCCACTGAAATGCAGCCGTAGCGGATTGCACCGCTCACAGGCCTCCAACGCGAGGCGAGAGAGCGCGCGCGTCGTGTCCGGGGGTAGCGGGAGCGCGCTCAACGATGGGCTCTCGCGGTACTCGCGGCAGTGTGGCGCCAGCCGCGCATCGAGGCCGTTCGGTCCCAGCAGAAAAGCGACTACCTGTTCGTCGAGCTTGAGGCCGGCGGCGATCAGAGGCGCGGTGTCGGCGTCCGGGCTGAGACGGACCAGACCGTGGTCGACCAGCGGGCCACCGGCCGCAAAGCGTGCGCGGCGCTCGATGCGGTCCCCAGCATCCTCGCAGAGCAGATGGAGCGCCAGGTCAACGGTCGGCCTGCGAAGGTTCACGTTGTCCTGCAGGTACGCGTAGATGCGCTCGTACCTGCGATCCAGCTCCGGGGCAAGGGTGATCAGCACCACGTCCAGGTCGAACGGAGTGAGATCGAACGCGCTCGCCAGCCGGTCCAGCGGCGGGGCTGCAATCTCACCGTCCACAGGAAAGTGGAGCAACGGCCGGCCCGGCTCGCGCGCCAGGAGGAGACGGGCGCTCTCATCGCTCTCGTACAGCCCGCGGAACTGCTCACCCGCCCGAGCGGGCGCGTAGCTCTCCTGCGCGAGCTGAACCGCCTGGGACAGACGCTCGTCCAGGCGCCTCAGTGCCGGCAGCAGCAAGTCCCAACCTGGGGCATCGGGATCGAGTCGCTTGGCGTCTGCTTGGGCCTGGCCACACATGGCTGTTGCATCAGCCATCGGCTCACCCGCCAGCATGGTGGCCGCCATCAGCTGCAAGGACGTGCTCGATTGCGCGCACGAGGCCTTCGATCCCCACAAATCGCTCTTCCACATGCCCTTCGGTGTCGACCAGGTCACCTCTCTCGATGCGCCGTTGGCTGTCGAGGACCAGCCGCACGATCACGGTGAGGTAACTCCGCCCAGCGATCCCTTCAGCTGCGCTGCTCATGACATGCCCATCTCAGGCAACGGCCTACGCCAGGAGTCAGTGACTGCACCTCCCCTATTAAAGACCTGCCCTCTGAGCCGGCCCTGATTCCACGCCAATGAGGACAGGAAGTTGCATTGGGCTTTCGGTCGTTGGTGGATGAGATCACGCTGGAAATTGGCTGAGGATCGCCTGAAGCAACCGGGCACAGCCGCCGGCTTTCGTGGTGGGGACCGCGAAGGTGGGGTCCGGTGAGGCACACGGGGATGAAGGATGCTGGCTCAGGATCCCTCAAAGGGGCAGTTGATGGCGGAGGAGGGAGGGGTTAGGCGCGACCTGGATCCAGCCGGACGAGGTCAAACAGGGCGACGGTCGCGGCCTCGGGGCGTGCGTCGAACTCGCGCAACAGCACTTCCTCGCACAGCCGAAACTGCCGCATTGCTTCGGCTCGCTCGCCGAGCCGCACGTAACAGCGCATCACGAGCCGATAAGCGTCTTCACGACACGGATCGTAGGAGAGCAGGCGGTGACCGAGGTCGAGGGCGGTGCGATAGTCGGCGCGGCCGAGGTGGTATTCGGCGATCTGCGCGGTGACAGTAAGGTGGAGGGCCCGTAAACGTTCGCGCTCTAGGAGGCTGGGAGGATCGTGGGATGAGCAGAGATCCCCTCGATAGATCTCCAATGCGGCGGAATAGTAGGTGACCGCGCTCACCATGTCGCCGTTGTTGTGCGCCTCTTTGCCTGATCGGATGAGCTCACCAAATCGGGCTACGTCCAGCGAGATTCCCGCCTCAACGTTGATTCGATAGTAACCATTCTCGTGGCAGATTGGGGATGCGCCACCGATCACCGGACCGAGTGAGCGACGAAGGACGGAGGTAAGCGTATTGAGCGACTGACTGGCTAGCTCGGGGTCTCGATCGGGCCACAGGGAATTGAGGACCACATCGCGGGGTGCGCTGCATTTGGGTCTGATCGCCAAACTGACGATCAAGGCCTGAAGCTTTGGCCCATAATCAAAGAGGATCTGGGGCGGTACGAGCCTTACTTCGAACTGACCCAAGATGTTCACGGCAATCGGGGTGGTTCTGAGTGGGTTCGGTCGGGCGGGATCGAGAAGCGCGGATGAACAATCCATTTTCCTCTCCGGCGCGCGCAGTCCCTTGACTTGTCCAGTCCCGTTGCTTTTCGTGTAAGGACTGACCCCGCCATCCCAACCTGATATGAAAATGGCGGGTCATGCTGCCTGTGACTTTGGCGTAAGGGTCACGTCGTAGCCGAGTGCTTGGAGTTGTTGCGTGGCGCGCTTCTGGGCACGAGCACGGAGTTCTGCGTCGAGCT
>Ga0184637_10000670_pt1 | contig 24879 bp, 27 predicted proteins | sample PLM3_127_b2_FD_133143 | JGI IMG/M metagenome (GOLD analysis project Ga0184637, IMG submission 133143) | Groundwater sediment microbial communities from an aquifer in East River, Colorado, USA - PLM3_127_b2 | ecosystem: Environmental > Terrestrial > Soil > Riparian zone | place: USA: East River... | reverse complement strand
CCACAAGCACCGCATGGGTTCCTGCGAAGGGTCGCTTTTCGCGGACAACCAGGGGCTGCGCTACCAGACCGCGAACAAGAGCGACGCCTTCTCGGCGCCGTTCGCCTCCCTCGAGCAGTTCGAGATCGACTACATCGAGAAGAATCTGAAGGTGAAGGTGCGCAAAGGGAAGAACTACAACTTCACAGAAAAGAGCGGAAACGCGGACCCGCTGTTCGTATTCCACAAGAACGTGCAGGCGTTCCGGGAAAAAATGTGGATGATTCGTCCTTGCCGGGCATATTTCGCGCCTCGCCGACTCCTGGACATTCAGCACCCTTCTGGGTCGAGATCTTCAACCCACTGGCACGGAGGGGCGACCGTTGGGTCCGGCTTCCCTCATCGACTCCTTCGCCGTAGCGCGCCTCTGGGCAGCAGACCGCGAATGTGTTTGCGGACTCGACGGGCGGTCGCAACCGCTCGTCTAGCCTCGGAAAGCGGAATCGGGCCCCACCCCGGATAGCGGGCGGCGGTCGCGTACTCGGTGAGCTTTCCTTGGTCTTCAACGGAAAGCGTCGGGCGGGAACGAGGTGGCAAGAGAGCAATCAGTCTCTCCAGGTCGTGCGTTTTGGGAAAATCGACGCTTTCGGACACGAGGAACGCCTTGAGATACTTCTCCACACTTTGCTGCGCGTGAAAGCAGACGACATCGGTGGGACAGCCGTCTTTCAGGCGCAATAGGGCTGCCGCCGCCGTCAAGTCGCTGTCCGCCTTGACCACCCATTCGCGAACGACCGTAACCACCCCGTCAATTTCGGGCATACAGGACCTTTCCATCTCGGGCTGCCGGGCGCTCAATGGTGCCTGCGACCTCCTTTCGCCAGGCAAACTCTTCCGGCGTAGTTACGATGACGTCTTTAGGAATGTCGAAGTCGTGAAGCGCGACGCGAATTTCCAATTGTTTCGCGCGCTTCGATCCCGCGACCGCCATGACGATCAGCAGGTCCACGTCGCTATCTGGACCCGCATCTCCCCGAGCATGGGTGCCGAACAGGATCACCTGATCAGGGTTGAACCGCTCGACGATGCACTTCACCATGGCGGCGATCGTGCGTTCGACTTCCGGCAAGCGATTCTTAGCGCGGCGCTTTAAACGTGTCGTCAACGTGGGGCGCTACCTTTCAACAGTCGCTGTCTCCCTTCGTGAGGTCGAGGTTCATCACGGTGGGTACACTATGACTTCCTCACGGCGAGACGACCTGGACGTATTTTAGCGGATTTCCTCGACCCGAATCACAATCGGCGTATTACATTCAGAGTTATCATAGGGAAACGAGCTCCTCGATGGCGCGTTTCAACCGCGATACCGATCGCGCCGGACGAGCTGTCGACCTGCTGCAGGGCGGGCGAGAGCCGTTCCAGAAATCGGACGACGCCCTCGGCCGCCAGGAGCTCGTCCTGGCGCGCGACCTTCCGGATCTCCGAGACGGCCTGCTTAACGCGGGGATCGCATGGACCGCAACATTTTCACCGAAGACCCGCTCTGCCAATCTGCGCTTTGGTTCTCGTCGCAAAGGCTACTCGTTGAGTCTTGACGGATGCGATTCTGCGATGTACATTTACATGTACATCCTACCGACGGGTTGGAGCAGGATATGAAGCAAATGAAGCAGCGATACTCGATTTCAGATGCGCGCAAAAGACTGCCGTCCCTGATCCGGCAGGCTGAAAAAGGTGGCGCCATATCTCTGACTTGCCGCGGAGAGCCCGTTGCCGTCTTGGTCTCCACCGAGAAGTATTCTGAGCTCACAAGAGAGAAGCCAGAACTCGCGAGCGCTCTTGAACAGTTTCGCAAGGACTTCGACTTGGTTGAGTTGAACATCGCAGACATCTATGAGGATGTTCGTGATCGAAGTCCGGGCCGCGACGTAGACCTATGACTCTACGATATCTCTTGGACACGAACGTTCTCTCGGAGCCCGCGAAACCACGACCGGACTCGGCTGTGGTGGCGCGATTGAAGAGCGAACAAGAACGTATCGCGACGGCTGCACCCGTCTGGAATGAGCTCATCTACGGCGTCTATCGGCTCCCTGTATCCAATCGCCGACTGACGCTCGAAGCCTACCTTCGCGGAGTTCTCGAACCCACGATCCGCGTCTTGCCGTACGACGCTCAAGCCGCCGAGTGGCATGCCCTCGAGCGCGCCCGCCTTGCATCAGTCGGCAAGACACCCGCATACGTCGACGGCTCGATAGCCGCCGTCGCACACACAAACCAACTTATCTTGGTCACACGAAACATGTCAGACTACCAATGGTTTCAGGAGCTTAGCATCGAGGATTGGACAAGAACCAAGGACGGCTACGCACCGCCCCCAGTGGCATCCAAGCTTCGCTCCCGTGACCGTCGACACCGCGTCTATTCTATTTAACATAATGCATCTTATGGGACATCGCCGAGTCCCGGACACGTATGGGTTTGTCCGGAAGAGGTCTCGTCCGCTTGAGTTTGACACCATACGACGACGGGATTAGAATTTCACTCTGACATGTTCACCATGCAACCATTGGCAAGAGCTCAGAAAGTGACGTCTTTGTCCATGCTGCTGTTGCTCGTCGAGGTCGGCTGTGCACTTACGAGCACGACTCCAAGCCCTGTTGTCGATTTTCAGTCAGCGCCCGAGCCGTCGAACCGCCGGACGCTCCGTTTCACTGCGATGGTGTCAGAAGGAGCGGTCAGTAACGACTCACCGTGGATCTACCAGTGGAATTTCGGCGACGGTACGCCAACAAACTGCGTTCACTGCGGCATAGTAGAGCCAACACACGAGTACAAGAGCAGCGGACGATACCCCGTGCAACTTGCCGTTACCGACGCAAATCGCACAACAAGGCGATCCGTTCCTAGAGAGGTCCTCGCGAACTGGCCACCCACTGCAAAGCTCGTTGTGCCCGTTATCGCTCTGTTGAACGAGAGAGTTTACTTTGACGGCTTGTCGTCAATAGATATCGCCGGCGACGGTAGCCCCGATGGTAAGGTTACGAGATGGGTGTTTGACGTTGACAGTACTAGAATCCCAGACTCCGGGGAGGGCCAGACAGAATATCGATTCTCTCAAGTCGGCAAGTTTGATGTGAAGCTGACGGTCTTCGATGACCTTGGCGAAAGCGGAACGGATACCAAACCAATTCAAGTTGTCGAAAACGTCGCACCCCCAGTCGTCGTCATCACGAAACCAAGAGACCTCGATGAGGTTGACGCAACCCAATCCATCCTGGTCGAGGTGCGGAGAAGTGATTTTCCAATCATGCTGGTGGAATTCTACAGGGACGACCGCTTCCCTATTGGATCGACAAGCACGTTGCCGCCGAGTCTATCTTGGGACACGACGACGCTGGAAGATGGAACCTACACACTGACAGCACGAGCCTATAATGTCGCGAACGCAGTCGGCATCTCGAACACCGTGACTGTGACGGTCCGGAACCATAGATGAGTGCACGTTTGCGGCACGCGCTTGCTGGGGTTGTTGTCGGAGTATTCGCACTCCTTTCCACAACAATGGCTGAAGCGCAGCAAGCGAGCGACGACGGCGCAACTAACTCTATGTATCTACGTATCTTCGAAGCGTTTGAGTATGTGCTGTCCGATGAAACGGGTACGGAGAAGAGCGTCGCGCGTCCAACCTCGGCAGTACTCCGAATCCCAAAAGACATACTCCTTCACATCCGGTTCATCTTCAGAAAGGCCGATCTTGATCCGTCTCGAGACCGGATGCCTCAGTTGGTTTGTGTAAGCACGACCGTGATCTCTACGTCCCCGCCGATCGCGACCGGTGGCCCATCGCCATCGGCTGGGTCGGTTGCCCCAAGCCCAGCGGGGCCAGTATTGACTCCTATCTATCTCGACGACGAGAATCAGGGAAAAACCCAACTACTGACCCAAGCCCTAATCTTCTCGGCGCGGCGAAGTCTCATCGAGTTTGGTTTTTTTTCACCCGTAGGCGGCGCGTGTAACGTCGAAGCAAACCCGGAGAGGAAGTTTCAGCTTCTTGTATTTGTGCTTGATTCGGGATTCAGTCCCAAGATCGCTGACGCTTTCTTTGTCATTGGTCGGACGAGACTCCCGGCTACAGCCGACCCGGAAGCAGCCGACTCCCCCAATAGGCAAATTCTTTGGGGTCGTGTAGGTGTCAACTTGTTCCTTGGGGGTGAGGCATCGGGATGGTTGGTGAGCAATGTTGCAGTAAATGTATCAGCGCTGGATTTCGACGGTACGAACAGGCTGTCACCAGCGATCGTTTTCGCGGTACCAGGTACTAGACGCGGCTTGTTCGTCGGTTACGGGTACAACGTGGGCGCGAATGTGAAAGACAAAGACTACATATTCTTTGGAACGAGCTTCATGGGACTCAAGGAGTTCCTGGATCCTCGTGGAAAATTGCTTGGGGGTCAATAGGAACACTCAGCCGTCGAACCTCGAGAATTTCCTCCGAATTCCTCATGTTTGAGCCTTTTTCAAGACCGGGCGATTCCCTATATCTTCCGAGCGCCGCCCAGAGCGAGAATTAGGTGTACATCCTCCTGGCGGCGTTTGGCAAAGCCTTGGCCGGCCTTGAGCCACGGCAATGCGAGCTGGTTCTTCGCGCGCGAGAGGCTCACCGGTTCCGGCAGAAGCCGCCCCGAATCCGCGGGCGACGAGCGCCTTGTTGTGGACTGGCCGGGCGTCGCGGGCTCGACCACCTCCTCGACCAGCCACCGCCGGGAGCGAACTTGCACGAGGTCTCCGGGGGCGGGTGGATGCTCCGGCAAGACGAGGGTGTTGGTGGGTTCAGGCACTACAGGGTGTCTTCCTCTTTCATGGTTTCTCCATTGCCACCGCGGTCCAGCCGCACCACTGTTGGAGTTCTGGCGCTCGGCGATGCGGCTCGGGGTCGCCGATCATGACTCCCCTCCCCCGTTGCCCATCTTCTTTTCGGGCTCGGCTGCGCCGACCGTTGGAGAATGGGACCGAAGTCGCCCCACCACACAGGAGAGGGGTCAGGGTGGGGGCGAGCAGTGGCTCAAAGTCCATGTTTTCGGCGCGGCTGACGGTTGCTGGGACCAGGTTGGACAAAGAATTATGCAATGGAAAGGTCGCCCGTTGCCAGTGATGCGCGTTCCAAAGCTGGGGTGAGCGAATGGTACGAGCCAGCTGCTCCAGGAGCCTGGAGAATCTAGCCGTGATGCGTGACACGCACGGTCACAGTCCCCGTACGTCTTCGGTGGCGTATCATCCCCTACTACCCTCCTCCTCAGGTTGGCCTGAGCGAACCCAGATCCATCCTTCGCGCCTGGATAAATCCCGATCCTTTGGAGTTGGGGCCTCGGCGAGGCCGGCGAGGAAGTCCGCTCCGGCGACGGCGCACCACGCGGCATCCAGGACGTGCGGGTTTGCGCCGAGGCTGGAAAGGTCTCTTTCCATTCGTTCCTTTAGTCCATTCAACGGTCGAGGGCTCTTCGCCAATCCGTGCGCGATTCGAGTCGCCGCCGGGTAGACTTCGATCGCCCCGACTCCGCTGAAATCTTTGCCTTCCCAAACGAGAGGGATGGAATGGCCCGTCGCGCGGCGGAGGGCCTCGAGAATTTGCAGAGCGGCGTGGGCGGTCCTGGCAATGAGGTTTGCCCCCACTTCGAAGGGGCGCTTCCCAAGTCGCTCCCGGATGCGCCGGTCGGTGGCTCGGCTGAACAAATCGTCGGCATCTTCTCTTATGACCTTGCCCGCCGAATGTGTCGCAAGGACTGAACCCAGAAGTTCCGGCCAGCCAAGAGGGGCATCGAGTGCAAGAAGGACGTCGGGGTCACGACCGATCCACCAGGACAACACCTTGAGACATGGATTCCTCTTTGAGCCTATCGCCGCGTCCTCAAAGCGAAGCGCCGCACCCGACCACGAGGCGAGCACCATTCCCGTCTTGTTGGCCTGGGTTGCGCAGTCAACTCCAATGACGAGCATTGACAGTCCGACCTAAAGTGCCCAGCACATCAAGGTGCGCCGGAAAAAGGACTGGTGGACACCCGTCGCCGAAGCGCCCCTCGAAACGGTCGCAATCGAGAAGGGCCATGAAGAGCTAGATCTTCGAATGGGCCGGAATACGGTTCTGGCGTCCGCACTGCGGACACGGCACGATGCGCGCGATCAGGGGCTGAGATTCCATGGCTCAAGATTTGGGCGGGTCGTGCGGGATGACAATGGGCCACGGCACATTATGCAATGGGGCCACAGGGGTGTGCGAGCACGACCGCGTGGGAGTCGACTAGCTTGATGGAACTCGTTCCGCGGAGAACGGCAGTCGATCCTCCCTCGCCCTCTTCATAAGCACCCAAGGAGGTTTGGGGCTTCTTTTTGCGTCCTTCCTCCCTGACAGCGCTCGGGGTCAAAAACCGCCGAGCGCTCGGGAGGAGGACACGTGATTTCATTTCACCCAGTACGGATACCGGGGCGTTGGCGCGAAGGATATTCTCTCGACCTCCATACCGTCCTGAGCACGTTTCTGGGCGATGACGAATATGGACAGGCGCGGTTCGACACGGAGCGCTCGGTTGCGGGTGAGCTCTTGTACCGGTTGAAGTACAGGGGCGATCCATCAGCGGTTGATGCGCTCGTCGAGGCGGCGGCATCCTTCGTCCGGTCCTGGGACCCTCCTCTCGACGTTCTCGTCCCGGTTCCAGCGTCCAGACCGAGGACTCATCAGCCGGTCCTCGCTTTAGGAGCTGCGCTCGCCCAGGATCTGAAGCTCGCGTTCTTACCGGCCTCTGTCCGACGGACCAGGGATGCGCCTGAGCTCAAGGACGTTTACCAGTATGACGAACGCTTTCGACTGCTCGCCGGCCTCCACGAAGTGGACCGTGCTATCGTGCAAGGAAGAGGTGTCCTCCTGTTGGACGACCTGTTTCGCTCCGGCGCCACGATGAATGCGGTCGCCGCTGCGCTCTACGACGAGGGATGTGCAGAGACGTCTTTGCGCTTACAATTACGCGAACTCGGAGTCAGCGTTGAGCAGAGTGTTCATCTCCGGATCGCGGGGGATTCGCCGGCTGAGCCCCGAGGTCCGCCAGCGGCTGGATCGAATGGTCGAAAAGAGGCTCCCCCTGGTGATGGGGGATGCCAAAGGAGTCGACCTGGCCGTTCAGGAGTACCTGAGCTCCCGGGGTTACGACCTCATTTCTGTATTCACCGCGGACGAGACTCCGCGCCACAACGTCGGAGGTTGGCCGCTTCGCCGGATCCAGCCTTCCCATAAGAGACGAGACTTCGATTACTACGCCACGAAAGACCGAGAGATGGCGAGAGAGGCTACGGTTGGGTTCTCGATCTGGGATGGGGAGAGCCGGGGAACGCTCATGAACGTCCTCCGGCTCGTGGCGCTCGAGAAGACCGCGGTCGTCTATGTCGAGCCGGCTAAGGCGTCCTCCGAGATTCGCACCCGCGACGATTTCGATAGGCTGGCCCGAGGTTTGAACCAGGAGGCTATCCAGCGCCTTCACGAGCAGGCGGTTCGAGAGGGTCTTCTCGAGGCTCACCCAGTGCAGGCCCCTCTTCACCTCTGAAGACTACCGACCAGCAGTCGAGTCCTTTGCGACGATCCCGAGAAGGTCATTCCCTCCCCCTCTTCCCGGCCCACGGATCTCCGGGCGCGCGTTCAGCAGGTGGAACGCCGGGTCCTCCCCTTCCCTGCTCGCGGAGGCTCCGGCCGGGACGAGCGCTCGGAATCGTGCCTCCCTGCGGACCGGGGTGCCGAACAGGCCGGGTCATCGCGTGGAGGACTTATGACCGGCTAGGCCTTGGAGCCTTGCCGCGAGACTCGCACACGTCCACCGCGCACGGTGATGACGGCTGCCGATGCGAGCGAGGTCGTATGCTCATGCAACAGCGTCGCCATCAACTCGATTCGACGCTCGGCGGGGACGTCGGGTAACCGCACCAGGCCGGAGTGGGGTTTCTGTCCTTCGAAGACGAGATCACCGAAGTCTTTGTCCATCGTTATGAGAATGCGGCTCTCGGCCACTGCCCATTCGAGAATGACGTCGTCTCCGGGATCGGCCGCCGCGTTCGCGTGACTCGAGAACATCATGTCCCTGGCCGCGAAGCCACTCGGCGAGACGACGTCCCGCACACCGGTCCACAAGGAACTTCACTTAGTGACTTCGATAGCGTCGAGCGAATCCCGAGCGATTACCGCATGAGCATACGCGATGCACGCACGAACGTCTTCCGGTTCCAAATCGGGATAATCCTTGAGAATCGCGTCCTCGGGCTCACCTTGTGCCAGAAGGCTGAGGATGAGCTCGACCGAAATTCGCATGCCACGAATGATCGGTTTACCTCCAAAAACATCGGGACGGGCCGTAATACGCTTCAGCAGTTGATTTCTATCCACAGTCACCCCACGACACGCTGTCCGTCTTTCGTTTGAAACCGAGAAGAATTATAGCAGGTTGTGGATGCGTTCATAATCGCGACCTGAGAGCGCGATCAGGTCGGTGTACAATCGGGAGGCTTGGAAACCGCCGTTCCCGGAACGGATTCTTGGCTGCCGGAGCGGAAAGATGCACGGAGATCATGGCCTCCGGTGACGCCCAGCGCGTTTGGTTCCCCGAGATGCTCGACGAGCTCGAGCGCAAGTGGTCGTCAGCCTCAGCTCCGCCTTCGTATCGTCGACGAAGCGGAGAGCAAGTACTATCGATTCGCGCTCTCCCACCTCGCACGGGCGAAGAGGTGCTACGAGAAAGCGGGGCTCGCGAAGGAATGGGAGGCGACGGTCAAAGACGTGCGAAAGCGTCACCACCGGAAGCCCTCCTTCATTCCCGGGTTCGAGAAGGTGGTGAAAGCTCTTTTGTCCAAGCGGTCTTCCTTCCTGGATCGAGCGCGGAAACGCTGGGCGGGGCCGCCTCAGGGCTGAGGGGTTCGTGGTCTCTTCAAATGCTTACTGCGATCACCTGAAGACGCTCCGGGTTCCTCGAGTCGAGGAATTCGTGGGGCGGCGCGGCCCCTTCGGCCCCGTAACACTTTTCGACCTCACGATCGTGGCGCTCCTCGAAAACGGCGGCCCCATGACGCTCGAATCGGTAGCCGAGCGGCTTCAGGAGGCCGGCGCGCATTCGGGGGCGGGAGACATGATTCTCTCGCTCAAAAAGTCCTGGAGGCGCCGCGAACCCATCTACGAGGACGAAGAGGGACTCCTCGCGCTCGATCTCCCCCACCCCGAGCTCGACAGCCGACTCTTCACTCTGGGCCTTCGGCCTCCCTACGTGGATCGGCTTCCGGAGCCGCCGCCGATCGAGATGCCTGGCGACGGCGTCGCGCTTTCCCTGGACGAGGTCGACGCCGCCTTTCGAGGACGACGCCTCTATGGGCTCTCCTCGACCCGCCTGGCCGCGGCGGTTCTGGACGCTCATGGAGAGCCGATGACCGCGCTCGCGATCGACGAATACCTGGCTCTCCTCGGCGCCGAAGCCTTCCGCCTGGGCAGAAACCGCTGGGACCAGGTCCATTCCGATCTCGTCCAGCTCACCGGCTCGGCTTTGGCACTTCGTCGGGACTCCACGCAGCTCGCGGCCATGCGGCAGGCGATTCGGCGCAAGGCGGAAGAGGAGCTTCGGCGGCGCGCCCGAAGTGAGAATTTTCGCAAGCAGAGAGCCCTCGCCGAGGCTCAAATTGCCGAACGGGAAGAAAGAGAGCGCGCGGAAGCTTCCGCGTTACGACGCGTCATCCTGAGGCTCGCTCCGGATGCCGGAGAGCCGGCCGGGGTCTCCGCCCTCGATCTCCAGGCGATGACGATTCGAACGTTTCTCTTCGAGGAAATCGAGGAGGCTCCCGACTGGCTCGGCTCGTTCGACGTCGCTGCTGGAATCGACGTCCGTGATTCCCTCAAACGGCTGGGTCTTCCCCTCGCGCGGTTTCGGACGGTGGATCTCGGCCCGCCGAGAAAAACGCTGAAGCTCAATCGTCGAGGGGACCGGCTGCGGCTGACCCCGGAGCTCGTGATTTCCGGCAGCACAGGAATCCGGCGCCCGTTGTCCGACCCGGCGAGGATTGCGCGCGATATCGCCGCCGGTCGCCGGGGACCGCTCCGAAAGGCGTTGGAGCGCGATCTCATCTCCCTCCTCGGACTCTACGAGTACGCTCGGCTTCACCGGTACGTCCGCGTTCGCCGGGGTTCCCTCGATGAGCGCCTTCCTTTCGACTGGCCCATCGCGGAGGAAGAGCTCTTGTACCCCATCCTGGTAACCGCCGAACGTCAGGGACGGCCCGTCGAGATCGTGCTCGGGGCGGCCCCCGACTGGAAAAACCCGTGGGCGAACGGGCAGCGCGGATACGTCTCGCAATTCCGCTGGGGAATCTTTCGGTTCCAGGAGGGTCCGATGATCCAGACCCTCGATTGCGCCGACGTTCAGGCCGCGCGATGGCTATCGTCCGGGGCGAGTCACCCGATCTCCGGAAGGAAGGACGCCACCGCGAGCTCGGGATCGGGTCAGGCCTCCGGCGTGACTCGAGAGCCCAACTCCAGAGACGAGCGCCTCCGGTAGCCCCCCTTCTCCGGTTCTCGAAAGACTTCGAGGACTCGCTCGACAATCGACCTGCGTCTTCGAGCCCCGCAGAACGCCGGCAAGCTTCTCAACCGCGCACCTGCCCCCCATACGAGCGCCTCCCGTCCCTCCCGATGCTCCCGACTCTCTCCGAATAGCTCGTCTACCCACGCCAAACTCGCCCTTCGCGTCGGGTCCGAGACACATGATTTCTCCTATCCTTTACAGGTATGCTCGACGTCATGTCCGATCTGGCGGCGACCGCGAAACCGGTCGGGATCGTTGCGAAAATGGCGCGGCGCGTGGCCGTTGCACTGACAATTTCAATTGGTGTCGCGATGCTGTTGTTGATCCTCTGGAAGAGCCCGAAGTCGGCGCTTTTTCTCCGTACGATCACGCTCGGCTTGGCGGCGACGACGGTTTTCTCACTCTTCGAGGTGTGGCCGCGACGGCTGCCCGGTGGACACGAGCGATGGATTCTGCAGGTCGTGGCTGTCGGTGCCGCCATGCCTCTAACGCTTTTCGTGATGCACCGCCGGGCCACGTCCCCGGGAGCGCCGCCCTTCTTTGAAGACCATGACTGGATGCTCGTCGGATCCGCCGCCCTCCTCGTCGCGCCATGGACGGCGGTCGCCACCGTCGTGCGCCAAAAGGAAGCCTTTGCCCGCAATCAGAAGCTCATGTTCGCACTGGAGCGCAGTGAGCTCGAGCGGCAGGCGCTCGACGCGCGACTACATCTGCTGCAGGCGCAAGTCGCGCCGCATTTCCTCTTCAACACACTCGCGAACGTGCAGGCGCTCGTCGATGCGAGCTCGCCGCACGCGTCGGCCGTGCTCCGGAGCCTCACCGCGTATCTGCGCGCGGCGGTGCCGCTGCTTCACGAGCCTGCCGCAACGATCGAGCGCGAACTGCAGCTCGTTCGACCGTATCTCGAGCTGATGCAAATGCGCATGCCCGACCGCCTCCAGTACGCGATGAACGTCGACCCGGCGGTCCTGCAAGTTCGCTGTCCTCCGACCACACTGTTGACCCTGGTGGAGAATGCCGTGCGACACGGAATAGACCCCAGCGAAGAAGGAGGCCGGATCGACATCGACGTTGCGCGGATTGGTGAACGCTGCGTGGTACGCGTCACCGACACCGGTGTTGGGCTCCATCAGTCGGCGAACGGTCTCGGCACCGGGCTGACGGCGCTGCGCGAGCGGCTGCGGCTGATCTTCGGCGATGCGGCGCACCTGCGCCTGACAGCAAACGGCCCGCGCGGCGCCGCTGTCGAAATCGATATGCCGGCACAAACATGATCGTCCACGCGACAGCGCTGATCGCCGACGATGAACCGCTGCTGCGCGATGCGCTGCGGCGCCAGCTCTCGAATGTGTGGCCTGAGCTGGAGATCGTGGCCGAGGCGCGAAACGGGCGGGAGGCGGTGCGGTCGTTCGATCAGCGTCAGCCCGATATCTGTTTCCTCGACGTCCACATGCCGGGCCTCTCCGGCGTCGATGCCGCGAAACACATCGGCCGCCGCGCGCATCTCGTCTTCGTCACCGCGTACGATCACTACGCCGTGCAGGCCTTCGCGCAGGGCGCACTCGATTACCTGCTCAAGCCGGTCGAGCAGGCGCGGCTCGCGGAAACGGTGAGCCGCCTCAAGGAGCGTCTGCAGTCATCGAGACCCGCGATCAACACGGAGCAGCTATTGCAACAACTCAGCGCGCAGCTCTCGAAGCTGCAGCGCGGCGGGAAGCGCGAGCCGCTGCGCTGGATTCGGGCACAAGCGGGCAAGACCGTGCGCCTCATCGCGACTGACGACGTCGATTACCTTCGGTCGGACGCGAAGTACACGCTCGTCGCCTGGCACGACGGAGGGAAACCCGCCGAGGCGGTGGTCCGGACGCCGCTGAAGGATCTGCTCGAGCAACTCGATCCGGACCAATTCGCGCAGGTCCATCGGTCGGTCGTCGTGAATCTCCGTGCGATCAGCCATGTCAAGCGACATGACAATGAAACTGCGGAGATTCACTTGAAGGGTCGCAACGATCTACTGCCTGTGAGCCGCAACTACGTGCATCTCTTCCGCCAGATGTAGCCGCCGTTCGTCCGCACGAATCCGCCCTTCGTCGCAATCTGGTTGTTCGAGCGCCCGCTTGCCGCCAGTCTGGTGGCGCCCATGAAGCAAAACGCCATCTTAACCGTCACGTCTCTGCTCTCGATCCTCTTGCTGACGCTTCACGTTACGGACGACATCGTCCGTGGGATATCGAAGGCCGAGCCCTCAGACATCGCGCTCGTTGTCCTCGTCGTCCTCTTGTACGGAACGCTGGTGCTCGGCGAACGGCGCTCGGGGCACGTCATCATGCTGCTCGTCGGGTTGTTCGCGGCATGCATGCCTGTCATTCACATGAGAGGGGCGCATTACGGCGAGATCGCGAAGTCCGCCGGCGGCTTCTTCTTCGTCTGGACACTTTGGGCGCTCGGCGGGCTCGGGGGCTTCACCTTCATCCTCTCGGCGCGCGGACTGTGGAACCAGCGGGCCCGCTCCCGGTAAGACCTTATGGAACCGATCACAAATGCTTCGCCTCGCGTCTTTCGCCCGAAGTTCGTGAGCAGGATGGTGGGCGCCGGTTATCTCCTCATGATCGCGTCGGGATTCGACTTGTTCTACGTCCTCGCCAAGCTGTACGTCCGTGGCGACGCTGCCGTCACCGCGGCCAACATCAAGGCGCATGAAGCACTGTTCTTCGCGGGCTTTGCCGGCGCGCTGATCGGGGTCGCGTCCAGCCTTGTGGTAACGGCTCTCTTCTACCGCCTGTACGAACCGGTCAACCGGACCCTGTCTCTCTGCGCGGCGTTGTTCGGCTTTACCGGATGCGTCATCCAAGGCATCGCCCTGATCTTTCACCTGATGCCCGTACTCGTTTTGGCCGATCAGCCCTACCTAAGAGCCTTCACGCTGGACCAGCGGCAGGCGCTGGCGCTCGTCCTTCTGGTTTCGTATGGGCAGGCCTACAGCATCGGCCTGGTGTTCTTCGGCTTCTACCTGCTCCAGCTGGCCTATCTGACGTTCCGTTCGACATTCCTGCCCCGATGGCTGGGAGTGCTCGTCGCGCTCGGCGCGGGCTGGCTTGTGTTCCTGTATCCGCCGCTCGCTCGCGTCACCTCCCGCTACACCGCGTTGGCCAGCATCGGAGAAGTGCTTCTGGTGCTGTGGCTCGCCGTGAAGGGCGTGGACGAAGAACGCTGGCACGAGCAGGCCGGCTCGAACCTGCGTGCCTACGGTCAGTCGGCGTAAGCACGTTACCTGTGGTGCGGAAAAGTTGTTAACGCTCAGTTGCAAACAGAGGGGACTCTGTCCGTCATGCCTTCCCCTCGAGCGCTTCTACAAGTACTTCGATCAGAAGCTCTACGACGAGCTCAGTCTCATCTACGCGATTCTCTTCGACCAGGAGCACTTCGGCCAGCGCAAGCTCGTGAGGGGCTACGGCACGCGACCCTGGCGCGAGTTCGCCGCGGACGCTCCCTTGAGCGACAAGGCGCGTGCGGACCTCGTTCGAGCGTTCACGGACGAGCGCGACTACCTGCCCGGGATGAGCGCCGAAGAGAAGCGGAGCCTCCTCGCCAAGACGAGCTATCTCGACTATCTAAGGGACTACGTCAAAGTCGACGATCAGATCCTCGAGATCTACCGTCGCTGGGGAATGAGCTTCTGGTGCGTCGGTATGGACGAGGTGCCCGCTCTATCGGTTCCCTCCTACGACGACGGCGGCGGCATGCCGGGTCTCAGGTACACGATGCCCCGCGTGGGACACCGCGGCGATGAGCCGTACATCTTTCATTTTCCGGACGGGAACGCTTCGGTCGCGCGATTGCTGGTGCGCGCGCTGGTCCCCGACGCGGTGCCGGGGTCGACCATGGAGGACGTCGTCACGGCGAAGCTCGACTGCGATGGCGCTGCGACGAGGATCCGGTTGAACAGCACGGAAGTGAATGTGGCGCACACGACCGACCAGAAGGCGGTGGACGTCACCTACGTCCACAAGGGCAAGGTACACACCGCGCGCGCCGACCGCTGCATTCTCGCCTGTTACAACAGCGCCATCCCCTACCTCTGTCCGGAGCTGCCCGAAGAGCAGGTGCGGGGTCTGAGCTACAACGTCAAGATCCCGCTGACGTACACGAAGGTACAGGTCCGGAACTGGCGTGCGTTCGCGAAGCTCGGGATTCGCTACGTCTACTACACGAGCGACTTCTTCAAGCAGGTCGAGCTCGACTACCCGGTATCCCTCGGCAAGTACGAGTTCGGCAAATCGCCGGACGAGCCCATGGTGCTGCACATGTGCTACGTCCCGTTTTTCGCGGATAGAAAGGGCCCGGACCAGTGGCGCGCGGGGCCGCGGAAGCTTCTTGAAACCTCCTTTGCCACCTTCGAGGAGCACGTGCGCGACCAGCTCGACGCGGCGCTGGCGTCGGGCGGATTCGACGCCGATCGGGACATCGAGGCGATCACCGTCAATCGGTGGCCGCACGGCTATTCGTATAGCCCGGGTCTCCTCTGGGAGCCGGAATGGCCGAACGAAGAGAGCAAGCCGTGGGTCGTGGGACGCCGGCCGTTCGGGCGGATTGCGATCGCGAACTCGGATGCCGGCGCGAGCGCCGACACCAACTCCGCCATCACCCACGGTTATCGAGCCGTGCAGGAGAGCCTGTGACGCTGGCGTAGACGAGCTCTACTCTTTGTCTTTCTGCAAGGTCCGCTTCGGTTTCCGGGACCGCCTCAGGTCCGGCTCCGCTCGATCCCCTTCCGCCATGCGGCGGGCGGTGCGCCGACAAGGCGCTTGAATGCACGGTTGAAGGCCGCCTCCGATTCGTATCCCACGCGGTCGGCCACCTCCGCGATCGGAAGGCCCGTTTGCAGCAGCAGATGCTTCGCCAGTTGAATGCGCCAACCGGCCAGGTACCGCATCGGCGCGTCCCCCGTCAATTCGGTGAACCGTTGGGCCAACGCGGAGCGAGAGACGCCGACCTCGTGCGCCAGTTCTTCCACGGTCCACGCGCGATCGGGCCGGGCGTGGAGCGACTTCAGAGCCCGACCCACCTCCGGGTCGTTCACACCGGCGAGCCACCCTATGTGGCCGGAGGGAAGCTGCTGCATATAACGGCGCAGTACGTCCAGATACAATAACTCCGTCAATCGGGCCAGCATCGCGGAGCTCCCCGGGTGCGTCGCGTCGGCCTGCTCGACGGTGTGCCGCAGCGTAGTCGCGAGCCAGCCATCCGCGCTGACCCGCACGACGCCCGGGCGCTCGGCCGCCTCCGCTTCGGACGGCAGCCGTCCTCCGGCGCCGTCTCGACCACTCACACAGAGCATGGTCGGGAGCGCCCCAATCAAAGGGTTGAAGGCCTGGTCGCAATGAAGATACCCGCAGACGAAACGGGTCGCTTGGCCGCCTCCGCCGTAATCGAGCTGCGGTATCTCCTCCGAGCGCTCGGACGGTAGAAGGCTCCCGATGGGGCGTGGCTTCCCGCCCACGTGACTGCTCATGACGTGCGGATCGCCCCGCGGAAAGATGAGGACGTCGCCGGCTTCCATCTTCATCGGCGCCTGATCCCCGAAAGAGACCCAGCACTGCCCCTCGACCAGCACGTGGAACATCGCGATGCTCTCGGCGCGGAGCCTGAGGGAGCGCGCGAGCTGATCGGGAGGGGGGGACTCGACGGACCAGGGCGAGGAAAACCTGGCGGTGAAAAAGACCGCGCTCGTCAGCCGAACCACCCGCAACACGTCGGAAAGGACATCCATACTTTGCCCACCCTCGAGATCCTTACCCGGATTCCAGCAGATTTTGGGGTCTCAATCAAAGCTCCCGGAGTCACGGTCATAGGTTCCTCCGCTCGATTCCCCGATACTTCGGCCAGCACGAGGCAATAACGCCTCGTGGGAAGCAATCGATGGACCGAAGGAGGATTACCATGAATCAGCAGTACACGTATCAATCCGCTCTGGCGACGGCGGAGGGCATCCGCTGGCGCGTCGAGGACCTCGTCGGCGGAGAAAAGCGCCTCGACTTCACGAAGCCGTTCCTGCCCGAGTCGCTGGCCCGGGTGGAGCCGCTTTCCTTCCTGACCGCGGAGGAGAAGCGTACTCTCAACCAGATCCGCGGCAACGCCTATCTCGGCATCTTCGGCCTCGTCGAAGAGTTCATCCTGCCGTTCGTTCTGGACCATGCGCGTCCAAAGCTCCAGCCCGACGACTACCGCACGCGCGCTCTCTTGCAGTTCGCCTCCGAAGAGGCCAAGCACATCCAGCTGTTCAAGCGTTTCGCCGAGGATTTCGAGCGCGGCTTCGGCACCCGGTGCGCGGTCATCGGGCCGCCCGAAGAGATCGCCAAGGCCGTTCTCGCCCATGACCCACTGGCCGTCGCGCTCGCCATCCTGCACATCGAGTGGATGACGCAACGTCACTACATCGACAGCGCCCGAGACGACAAGGGGCTCGACCCACAGTTCAAGAGCCTGCTCAAGCATCACTGGATGGAGGAGGCGCAGCACGCCAAGCTCGACACGCTCATGGTCGAGGCGCTCGCCGAAGGGCGCAGTCCAAGCGAAATCGAGGCGTCGGTCGAAGAGTACCTCGAAATTGGCGGCCTCATCGACGGGGGCCTCGAGCAGCAGGTGGGTCTCGACCTCGATGCTTTCACGCGGGCGACGGGACGCGAATTGAACGAGGCGGAGACGAATCGCTTCCGCCAGGTGCAGCTTCAGGCGAACCGCTGGACCTACCTCGGCTCGGCCATGACCCACGAACGAGTTCTGGCGACGCTCGAGCGCCTCAGTCCGAAGGCGAGGAAGCGCGTCGAAGACGTCGCGCCGGCATTTTGCTGATCTGGCACCCGATTGAGGAGGTCCCTTACCATGTCGCCCTCTAGAGTTTCCTTCGTCCGGGCTCTGTTCGACCTCTTTTACATCTCTCTGGTGCGGTTCAAGCCCAAGCCGCGCGCGTTCGCGTGGAACCTGGTAGCGGCCAACTGCACGGGCCTCCTCTTCTTGCCAAGAGTGGAGCCGGTGGTGCTATGGGTCGCTATCGTCACGGGCCTCGTGTTCATGGCGCGGGTGTACCAGAAAATGGGGTTCGTGAGACTTCTCGGGACGGGCCATGCGTTGTGGCTTCCCGTCGTGCCGTGGCTCGCCTACCGGTGGACGAACCTGCCCCCCGATGCCGGCTTCTGGTTCGAGGCATGGCTCGGATGGGTCATCGCGACCGACACGGTCTCCCTCGTCCTGGACGGCCGGGACGCGGCGGCGTTTCTCGCGGGAGACCGCGCCGCCTACTACTAGCGCTCAAGGGGAGATCCGTGCTCGAGACGACCTGAGCCGCCGGAGGACGTTCTCGGGGTCGTCAGCTCTCGAGACTGATGACGACGTTGTTCATCAAGCGCAGGCGAGCATTCTCGATGGCGACCGAAGCATGCTGAGCGAAGATGGTCGCGAGACGGAGCTCGTGATCGCCGAAGACTGGATCCGGATTCTCCGTGACGATACTGACGTTGAGGACACCGAGAACCTCGCCGCGAAGGAGGAGTGGAACGCAGATCGAGTGGCTCGCCGGGTTCTGGCCGGCGAGCTTCTCGAATCGCTCGTCGCTCCGGACGTCTCCACTCAGCAGCAGGGGCTCGACGTTTTTCACCACCCACCCGGCGACGCCTTCACCGATTCGCTGGCGGGTATTGATGATGACGTCTTCGCTGATGCCCTCGGCGGCGGTGCTGACGAGATGCTTCCGCTCGTCCTCGAACAGCATGACGGATCCTCGGCTCCCACCGACCAGATCCAGGGCCGAGCGCAGAACGGTATCGAATGTGCCCTCCGGCGAAGCGCTCGCGTTGACGGCGCTGATGGCGCGATAGAGTCCGGAGAGCTCCATCAGCCGGTCCTTCAGGTTGGCGGATTTGTCCTGCTCTTCCACCAAATCATACTTGAGCTGCTTCCGCTGGCGGGTGAGCTGGCGGTCCCGCCCCACGACGTACAGGCAGGCACCGAGGCAGACGATGGCCAACCACGGCAAGCTCGTATCACGATACTGCTGGAACGAGACGTAGGTCACGACCCCCAGCATCACGAGAAGGAGCCACACGACGAAATGGAAGAGCTCCGATCGCTGTTGGTCTATCCGCGTCGAGTCCATGGTCTCCTTGGCGTTTCCGTCTCGAACGGCACCTTCGCGGTCAAGGATCGCGAGAGCTGGTCGAGGGGCGGCACGATTCTGTTTTTGTGTGCTAGAGACCAGGATACCGACGGATCTCTGGAAGGGCAAGGAGCACCAAGCCTGGGGTCAGGGGCTCTGACGGGGGCGAGGAAGCTAGTTCTCCCCTACCGTGGAGGCCAGCGGGGAGGGACGTCGCGCTTTTCCACTCCTCGAGAAGTGCAGAGGAGCTCGTAGCCCGAGCCCATCTTCGCGTACGTGGCGACGGCGCTTGGGGCGGATTCGTCCGCAAACGACACCAGGAACACGAATCCGGGATATCCCACGTCGCGGTCCGGCTTCACGGTGACGGCGCTCCACTCGCCGCGATGTTCTATGGAGATGACCGCCCAATCAACGCCGACGTCGTCGGGAAAAGTATCCTCCGCGATCGAAACGATCTTCTCCCGCAGGTAGGCATCACGATTCACCGGCAGGTCCTCTCCTCCCTTCCCGCGCCCAGTCTACCGCCCATGCTACCACCGCCCCCCATGGAAAAACCTCGAGCTGGAAGAGGGCGCGTTCACGAACACCGCCGAAAACTCCACCCGGAGAGGAGTCGCCGAAGAAGGCCTCGAAGGAGGCTCCGGCGCTCCGCGCGAGTCTCATCAAGGACGTTATTCGTGCCGCTGTAGGACCTCGATGATGCGCCGAAACCATGGATGGTATTGTTCCCGGTGGCCGAGAATCGCCCATGGGCTACGACCGCGAGATCGAGAAGGAAACGCGGCAGGAGGAGGTTATGCAATGGCTTCACGGTCCTCTTTGTTAAGGTGCGTGATCCCCATGATCGCTCCCCTTCTCGCCGCGCCCTGCGGCGCGCAGGAGGGGGCAGCCCAGAGTACGTACATCCTTGCGACGGGGCGGCGACTTCCCTACCTGTACGCCATCTCTTTGGAAGACGCCATCGATCCGGCGAACAACAACACTTCGAACGCAATCGTCAGCCGCAGCAAAGTGGCGTTGGACCGATTGGACGGTCAGCTGCTCGGCGATCCCGCCAATCTGGTCGTGAGCGAGGACGGCGGCACCGTCTATGTGGTGAATCACCATGGCAGCATCGACAACGCGGAGTTCCGTCAACACGGCGGCCGAGGACAGATCGCGGTACTCGATGTGGATGCTGTCCTCGATCCACGGAACGACCGAACACACAATGCGCTCGAGCGGCACTTGGACTCCGGCGGGTTCGGCGCGCTCGGCGTCGGGCTCCTGCCGGACATGCTCATCATCGCCAACGCCGAGAACAACCTGACGGAGGACGGCGGCAATCGCATCACCTTCGTCGACCGCCGGACCGGGAGCCTCCGCGGCTCCGTGGAGTTGGCGCTCGGCTCGCCCGGGTTCGACTGTGACTACCCGGTGCCCTACGTCTCGCCTCATGGACCACCCAGGAATTTGGCCATACTCTCTCCGGACCCCAGATGGGGATGTTTCCCCGACCCGAACGGATTGGCTCTCGGTCGTGCCAGCAATGGCAACGCGTACGTGTTTACTGCGAATGGTGGCACGAACGATGTGTCGGTGATCGACCTCGCCCGCGCGTTGGGAGGGGATCGGATTGCGGAGATCCAGCGCATTCCGATCCAGGTTGGCCCATGGGGCATGACGGCCACCCCCGACGGGCGCCACATCATCGTCGCCAGCGGAGGGAGCCAGAAGGACGGTTCGGCCGGCAACACGATCTCGATTCTTGACGTCGACCGGGCGAGTGCTGTTGCTGGTGACGCGGAAGTCGCTCGGATTCTGGTCGGCACGGATGATCCCCGAGAGCCGACACATCCTCTGATACCGTCCGTTACCCCTGACGGCCGGGAAGTGATCGTCCCGAACGTTCGTGCCGACAACGTGTCCATCGTGAACCTCGCCTTGGCGCTCGCCGGCGACCCCGGTGCGGAAGTGGCGCGCGTCCCCCTCACCCGGTCGGATGGACGCCCCTCACGCCCGAAGGGCTCGGCGATCACCTCGGATGGCAGGTACGCTGTGATTACTGGGGGACCGGGCGCGCAGCCGTTCTCGCAGGAGATCGGTCACGTCTACGTGATTGATCTTCGATCACGTAGCGTTGTAGGCACCGTGACCGGAGTGGGCAACGATCCCTATGCCCTGGCGACGGTGATTCGGTAGAAGCTAGCATTCGTGGCGCCTCCTCCGATAAAGTCCGTGAAGGCCGTGCAAATTAGGAGGTATCGATGCACACTCCGACCTCTGTCGTCGTCAAGCTAGCGCTCCTGGCCGGCCTGCTGGCGACCGCCAGCGTCGCGCCGACGTTCGCCGCTTCGTCCCCCGCGGACGCTCCCGACGTGAAAGCGCAGATCGGCCTGTTCTCGGCTTGGCTCGAAGGTCAAATCGCGATCCGCCAACTGCCGGGTGTGGTCGTCGGCGTCGTCTCCGACCAGGATCTGATCTGGGCGAAAGGGTTCGGCCACGCGGACATCGACGCCGGTCGCCCCATGGAGCTCGACACGCGGTTTCGCATGGCGTCCCACAGCAAGCTCTCCACCGCGACCGCCATCATGCAGCTCCGCGAGCAAGGGAAACTTCGGCTCGACGATCCGGTCGCCGAATATCTGCCGTGGTTTACGTTTCGGTCAACGGCGCCGGACGATCCTCCCATCACCATCGAGCACTTGCTGACCCACAGCTCGGGCTTACCCCGCGAAGCGGGCTCCCATTGGAGCGATCTCGACTTCCCAACGGCGGGCGAGTTGAAAGAGTTGATGTCCCAGCGCCAGGCCGCGTTCTCGCCGGAAGTCCGTTGGAAGTACTCGAACCTCGCGTACACCCTCGCGGGAATGGTGGTCGAGCAGGTCTCCGGGCTGAGCTGGGCCGAGTATCTCCAGAAGAATATCTTCGACCCGCTGGGGATGAGCGCATCGAGCGTCGATCGGGAGGACCCGAAGATGGCGACCGGTTACGGGCGGCGAATGCCCGACGGCTCCCGTGAGGTGTTCCCCTTCGTCGACGCTCGCGGCATGGCCGCGGCAACCGGTCTGACCTCCACCGTCTCTGACATGGCGAAGTTCGTGTCGGCGCAGTTCGGGAGCGGGGAACGCGGCGGGGATTGCATTCTGAGCACCCCTTCCCTGCGAGAGATGCATCGCGTGCGCATGCTCGAGAGCACCTGGACCCGGGGGCAAGGAATCGGGTTCAGCGTTCAGCGGATCGATGACAAGCTCTACGTCGGGCACGGCGGCGGGTATCCCGGGTACACGACGAACACGCTGATCCAGCTCGACTCGAAAGTGGGCGTGATCGTGCTGACCAACACGAGCGATTCCAACCCGGCTCAAATCGCGCAACAGTTGATGAGCACCGTCGGCAAAGCCGTCGCCGAGGTGACGAAGCCGAAGCAGGAAACAGTCACGTGGAATCCAGCGTGGGCGCGGTTCGCCGGCGTCTATCGCAGCCGAGGGAGCGAGAGCCGTGTTCTCGTCATGAACGAACGGCTGGTCATCATGGACCCTTGGGCGCCAAGCATCGAGGGTCCGATCGATCTCGAGCCGATCGGTGACGGGACGTTCCGCATGCTCGCTCCCACCGGCGGCGGTCCCGTGGGCGAGGTCGTCCGCTTCGTCGAAGAGAACGGCGAAGTCGTCCGGATGATCACCGGCGACACCTACGCGGACCGAGTTCGCGACTGAGCACGTGTCAGCGATATCTACCCAACGAGGCTATCAAATGGTTACAGGACTCTTCGCGATTGGACTGAGCTTCATGGCGGCCGCAGCAGCCCCTTCAAAGGACCTGCCCTTCGAGGTCGAAGTCGTTACCTCGTTCGACGAGCCGTGGGCCCTGGCTTTCCTACCGGACGGGCGCATGCTGGTGACGGAGAAGAAGGGCAACCTGCTCATCGTCACCCAGGACGGTGAGAAGTCGGGGAGCATTCGGGGCGTGCCGGACGTCGCTTACGGCGGCCAGGGAGGCCTGGGTGACGTCGCCCTTCACCCGAACTTTGCGCAGAATCATTGGGTCTATCTGAGCTACGCCGAGTCCGGTGAGGGCAACGTCCGGGGCGCAGCGGTCGCCCGCGCGGTGCTTCGCGAGAACCCCCGCGGCGGAGAGCTGTCCGACTTCGAGGTCATCTGGCGCCAGTATCCCAAGGTCGTCGGCTACGGCCATTACGGGCACCGGCTTTTGTTCGACTCCGAGGGTTACCTCTGGATCTCGTCCGGAGACCGCCAGAAATTCACCCCGGCGCAGGACATGCAGGCGAACCTGGGCAAGGTACTGCGCTTGCGCGATGACGGCTCGGTTCCGGACGACAATCCCTTCGTCCACTACTTCGACGAGAACCCGCTGGTCGATGATGAGGGGGTCTATGGTCAGATCTGGTCGCTGGGCCACCGCAACGTGCTCGGGCTGGCCTTCGGTCTCGACGGCCAGCTCTGGGAAATCGAGATGGGGCCCGCGGGCGGCGACGAGCTGAACCGGATCGAGCGGGCGAAGAATTACGGGTACCCGATCGTCTCGAACGGCGACCATTACGACGGGCGTGAGATACCCGACCACGACACGCACCCGGAATTCGAGAAACCGGCGGTGTGGTGGACCCCCGTCATCTCACCGGGGAACCTGATCATTTACCGCGGCAATTTGTTCTCCGACTGGCGAGGTGACGCCTTCGTGTCCGGTCTCTCATCCCGGGCGATCGTGCGCGTCGAGCTCGACGGCGACCGCGCGCACGAGGTCGAGCGTTACGACATGGGCGCGAGGATTCGATGCGTCGTGGAGGGACCGGACGGCGCGCTCTGGGTTCTCGAGGACGACGACGAGGACAGCACCGGACGGTTGCTCAAGTTGACGCCGAAGCGATGAGTCCGGGGTCCCGCCTTTTCCTCCCGCGAGCTTTGATGGACTACCGCGGCGACGGGACCTCGAGGCCCGAACGCGCGACTACCGGCTCACCGAGTACTTGGTGAACGCACCGCCGGCTTGCTCCAGCGAGTTGGGTCCCTCGGCGGCGTAGACATTTCCGTCCGCGTCGACGGCGACGCCCTCGCCCGCAGTGCCCTGGTAAACCCGGCTCTCCCGCTCGAAGGGGGGGATGAAGGCGGTGATCTGATCCCGGTCCACCGGCCCGATGCGGATGCCGTTGCGCCAGTTGGGGTGGTTGGTCGGGCTCGACTCGGAGTCGATGGCGTATACCCTGCCGTCCTTGAGGAAGAGGCCGCTGATGCGCCCGTACAGGTAGCGCGACTCGAGATAGTTCCCTTCCTGGTCGAAGATCTCGATGCGGTGGTTGCCGCGGTCCGCGACCCAGAGGCGGCCCTGCGCATCGAACGCGAGGGCGTGCGGCGTTCGAAACTCGCCGTGCCGGACGCCGATCTGGCCCCACTCCTTGATGAAGGTGCCGTCGGGGGAGAACTTCATGACGCGGGCGGTCTCTCCCGCGGCGCGGCCCTCGTCCATGGCCTGCGGGGTCGTCATGCCCTGACCGCTATGTCCGTCGGAGACGAAGATGCTGCCGTCCGGCCCGGTGATGACGTCGTTCGGCTGGTTGAACTGGTTCGGCCCCGTGCCCGGCTTTCCCGCGGTGCCCAGGCTCATCAGGACCTCACCGGTCGAGCTGAACTTGTGCACCTGGTGTCCCTTCGTCCCCTCTTCGTTACCGGCGAAGTCCGTCACCCAGACGTTGCCGCCGACGTCGACGTGGATGCCGTGAGGCGTGACCATGAGGCCGCCGCCGAAGTTGGCGAGTATCTCGCCGGTGTTTCGGTCGAACTTGAAGATCGGGTCCACGGGGGTGTTGTCGCAGTCGACGGGAGCTCCCGCGCCGAAATTGCCCGCACCGCAGCGCTCGTACGCCCAGATGTGTCCGTCGGCCGGATCGATGTCGACGCCGGCGCTCGAGCCCCACGGTCGTCCCTCCGGGAGCGTGCCCCAGTTCTTCGTCACGTTCGGAGCTGGATTGGGCAACCCTTCTCCCGTGATGGGATTCCCGGTCGCCCCCACCGGCGGAGCTTCGGTCTCTGTGGCGCAGCCGACCAGGAAAAGCACGGCGCAGAGGAACATGAGGGATTTCAGGGCTCGTAACGGTGTCATGACGTGTCCCTTCACAATGGCGGTGCGCTCTGTCGATCCGGATCGATT
>Ga0184637_10000669_pt1 | contig 24904 bp, 21 predicted proteins | sample PLM3_127_b2_FD_133143 | JGI IMG/M metagenome (GOLD analysis project Ga0184637, IMG submission 133143) | Groundwater sediment microbial communities from an aquifer in East River, Colorado, USA - PLM3_127_b2 | ecosystem: Environmental > Terrestrial > Soil > Riparian zone | place: USA: East River... | reverse complement strand
CGCTGCACTTCTGGCGCTCCCAGTGGTGCGAGGGCGAGTTCGCGCAGTGCGTCCGGCTCCAGCGCTTCGACCAGGGGCTCGCGGTGCCCGACGCGATGCTGCCGTCGGGCGAGATGCTGAAGCCCCGCCGCGCACACGTGCCGGCCTGGGTCGAGGCGCTCCGAGCCCGCGACGCCACCGATCAGTCGTAGAGCCCGGTCACCCGTTCGCGCAGCCCCTTCGTCAGGGTGCGCAGGATGTCGTCGGAGATCCCGATGGCCGAGCGCCCGATCATGATGAGCGCGTCGTTGTCGTCCGCGTCGAGCGCGCCCGCGAAGATGCCCGACTTCTTCGCGAGGGCGTTCGCGAAGCAGACGGCGTTGGCGAGCGAGTGGCGGTTGGACTTGTCGTACTCGGCGGCGTCGCGCACGCAGGCCACGATCGGCGGCGGCAGCGCCCACTTCTCGGCGAGCGCCACGCCGATCGGCCGGTGGATCTTCCCGATGACGTCGAGCCACTCGCCCGAGTCGATCCAGCCCTTCTGGTAGACGTCGGTGAGCTGGCGCTCGAGCTCGAGCAGCACCGACGCGACGACCGGCTTGCCCACGTCGTGCAGCAGGCCCGCCAGGTAGGCGGAGTCCGAGTCCACCGCGCCGGTGAGGGCGAGCACGTCGCGCGCGAGGACGCCGACCGCGACCGAGTGCTCCCACAGCGTCCGGAGCGCCTCGTTGATCTGCGGGTTCTTCGAGATGAACAGCTTCTGGGCGGACGCCTCGACGAGCAGCCCCTTGAGGATCTTGGTCCCGAGCCGCGCCAGCGCCTCCTGCAGCGTGATCTTCTTCCCGGCGCCGGCGAAGGCCGCGCTCGTCGCCATGCGCAGCGCGCGGGCGGCGAGCACCGGGTCCTTCTCCATCACCAGCGCGACCTCCTTCATCCCGGCGTCCGGGTCGCGCAGGATCTCGAGCACCTTCATCGCCACCGCCGGCAGGGTCGGCAGGAAGAGCTGGTCGGTCTGGATCCGCTTGAGGAGGATCCCCTCGAGCTCGGTGCAGAGCTTCTCGACGCTCATGTCTGACCGGGTGGCTGCGCTATGCCGCGGCGCCCGCCCGGGCCTCCTGGACCGAGGCGAAGAACTTGAGGTCCTTGGTCTCGGTGTAGCCGCCCAGCGCCTTGCGGGCCTCGGCCGGGCCCACCAGCGAGAGCGTCATGCCGTACTCCTTGGCCTTGCCGATCACCGCCACGATGAACTTCGGGAGCCGGTCGCCCTCGAGCGGCGGGGCGCCCATGTCGAGCACCACCTCGTCGTGGCAGGCGGCGGCCACCTTCTCGAGCGCGTCGCCGTAGACCCCCTGCAGCCGCTGGTAGAAGCGGTCCACGCGGTCGGCGCGCCCGGTGAAGGGCGCGACCTTGAGCACGTTGTCCTCGACCACCAGGAAGTCCTGGTTGTCGAAGTACTGGAGCAGGAAGTCGTCGATGCTCTCCGGGCGGAAGGGCTTGAAGACGACGTCGTCGAAGCCCTGGTCCTTGACCTCCTTCGTGACGTCGTTCGCCGTGCGGAGGGCGAGCGCCAGCACCGCCGCGTGGGGCTGCAGCACCCGGGTCTGCTGGGCGAGCACGCCGCTGTTCACGTCGGGGATCTCGGTGTCGATGAGGACCACCCGGTAGACCTTCTCGCGGCAGGAGGCGAGCGCGGACTGGGCGCTCGTGAAGCCGACGAGCGAGACGTGGGCGGGCAGCATGGAGCGGAGCTTCTTCGCCACGTTCTCCATGTCGTCCACCACCATCACGTCCACGAACCGGGCGGCGTTGGTCGACGGCCCCGCGCTGGGCGGGGCGGGGACGGACATCTCGGCCTTGGCGGCGAGCTCGGCGGCGGCCGCCGCGGAGCCCCCGTCGGCGGAGCCGATGCCCTGCGCGCCCGGCTCGCCCTGCAGCACCGAGAGCACCTTGCTGCGCAGCTCCTCGGGCTTGAACGGCTTCAGGATGTAGTCCGAGATGCCGGCCTTCATCGCCCCGGCGACGATCGACCGCTTCGACTCGGAGGTGAGCATGATGACGGGGGTCTGGTTGCCCGACTCCCGCATCTTCTGGAGCATCGTCGGCCCGTCCATGTTGGGCATGGTGACGTCGAGCAGGACGAGGTCGACGGTCGCGGTCTGGAGCTGCTCGAGCCCCTGCACGCCGTCCTCGGCCTCGAGCACCTCGAAGCCGAGCTCCTTCACCTGCTTCGCGACGATGGTTCGGACGGCGCGGCTGTCGTCCACGGTCAGGATCGCGGGCATTCGCTCTTCCCTCTCAGGCAATTCCCTCGAAGACCCACAGGACGAGCCCGAGGTGATCTGCCCGCAGCACGACGCTCTGCGCGTCGGGCGGCGGGGGTGGCACCGGCGGCTGTCCCTCGGGCACCACGCGCGGCAGGCCGAGCGCGGCGTCGAGCTTGAGCTGTGACTTGAGCAGGCCGGCCGTCATGTTGACGAGCTCGCAGAGCGAGTCCGAGAGCATCTCGTCGGAGACCTCGCCGTTCGGCACCTGGAACATCGCGGCGCCCAGGGCGGTGCAGCCCGGGCGATCGGAGGAGAGCCCGACGGTCAGCGGGCGGGCGCCCGGGATGGGGAGCACCGCAGCGCGCCACACGAGCTCGCTCCACGGGCGTCCCCTTGAGTCGGCGTGGAACGTGAGCCCGAGCATCGTCTGGGTCACGCCCGACACCACCGCGGCCATCTTGTCTGGAGGAGGGAGCATTCTCGTGTCGTCCGGGCAGCGAGCGGGGCGCACCATCGCGCACGCGCCGTGCGCCGTCGCGAGGTCGTCGTGCAAGCGGCAGACCTCGCCGAAACGCGCCCCGCGGCGTGGCCGGGGCCCCTCCGCGCCGCGCCGCGCGCCACGCCCACCTTCGCTCGGCGCGAAGTTCCGCGCCGCCGTCAGCGCGGTGACGCGCCCGGACCCGGGTGTCGGACCCGACCCTGGTGCCCGCCGACCCGCGCCCCGGACCGCCCGCGCCGCAGCGCGGAGCGCGCGGGCACCCGCGCATCCTGGGGTAAAGCGGCGCCCGCGGCGCCGGAGGGGTGGCGGGCCGGGTGCGCGGCACGCGTGCTGCACGGGTCCGTGGCTGAGAAACGGCCCGAGGGACTCATGCAGATCATGGTGGTGGACGACTCGAAGGCGATGCGGAGCATCGTGATGCGCGCCGTCCGGCAGGCGGGGTACGACGCGGTCACCTTCGTCGAGGCCGGCAACGGGGCCGAGGCGCTGAAGGCGATCCGGGCGACGCCGCCGGCGCTCGTGCTCGCCGACTGGAACATGCCCGAGATGAGCGGCATCGAGCTGCTCAAGGCGCTCCGCGCGGAGGGGAACGAGGTGAAGCTCGGCTTCGTCACCTCCGAGAGCGACCCGGTGATGCGCGACCTCGCCTTCCAGTCGGGCGCGATCTTCATGCTCACCAAGCCGTTCACGCCCGACGCGTTCCGGGCGGTGCTGGGGCCGGTGCTCGCGTGAGCGCCGCGAGCGGATGCGTCGGCTGGCTCGGTGACCTCGAGACCGCCTTCACGGAGACGGCGCAGGGCGCCCTGGGCCTCGACGACGTGCAGGTCACCGATCACCCGGACGCCCTCGCGGCGCGCTGGCAGGGCGCCTACCTCGGCCTCGTCGGCCCCACCGGCGCGATCCAGATCGGCCTCGCCGCGGACGAGGAGACCTGCCAGTCGCTCGCGAAGCGCCTGCTCGGGATGGATCCCGGCGACGAGGCGCTGCCGGCGCCGGACATGGCCGACGCCCTGTGCGAGCTCGTGAACATCCTGGCCGGCGCCTTCAAGGGCAAGGTGCGGGATCGCGCGGCGTCGCTGCAGATGGGGCTGCCGGTCTTCTTCGACGGCTGCGTGCAACCCACCGAGCGGACCGCGGTGGCCATCGCCTCGGTCCGCGCGGGCGGCCGCTCCGCGGGGCTCCTCCTCGTGTACCCGCGCGCGGCGGACGGGGCGTGACCCGATGCTCGTCGTCCCGCTCCCCCCCACCGCCGATCTGGAGAAGCTCCTCGGGGGCCTCCTCATGCGCGGCGTGAAGCTGGCGAAGGCGCCGGGGACCACGCCCGGCGAGCCGCCGCTCGCGCTGGCGCTCTTCAGGACCGACGCGCCGGTCCTCGAGGTGGCGGTGGTGTGCGACGTGTCGCTCGCCGCCTCGCTCGCGGCCGCGCTCTCGGTGATCCCCCCCTCGGCGGTGAAGGAGTGCGTCGCCGCCGGCGGGCTCGACGAGTCGCTCCGCGAGAACTTCGCGGAGGTGATGAACGTGGTCGCGCGGTTCGTCTCCGGCGCCGGGCGGCGGTTCGCGCTCAGCAAGGTGGCGTGCGCTCCCGACGTCGCGCCCGAGCTCCTGGAGGCGGCGCGCGGCTCCGACGAGCGGAGAGAGCTCACCGCCGAGGTGGCGGGCTACGCGGGCGGCTCCATCGCGTTCTGCACCCTGTAAGGAGACACACCCATGGCAGGCCCGAGCACGCCGGCGGAGTTCCTGGAGGCGCTCGACGCGGCGGTGGTCGAGGCGGACGCCGACGACCCGCGCTCGATCGCCGAGGTCGCGGGGGCGCTCGCCGCCGCGCGCGACGCCCGGGCGTTGCCCGCGGGCGTGGCGGAGGAGGCGACGGAGCTGCTCGCCGAGCTCGGCTCGGACCTCGCGGCCGAGGCGCTCTCGCGGCTCGCCGCGCTGCTCGCGCAGGCGCAGGGCGGCGGTCGCGCCGCGCCCGCCCCGGCGTCCGGGGCCGGCAGCGCCAGCCGGGACGCGGAGACGGTGGAGCTCATCGGCGACTTCCTCGAGGAGGGGAGCGAGGGGCTCACCCGCGCGGACGAGCTGCTCCTCGCCATCGAGAAGAGCGGGCCGGACACCGACAAGACCCACGCGCTCTTCCGCGTCTTTCACACGATCAAGGGCGTGGCCGGCTTCCTCGAGCTCTCCGAGATCGTCTCCCTGTCGCACGTGGCGGAGACGCTGCTCAACCAGGTCCGCGAGGGGAAGCAGGTCCTGCAGGGCGAGACGTTCGACGTGGTGTTCGAGGCCACCGCGATGCTGCGGCGGCTGCTCGACGCGCTGCGCCGGGCGGTGGACGCCGGGGTGGCGCTCGAGAGCGACCCGGAGGTCCCGGGGCTCGTGGCCCGGATCGCGGCCACCGTCGCGAAGGGCCCCGGGGAGGAGGAGGAGGAGGCCCCGAAGCCCGAGTACGTGGTGCGCAAGACGCCGGAGTACGCGGTGAACGCGACGCAGCGGGCCGCGCCGGAGGAGCAGCCCGCCGCCGCGCCCGGCCCGGTCCCCGCTGCGGCCGCGCCCCCGAGCTCGGCCCCGACCCCGAGCCCGGCCCCGACTCCGGCCCCGACTCCGGCCCCGAGCGCGCCGGCCCCGGCGGCGGCCGCCCCCGCCGACGCCGGCGCCCAGACGAGCCAGCTGCGCGAGACGGTGAAGGTCGACCTCGAGCGCGTGGACTCGATGGTCGAGATGATCGGCGAGCTCATCATCGTCGAGTCGATGGTGATCCACGCGCCGGAGATCACCGGGGTCGGCTCCCTCAAGCTCCGCAACTACCTGAACCAGATGTCCAAGATCTCCCGCGACCTGCAGAACGTCGCGATGCGGATGCGCATGGTGCCGGTGCGCGGCGCCTTCCAGAAGATGGCGCGCCTGGTGCGGGACCTCGCCCGCAAGACCGGCAAGGAGATCGTCCTCGAGCAGTCGGGCGAGGAGACGGAGATGGACCGGAGCATGGTGGAGCGGATCGAGGATCCGCTCGTCCACCTGGTGCGCAACTGCGTGGACCACGGCATCGAGGACCACGGCGCGCGCGCCCACGCCGGCAAGGCGCCCCGCGCCACCATCCGGCTCTCCGCCTACCACGAGGGCGGCTCGATCGTGGTCGAGCTCTCCGACGACGGCCGCGGCCTCGACCGGGAGAAGATCCTCGCCAAGGCGCGCGAGAAGGGGCTCATCGAGGACGGCAAGGACCTGAACGACGCAGAGGTCCACGCGCTCATCTTCCTGCCGGGCTTCTCCACCGCCGCCAAGGTGACGGAGATCTCGGGGCGCGGCGTCGGCATGGACGTGGTGAAGCGGAACATCGAGGGCATGCGCGGCCGCGTGTCGGTGACCTCGCGGCCCGGGCAGGGGACCACCTTCCGCATGGTCCTGCCGCTCACCCTCGCCATCATCGACGGCATGCTCGTCGGGTGCGGGCCGGAGAAGTACATCATCCCGAGCCTCTCCATCATCGAGTCGCTCCGCCCGGTCGAGGAGATGATCTCGCGCGCCGCGGGGCGCGGGGAGATCATCAACGTCCGCGGCGAGATCCTGCCGCTGCTGCGGCTCCACCGGCTCCTCCAGATGGAGGGCGAGGAGCGCCCCGTCACCGAGTCGCACGTGGTGGTGGTCGAGGGGCTCGGGCGCAAGGTCGGGCTCGTGGTGGACGACGTGCTCACCCAGCAGCAGGTGGTCATCAAGCCGCTCGGCAACGGCATCGGCGACACGGACTTCCTCTCCGGCGCGGCCATCCTCTCCGACGGCCGCGTCGGGCTCATCCTGAACGTCGACCGGCTGGCGATCCTCGCCTCGCGCGGCGGCGGCCGGGCGCGCCCCGCAGCCGTCCCGGCGCTCGAGGCCTGAGCGGGCTCATGGAGGCGGAGACCTTCAAGGCGTTCCAGGATCTCGCCTACGCCAAGGCGGGGATCTTCCTGCGCCAGGGCAAGGCCGCGCTGGTGCAGGCCCGGCTCGCGAAGCGGCTGCGCGAGCTCGGGCTCGCCTCCGAGCGCGAGTATCTGGAGAAGCTCAAGGCGGACTCGGGCGAGGAGGTCGTCCTCTTCCTCGACGCCATCTCCACGAACTTCACCAAGTTCTTCCGCGAGCCGGACCACTTCGAGACGCTCGCGGCGTGGGTGAGCGCCGAACGCAAGGCCGGGCAGCGGCGCTTCCGCTTCTGGTCCGCCGCCTGCTCCTCCGGCGAGGAGCCGTACACCGCCGCGATGGTGCTCGACCCGATCCTCGAGGGCTGCGACTGGAAGATCCTCGCGACCGACATCTCGACCCGCGTGCTCGCGCGGGCCGCCCGCGGCCACTACGTCGCCGAGGAGATCGAGCCGGTCCCCCCGGCGCTGCGCGCCCGTTACCTCGAGCCCGCGCCGGAGGAGGACGACGGCGGCGAGCGCTTCGCGGTCGCGGCGCGGCTGCGGGAGCGGATCGTCTACCGCCGCCTGAACCTCGCGGCGCGCCCGTACCCGATGCAGGGTCCGCTCGACGCGATCTTCTGCCGGAACGTGATGATCTACTTCGACCGGCCCATGCGCGAGGGGCTCGTCCAGGAGTTCGAGCGGCTCGTCCGGCCCGGCGCGCCCCTCTTCATCGGCCACTCCGAGACGCTGAACGGGATCGCCACCCGGTTCCGCTCCGAGCGACCCTCGGTCTACCGGCTGCCGGAGGAGCCGCGGTGAACCTCCTCACGGTCGGCATCGGGGGCCTCGAGACGAGCGACGACCGCGGCGCGGTCATCGTCACGCACGGCCTCGGCTCGTGCATCGCCGTGGTGGCCTGGGATCCGATCCGGCGCGCGGGCGGGATGCTCCACTTCCAGCTCCCGACCTCCGCGCTCTCGCCGGAGCGCGCGCTCGGGTCGCCCGGCACGTTCGCGGACACCGGCATCCCGCTCCTGTTCGAGCGGCTCTACGCGCTCGGCTGCCAGAAGCGGAACATCCTCGTGAAGGCCGCCGGCGGCGGCAACTTCCACGGGGACAACGGGACGTTCGACATCGGCCGCCGGAACCACACGGCCATGAGGAAGATCTTCTGGAAGGCGCAGGTACTCGTCGCGGCGGAGGACGTGGGCGCCAGCCGGTCGCGCACGGTGAGGTTGTTCCTCGACACGGGCAACGTGACCGTGCAGTCCGGCTCCGGCGTGACCCCGCTGTGAGGCGCCATACGCGCCAGGGGAGGTGAAGATGGCTCTCGACCTGCTCATCGTGGACGACTCGCCGGTGACGCGGAAGATGGTGCGCCGCGCGCTCGGCCTGTGTGGCCTGGCCGTCGGCCACGTGCACGAGGCGGGGGACGGCGGGGAGGCGCTGGCGCTGCTGGCGGCCCACTCGGTGGACCTCGTGCTCGCGGACATCAACATGCCCGTGATGAACGGCATGGAGCTCGTCCGGCGCATGGCGGAGGACCCCAAGCTGGCGGCCATCCCGGTGGTGGTCGTCGCGACGCCGATCAGCGAGCAGAAGGTCGAGCAGCTGCTCGACTCGGGGGCGCGCGCCTACCTCGCGAAGCCCTTCCGGCCGGAGGCGCTGCGCGACATGGTGCTCCAGATCGTGGGGGAGCGGGGGGTGCGCCATGCGTGACCCGACGCCCGCGCTGCTCGAGGAGGTGCTCGGCCAGGTGCTGCAGGAGGCGGCCTTCGTGTTCGCCGAGCCCTCGGACGAGCCGGATTGCTGGACGCCGCCGGTGCTGATCGCGCAGATCGCGTTCGAGTCGGTGCGCGGCGGCATGCTCCGCCTCACGCTCCCGCCCCGCGGCGCGGTGGAGATCGCCGCGAACATGCTCGGCGTCGACCCGGGCGATCCCGAGGCCGAGACGCAGGGCCGCGCGGCGCTCGCCGAGATCCTGAACGTGATCGGGGGCGCCTTCGTGACGCGCTTCTTCGGGACCAAGGTGCCGAGCCAGCTCGGGCTGCCCAGCACGGCGCTCCTGGACGCCCCGCTGCGCGCGCCGCGGACCTGCGCGGCGACGCTGCAGCTCGAGAGCGGCGAGCCGGTGGTGCTCGAGCTCGACCTCGAGCCCGCGGCGGCGTAGCGGAGCCCGCCCCCGCCCCGGCGCCCGGCGGCGCGCCACGGCAGCGCTTCGAACGCCGTCGCGAGCGCCATCCCCGAGGTCAGCGCGACGACACGGACGGCGGGCGAGCGCCGCGACGGCGGCTCAGTCCTGCGCGGCCTCGAGGATCTCGCGGGGGATCCGGTCGAGCGGGAGGACCCGCTCGGCCGCCCCGAGGTCGATCGCGACCTTGGGCATCCCGAACACGACGCAGCTCGCCTCGTCCTGCGCGATGGTCCGCGCGCCGGCCTCGCGCATCGCGAGCAGCCCCTGCGCGCCGTCGCCGCCCATGCCGGTGAGGATCACGCCGACGGCGTTGCGGCCGGCGGTGCGGGCCACCGAGCGGAAGGTCACGTCCACCGAGGGCCGGTGGCGGTTCACGCGGGGGCCGTCCTTCACCTCGACCACGTAGCGCGCGCCGGAGCGCTTCAGCAGGAGGTGCTTGTTCCCGGGCGCGACGAGCGCGACGCCCGGCACCACCGAGTCGCCGCTCTGGGCCTCGCGCGCGTCGATGCGGGACATCTGCTTGAGCCGCTGCGCGAAGAAGCGGGTGAACAGCTCCGGCATGTGCTGGGTGACGAGCATGCCGGGCGCGTCGGGCGGCAGCGCGGCGAAGATCCGCTCGATGGCGACGGTGCCGCCGGTGGACGCGCCGATGGCGACCACCTGGTGCGTGGTGCGGGCGAGGGCGCGCGGGGCCTCGGGCTCCGCGGCCTCGGCGCCGGCCGCGGGCGCGGTGCGCCGCAGCCCGACCGCGGCCACCTCCTTCACCTTCTCCACGAGGTCGCGGGTCATGTCGCCGACCGCGTACGCCGCGCCGGGCTTGCACATCACCTCGCAGGCGCCGGCCGCGAGCGCCTCCATGGCGAGCTCGCCGCCGCGCGGGGTGAGCGACGACACCACGATCACCGGCGTCGGCCGGTAGCGCATGATCTTGCGCAGGAAGGTGATGCCGTCCATGCGCGGCATCTCGATGTCGAGGGTGATGACGTCCGGCTCGCGCTCGAGCAGGAGGTCCCGCGCCACGAACGGATCGGGCGCCGCGCCTACCACCTCGATCGCCGCGTCCTTCGCGAGCTCGTGCCCGAAGACGTTCCGCACCACCGCGGAGTCGTCCACGACGAGCACCTTGATGCGGCGGGCGGGGGCGATGGGGGCGGGTGCGGTCATCGCGCGCTCAGAAGTCCCTCACGGCGGCGTCGTCGTCCATCGGGAAGACCTCGGCGTGCGAGGCGCCGTTCCGGCGGGCGCCGCTGGCCGGCGCGGCGGGCGCGGCTGGCGCGAACGGCGCGGCTGGCGAGGCCGGGGCGGCCGCGCGGGGCCGCGGCGCGGGCGGGGGCGGAGCGAGCGCAGGCCGCGCCTTCGGGGGCGGCGCCTTCGCGGCAGGCGCGGCGCGCCGGGCCGGCGAGGGGAGGGCGGCCGCCCGCGGCGGGGCCGCCGCGCGCCGCTCGAGCTGGAAGGCGCCCACCATCGCCGCGAGCTCCTCCGCCTGCGCGGAGAGCTCCGAGGCCGCGGACGAGCTCTGCTCCGCGCTGGCGGCGTTCTGCTGCGTCACCTTCTCCATCTCCGTCCCGGCGCGCGTCATCTGCTCGATGGCGTGGGTCTGCTCCTTCGACGCCGCGGCGATCTCGGCGACGATCGCGCTGAGCTTTCCGACGCCGGCGACGATCTCGTCGAGCTTCCCGGCGGCGAGGCGCGAGGTGACCTCGCCCTCGCCGGTCTCCCGCACCGACTGGCGGATGAGGGCCTCGGTCTTGGTGGCAGCCTCCTTGGCGCGCAGCGCGAGGGAGCGGACCTCTTCGGCGACGACCGCGAAGCCGCGCCCCGCCTCGCCCGCGCGCGCCGCCTCGACCGCGGCGTTGAGCGCGAGCAGGTTGGTCTGGAACGCGATCTCCGTGACGTCGCGGATGATCTGCGAGGTGCCCTCGGCGGATGCCTTGATCTTGCCCATCGCGCCCTGCATCTGCTCGACGGCGCCCGCGCCCTCGGTGGCGGCGCTGCGGGCCCCGGAGGCGAGCAGGCTCGCCTGGTGCGCGTGGTCGGCGGTCTGGCGCGACATGCCCGCGATCGAGTCGATCGACGCGGTGGTCTCCGCCAGCGAGGAGGCCTGCTCGGACGCGCCGCTCGCGACGGACTGGGACGAGGAGGCGATCTGGGTCGAGGCGGCCGAGACCTGCTCCACCGAGCCCGCCACCTGCGCGAGCGCCTCGTGCAGCGCCTCGGCGGTGCCGTTCACCGCCTCCCGGATCCGGCCGAGGTCGCCCTGGTAGGTGCCCGTCATCCGGGCGCGGAGGTCGCGCCCGGCGAGGCGGTCGAGCACCCGGCTCGCCTCGTCGATGGGCGTGTTCACCGCGTCGAGGACGCCGTTCAGCCCCTCGACGATCTTCCGGAAGTCGCCCGGGTGGCTCGCCGCGTCGGCGCGCACCGACAGCTTGCCGGCGATGGCGGCGTCGGCGAGGCGCCGCGCATCGGCGATGAGCGCGCGCAGGTTCGTTCGGACCTGCTCGACCGTGTCGTTGATGAAGGCCCTCTTGCCGGGCAGGCGCTCCAGCGGGACGTCGAACTCGCCGCGGCCGAAGGCGACCATGACGTCGAGCACCTTGCGGTTCACCGCGAGGTGGCCGCCGACCGTGCCGTTCACGCCCGCGGCCATCGCCTGCCAGGCGCCCTGGAACCGGGTCGCGTCCACCTGCGCGTCGATCTCGCCGACCTCGTGGGCCTTCGCCACCCGGCCCATCTCGGCGAGCAGGCCCGAGATCGCGTCCACGCAGGTGTTGAGGTTCTTGCGGATGAGCTCGAAGTCGCCGCGGTACTCGGCGGTGAGCTTCTCGGGGACGATGCCCTTCGCGATGTCGTCCACGTAGCTCGCCGCGACCCCGAGCGGGCCGACCACCGCGTCGAGCGTCGCGTTCACGCCCTCCACCACCGCCCGGAAGGCGCCGGCGTGGGCCGAGGCGTCGGCGCGGGTCTGGAGCCGCCCCTCGACCCCCGCCTTCGCGAGGGCGCCCGCGTCGGCGACGAGGGCCTGCACCGCCACGATGCAGCGGTTCACCGCGTCCGTGAGGACGTCGAAGTCGCCGTGGAACTTCTGCGCGATGGGCGGCGGGAGGTCGCCGCGCGACATCCGGAGGACCGCGTCGGACGCCGTCCGGAAGGGGACGGCGAACGCCTCGAGGGTCTCGTTCTGCGCGGCGAGGAGGGGCTGGAAGTCGGGGTCGAGCCCGGAGGTGTCGGCCCGCATGTCGAGCTTGCCGGCGGCGACCGCGGCGCGGAGCCGGTCGGCCTCGGCGCGGGCGGCGAGGAGCGTCAGGTCCACGCGGCGCGGGATGAGGAGGCTGACGACGACGAGGATGAGGGTGCCGATGCCGAGCACCACGAGCGCGAGGGAGGAGGCGCTCCGGGCCTGCGCGATCGCGCCCTCCCGCTCCGCGTCGATGCCCTTCTGCAGGAGGGCCGACAGCTCCTCCACCGACCGCGCGGCCGAGACGTGGCCGTCGCGGAAGGCGCGGAAGTCCGCCCAGGCGGCCTCCGCCGCCGCCGCCGAGGCGGTGCCCGCCTGCGCGAGCCGCTGCTGCTCGCGGGCGGCCGCGGCGTAGCGCTTCGCCGTCCCGGCCCACCCGTCGAGCGCCGCGGTCGCGGCCGCCCAGGCCGCGCGCGGCTCCGGGTCGGTGATCTGGGCGTCGAGCGCGTGGCGGACCGTCACCGCCCGCTCGAGCCCCTGGTCGAGGATGGGGAAGACCGCCTCGCGGTACTGCGGGTCGGCCATGATCCGGTCGGACGTGGCGGCGTTGGCGCCGCGCGAGACCTCGTCCATCGCGCGGCGCAGGTCGGCGAGCGCCGCGGCGACGGGGAGGTGGGTCTCCGCGAGCGCCCGGGCGTGGCCGGACGCGGCGCGCACCTGGAACAGCAGGATCAGCCCGGCGACGAAGGCGACGACGAAGGCGATGGCGAACCCCGTGAAGATTCGCCGCGCGGTGCGTGAGCGGTACATGGGTCTCCGGGCTGCTTTGGCGGGCTGGGGCGACGGCCGGGCGGGTTAGGCGGCGGCGCTCGCCACGGCCCGGGCCTCGTCGTGGGAGAGGATGCGGGCGATGTCGAGCAGGAAGACGATCCGCTTCTCGTGCTTGCCGACGCCGAGGATGAAGTCCTCCTCGATGGAGGCGTGGCCGAGCGACGGGGCGGGCTCGATCTGGGAGCCGTCGATCGACAGCACCTCGAGCACCTGATCGACGAGCAGCCCCATGGTGAGCGGCCGGCCATCCACCGTGCACTGCACCACGATGATCACCGTCTGATCGGTCGGCTCGCAGCGCTCCATGCCGAACTTCAGCCGGAGGTCCACCACCGGGATCACCTTGCCGCGCAGGTTGATGACGCCGCGGATGAACTCGCGGGTGCGCGGCACGCGGGTGATCTCCATGAGCCCGATGATCTCGCGGACCTTCAGGATCTCGAGCCCGTACTCCTCGCGCGCGAGCTGGAACGTCATGTACTTCCCGGCGAGCCTGCGCCCGAGCTCGGCGCTCCGGCCTTCCAGGGTTGCCGTCTCGGCCGCGTTGTCGGTGTTCACGTCATGTCCTCCTGGCCCGCCGCGGGGAGGGCGAGCGGGCGCGCGTCGCCGGGTTGAGCACCCGTCGTGCCACGCGGCCGCCCCGGGTACGCCGATGTGGCCGGCGGGATCCCGCGCGCGGAATCGCCCGGATCCCGAAGAGATGCGCGCCGCCGTCGCACGCCGGAAAACGCGCGGGCGCCGGCGGGATCGCCGGCGCCCGGGTGACCTGGAACCCGAGTCACCCGGCGGGCCCCACGCGAGGGCGGCGCCGGGTGGCTGGTCAAAAGTCCTCGAGCTCGCCCTCCGCCTCCATCGGGAAGAGCTTCTCGGCGACGGCGGGGGCGGGGAGCGCCGCGCCCTCGGCGGCGTGGCCGTTCCGGGCCGCCGCGGCGGGCGGCTGGGAAGCGCGCGGCGCGAGCGTGGGCGCAGGCTTCGCCGGGCGGCGCGCAGCGGCGGCGGGCACGGCCCGGGCGGCGGCGGGCAGGCCGCGGCCGGTGGCGACCGGCACGGTGCGGGCGGTGGCGACCGGCACGGTGCGGCCGGTGGCGACCGCCCCGGCCGCGCGATCGACCTGGAACGCGCCCACCATCGCGGCGAGCTCCTCGGCCTGGCCGGAGAGCTCGCTCGCGGCGGACGACGACTCCTCGGCCGAGGCGGCGTTCTGCTGCGTGACCTTGTCCATCTCGGAGAGCGCGCGCGAGAGCTGGTCCACCCCGCTCGCCTGCTCGCGGGCGGAGCCCGCGATCTCCGACACGATGGCCGACACCTTGGCGACGCCGCCGACGATCTCCTCGAGCTTGCCCGCGACCTGCCGGGCGGTCTCGGCGCCCTCGCCGGTCTGGCGCACCGAGTCGCGGATCAGGGCCTCGGTCTTGCCGGCCGCCTCCTTGGCGCGCAGGGCGAGCGAGCGGACCTCCTCCGCCACCACCGCGAAGCCCCGGCCGGCGTCGCCGGCGCGGGCCGCCTCGACCGCGGCGTTGAGCGCGAGCAGGTTGGTCTGGAAGGCGATGTCCGAGACGTCGCGGATGATCTGGGAGGTTCCCTCCGCCGACTGGCGGATGCGGTCCATGGCGCCCTGCATCTGCTGGACGGAGGCGGCGCCATCGGTGGCCGCGTTGCGGGTGGCCTTCACGAGGGCGTGCGCCTGCTGCGCGTGATCCGCGGCGGCCCGCGTGATCCCGCCGACCGAGTCGATCGACGCGCTCGTCTCCTCGAGCGCCGAGGCCTGCTGCGAGGCGCCCGAGGCGACCGCCTGGGCGGAGGACGCGATCTGCGTGGCGGCGGACGAGACCTGCTCGACCGCGGCCGCGACCTGGCCCATCGCGGCGTGGAGCGCCTCGCCGGTGGCGTTGAGCGCCTCCTGGAGCCGCGCGTGGTCACCCTGGTACACGCCGGTGGAGCGGGCGCGCAGATCCCGGCCCGCGAGCCGCTCGAGCACCCCGGCCGCCTCGTTCACGGGGGCGAGCACGGCGTCGAGCGTCCGGTTCACGCCCTCGACGACGCGCCGGAAGGCGCCCTCGTGGAGGGTCGCGTCGGCGCGGGTGGCGAGCTTCCCCTCCACCGCGGCGCGGGCGAGCGCGTCGGCGTCGCCGACGAGCGCGCTCACCGCCCGGACGCTGCTGCGCACCGCCGCGGCGATCTCCGCGAAGGTCTCCCGCGCGGCCGCGGTGTCGGCGTCCGCCTCGGCGAGCGCGACCTCCACGTCGGTGTCGCCGCGGGCGAGCCGCCCGAGCGCGTCCACCACCTGGAGCGCGTGCGCCTGCTGGAAGTCGAGCACCTTCTGGCTCGCGCGCGCGGCCCGGCGGACGCCGGTCTGGTCGTTGATCACCTCGAAGGCCCCGACGACGACTCCCGTCGCGTCGCGGACCGGCACGCCGGAGTAGGCGAACTCGTGCCGCTCGCCCGCGAAGGTCGCGTCCGTCTCGCTCGACGCCGCGCTCCCCTCGCGCATGGCGCGCGCGCAGGCGCAGCGCTCGGTCCGGCAGTCGCCCGTCTGGAAGACGTCGGAGCACGTCCGGCCGAGCACCTCGTCCGCACGCTTGCCGGCGATCCGGAGCGCGGCGGCGTTCAGGTACTGGAGCCGCAGCTCGAGATCGACGACGAACGCGGGCGCGGGCATCGCGTCGAGGTGGCCGACGAGGGTGCGAACGATCTCGTTCACGCCCCCGACCAGCCGGCCGAAGACCCCCGGATGCCGGCGTGTGTCGGCCCGCTCGGCGAGGCGGCCGTGCACCGCCGCCTGCGCGAGCTTCCCGGTGTCCTGCTCCAGCGCGGAGAGGGTGCCGATGCAGGTGTTGAGGTTCCGGCGGATCTCGTCGAAGTCGCCCTGGTACGCCTCCTCGAGCGGCGCGGGCAGGTCCCCGCGCGCGATCCGGGCGAGGGCCTCCGACGAGGCGTGGATCGGCCGGGCGCACGCGTCGAGCGTCTGGTTCATGCCGGCGACGATGGGCCGGAACTCGGGGTCCACGCGCGCCGCGTCGCCGCGGACGTCCAGGCGGCCCTGGTCGACCGCGTCGCGGAGCCGCGCGGCCTCCGCGATGAGGGTCGCGATGGTGGCGGCGATCCTCCGGCCGAGGAGCAGGGCGAGCCCGCCGAGCAGCGCGCCCGCCACGAGGGTCGCGGCGAGGATGGTGGTCAGCGTCCGGCCCGCGGCGCGCTGGCCCTGATCGCGGGCCCGCTGCGCGTCCTTGTCCACCTCGCCGGCGACGGCCTCGAGCGCGTCGCTCGCGGCCTCGTAGGTCTCCCGGGCGGCGACGAACCCCGCCCAGGCCTTCGCCTCGAGCTCGGCGATGCGTGGGAAGTCGGCCGCGTTGCCACCCTCGAGGAGGCGGTCGTGCTCGGCGATCGTCGCGGCGACCTCCTGGGCGCGCTCCTGCCACGCCTCCAGCTTGGCGCGGGCGTCGCGCCAGGTGGCCCCCACCGCGTCGGAGTGGGGCACGCGCTCGAAGGCCTGGATCCCCTCCGGGATCCGGGCGATCGCCCGCTCGAACCCGGCGCGGGCCGCCTTGTGCATCGCGGCGTCCCCGGCGTTGAGCAGCAGGACGTTCATGTTGCGCGTGGCGTCGGTCTGGGCCTCGCTCACGCGCCAGCTCGCGTCCACGGACGGCAGCTCGACCGAGGCGACGTGGTCGAGGTGCGCGGCGAGCTCGGACGCCCCGAGCCAGGAGGTGAAGCCGACGGCGATGATCGCGAGGAACGCGACGCCGAACGAGAGGAGGATCTTCTTCCCCGTGGTCATGCTCGAGAGCAAGCGCGATCTCCTTGGGATCCGGGCCCGGCGGGCAGTCGTTCACCGGACGTGCCGGCCCGGGCCGCTCCCGTCCTGCGCCCGGGGACGTCCCGGAGGCGCCGCCGCCCCGGCCGCGAGGGCAGTCGCGACGCCGATCTGCCGGCTGGCCCCTGATCCGGATCACCCCGCGCCGCGTCAGGGCCGGGGCTCCGCGGGACGGCGGCTCCCGCGGGTCGAGCGTACCCAGGGTCACGGCCGCGGCGGCGGCGCGCCTCGGAAGTCCCGGGGCACCGGCTCGTCGCCCGACATCGGGAACGGGTCGGCGTGGGCGCCGTTCGTGCCGTTGCGCGCCCTCGGCGGCAGCCCCGGGCGAGCCCCGGCGCGCGCCGGCGTCCGGCGGTCCGGGAGCGCCCGGACGGCGGCCGCGCGCTCGAGCTGGAACGAGCCGACCATGGCGGCGAGCTCCTCGGCCTGCCCGGAGAGCTCGCTCGCCGCGGAGGAGGACTCCTCCGCGGAGGCGGCGTTCTGCTGGGTGACCTTGTCCATCTCGGCGACCGCCCTCGAGACCGCGCCGATGCCGCTCGTCTGCTCCTGCGCGGCCGCGGCGATCTCCGAGACGATGGCGGTCACCTTCGACACGCCGCCGACGATCTCTTCGAGCTTGCCGGCCACGTCTCGCGCCGAGCGCTCGCCCTCGTTCGCCTCCTTGACCGACTGGCGGATCAGCTCCTCGGTCTTGGTGGCGGCCTCCTTGGCGCGCAGCGCGAGCGAGCGCACCTCCTCGGCGACGACCGCGAACCCGCGCCCGGCCTCGCCGGCGCGGGCGGCCTCGACCGCCGCGTTGAGCGCGAGCAGGTTCGTCTGGAAGGCGATCTCGGAGACGTCCTTGATGATCTGGGACGTGCCCTCGGAGGAGGCCTTGATGCGCGACATCGCCCCCTGCATCTGCTCCACCGCCGAGGCGCCGGCGGTGGCCGCCACGCGCGTGCCCTGCACGAGCAGGTGCGCCTGGTGGGCGTGGTCCGCGGACGCGCGGGTCATGCCGGAGACCGACTCGATCGACGAGGTGGTCTCCTCGAGCGAGGTGGCCTGCTCGGACGCGCCCGAGGCCACCGCCTGCGACGACTCGGCGATCTGGGTGGCGGCCGAGCTCACCTGCTCGACCGAGCCGGCCACCTGGGCGAGCGCCTCGTGCAGCGCCTCGGCGGTGCCGTTCACGGCGCGCTGGATCCGCCCGTGGTCGCCCCGGTACGTGCCCGTCATGCGCGCCCGCAGGTCGCGCCCGGCGAGCCGGTCGAGCACCCCGGCCGCCTCGTGGACCGGGGCGATCACCGCGTCGAGCGTGCGGTTCACGCCGTCCACGATCTTCGCGAAGTCGCCCTGGTGCCGCGAGGCGTCGGCGCGCGTCGAGAGCTCGCCCGCGATCGCCGCGGCGGAGAGCCGGTCGGCGTCGCCGACGAGCGCGGCCACCGCGCGGATGCAGGTGTTGAGGTTGTCGCGGAGGGCCGCGAAGTCGCCCTCGTACCGCTCCGCGATGGGCGCGGGGACGTCGCCCCTCGAGATGCGCTCGACGGTCTGCGCCGCGACGGCGAGCGGGCCGACCACCGCGTCGAGGGTGGCGTTCACGCCGCCGACGAGCGCGGCCCAGTCGCCCTTGAAGCGGGCCGCGTCGGCGCGGGTCGAGAGCTTCCCCCCGACCGCCGCCGCGGTGAGGGCCTGCACCTCGGCCGCGACGCTCCGCAGGTTGTCGCGGACGCCGTCGACGATCTCGTTCGCGACGGCCTGCTTCCCCGCGAACCGCCGGATGGTCCTCGAGAAGTCGCCGTCCGCGTACGCCTTGAAGGTGCCGAGGATCTCCAGGATCGCGTCCACGTGGTGCTTCACGTTCGCGTCCACGCCCTCCGCGAGCTTGCGGTACGAGCCCTCGAAGCGCGCCGGCACCAGGAAGGCCTCGTAGTCGCCGGCCACCTGCTGCCGGGTCATGGCGTCCACGTCGGAGGTGAGCCGGGTGAGGGTGTCGATGCAGCGGTTGAGCGCGTCCTTGATGCCGTTGAACTCCCCCTCGTAGCGCTCCGCGATCCGCGGCGGGAGGTCGCCGTTCGAGATGCGGGTGACGTACTCGGCGGTGAGGCGCACCGGCCTCTCGTAGGCGTCCAGGATCCCGTTGAAGCCGTCCACGATCCCGCGGAAGTCGCGGTGCACCTTCGCCGGGTCGCCGCGCTCGGTGAGCGCGCCGGCGTCCACCGCGGCGCGCAGCCGGGTCGCCTCGTCGACCGTCCCCCGGATCGCGAGGCCGATCGCGCGCGAGAGGAGCAGGCCGATGGCGGCGATGCCCGCCGCGCCGAGCAGGAACGTCGCCAGCACGACGACGTGGTACGAGCGGGCGTCCGCGGACGCGGACGCCTGGGCGGCGGCCACGTCCTTGTCCACCAGGGCCGACATCCCCTCGAGCGGCCGCTTCACGGCGACGTACGCCGCGCGCACGGTCTGGTACTCGGCGAAGAGCCGGTCGTCGGCGGCGACGCGGGCCTCGCCGCTCGAGCCGTCTCGGTCGCGCGCCGCGGCGACGAAGCGGCCCGCGGCGGCGTCCCAGGCGTCGAGGGCCGGGGTGATCGTGCGCCAGGCGACCTGGTCCTCGTCGTGGACGAACAGCTTGCCGATCGCGCCGCGCGCCTCCGCGAGCTGCGCGCGGCCCGTCTCGACGAGCCCGTGGGCGGCCGCCCTGAGGGTGGGATCCCCGACGATCCGCTGAGCCAGCAGGCCATTCATGCCTCGGGTCGCCGAGTGCAGCGCGGCGTCGACGCCGCCGAGCGCCGCCTTCGTCGGGAACTCCCTCCCGCCGAGGTCGAGGACGTGCCCGCTGAGCGAGGAGACGGCGTGGACGGCGACCCCCCCGAGCGCCAGCGCGAGGGCCAGGGCGAGGGCGAAGCCGATCAGGATCCGGGCGCGAAGCGGGACACGAGCGAGCATGTCTCTCGAAACCTCCGGGGGCGCCCCTCGCACGGACGATGCCACCCGGACGGATGGTGTAGAGTCCGGCCGGCGCTCGCGAATCCGGCCGGACGTGCACCCCGCGTATCGGGTGGCGGGGACCCGGCCCCCGGGGCCGACCCAGGGTCCTCGCCGCGCCGCGCTACTCGAGCCCGGTGCCGAGGAGGTCGTCGCGCGGGGCGAGCTCGAGCACGAGCTCGACGCGGCGGTTCTGCTCGCGCGCGTCGGGCGTGTCCGCGGTGGAGAGCGGATGGGCCGAGCCGAGGCCCACCGCAGCGAGGAGCGGCGGCTTCGCCTGGTGCGCCGCCTCGAGGTAGGTGACCACCGTCGCCGCGCGCGCCGCGGAGAGCTCCCAGTTGTTGCGCCAGCGCTCGCCGTCGATGGGCGTCTCGTCGGTGTGCCCCTCCACCCGCAGCAGCCGGTCGAGCGGGACGATCTCCGCGGCGATGGCGTCGAGGATGGCGAGCGCCTGGGGGCGCAGCGCCGCCTGCCCCGCGTCGAAGAAGTCGGTGGCGGCGAGCCGCACCGTGAGGCGCCGCCCCTCGACGAGGACGGTGACCACGGTCTTCTGCTGGAACTCCATCACGAACGGGCGGACCCGCTTCTCGATCCGCTTGCGCAGCATCTCGATCGCCTTCTTCTCCGGCTCGGCGTTCATCGAGCCGGACCGCATGGCCGGCCCGCCGCCCTCGGAGGGCGGCCCGTCGAAGATGGGTAGGGCGCCGGTGCCGCCGGTGCCGGAGTAGTGCATCGCCCAGCGGATCGAGTCGGCCACCTGGACGATCTTCTTGTTGTCCACACGGGACACCGCGTACATGACCACGAAGAAGGCGAACAGCAGGGTCATGAAGTCGGCGTAGGAGACGAGCCACCGCTCGTGGTTCTCGTGCTCCTCGTGGTGCTTCTTCTTGCGCGCCATCCGCCGCCTCTCGACCCGCGCGGCCGCCCGCCGGGTCCCGGTGCTACGCCGCCTTCTTCTCCGCCTCGCCCGCCGGCTCCTCGCCGGTGAGCGCCCGGAGCTTCTCCTCGAGCACGCGCGGGTTCACCCCCTCCTGGATGGCGAGGACGCCCTCCGCGATGATCGTCTTGCGCTCCTTCTCGAGCCCGAGCTTCCGCTTCAGCTTGTTGGCGAAGGGCAGGAAGAAGATGTTGGCCGCGCCCACGCCGTACACCGTCGCGACGAAGGCGGTCGCGATGCCGCCGCCCAGCTTGGACGGATCGGCGAGGTTCTCCATCACGTGGATGAGGCCGAGCACGGCGCCGAGGATGCCGATGGTGGGCGCGAAGCCGCCCGCCGACTCCCACACCTTCGCGCCGACCGCGTTCTCCTCGTACTCGGCGTCGATCGCCGCCTCGAGCGTGTCGCGGGTGACGCTCGCGTCCACGCCGTCCACCACGAACTGCAGGGCGCGGCGAAGGAACGGGTCCTCCACGTCCTTGAGCTTGCCCTCGAGCGCCAGCACGCCGTCGCGCCGCGCGATGGTGGCGTACTCGACGAGCTGCTTCGTGACGCCGCTCGTGTCCACCTTCTTGTCGACGAAGACCTGCTTGGTGAGCTTCATCCCGCGGATGAAGTCCTTCTTCGGGAAGGCCACCATCACCGAGCCGAGCGTGCCGCCGAAGATGATGAGCGCGGCGGTGGCCTGGAGGATGGAGCCGACGTGCCCGCCCTCCAGCGCCTGGCCGAGCAGGATGAGGCCGATGGCCGCGACGATGCCGCCGACGGTGGTGATGTCCATGGTGTCCTACCCCTCCGTCCCCGGCCCGGAGGGGCAGGGGAGCGAGATGAGCTTCCCGCGCGGCTCCGGCCCCAGGCAGCGGCGCCGGTACGCGATCACCCGCTCCACCACCTCCTGCGGCGGCTCCTTCACCATGAGGTGAAGGCCGCCGGTGAGGAGCAGCACCGTGTCCGGCGTGCCCTCGACGGTGAGGATCTGCTCCGCGTTCACCCAGAGCTCCTTCCCGTCGAGGCGTGTGACCGAGATCATGTGTGCTCCCCCACGAGGCTCATCGGCACGGGCGTTTCCCGGGTTAAGGGCGTCTACCGCTTCATGGCGATGAGCTCGGAGAGGAGCTGATCGGCCGTGGTGATGGTCTTCGAGTTGGCCTGGAAGGTGCGCTGCGCCGCGATCAGCCGGACGAACTGCTCGGCGAGGTCGACGTTCGACTGCTCGAGCGAGCCCGAGATGATCGACGCCCGGCCGCCGGACCCGGGCGCGCCGATGACCGGCTGGCCCGAGGCCTGGCTCTGCTGGAAGAGGTTCCCGCCGACGCGCTCCAGCCGGTCCGGGGCCGAGAAGCCGGCCACCGCGACCTGGCCCAGGATGCGGGTCTGGCCGTTCGTGAAGATGCCGGAGGCGAAGCCCTGCGGGTCGATCCGGATCGAGGCGAGCTGCCCGGAGCCGAAGCCGTCCTGGCCGATGAACGTGGAGGCCGACGGCGCGGAGAACTGGGTGACGCCGAGCAGGCCGGTGCCGCCCGCGGCGGTCGGGTCGCCGAAGTTGAAGTTGAGCGTCTGCGGGTTCACCGCGCCGAGCGGGTTGAAGTTGGACGCGTTCGTCGACGTCGCGAGCCGCCCCTGGGGGTCGAACGTGAGCGCGCCGTTCGCGATCTCGGTGAGCGTGCCGGGCGTGCCGCCGGTGAGGCCGGCGCCGTCGGTCATCGCGTGCCAGTCCCAGGTGCCCGAGCCGGTCTTCCCGAAGAAGACCTGGACCTGGTGGGCGGTGCCGAGCGTGTCGTAGATCGCCATGCTCGTCGAGAAGGTCGACGTCGTGGTGGGGTTGGCCGGGTCCCAGACCGCGGCGATCGCGGCGTCCGCCTGCAGGTTGGCCTTGACGGTGACGTCGGACGTGGCCTGCGGCTGGGCCGAGGCGGTGCCGACGAGGAGATCGCCGGGGAGGCCCGAGATCGAGCCGCCCGGGTCGGCCGGGAAGCCCTGGATGCGGAGCCCCTCGAGGTTCACGAGGTAGCCGTCGCGGTCGATCGTGAACTGGCCGGCGCGCGTGTAGAAGTTGGCGGTCTGGCCGTTGTGGTTGCCGTTCACGATGAAGAAGCCGGAGCCCTGCAGCGCGAGGTCGGTCGCGATGCCGGTCGAGGTGAGCGCGCCCTGGGTCAGGATCTTCTGCACCGCCTTGAAGCGCGCGCCGAGGCCGATCTCGCCGGTGCCGCCGATGACGCTCTGGGTGAGGGCGTCCTCGAAGGCGGCGCGCCCCGCCTTGAACCCGATGGTGCTGGAGTTGGCGATGTTGTCGCCGACGACGGAGAGCTCGAGGGACGACGCCTCGAGGCCGGTGGTGCCGGCGGAGAGGGCGGAGAGGAGGGACATGGCTTCTTCCTTTCTTCGTGCAGCGGGTCCGGCGACGCGCCGGCGTTCGTGGAGTGCTAGGCCGTGGTGGCGATCTGGACGATGTCGGACATCTTCACGTGGCGGCCGCCGACGAGGAGCTCGGGGGCCTGGTTCTCGAAGGTGACGCCGGAGACGATCCCGCGGATGCTCGAGGCGACGTTCACCTCGACGCCGTCCTTGCGGGTGGCGGAGACGGTGAGGACGTAGTCGCCGGCGGGCAGCGCGTTGCCCTTCTCGTCGAGGCCGTCCCAGCTCGCGGCGAAGGTGCCCGCCGCGCGCGGGCCGAGCGGGAGCGTGCGGACGATCTTGCCGGTCCGGTCCGCGATGAGCGCGACCGTCTCGTCCGAGGCGCCGTCGGTCGTCACCTCGAACCTCGCGGGCGGGGTCGCGCCGAGGGTGAGGCCCTCGGTCTTGAAGAGGACCTCCTTGCCCACCAGGCCGGCGGTGTTCATCTGGTTCGCCGAGGCCTGCGCGAGGAGCAGCGTGTCGAGCCGCCCGCCGAGCCCCTCGAGCTGCTCCACCGAGGCGAACTGCGCGAGCTGCGCGATGAACGCCTGGTTGTCCATCGGGTCGAGCGGGTCCTGGTACTGGAGCTGGGTGGTGAGCAGCCGGAGGAACTCGTCCTTGCCGAGCTTGTTCGACGGCGCCTTCGCGGGCGTGCCGGTCTCGGGCAGGCTCGAGATGTTGCTGGTGACGGGGGTCGTGTCCATGGCGGCTCCTAGGCGGTGACGTCGTGCCCGGCGCCGCGCGCGCGGCGGGCGCGCGGGGCGGGCGAAGGGGAGGGAGCGGGCGCCGGCTCGGGGCGGTCGCGCTCGGGCTGCTGGCCGTGGCCGCCGCCGGAGGAGCGCCCGCTGCCGGTCTCCGCGCCGGAGGCGGACGGCGGCGCGGCGGCCGCCGCGGCGGGGCGGGGCTCGACCTCGAGCCGCGCCAGTGTGATGCCCTCGGCGGCGAGCGCCCGGGAGAGCTCCGGCGCGCGCGCCTCGAGGGCGCGGGCGGCGTCGGACTCCAGGCGGACGTGGGCGGCGCCGTCGCGGAGCCGCAGGTGGAGGGCGATGTCACCGAGCGTGTCGGACGAGAGGCGCAGGTGCGCCGCCGAGGCGAGCACCGCGCCGCTCGGCGTCCACTCCGGAGGGATCGGGGGGAGGGGCGCCGCGACGGGAGGGGCCTCCTTCACCTGCGGCGCGGCGGGCGCCGAGGGCGCCGCGGCCTGCGCGGGCCCGGCGGCGGGCGGCGGCGGCTCAGGGGCGCGGACGGCTTGCTCGCCGCGTCGCTCGCGCTCCGGGGCGGGCCGGTCCGGGTGGGCGAGCCGGGCTGCGGAGCCGAGGTCGCGATCGAGCGCGCGCGGGGCGGCGAGTCCGGGCGCGCGGGCGCCGGCGGCGGCGAGCGCGGCCTGGGCGGGAGGAGGGGCGGGGGCCGCCGCCTCGCGGCCCGCGTGCGCGGCGGGCGCAGGCGCCGGCGCGAACGGCGCGGCGGGCTCGCGGGAGCGCTCGGCCGGCCGCGGCTGCGGCGCGGGCGAGGTGGCGGCGGCATCCGGCACCGGCGTGGCGGAGGTGGGGCCGGCGGGCGCCGCGGCCGCGTTGCCCGAGTGGGACGGACGGGTGCGCGCGGAGGCTGCCGCGGAAGGCGCGGTGGACGGCGGGGTGGACGGCGGGGTGGCGGTCGCCGACGGGAGAACCACCTCGGGCGCGCCGCGCGGTGCGCCGCGGTGGGGGGCGAGCTCGGACACATCGCCGCCTTCGCGGTCGGGGAGGACGTCGTGCGCGGTCGCAGCGGCGACCTGGCCTTCGCCGTCCTGCGGAGGCGTGAGCGCGAGGCCGAGCCGCGGCCGCTGCGCGGGAGGATTCGCGCTCGGAGCCTTCGTCGCGCTCGCGTCGAGCGCCGCCGGGGGCGGCAGCGAGGTCGCGTCGCCGCCTACGGCCGGCGAGGCGGGCGAAGCAGGCTGCGCGCGCAGCCGGCGCGCTTCCTCACCGCGGCGCGGGAGGTG
>Ga0184637_10000668_pt1 | contig 24957 bp, 23 predicted proteins | sample PLM3_127_b2_FD_133143 | JGI IMG/M metagenome (GOLD analysis project Ga0184637, IMG submission 133143) | Groundwater sediment microbial communities from an aquifer in East River, Colorado, USA - PLM3_127_b2 | ecosystem: Environmental > Terrestrial > Soil > Riparian zone | place: USA: East River... | reverse complement strand
CTGCGGCGTTGGTGAGTGGATCGCAATGAACTGGCTTGCTGGGGAGGTGAAATGCGCTCTCTGCTGTTCTCCCTCGGTGTCACCATCAGTCTATGGACATCGTCTGGCTGCTTGATGGGAGACAATGCAGGCGGGGTTCGTGGATCGATAGTGGATACGGATGGTAATGAGTTCGATGAGTGCGTTCTTCAACTCTACGCCGGAGACGACGAGCTGGTCGATGAGCGAAAGGTCCAAAGGCAATTTCGAGAGATTTTCTCGCTGACCCAAGCGGTATCCGTGTATCGCGTCGTGGTTCGGTGCAAGGGTTCGACTGAGGAGTACGCCGTCGATGGGATTGTCCTTGGGACGCGGGAGTCCTACTTAGACGCAGTTGACGTTGGGCAGATTGTACTGCCGCGCGACGGTTGACAGCGTATTGGCCCGACTGAGGGTCTACTGGTGGGCTCAGAAGCGACGTGTGCAATCACGAACATCGCGTAATTCAAGATCAGATGCGGAGTGCGTGACCGCATCTGACACAAGAGTGTGAGAGTATGCGAGCATGGCGTTGCGATCTCGGCAGTTGCAACTGGCGCTCGAGTCACAGTCACGGTGGGGAGGCGTGCGGGCCGGCGCGGGGCGAAAGCCGGGATCTTTTCGACGCGATCCACACCGCCGGAGGGCTCCGCTCGCGTCGCGTCATCCATGTCACGTCACGCTGAAGGTGGATAAGGACCTTCCCTCGCTCCGGACCGCGGAGCTCGTGGCCGAGCTCGAGCGAAGCTGGGGCGAGGTTCGCGAGGGCGGCCGATTTCGTCTCGTTCACTACTCCATCCAGTGCGACCACGTGCATATGATCATCGAGTCGGGTAGCGCACGGGACCTGGCGTGCGGCCTGAAGTCGATCGCCGCACGCTTCGCACGAGGCGTGAAACGGGTCTTCCATCGCGCCGGCCGGGTGCTCGCGGATCGCTGCCATGTCCACGTACTGCGAACGCCGCGCGAGGTCCGGAACGCCATCGCGTACGTGCTTCTAAACTCGCGCCGCCATCTCGCGAAGCGGGGCCGTGCGCTGCCGCGAATCGCATGGATCGATCCGGCGTCGTCGGGGCGGTGGTTCTCGGGCTGGCGCACGGGCGCGCCTCCGTCCCACGAGCCGCCGGCCGTCGCAGCACCTCGCACCTGGTTGCTCAGCGTCGGCTGGCGCAGGCGGGGACTCATGGACACCGCCGAGGTTCCCGGACGCGAGGTCGGCGGTCGCGAGCAAAGCCACGCGTAGACGCGCGCGCCTCCGCGAACCGCCCAGGTACCTCCCCCAAAGCCAGATCCGCCGTCTTCCGCATCGGCCGCTACGGATGCAGGGTCTTCGAGCAACCTGCTAGGCCGGATAGAACGCCGGCCAGATCAGCGCGTCGAGGATCGCCGTCTGGGTGAAGAAGGGAATCGCGCCGGCGGCGGCCGCCCAGCTCGCCGGCCCCGGCCGCGTCTGCGCGTGGCGGAACGAGAGCCAGAGCAGACCGAGCGAGCCGATGCCGACCAGCGCGAGCACGCAGCGGATGCTCCACCAGAGCAGCAGCCCGGGATCCAGGAGCATGCGGGCCGTCATCGGCAGCCAGAGCGCCGAGGGAATCAGGACCAGGCCGTAGAGCAGGAACAAGAGCTCGTAGCGGACGCCGGTGGCGGACTCGAGCTCACCCGGCGTAGTGCGGAACAGGTAGAGCCACGTGAAGGGGAAGTAGCCGGCGGCGGCGAGCAGCATGTTCACGGTGTAGATCGGCCGGATCGCTTCGGGAACACCGCCCCAGAGGCCCGCGCGCAGCTCGCTCGAGCAGCTGAACGCCCAGGCGTAGCTCGCGAGGACGGCGATGCCGCCGCCGACGTTGAGCAGTCCCAGCGCGTGTTGCTCGCGTTGCACGCGCCGAGACTACCGGAAGCGCCGGCGCACGGCCGATGGGCGCACCGATCCAAACCACCTCTGGGCTTCGCCCGGGTCGAGGGGATCCTTGCCGGCGAGAAAGAGCTCGAGGAAGGGCCAGTCGTCGTAGCCCCAGAAGAGCTCGTCTTCGACGACGATCGTCGGCACGCCGAATACGCCCGCGGCGATCGCCGCGTCGGTCTGGGCGCGCAACCTCGCCTTCGCCTCCGGCTGCTGCGCGGCCTCGACCAGGCGCGGGCCGTCCAGGCCGACCTCCGTCGCGAGCGCTCCGACCACCGCGGGCTCGCTCACGTGCAGGCCTCGCACCCAGACCGCCTGGAAGAGCGCGTCGATCAAGGCTCGGCGCTGCGGGTCCGGAAGCGGCGACGAGGAGATCCGCAGCGAGAGGAGCGGATTCCAGGGATGATGGCGCGGCGGATTCAGGGTCAGTCCGAGCAGCGATGCCTTGCGCAGGTTGTTCTTCGCCATCCAGATTGCTTTAGGGAGCACCTCCGCGGGACCGAGCTGGCCGTGGGCCTCGAGCAGGCCGGCGAAGAGCACCGGGACGGGCTCGACCTCGACACCAAATCGCGACGCGAGCTTCGGGAGCTGCGTCCACGCGAGGTAGGCGTTGGACGACAGGTAGTCGAAGTAGAAGCGAAGAGATCGCAAGGCTAGATCGGCGTCTGATGCAAATACGCGCGCAGCCCCTGGATCTCCTCGTGCTGCTCCTCGATCTCGTCGCGCAGCAGGTCGCGCATCGAGAGCACCGCCAGCAGGCGGTCGCGCTCCAGCACCGGCAGGTGCCGGCAGCGCGCGCCCCGCATGCGCTCGACGCACTCGCTGCGCGTGTCCTCGGGCGCGGCGGTGAGGACCTCGCGCGTCATCACCTCCGTCACCGGCGTGCGCTGGGCGTCGAGGCCCTCGACCACGACGCGCGTCATCAGGTCGCGCTCGGAGAAGATGCCGACGATGCGCTCGCCCTCCACGATCGGGATCGCCCCGACCCGGGCGTCCGTCATGATCCGGGCGACCTCCAGGACCGAAGCCGTAGGCGGCGCCGTCACCAGCCGATGCGGGCGAATCACGTGGCGGATGGCATGCATGCTGCACCTCCCGACCGCCCGGCCAACCGGGGGAGGCGGTCTCACACCATCAAACCACCCGAGCCACCCATCTGGCAAGCTCAATTCTCCCCGCGGGTATCCCGATCGCGTGGAGGCCCGCCGCGTCAGGCGCGCGCGCCGATCCTCGTCGAGCCTCGCAGGCCTACTCGCGCCCGATCGCAGCCAGACCGGCCCCCGCGGCGATCAGGAGCGCTCCGGCGAAACGCTCCAGCAGCAGCCGGGAATGCGGCGCGGCGAAACGACCCGCTCGCTGCGAGAGCGCGGAGTATCCCGAGAGGACGGCCAGCTCGATCGCGAAGGAGCTCACGGCGAGGATCGCGATCTGGGTGCCGAGCGGGCCGCTCGGATCGACGAACTGCGGCAGGATGGCGGTGAAGTAGACGAGCAGGTTCGGGTTCGCCGCCTGGGTCGCGAAGCCCTGCCAGAAGGAGTGCCCGTGCGCGCCCGTCTGCGCGGCGGCCGCGTTCTCCGGATGCGCGCGCAGCGAGCGCAGGAGCATGCGGCCCCCGCCCAGCGGATCGCGTGGTAGGCCTGGGAGGAAGCGTTCAGCAGCGCGGCCAGCCCGGTCGCGGACAGCGCGAAGTAGATCGCGTTCGCAGTCAGCACGCCGAGGCTGGCGGCGATGCCTTGCGCACGACCCCGCGTGATGGCGATCGAGACGACGAGCAGGACCACGGGCCCGGGATTCAGGGACAGCAGCGTTTCGGTCAGGCAGAAGAGGGCCCAGGCTTCGAAGCTCACGCTCGCCTCAGCGCCCGAATGCCCGCCGGATCCGCGCGATCGCCTCGTCGACGTTCTCGCGCGAGTTGAAGGCCGAAATCCGGACGTAGCCCTCCCCGGCGGCGCCGAAGCCCGCGCCCGGGGTGGTGACGACGTGGGCCTCGCGCAGCAGGCGGTCGAAGCAGTCCCAGCTGCCGAGGCCGCTCGGAGTACGCATCCAGATGTAGGGCGCGTGCTCGCCGCCGAACAGGGTGAAGCCGGCGGCGCCGAGACCCTCGCGCAGGCGCTCGGCATTGCCCATGTAATGGGCGATCTGCTGCTCGGTCTGCTTGCGGCCCGCGGGCGAGTGCACGGCGGCGGCGGCGCGCTGGACCGGATAGGGCACGCCGTTGAACTTGGTGCTCTGGCGCCGCGCCCAGAGATCGCGCAGCGGCACGCGCTCGCCCGTCGCGGCGCTCCCGGTGAGCTCTTTCGGCACGACGGTGTAGGCGCAGCGAAGGCCCGTGAAGCCTGCGCGCTTGCTGTAGCTGCGCATCTCGATCGCGCACTGCTTCGCGCCCGGGATTTCGTAGATCGAGCGGGGTAGGGCGGGATCCTGGATGTAGGCGTCGTAGGCCGCGTCGAAGATCAGCACCGCATCCGCGCGGCGCGCCCAGGCCACCCACGCCTCGAGCTGCGCGCGGCTGGCGACGGCGCCCGTCGGGTTGTTGGGCGAGCAGAGGTAGGCGAGGTCGACGTCCTGCGCCGGCGGCCCCGGCACGAAGCCGTTGGCCTCGGTTCCCTCCAGGTAGGCGATGCCCGGATAGCGTCCCTGCGCATCCGCTGCGCCGGTCCGGCCGGCCATCACGTTGGTGTCGACGTACACCGGATAGACGGGATCCGTGACGGCGATCCGGCAGTCCATCCCGAAGATCTCCTGGATGTTCCCGCTGTCCTGCTTGCTGCCGTCCGAGACGAAGATCTCGCTGGCTTCGAGCGCGACGCCGCGCGCGCGATAATCGTGCTCGAGGATCGCCTCCAGCAGGAAGTCGTAGCCCTGGTCGGGGGCGTAGCCGCGGAAGCCCGGCGCCGTCCCCATCTCGTCGACGGCTTCCCGCAGCGCTTCGACCACCGCCGGCGCCAGCGGCAGCGTCACGTCGCCGATCCCGAGCCGGATGATGCTCGCGCCGGGGTCCTGCGCCTGGAATGCGCGCACGCGGCGACCGATCTCGGGGAACAGGTAGCCCGCCTGGAGCTTGCGGTAGCCCTCGTTGATGCGTGTCATGGCGGAAAAAGATAGCAGCGCCGGGCCTGGGTGAACTCCGCTCGCCTGTGGCTCGCTGCGCGCTTCGCTTGCGGGGGACCCACCTTATGAACTTCGCTCGGCTGCGCCTCGCTGCGCGCTTCGCTTGCTTCAGTCGAAGAGCACCCCGGGGTTCAGCACGCCGGACGGGTCGAGCTCGCGCTTGGCGGCGCGCAGCGCCCGCGCGAAGCCGTCCGGCCGCTCGCGGTCGTACCAGGGCCGATGGTCGCGCCCGACGGCGTGGTGATGGGTGATGGTGCCGCCCGCGGCGAGCAGCGCCTCGCTGGCGGCCACCTTGATCTCCGTCCACTGCTCGATCTCGCTGCCGCGCCGGCCGGGCGCGAGCACGGTGTAGTAGGGCGCCGGGCCGTCGGGATAGACGTGCGTGAAGCGGCACGCCACGCTCCCGCTCCCACACACGCGGGTGACGGCGTCGCGTGTCGCCTGCATCACCTCGGTATGGAATTTCTCGAAGCGGTCCCAGGTGATCGCCGTCTCGAAGGTCTCGGAGATCACGGCAGCGCGCACCAGCACGTCGCGCAGGTAGGGGGCGTTCAGGAAGGCGCTGCGCCAGACGCCGGCGGCGCCTTCGCGGGCTCCCTCCTCCCCGCTGCGCGTCTCCCCGGCCCCTTCCGGCACCCGGCCGCCCCCGTCGCGGCAGAGCTCGAGGGCGCGCGCCATCCCGGCGTCCGGCGCGTGATCGGCGGATTCGAAGCCCAGCACCAGGAGGGCGGCGTCGCCGCTGCCGGCGCCGGAGTTCGCCGCCTCCAGCGGGTCGAGCAGGCGGCAGTTCGCGGGGTGCAGGCCCGACTGCGAGATCGCGCGCACCACCGCCGCCCCGCGCGCGAAGCCCTCCGGGCCCGGGAAGCCCACGCTCGCCGAGGCCCGGAAGCGGGGTCGCTGCTGGAGCCGCATCCAGGCTTCCACCAGGATCCCGAGCGTCCCCTCGGACCCGATCCAGAGGCGATCCGGGCTCGGCCCCGCGCCCGAGCCGGGCAGGCGTCGCGTCTCGACGATCCCCGTCGGTGTCACCACGCGCAGCGATTCCACGAACTCGTCGATGTGGGTGTGCAGCGTCGCGTAGTGCCCGCCGGAGCGGGTGGCGATCCAGCCGCCCAGGCTCGAGAACTCGAAGGACTGCGGGAAGTGGCGCAGCGTGAGCCCGTGGGGCCGGAGCTGGCTCTCGAGGGCGGGGCCGAGGATGCCCGCCTGGATTCGCGCCGCGCGCGAGACCGCGTCGATCTCCAACACGCGGTCGAGTCTTTGCAAGTCGATCGAGACGGCGCCGCGCAGGTCGCCGAGGGCGCGCGCCTCGACGCCGCCCACCACGCTCGAGCCGCCGCCGTATGGAATCGCCGCCAGGCGTTCGCCCGCGCACCAATCCAGCAGCCGCACGATGTCGGACTCGGAGCTCGGGAAGGCGATCCAATCGGGCGGATGCGGGAACTCGCCGCGCGCACCGCGCACGACGTCGCGGTAGGACTTGCCGTAGCAGTGGGAGGCGCGGTGGTAGGGCGTGCTCGAGAGCAGCCCCGCGAGGGCGGCCGGCGCCGGTACGCGGGGCGACGGCAGCGCGATCTGCTCCAGGCGCGGAGCGGGCGCGACGCGCAGCTCGGACTGCCCGAAGCGCGCGGCGAGCGTGCGGCCGATCCCGACCGCCTGCTCCTCGCTCGGTCCTGCGCCCTCGAGCCCCCAGCCCCAGAAGCTGCGGCGCGCGGCCACCGCCGTCAGCTCCGGCGCGGCGCGAGCGCCTCGAGCACGCGCAGATCCGGGCCGGGCTTGCCGTCCGGTCGGAAGGGCTGGATGCAGACGTGGTCGGCCCCTGCATCATGATGAGCCTTGATGCGCGCCGCGATCGCCTTTTCATCGCCCCAGGCGACGATTGCGTCGACCAGCCGGTCGCTGCCGTTGCCCGCGAAGTCTGCGTCGGCGAAGCCGAGCTCGCGCAGGTTGTTCTGGTAGTTCGGGAGCGTGGTGTAGATCGCCATGTTGCGCCGCGCGATCTCGCGCGCCTGCGACGGATTCGTCTCCAGCAGCACCATCTGCTCCGGGCACAGCCAGGGACCGCGGCCGAGGATCTCGCGAGCGCGCGCCGTGTGCTCCGGCGGCACGAAGTAGGGGTGCGCCCCGTGCGCCTTCTGGGCCGCGAGCGCGAGCATCTTCGGGCGCAGCGCCGCGAGCAGGATCGGGGCTTCTTCCTTGGGTTGCGGGCCCAGGTAGAGCGCCTTCTCCATCGCCTCGAGGTAGGCGCGCATGGTCGCGACCGGCTTCTGATAGGCATGCCCGCGCACCCGGGTGACCAGGTGCTCGTGCGAGACGCCGAGCCCGAGCACCAGCCTTCCGCCCGAGAGCTCCGCCAGCGTCTTCTGGGTGGCGCGCATGCTCATGGCGTCGCGCGCATAGATGTTCGCGATGCCGGTCGCCAGCAGGAGCGTGCGGGTGTTCGCCGCCAGGTAGGCGAGGAAGCTGAACGGATCGCGGCCGACCGCCTCCGGGATCCAGAGAGCGGAGTAACCCCAGGCCTCGATGCGCCGGGCAACCTCCACGGCCTCCGGGGCGGGCAGGCCGTCGAGATGCGTCCACACGCCGAGCCGTCCGATCTGCACGCCGCCTCCCTGCACCCCGCCGAACGGCAGAGTACCCTAGCGAGCCTGCGGATGGGACGCCCCGGCCTCGCGATCGTCGCGCTCGCGGCCGCGCTGCTGGGCGCGTCGCTCGGCGCGGTGGGCTGGGCCGTGACGGATCACTTGGAGCAGGACGACGACTTCTGCAACGCTTGTCACGTGGGGCCCGGGATGCCGCTTCACGCCGGGATCCGGCGCGATTACGAGATGCGACCGCCGGCGTCGCTCGCCGGGCGGCACGCGGCGGCCCGGCTCGCGGATCGCAAGGACGGCGCGTTTCGCTGCATCGACTGTCATGGCGGCAAGAGCCTCGCGGGTCGCGTGCGCGTCAAGGCGCTCGCCGCGAAGGACGCTCTCGTGTACGTGAGCGGACGCTTCGAAGAGCCCGAGGAGATGCGCTGGCCGCTCTGGGACGAGGATTGCCTGGCATGTCACGCGAGCTTCGAGGCCGCGGGCGATGACGCCCGGAGCTCGCCTGGCTTCCACGATCTCGCGGTCCACAACGTGGAGCTCGGCGTGGGCTGCGTCGAGTGTCACTCCGCGCACGAGGCCGGGGGGAATCCCGGAGCGTTCTTCCTGCACGCGGCGTCGGTTCGCGCGCAGTGCGCCCGATGTCATTCGGAGTTCGAAGAGGGAGGGTGAGGATGCGTCGATTCCGTTGCTTGCTGGTCGTCGCCGCGCTCGCGGCGCCCGCCGTTTCGGTGGCCTATCCGGGCGGAACGCCCAACTTCCAGACCGATGTGGCTCCCTACTGCGCCGGCTGTCACTCGTCGCGCAGCGAGAGCGCGCTCGCCGGCGCGGGCGAGCGCGCGGCGAAGGAGCTCGCCGAGCGCAAGCATCTCGCCGTGGTGCTCTCCGGCCAGAAGGGCTACGCGAGCCTCACGGAGATCGACCGCCACGCGCTCGCCGAACAGATTCGGGCGCTCGACGAGGCGTCGGCGGTGACGCTCGCCGCGCCCGCCAGCCTGCTGCCCGGCCAGAGCTTCGACGTGCGCGTCGATGTCACCGGCGGAGCGGGACCCGTGGTGGGGATCGCGCTGGTCGACCGGGATCACCGCTGGTTTGCGCGGCCGGCGGCTTCGGCCGGCTGGCGCGTGATCGCGCCGCCGAAGATCACCGGCCCCGACGGTCAGCTCCAGACGGAGTGGCTCGCGCGCCGTCCGGAGGGGTTCGACCGCAACCTCTCCTTCGTGAACGTCGAGAAGATCGCCTCGGACGCGTCGGCCAGGAGCTGGTCGAAGGCGAGCGTCGTATTCACGCTGCGCGCGCCCGAACGTCCCGGCGTGTATCCCCTCGCCGCCGTCTACCTGTATGGCACCGAGAAATCCAGCGTGCTCGGCTACACCACCGACCCGGTCGGCGTCAAGGAGCCGCGCGGCGGCATCACGGGGGGCTCGGGCCGGGTGCTCTTCACGCCGGTGCAGAGCATCACCGTCAAGTGAGGAGGAGGCCAGCATGGCGCTCAAGCTCTTCGAGCACCCGCTCTCGCCGTACGCCCGCAAGCTCAAGCTGGTGATCTACGAGAAGGGGATCCCGGTCCAGCGCGTCTTCGTGGACCCGAACGCGAGGAGCGACGATCCCGGCTTCCAGGAATTCGTGCTGGCGAGCCCGCGGCTCGAGGTGCCGGTGCTCACCGACGGTGATCTGCGGATCTTCGACTCGACGATCGCGCTGGAATACCTGGAGGAGCGCTGGCCGCGGCCGGCCATGATGCCCGACACGCCGGCCGATCGCGCCCGGATCCGGATGCTCGAGGAGATGTGCGACACGCAGCTCGAGGCGATCAACTGGGGGCTGATGGAGCTGCACTACTTCAAGCGCGCCGAGGCGAAGCAGGCGGCCGAGATGACGGCGCGCGCGGGCGAGCAGCTGCAGCGCATCTGGCGGCGCCTCGAGCGCGAGCTCGAGGGCCGCCCGTTCATGAACGGCGCGGGCTTCGGGCGCGGCGATGCGGCAGTGCTGCCCCATCTGGGAACATCCGACCTTTTTGGCATGCCGCTCGGCGACCGCTTTCCAAAGCTCTCTGCCTGGCTGGCGCGCTGCCGCGAGCGCGCCAGCGTGCAGCAGGAGGGGCGGGAGCTCGCGGAGTGCCTGAAGACGGAGCTCGCGGGCGGCCCTGCGAGCGGGCGCATGCCGATCGTGCGCCAGTACCGCGACCACCGCCTGGAGTGGATGATGAAGAGCGGCGGAACCAACATCGTGCTCGAGGGCCTCGCGAAGGGCACCATCCGCTTCGCCCAGGAGTTTGAGTAGTGCGCGGGGTCAGATCAGCTTCGCGACGTCCAGGATGGGCCGAGCGGAGCGACGGATCCGCGAGAGGATCAGCGCGCCCTCCATCGCGGCGAGGATCAGCTGGGCCCGGCTGCGCGCTTCGCGTGGCGAAGTTTCCCCCTTCGAGAGCACGCCCGCGACCACGTCGATCCAATCGTCGATGGCGCGCTGCCCAGCGGCCGTGATGGTGGGGGACTGCGGCGCCGTCTCGAGCAGCGTGGTGGCGACCGGGCAGCCCGAGCGGAATCCGGATTCCTGCATCCAGCCCGCCATCACCTTGCAGTAGGCGCGCAGGAACGCCTTCGGATCGCGGTGGCGAGCCGCGAGACCCGCGAGCATCTCGCGGATCAGCCCGCCCGCCAGGACGATGGCGGCCTCTCCGAGCGCTTCCTTCCCGCCCGGGAAGTAGTGGTAGAGGGAGCCCTTGGGGGCGCCGCTCTCGGCGACGATCTGCTGCAGCCCCGTCGATGCGTACCCCTGGCGCCGGAACAGTCGCATGGCGGTGCGGACCAGGTTCTGCTTGTGCGTGTTGGCCCTTCCCATGGCGCTGTCCCCTGCCTGGCGATTATAACGATCGGTCTATATATTGCCAGGAGCGCCCGGAAGCCAGGAGCCCCCATGAGTCAGAAGACGCAGATCGGGATCGACGCCGGGATCGCGTGGGTCACGCTGGACGACGGGAAGGTGAACGCCTTTTCCCCCGAGTCGATCGGCGAGCTCGGAGCGGCGCTGGATGCGGCCGAGCGCGCGGCGGCGGTCACCGTCCTGCGCGGTCGCGAGGGCATCTTCTCGGCCGGCTTCGATCTCAAGACGTTCCAGCGAGGACCGGAGGCGAGCCGGGAGATGGTGCACGCGGGCGCGCAGCTGATCCTGCGCCTGCTCGCGTTCCCGCTCCCGGTGCTCACGGTCTGCACCGGTCACGCCTACCCGATGGGAGCCTTCCTGATGCTGTCGGCCGACGTGCGCTTCGGCCTCGCGGGCCCCTGGCGGATCGGGATGAACGAGGTCGCGATCGGAATCACGGTCCCGAAGTTCGCCGTCGAGCTGGCGCGCCATCGCCTGACGCCGCCCGGCTTCGCGCGGATCACGACTGCACCCATGTTCGCCCCGGAGGAGGCCGTGCGCCTCGGCTACCTCGACCGGGTCCTGGACGAGGACCAGCTCGCGGGCGCCGTGCAGGAGGAGGCGTCGCGCCTGCGGGCGCTGGACATGCCCAGCTTCGCGGCGACCAAGGCCCGGATCAACCAACGCGCGCTCCAGGCCGTTCGCGCGGCCGTGAACGACGAGCTTCAGGCGGCCTCCGGTCGTTGACGACGCCTTCAGAAGTAGCGCGGGAACTCCCCCGCCCGCAGCCTCCGCCAGTAGACGTCGAGGTCTGCCTTCAACTGTCCCGAGAGCAGCATCACGCCGATCAGATTCGGGAAGGCCATGCCGAGGATCATCATGTCGCCAAAGTTGACGACGGCGGTGGCTTGAAAGATCGCGCCGAGCCACGTGAACACGAGAAAAATCGTCTTGTAGAGCAGGATCGAGCGCACGCCGAACAGATGCGCCCAGCACTGCTCGCCGTAGTAGCTCCACGAGATCATCGTGCAGTAGGCGAACAGGAAGGCGATGAACGAAAGCATCGTCGGAAACCAGGGGAAGACCGTCGCAAACGCCCACGACGTCATCGCGATGCCTGTGCCCGCTTCCGGATTCGCATAGGCGCCCGTCACGACGATCACGACGCCCGTCACGTTGCAGACGATCAGCGTGTCGACGAAGGGCTCGAGCAGGGACACCATGCCCTCGCGCAGGGGCTCGCCGGTGCGCGCCGCGGAATGCGCGATGGCGGCCGACCCGGCGCCCGCCTCGTTGCTGAAACAGGCGCGCCGGAAGCCCTGGATCAGCACGCCGACGAAGCCGCCGAGCCCGGCCTCGAACGAGAACGCCTCGCGCACGATGGTGGCGAAGGCCGCGGGTACGACCGCGGCGTGCGTCGCCAGGATCAGCAGCCCGCAAAGGATGTAGAGGATGCACATGAAGGGAACCAGCGCGGAGGCCACCTCTCCGATGCGCCGGATCCCGCCGATGATCACGATGCCCACCAGCACCGCGAGCGTGAGGCCAAAGAGGACCGCACCGGTGCCGCTTGCGAGGCTCGGAAAGACGCTCGCCGCCTGCGCGTAGGTTTGGTTCGCCTGGTACATGTTGCCGCCGCCGAGGCTGCCGCCGATGCACATCACGGCGAAGACCACGGAGAGCACGGCACCGAGCCGGGGCATTCCCAGGCTGGCCAGACCGTCGCGGAGGTAGTGCATGCCGCCGCCCGAGACGTGTCCGTCCGACCGTTCGACGCGGTACTTGAGGCCGAGCGTGCACTCCGCGAACTTCGAGGTCATCCCGAGGAAGCCCGCGATCGTCATCCAGAAGACGGCGCCTGGCCCTCCGATCCCCACCGCGAAGGCGACGCCCGCGATGTTGCCGAGCCCGATCGTCGCCGCGAGCGCGGCGGAGAGCGCCTGGAAGTGGCTGATCTCGCCGGCCTCGTCCGGCTGCGTGTAGCGGCCGCGCACGCAGTCGATGGCGTGGCGGAAGCCGCGCAGGTTGATGAAGCGGAAGCGCAGCGTGAAGAAGGTCGAGCCGACGATCAGCCACAGCACGACCAGCGGCAGCTTCAAGTCGGGCTGGCCGGGTCCGCCGTCCCAGAACCAGACGTCGAAGAAGATCACGGCCTCGAGGGCCGCCACCACGGTGCCCGAGAAGACCGCTTCGAGCTGGCCGATGAAGCCGCCGGATCCGTCCATGCAGGGCGCCCCCTGGCGCGTGGCCTCGGGGGGTGGGCCGGCCGTTTGGAGTCGGTAGCATATAGGACTTGCCACGACACCCGAAGGAGCTGAGCATGCGTGAAGCCGTCATCGTCGCGAACGCGAGAACCGCGCTCGCCAAGTCGAACCGGGGCTCGTTCAACCTGACGCGCCCCGACGATCTGGCCGCCTTTGCCATCCGGTCGGCGCTCTCCCAGGTTCCGGATCTCGATCCCGCCGAGATCGAGGACGTGATCCTCGGCTGCGGGCTGCCCGAGGGTCCCTCCGGGCACAACGTCGCGCGGGTGGCGCTGCTGGCGGCCGGTCTGCCCGTCTCGGTGCCCGGCACCACCGTGAACCGCTACTGCTCCTCGGGGCTCCAGGCGATCGCGATGGCCGCGCACCGGATCCTGGTCGACGGCGCCGACGTCGCGATCGGCGGCGGCACCGAGTCGATCACGCTGGTGCAGAACGACAAGATGCGATTCCAGGACATGGTGAATCCGGAGATGAACGCGAAGCTGCCCGGGCTCTACATGGGGATGGGTATGACCGCCGAGATCGTGGCCGAGCGCTACAAGGTCTCGCGCGAGGACCAGGACGCCTACTCGCTCGAGAGTCAGAAGCGCGTCGCGCTGGCCCAGGAAAAGGGCTGGTTCGACGAGTGCATCGCGCCGATCACCGTGAGGCGCGCCGTCAAGGCCAAGGATGGCTCGACCCAGATCGAGGAAGGCGTGGTGGTGCGCAAGGACGAGTGCAACCGCCCCGACACGACGCTCGAGGGCCTGGCCAAGCTCAAGCCCTCCTTCAAGCCCGACGGGACCGTCACGGCCGGCAACGCCTCCCAGCTCTCGGACGGCGCCTCGGCGACGGTCCTGATGGAGGCGTCCTACGCCAAGCGCCACGGGTTCCAGCCGCTCGGCATCTTCCGCGGCTTCCAGGTGGCGGGCTGCAACCCCGACGAGATGGGGATCGGCCCGGTCTTCGCCGTGCCGAAGCTGCTTGCAAAAACCGGAAAGAAGCTCGCCGACATCGACGTGGTCGAGCTCAACGAGGCCTTCGCCTCGCAGCTGCTCTACTGCCAGCGTCGACTCGGGATCCCCGACGAGAAGCTGAATCCGCTGGGGGGCTCGATCTCGATCGGACACCCCTACGGCATGACGGGGTCCCGCCAGACCGGCCAGCTGCTGCGCCATCTGCGCCGCACCGGCAAGCGGTTCGGGATCGTCACCATGTGCGTGGGCGGCGGCATGGGCGCGGCGGGGCTGTTCGAAGCAGTCTGAGCAAGCGCCGCTTGCGGCGCGCGCAGCGAGCCGCAGGCGAGCGAAGGCGGGCCCCCGCGAAGGCTCACTCCTCGCGGACGAGCCCGGCACGGTCGACGGAGAAGCGCGCGGCCAGGCGGCTGGGCCCGAGCAGGCGGAGCGCGGCGGCGGGTACGCGCATCAGCGTCACCACCAGCCGCTCGGCTTCCCCGTCGCCCACCAGGTCGATGCGCGCGTAGCCTGCGGACTCGAAGCCGGCTCGGCGGCGCGGGTTCTCGTCGTGGATGCTGCGCCCGCCCGAGCCGCCTCCCGACACGACGTGGAGCGGCGGCGCCGGGGGCTCCATCGCGAGCGCCTGGAGATTGTGCTCGTGGCCCGAGAGGTAGAGCTGTACCGGAACCCCGGCCGCCGCGATCTCGGCCACCACGCGCGCGCGGAAGCTCGCATACGCCACCCGCTCGCTGGTACCGACCACGGCGATCGGCTGATGCGCGACCAGGATGCGCCAGGGCCCGGCCGCCCCCCGCAGCGCGCGCGCGAGCCCCTCGGCAGCCGCGCCGCGAAAGACGGGGTCCGAGTCGAAGAGCACCAGCGAGACGCCGTGACCGAGCTCGGCGACGGCGGCCTGCGGCTCCGGCATCCGCCAGTTGGCGAGCAAGAGCGGCACGCTCTCGCGCTGTAGCTCGTCGCTTCCAGGTGTCATGTAGTCGTGATTTCCGAGCACCGCGTAGAGCGGCACCGGATGCCGCTCGGCGCGCGGCACCTCGCAGGCGCCCTCTACCTCGGGCGAACGCGGCGCCGTGAGCGCGAGGAAGCGGCAGTAGGGGCGCACCAGGTTCGCGCGCACGCGCGCCACCAGCTCGTCCTCGCGCAGACCGACGTCGTAGAAGTGGTCGCCGAGCAGCAGCAGCGCGTCGACCGGGAGCCGGCGGTCCTCGGCCTCGAGCGCCGAGGCGACCGCGAGCTGCGCGCGCACGCGCGGGGGATCGTCCGGGCGCGCGCCGGTATCGCCGAGCGCGAGCAGTGAGAGGGCGACCGGCTCGCGCAGCTCCGGCGCGCCGCAGCCGGGGACGAGCCACAGCGCACCGGCCGCTGCCAGCGCGCGGATGACGCCCGCCGCGCGGTTGCGTATGCTGCCTCGCCCCATGCCCGAGCTCCCTTCCGCGCGAGCGGGCGCCCCCGGCGCGACGCTCTCCGAGCACGAATCGAAGCGGCTGCTCGCCGGCTACGGCCTGCTCACCGCGCGCGAGCAGCTGGTCGATGGCGTGGACGCCGCCGTCCGCGCCGCCGCGACGCTCGGCCATCCCGTGGTCCTGAAGCTATGTGGAGCGCAGATCGCCCACAAGACGGAGCGCGGGCTCGTGCGCCTCGGCCTCGCGGACGACGCGGCGGTGCGCTACGCGGCGGAGGATCTGCTCTCCCGCGCTCGCCCCGAGGACGGCGAGGTGCGGCTTCTGGTCGGCGAGATGGTGCGCGGCAGCCGAGAGCTGATCGCGGGCCTGGTGCAGGATCCGCAGCTCGGTCCCTGCGCGATGCTCGGGCTCGGCGGCGTGCTGGCCGAAGCGCTCGGCGACGTCGTCTTCGCCGCGGCGCCGCTCTCCGCGTCCGAGGCACGGCGGATGCTTCACGGTCTGCGCGCGAGTCGGCTCCTGCTCGAGCCCTTCCGCGGCGAGCCCGCCGTCGATGAGGCGGCGCTGGTGGCGCTGCTCGTGGGTCTCGGCCGCCTGGCGGTGGAGCGCCCGGACGTGCGCAGCGTCGACGTGAATCCGCTGATCGTGCGCGGAGCCACGCCGATCGCCGTCGACGCCCTGGTGGAGCTCGGGGCTCCCGCCACCGCGAGCACTCCGCCGCGGCCGCGAAGCGCGGACGAAATCCTCGCGCGCTTCGCACCGCTCTTCCACCCGCGCGGCATCATCGTCGCCGGCGCGTCCTCGCACCCCGGGAAGTTCGGCTTCGTGGTGCTCCACAACCTGCTGCGCTTCGGCTACACCGGGGAGGTCTTTGCGGTCAATCGCGACGGCGCCGAGGTGCTCGGCCGCAAGAGCCTTCGCGACGTCGCAGAGGTACCGGATGGCGCCGCCGATCTGGTCTTCGTCTGCACGCCGAACTCGGCGAACCTGGAGCTGCTGCGCGCCTGCGCCCGCAAGGGCGTGCGCGCGGCCTTCATCGCGAGCGCGGGCTACGGCGAGGCCGGCCCGGAAGGGCGTGCGCTCGAGCGCGAGCTGGTGGCGGTGGCGGACGCTCTCGGCATGCTGGTCGCCGGGCCGAACGGGCAGGGTGTGATCTCGACGCCGCGTTCGATGTGCGCGCAGATCGTCGCGCCCTACCCGCCGCCGGGCTGGATCTCGATCGCGAGCCAGAGCGGAAACCTGGTCTCCTCGTTCCTCAACTACGCCGTCGAGAGCGGGATCGGCGTGAGCAAGGCCATCTCCTGCGGCAACTCCGCGCAGACCTCGCTCGGCGACTACCTCGAATATTTCGGCGCCGATCCCGAGACGGCCGTGGCGCTCGGCTACCTGGAGGGGATCGGCGACGGCCCGGCCTTGCTTGCCGCCGTGCGCGGCCTCACCGCGCGCAAGCCGCTGGTGCTCCTGAAGGGCGGCGTCGCCGCCGAGGGCAAGCGCGCGGCGGCGAGCCACACGGGCTCGCTCGCGAGCGACGACCGGGTCTTCGACGGCGTCTGTCGCCAGCTCGGTGTGGCGCGCGCGGCGACGGTGGAGGAGGCCTTCGAGTGGGCGGCGACCTTCGCCACCCAGCCCCTGCCGCGCGGCCGTCGCGTGGCGGTGTTCACCACCGCGGGCGGCTGGGGCGTGCTCGCCGCCGACGCCTGCGCGGCGGCGGGCCTCGAATTGGTGGCGCTCCCCGAGGATCTGCGCGCCGCCATCGATGCCCTGGTGCCGGCGCGCTGGAGCCGGAACAACCCCATCGATCTTGCCGGCGGCGAGACGCGCGACACCGTTCCCGAGGTGCTCGACCTGGTCTGCGCGCACGCGGGCGTCGACGCCGTGATCCACCTCGGGATCGGCATCCAGGCCGCGCAGGCACAGGTGTTCCGCACCGGCACGTTCCATCCCGGATTCGGGCTCGACCGCATCGTCGCCTATCACGAGCGCCAGGACCGCCGCTACGCCGAGGTCGCCCGCGAGGTCTCCGAGCGCCACGGCAAGCCCGTCCTCACCGCCAGCGAGCTCGCGACTACCGACCGCGCCTACGGCAATGCCGGCCCCCAGGGCGTCAAGGCCGAGGGTCGCCTGTGCTACCCGAGCGCACACCGAGCCGTGTCGGCGCTGCGCGCGCTGGTCGCGTATGCGGAGTATCGGCGCGATGAGGCCTGAGCGAGCTCGAGCCGACCGCTCCGTCAAGCACCTCGTGCGAGGTACTCGAGCGCCACGCGGGTCTTCGTCTTCTGGTCCGAGTCGACCTCGAAGCCGAGCTCGCGCAAGAAACCCTCGAATGCGGACCGGGAGGCGGCCGCCTGCTCGCGCGTCGCCTTGATCGAGAGCTCGAGCAGATCGTGTCCGTTCGGGAGTCGCCACTCCTCGGCGCAGATCTCGTAGGGCAGCCCCTCGTTCTCGAACTTCCAGCGCAGCGAGGCGATCGGACCGAGTGCCACGAGCTTGCTGAAGTCGACCGCGACGGGGGACATGGCTTCGAGGAATTTCTCCTGATCGCCCGAGAAGAGCTTCTCGATCGGCCGCGCGCCGCTCGCCACCTCGTCGATCTCCTTGTCGGTCTGCTCGCTGGTGAACGACGCCGAACGGATCACCTTGGGGCCGACGCAGTCGGCCTCGACCTTGAAGCCGGTCTTTTTTCGCCACGACTCGTCGACGGTCTTCGGGTCGACCGGACGGATCTTCACGGTCGAGTCGCAGACGTCACCGTCCTTCTCGCGTGCGCGCAGCACCACCCCCTTCTTGTAGAGGGCGAGCTTGGGGGAATCGAAGAAGTAGATCCGGCGTCGCTCCGCGCCCTTGCGCTCGAGTCCGAATTTCTCGAGGACAGCCTCCTCCTGGCGCTCGAGCACGGTGACCTTGACCTCGACCGCCTCGGTTCCCTCCGTGACCTTCGCCGTCTGCCCCGCGCCACGCGTCGTCCTGGTAGCCATGGATGGCCCTCCGTTGCACCCCCCGTCGCGCAAGCCTATCGCATGCGGGTTGGCGAGTTCAGGGCGACCTCCTTCCACGCTGACGCGCGGGGCGCCGAGATCGATCGAGGCAGGCTCCCCGACCTCAGTCCGCCGCCATCTGCCGTCGGATCCGATCGAGATTCGAGCGGGCGATCTGGTTCGACGGATCCAGGCGGAGCACTTCGGCGAACTGGGCGATGGCCTCTTCGAGCCGGTTCTGCTTCATGAACATCACGCCCAGGCTGACGCGGGAATCCGTGGCGAGAGGCGCGATCCGCACCGCGGCCTCGAGATGCGTTTCCGCCTCCGGAATTCGCGACTGCTGGAGGTAGAGATGCCCGAGGTTGGAGTGCGCGCACGCGGCCTGCGGGTCGACGCGGAGCGCCTGGGTACAGCGCCGTTCCGCTTCCGCCAGCCGCCCCACCTGCGAGAGCGCGCCGCAGAGGTTGCAGAGCGCCTCCGTGTAGCGCGGCGTCATCCCCACCGCCTGGGACCAGCGGTCGATCGCCTCCTCCGCTCGCCCGAGCTTCAGCAAGGCGACCGCGAGGCTGTTGAGGGAGGGGGCGTAGCTCGGTTCCATCCGGATCGTTTTCGCGTAGTGGGCCACCGCGCGCTCGAGGTCGCCCGGCGCGTTCCTCTGGTAGTAGGCCGAGGCGAGGTTGTTCCGGGCGACCGCGTTCTCGCCGGTGACCTCGAGGGCCCGCTCGAAGAGCAGGATCGAGTCCCGCCAGTACCCGCATTGCAGGTACGCGAGCCACGCGGACGCCGCTAGTGAGGCGATGGCGCCGGCTGCGAGCAGCCGGACGCGGCGTCCGAGCAGATCCGGGATGCCCCACGCCAGCAGGATGAAGATCCCCACCAGCGGCACGTAGGTGTAGCGATCGGCGCGCGCCTGGAATCCGACCTGGACGATGCCGATCACCGGCAGGAGCGTCCCGAGATACCAGAGCCAGCCGACGGCGAGGTACGGCCGGGATCTCCGCAGTATCGCGACCCCGGCGGAGATCACCGCCAGGACGAGCGCCGCGCCCAGCCAGGAGGCGAGGGGCACTTCGCTCCCGGGGTGCGGATAGAAGACCGCCAGCCCGGTCGGCCAGAGGGTCTGCTGTAGATAGGCCGCGTAGGAGTCGACGGCGTTCGCGAGGCGCGCTGCGACAGGAAGGGTATCCAGGTTTGCCAGGGTGCCGCTGGCGCGCTGCGCGATCGCCGTCGTCACGGACGACACCGCGGCGAGTGCGAGGAGCGGAAGCTTCTCGCGCACCAGCGAAAGCAGCCCGGCCCCGCGATGCCGGCCGAGGGGCCAGAAATCGAACAGCAGGAGCGCGAACGGCAGCGTGACGAGCATCGACTTGCTGAGCAGGCCAAGGGTGAACGAAACGATCACCCCCGCGTAGCGGACGGCTCCGGGACGCTCGACCCACCGGAGCCACAAGAGCATCGTGAGGAACCAGAACAGCGTGCTGAGCACGTCCTTCCGCTCGGCGACCCACGCGACCGATTCCACGTGCAGCGGGTGCACGGCGAAGAGCGCGGCCACCCACGCGCTCTTCCAGCGAGCCCCGGTCGCGCGGTCGAGCAGGTGGAAGAGGAGCAGGGTGTTCGCGGTGTGGAGGAGAAGATTGGTCAGATGGAAGATGCGCGGGTCCACGCCCGCGATCTCGGCATCGAGCATCAGCGAGAGCCAGGTGAGCGGAAACCAGTTCGAAAAGTAGTAGGTGGTAAAGGCCCAGCGGACCCCATCCCAGGTCAGCCCTCGCTGGACCCACGGATTGGATACCACGTATTGGGGGTCGTCGTAGCTGATGAAGCCGAACCCGAGCGTCTGCCCGTAGACCGCCAACACCGACAGCGCGAGCACCAGACAGGCGAGCCAGGCCGGTGCTTCCCATCGGGTCGGCGATTCCAACACGCGCTCCAAAGTGGCTCTGGCACGCCCTCGGCTACGGAAAGCATCCGCCGCTGCGCGTCCGAGAGCTCACACGACCCAATACGCCAGGTACGCGCAGAGTCCCCAACAGGACAACAAGCCGTAGACTACGGCGCGCGAGATCCGTCCGCGCGTCAGGACGCCGAATCCCGCGGCCACCAGGACCGCATAACATGGCAGAAGCCCCAAGGTGTAGGTGGCTTTGACGACGCAATAGTAGGGCACGCGCAGGAAGCCATAGACCATCGCGACCCACAACGCCGCCAGACACGCGCCGCTGAGCAAGAGGACCCGTCGCATGCCTGCGTTCTCGGGCCGAATCACGGAAAGCAATCCGATGCCCATCAGGGCCACCGGGACGAGCCCCCACCACGCGCCGGCTAGCAGAAAATCGAGATTCCACGGAGGACGGGCGGTGGCGACGATCATCGAACTGAGATGCGCGTCCAGGCTGAACGAGGAATAGAACCCGTCCAGGAAACTGATCAGGGAGGAGTTGATCGGGTACCTGAGCGCCTCGCCGAACCCAAGCAACTGCCTCCAGGTGCGGTACCCCGGATCTTGCCACCAATCGACGCCCAATTCGATAGCGCCCGTATACATGTGTCGTCCCGAGACGATCCAATTGCGCGAGTAGAACCAGCCTGCCACCAGCAGCACGATGCAGGCCACGCCCGCCACGGTCTGCAGGGCGCGTCCCGCGCGGCGCAGGGAAGTGCCTTCGCTGGTACGCCAACGGGCCCACGCTACGGCAATCAAGATGGGCGCCGTCAGGACGATGGCCGTGAGCTTGGTCAGCAGAGCCAGGCCGAGCACCCCGCCGATCAGGAGCGGTAGACGCCGTTGCGTGGATGCGACCGGGTCATGGACCAAACGCATGGCGAGCACCAGCACGACCGCCAGCAGCAACGCGGACAGCATCTCGTTTCCCAGGAAGGGCGAAAGGTAGAGGCTCATCGGGCATAGAGCGGCGAACAGAAGACCGGCGCGTTGCCGGCCGGCATCTCCCGGCCACAGCCACCGTAAAATCCGATAAGAGAACTCGACCGCAGCCAATCCACTGGCGAGCGGCACCAGACTCAGCAGGCGCCTGGCGGTCTCTGGCTGGAAGAGCTGGAGGCAAAGAGTGTAGAGCGAAGCAGAGATCAGGTAATAGAGCGGCGCCTGGAACATCGTCCAGCCTTCGGTAGGCAATGGAAGGCGATGCTGCTCGGCAACCAGGCGGATGTAGTCCAGGTGTCCCGCCGCGTCGAAGCCTAGGTAGAGTGGCAACTTGGCGAGGTTGTTGATCCCCAAGAGCGCCCAGGCCCCGAGTAGGAACCACCGGAGTGCGACCGGCGTAACCTTGACGCCGCCTTCCTTACCTAGTGCGACCACCAGGAACACGATCAGGAACACCGGTCCCAAAACGCGCAGGGAGGAGAGAAACGCCACGTCGGCGCGCGGAAACTCGTGCGACAACGCGCTGGCGCGGACCTGCGTTGCAGGCCAGGCTGGGGTCCAGCGTTTGCCGTCGATGGTGGCTTCCCAGTCAGCGCCGGTCCGAATCCCCAGCGTCTCGCTATGAGCGAGCACGCACGGTGGCCCCGTACCGTTGGTTGCCAGCAAGTAGATCTCGTGCTGGCCAGGGGTCAGTCGCGGCGCCAGATCGATCTCATATCGGTGAGTCCACTCGACGGGGTCCCGCGGCGCCGAGAACACGATCTTGCCGTCCACGAACACGTCGACGAAGCGCAAGCCGCGGACATCGAGCATCGCGCGATCGGGCGGGAACGCGACATGAAAGGTCTTCCGGAATCCCACGATGCGTTTCTGGATGGGGCGGGCGTTGAGTTGGACCGGCTCGTCGTAGCGGATCCATTGCGCCCCGTTTTCATCGGCGAGAAACACGACCTCGGGGTTGCCCCGCATCCAGACATATGCGGCCAACAGGAGACCGCCAGTCGCGATCAGGACGCACACGATCCGCAGCACGAGACCGTCACTCCCTGCCCAGAGGCCTCGCAAGTGCGCGTATTTCCGAGTGTCTCTTTCTTGTGCCACCACGACTCAGGGCCGAATCCGTGGGTTTTTCAGCACCCTGTCGAGGGCGACCTCCTTCCAGGCGAGCTCGAGGGCTGCGGCGAAGCGCGCATGTACGGCCTCGCGAGCGCTGCGCGCGGCGGTGGGACGTACGATCATCGGATTGGTGTTGATCTCCCAGACCTGGATCTGGCCGTCCTCGAGCGCGTAGTCGATGCGGCCGTAGTCGATGTGGGCCAGCGCGAAGATCTCGCGTAGCTCCTGCTGGTGGGGATTGGTCTCCAGGTACCGGAGCTCTTCCGCCAGGAAGCCGTCGCCCGCGAGCTTCCAGCGCTTCACGTTCCACCCGTCGCTGAAGAAGACGTGCCGGGGGATGATCCTGTCGCCGAGCAGGAAGGCTCCGTACTTGCGATAGACAAGGTTCCCATCGGCCGTGTCACAAAATTCGGTTGCGATCACCTCGCCGAGATCCTCGCCCGAGCCAAGCCAGTGCGCGATCGCGGCGTCGAGCTCGGCGGGGGTGTGAAGCAGCGGCGTGCGCGGCCCCCGGTGGTCGTTCTCGCGCCTCAAGAAGACCGGGAAGCGCGGCGACCCCGCGCCAGGACTCAGCCGATGCACGTCGAAGCGGTTGCCACCCCGCCGGTGCAGTGCGCGCAGCAGCTCGAAGCGCCGCAGGGTCCGGGTCGGATGGTTGAGCAGCCGGCAACCCTGCTGCGCGAGTCTCTGCCAGAGGGTCTCGGCGCGCAGCCGCTCGTCCGCCGAGAGCCGCTCGATGTCGGCGAAGACGTATGCGCCGCGCGGGAGCTCGCGAGCCTGGAGGAATTGCGAATAGCTCATCGGCTCGAGGACGTCGGCCAGCGCTGATCCGTGCGACTCGAGGTACTCGAGGATCGGGCGTTGATGGTCCCGCGTGCTGAGGAAGACGATCATCTCCGCGGATCCGTGGCCAACGGGTGGATCTGCGCCGGTCTTTTCTTGTGGCCTTCGAGCGTAGCGTGATAAGTTACCGGCCCGCCGGGGGGAGCCACGAGCGTGCCCACACGAGCGCCGAGCGACGACGACGGCGTCCTCGCGCACTGGCCCTGCTGGCCGAGCGCGGCGGTCGAGCGCGCGATACGCGACGGCGACCCCGACGCGGCTGGCGAGATCCTCTGGGGGAACGCGGATCCTCTGGACGCTCCCGTCGAGAACGCGCTGCGCGTTCTGGCAGGCGTTCGCGCAGAGATCGCCCGTCACCGGCTGGTCGGCGAAGCCGCCGAGGAGTTCCTCTCCCTCTCCGGAACCCTGTGTAGCGGCGACGAAGCCGCGCTGCGGCGCGTATGGTCGGATCCCCGCGCGTATTTCTGGACGCGGATTGCGCAGCAGCTCGTCGCCGCCTGCCGGTTCGGCTGCGAGCTTTCCGAGACGGCGTTTTACGCCGGCGAGGCGTGGGGAGAGCCCGATCCCAGCCGGGCACTGGCGAGGCACCTCGAGGCTTTCAAGCCCTTCCTGCTCGGGCTCGCCGATCGCTCGGGCCTGGTCGCCCGCCATCCGGGCTGCGAGCTCCTGGTGAGCCCGCACCCGTGGAACCTGCCCGGCCTCGCCGCTGGCCTGCCGGTGCTGCGCGCGGGAGTCCCGTTCCACGCATCCAACCTCGAGCTGGTGACCCGCACGCTCGCGACGATGGAGCGCTTCGCGCCGGAGAGCTTCGAAGTGTTCCGTCGGCGGATTCGCTTCATCGGGCTGGTCCCGCCCGAACCGGGGCGCGTCGACGACTGGAGCCAGCCCGAGCTCCCGGGCTCGTTCATCGCCCGCGCGATTCCGAATCCACTCGAGCTGGCGGACCACTTCATCCACGAGCTCCAGCACAATCGGCTCGGCTTCGTCGAGGAATGCGGGCCGCTCTTCGATGCGGCGTCCGGGGATGCCGTGCACGACGCGCGCCACTTCTCTCCCTGGCGCGACAAGCCCCGCGCCCTGTACGGGATCTTCCACGGCGTCTACGTGTTCGTGGCGGTGGGCCGCTACTGGCTGCGGGTGCACGGCGCGGCGGACCTCCCGCCCGAGGCTCATGCCTACGCCGTCGACCGTCTGCTGCGGATCCCGCGACAGCTCGCGCTCGCCGTGGGCGTGCTCCGGAGCAGCGCCTGCTTTGCACCGCTCGGGCGGGTCTTGTTCGAGCGCCTGGCGCTCGACGTGGGCGATCTCTCGGAGCAGATCGCCCGCGCCGGGTTGCCCGCGGACGCGCCTGCGCTCGCGGTCGACGACCGCGGAGACTACGTCGCCGTGATCAATCCCGTCGACGGACGACCGGTCGGCGTTCGCGAGTCTCTGCTCGACCACTTGCGACGCAATGACCCGGAGCGGCGATGCGCGGGCCTGGCCCCGGATCTCGCGTGGTAGCGCCCTCCCCGAATCCGGATTCGCGCGCGGCCGTCGCGCAGGGCTTCCGCACGTTCCAGGCGAACCACCGGCCGGAGCTGGTTCGCTCCTGCGGCACCATCGTCCAGCGCGCGGACGGAGCGGGGCTCGGCGTGGGGGAGCTGCTTCGCCACGCCCTTCCCGACCTGTTCGAGGACTGCGCGCGCGGGAAGGTGGCGGGGGTCGCGCGCCGGGGCAGTCGCGTCGAGGTGGCCTGCTACCAGGTCTCCGACTGTCGCTCGCGCGCGAACCTGATCGCCTGCTGCAACGCCACCGCCGCGGCGGCGGCCTTCGAGGCCGAGCGGGCGGGCCTTCGCTGGCTCTCGCTGCGGGTGGTACTGCCCGGACGCACCCGCCTGCGCGTCGAGAGCTCGGTCGGCGCGCGCCGAGCGAGCGGGGAGCGGCCGGTCGGGCAGATCTGGCACGGCGTCCCGCTCGGCCTGCGCGAGGAGATCCGTGCGGGAGGACGACACCTAGTAGTGTCTATTAGCCCTCTCAACCGCTATCTGG
>Ga0184637_10000667_pt1 | contig 24971 bp, 25 predicted proteins | sample PLM3_127_b2_FD_133143 | JGI IMG/M metagenome (GOLD analysis project Ga0184637, IMG submission 133143) | Groundwater sediment microbial communities from an aquifer in East River, Colorado, USA - PLM3_127_b2 | ecosystem: Environmental > Terrestrial > Soil > Riparian zone | place: USA: East River... | reverse complement strand
GCGGCTCAGTCGGGCGTCGAGGACGGCGTTGAAGCTTTCGTTGCCGGAGTTGTTGAGGTCGATTTCATCGAGGTCGAGAGCATGCACGGGCAGGTCAACGGGTCGGTTCATTGGATTTTCTCTTTTGACGGTGGGTGGCAAATGCGCAACCCACGAATCCTGGACACGCCGGATGAAAGCCACATGACCGCCGCGTGACGACCCAGTGACGTTCTGATACGAGACGGCATCGCGCGCATGCGCGACAATGCGCACGCCGTAGAAAGAAACGCCGCCATGTCGTCGACGCCCCGCCTGATCGCCATTTGCTGCGCGCTGCTGCTCGCGTTGCAGGGCTGTGCCGTGGTCACGGTAGCCGGTGCCGTCGCGGGTGCTGCCATCTCGGTCGGCGGCGCGGTGGTGAGCACCGGCGTCAAGGTCACCGGCAAGGTGGTCGAGAAGACGATCGATGTGGTGACGCCCGGCTCGTCGAGCGAATAGCCGAGCCGATCGAATCAGTCGACCGGCGTCAGCTTGGCGACGCTGAGCGCCAGCCACTTCATGCCGTGGCGACCAAAGTTCACCTGCGCACGCGCGTCGTCGCCCATGCCTTCGAGCGTGACGATCACGCCTTCGCCGAACTTGTTGTGAAACACGTTCTGCCCGGCCCGCAGGCCATGGCTGGTCGTCTTCGGACCTGACCCGAACGCACCGGACTCGACCTTGCCGACGCCGACGATCGAGTGCAGGCCCGAGCCCCTACCCCATGCGTTGTGGTACTCGCGCGCAAAGCCCGAGCCGAAGCCCTGGTTGCGAGGCGTGATCCACTTCAGCGTCTCGTCGGGCAACTCGTCGAGGAAACGGCTCTTGATGTTGTAGCGCGTCTGCCCGTGCAGCATGCGCGTCTGGCTGAAGCTCAGGTACAGGCGCTTGCGCGCGCGCGTGATCGCGACGTACATCAGGCGTCGCTCTTCCTCGAGCCCGTCGACGTCGGACAGCGAATTCTCGTGCGGGAACAGTCCCTCCTCGAGCCCGGTGATGAACACGCAATCGAATTCCAGCCCCTTGGCCGAATGCACCGTCATCAGCTGGATCGCGTCCTGCCCCGCCTGCGCCTGATTGTCGCCCGCCTCGAGCGCGGCATGCGTGAGAAACGCGGCCAGCGGCGACAGGATCTCGCCGGTCTCGGCATCGGGCGCGAGATCGACGTTCGCCACCGCCGGCGGCAAGCCTGCGGCGATGGTGCCGGCCTGCTCGTCGAGCGGCAACCCGACCGCGTCCTTGCCGAAGCCCTCTTGCGTGACGAAGGCCTCGGCCGCGTTGACGAGCTCGGCCAGGTTCTCGAGCCGGTCCTGCCCTTCCCTTTCGGTCCGATAGAAGTCGGCGAGACCGCTCGCCTGCACCACGTGCTCGATGATCTCGCGCAGCGTGAGGCCGTGCGTCGCATCGCGCATCGCGTCGATCAGCGCGACGAAGGCGGCGAGGTTCGAGCCGCCCTTGCCCGTCACCGACCTGACGCTTTGCATCAGGCTGAGCTTGTGAACGCGCGCAGCGTCCTGCACCTGCTCGATCGTGCGCGCCCCGATCCCGCGCGCCGGAAAGTTGACGACGCGCAGGAAGCTCGTGTCGTCGTTCGGGTTCTCGATCAGCCGCAGGTACGCGAGCGCGTGCTTGACCTCGGCGCGCTCGAAGAAGCGCAGCCCGCCGTAGACGCGATACGGAATCGCCGCGTTGAACAGCGCGCTCTCGATCACGCGCGACTGCGCGTTGCTGCGGTAGAGCACCGCGATCTCGTGTCGCGGCGTGTCGTCGCGATGCAGTTGCCGCGCTTCGTCGATAAACCACTGCGCCTCGCCGAAGTCGCTGGTCGCCTCGTGCACGCGCACCGGCTCGCCGGCGCCCGCGTCGGTGCGCAGGTTCTTGCCCAGGCGCCGCGTGTTGCGCGAGATCAGCGCGTTCGCGGTGTCGAGGATATTGCTGTGGCTGCGGTAGTTCTGCTCCAGCTTGATGACGCGGTCGACCTTGAACTCGCGCTCGAACTCGGCCATGTTGCCGACCTGCGCGCCGCGAAACGCGTAGATGCTCTGGTCATCGTCGCCGACGACGAACAACCCGCAGCCGGGGCCGGCAAACATCTTCAGCCAGAGGTACTGGAGCTTGTTAGTGTCCTGGAACTCGTCGACGAGAATGTGCCGAAAGCGGCGCTGGTAGTGCTCGCGCAGCGGCGCGTTGTCGCGCAGCAGCTCGTAGGTGCGCAGCATCAGCTCGCCAAAATCCACTGTGCCCTCGCGCTGGCACTGGTCTTCGTAGGCCTGGTAGATCTCCACGAGCTTGCGCGTGTGCTCGTCGCGCAACTCGATGTCCTTCGGCCTCAGCCCATCCTCCTTGGCGCCGGCGATGAACCACGTGACCTGCTTTGGCACATAGCGTTCCTCGTCGAGGTTCATCGCCTTGATGACGCGCTTGACGGCCGACAACTGATCGGCAGTGTCGAGGATCTGGAAGCTCTGCGGCAACGCGGCGAGCTTCCAGTGCGTGCGCAGGAAGCGGTTGCACAATCCGTGGAAGGTGCCGACCCACATGCCGCGCACGGGCACCGGCAGCATCGCCGACAGCCGCGTGAGCATTTCCTTGGCTGCCTTGTTGGTGAAGGTCACCGCCATCACGCCGCCGGGTGAGACAAGGCCCGTGCTGATCAGCCAGGCGATGCGCGTGGTCAGCACGCGCGTCTTGCCCGAACCCGCGCCGGCGAGGATCAGCGCGGGCTGCGGGGGCAGCGTGACCGCCGCGAGCTGTTCGGCGTTCAGGTGGCGCAGCAGCGGGCTCGAAGGCGACCGTTGCGTCGGCTCCGGTCTTTCTTCGTCCGGGTGAAGTTCCATCCGGTCATTCTAGGAGCCGCATCGAACGCCTCAGCGCTTCGCGTACAAGCGCAGGAACAGCTCGACCGCCTCGCGCGAGCGCGCGGCGATGCGCTGTGCGCTGGCCCACCTGCCCAACTTCGGTCCGCACAAGTTCTTTTTGCCGCAGGCGCCGCTGATTGCACCGATGGTGGTGCTTGGACTCGCGTTGTTGACGCAGGTGGCCGTTCTGGCTGCGCTGCGGCTGTGGCGCGCAGGCCCCAGCGAGGGCGATCGTCCATGACGGCCGCCGTCGCACCCTCGTTCGCGACCGGCTTCGACGCCTATCGGGTCAGCACCTGCGCCGCCACCGTTCTGCTCGGCCTGATGGCGGGCTTCTTCTTCGCCTTCGCCATCGATGTCGCGCCGGCGATGGCGCAGCTCGATGCCGCCACCTACGTCAAGACGCAGCAATGGATCAACCGCGTCGTGCGCAACGTGCCCTTCGCGATCACGTACTTCGGCTCGGCGATCCTTCCGTTCGTGCCGGCCCTCATGGCCGCGCGACGTTCGCACCGAAGGCTTGCGCTCGCCTGGGGCGCCGTGGCGCTCGTCTACCTCGGCGCCGTGTTCTGGGTCACGCGCAGCATCAACGTGCCGATCAACGATGCGTTGGCGCAATGGAATCCGGTGGCGCCACCCGCCGACTGGGCCGTGGCGCGGGATCGCTGGAACGAAGCCACCCTGTGGCGCTCGGTCGCGTCGGCGTGCTGCTTCGGCGTGGCCGTCGTGCTGACAGCGCTGCCGGGAGCGCGGGACAGAGCGACCATGGCGTGATTCCCCCAGAATGCCGCATGGGCATCCCAGGAGTTCCCTTGTCGCAATTCGTCTTGCGGGGTCCGGCATGCGTGCTTGCGCTGGCTTTCATCGCGTCGTCACCCGCGCGCGCCGAATGCGCAGCGCCGCGGCTGCTGCTGGAGCGTTTTCTCTCTGCCGACTGCGAGGCCTGCTGGAAGGCGACGCCGCCGACCCCGGCGCCGGCCCAAAGCGGCATACCTTTCGTGCTCGACTGGATCGTGCCGTCGGCAAGCGCAGCGAAAACGCCCATGTCGCACGCCGCGGTCGCGGATGCAGCGGCGCGCGCCGCGCGCGCCGGCAGCTTGCGTGGCGACGAAGTCCTGACCCAGAGCACGCCGCTGCCCGCGCGCAGTGCGCTGCGCTTGAAGGTCGAAGACGGCCCCGGATGGAACGGCTACGTCGCGCTGAAGCTCGAGGTGAGCTACGACTCGTCGCGTCCACTGCCGCAAGGCCTCGCCGGCTACCTTGCATTGGTCGAGCGCATTGGCGTGGGGGACGACGGCTCACCGGTGGCGCGTCAAGTGGTGCGCACCGTCATCGGGCCCTTGCCCCTGGAAGGCCTCGCGCAGGGCCGCAAGGTCGACCACCTGCGCGCCGCCCGATTCCCGGAGGCCGCGAAACCTGAACGCGTCGCGACCGTCGGCTGGCTCGAAACTGCCGCGGGCCGCGTGCTTGCCGTGGCTTCCTCGCGTACCGACGCCAACTGCCGGCGCACGCCGTAGCCCTTCGATCCGCTCATCCCTCGGCCCGCCGGCGCATGGTGCGGCGTGTATAGTCGACCACCGGGCCCAAATTTTTGGCGCCCGGTTTTTTGCGTCGGCTCCCCTGCCCGCTCAGGGTGTTCAGCCAAACGAACCGGGCACCAAGTCAAGCGCTCGCCGTGCTGATGACTCTGGAGCTTGACGATGGAAATCTTCGACTACGACAACGTTCTACTGCTGCCACGCAAGTGCCGCGTCGACAGCCGCAGCGAATGCGATCCCTCGGCCGAATTCGGTGGCCGGACCTTCAAGCTGCCGGTGGTGCCGGCCAACATGAAGACCGTCATCGACGAGCCCATCACGCAGTGGCTGGCCGCCAACGGGTACTTCTACGTGATGCACCGCTTCGACCTCGACAACGTGGCGTACGCGAAGCAGATGCGCGATCTCGGCCTATTCGTCTCGATCAGCTCGGGCGTGAAGGCAGCCGACCAGCAGGTCATCGAGCGACTTGCGGCCGAGGGGGTGGGGGCCGACTACATCACCATCGACGTCGCGCACGGCCATGCCGAGAGCGTGCGCCGGACGATCGACCTGATCAAGCAGAAGTTGCCGCAGGCGTTCGTGATCGCCGGCAACGTCGGCACGCCCGAAGCGGTGATCGACCTCGAGAACTGGGGCGCCGACGCGACCAAGGTCGGCGTCGGCCCGGGCAAGGTGTGCATCACGCGGCTGAAGACGGGCTTCGGCACCGGAGGCTGGCAGCTTTCGGCGCTGAAGTGGTGCGCGCGCGTGGCGACCAAGCCGATCATCGCCGACGGCGGCATCCGCGATCACGGCGACATCGCCAAGAGCGTGCGCTTCGGCGCGGCGATGGTGATGATCGGCTCGCTGTTCGCCGGGCACGAGGAGTCGCCGGGACGCACCGTCGAGGTCGACGGCAAGCTCTACAAGGAGTACTACGGCAGCGCGTCGGACTTCAACAAGGGCGAGTACAAGCACGTCGAAGGCAAGCGCATCCTGGAGCCGATCAAGGGACCGCTGGCCGAGACGCTGCGCGAGATGCACGAGGACGTGCAAAGCTCGATCAGCTATGCCGGGGGCACGCGGCTGCTCGATCTGCGCAAGGTGAACTATGTCGTGCTCGGCGGCGAGAACGCGGGCGAGCACCTGTTCATGTAGGGGCGACTCTACAATTCGCGACCCCATGACCGAACTCGCAAAGTCCTTCGAACCCGCCGCCATCGAAGCGCGCTGGACCGCGCTGTGGGAGCGAAGCGGTGTCTTCGAGCCGACGCTCGATGCGGACAAGCCGTCGTTCTCGATCCAGCTGCCGCCGCCCAACGTGACGGGCACGCTGCACATGGGCCACGGGTTCAACCAGACGATCATGGACGCGCTGACGCGCTACCACCGCATGCGCGGCTTCAACACGCTGTGGCTGCCCGGCACCGACCACGCGGGCATCGCGACGCAGATCGTCGTCGAGCGCCAGTTGCAGGACCAAGGCCGCCGCCGGCACGACCTCGGGCGCAAGAACTTCGTCGCGCGGGTGTGGGAGTGGAAGCAGCAGTCGGGCTCGCTCATCACGCAGCAGATGCGCCGCATGGGTGCGAGCGTGAGCTGGAAGCACGAGTACTTCACGATGGACGAGAAGCTCTCGAACATCGTCACCGACACCTTCGTGCGGCTGTATGAAGAGGGCCTCATCTACCGCGGCAAGCGCCTGGTCAACTGGGACCCGGTGCTCAAGTCCGCGGTGTCCGACCTCGAGGTCGAGAGCGAGGAAGAAGACGGCCACCTGTGGCTGATCCGCTATCCGCTGACCGATGGCTCGGGCGACGTGGTCGTCGCGACGACGCGGCCCGAGACGATGCTCGGCGACGTCGCGGTGATGGTGCATCCTGACGACGCGCGATACCGTGCGCTCGTCGGCAAGCAGGTCGAGCTGCCGCTCACCGGGCGCACCATCCCGGTCATCGCCGACGAGTATGTGGATCGCGAGTTCGGCACCGGCGTCGTGAAGGTCACGCCGGCGCACGACGTCAACGACCATGCAGTCGGCCAGCGCCACGACCTGCCGGTCATCGGCGTGCTGACGCTCGACGCGAAGATCAACGACAACGCACCCGAGCGCTATCGCGGACTCGATCGCTTCGATGCGCGCAAGAAGGTCGTCGCCGACCTCGAGCAGCAGGGCCTGCTCGTCGAGGTGAAGAAGCACAAGCTCGTCGTGCCGCGCTGCGGGCGCACCGGGCAGATCGTCGAGCCGATGCTCACCGACCAGTGGTTCGTCGCGATGAGCAAGCCGGGTGCGGATGGCAAGAGCATCGCGCAGAAGGCGATCGAGGTGGTCGACAACGGCTCGATCCGGTTCGTGCCCGAGCAATGGGTCAACACCTACAACCAGTGGATGAAGAACATCCAGGACTGGTGCATCTCGCGCCAGCTGTGGTGGGGCCACCAGATCCCGGCGTGGTACGGCAGCGGTGGCGAACTGTTCGTCGCACGCAGCGAGGATGAAGCGCGAGCGAAAGCGCAGGCCGGTGGCTACACCGGCGAGCTGACGCGCGACGAGGACGTGCTCGACACATGGTACTCGTCGGCGCTGGTGCCGTTCTCGACGCTCGGCTGGCCCGAGAAGACGAAAGAGCTCGCCCTCTTCCTGCCGTCGTCGGTGCTTGTCACCGGCTTCGACATCATCTTCTTCTGGGTCGCGCGGATGATCATGACGACGGTGCACTTCACCGGCGAGGTGCCGTTTCGCGATGTGTACATCCACGGCCTGATCCGCGACTCGCACGGGCAGAAGATGAGCAAGTCGGAAGGCAACGTCATCGATCCGGTCGACCTGATCGACGGCATTTCGCTCGACGAGCTGCTCGCCAAGCGCACCACCGGCTTGCGCCGGCCCGAGACCGCGCCAAGGGTGCGCGAGGCGACGAAGAAGGACTTTCCCGACGGCATCCCCCGCTACGGCGCCGACGCGTTGCGCTTCACGATGGCAAGCTACGCGACGCTCGGTCGCAACATCAACTTCGATGTCAAGCGCTGCGAGGGCTATCGCAACTTTTGCAACAAGCTCTGGAACGCATCACGCTTCGTGCTGATGAATTGCGAAGGCTTCGACTGCGGACTCAAGGAGCACAGCAAGGCTGAGTGCGCACCCGGCGGGCCGTTCCATGGCTACATGAAATTCTCCGCCCCCGATCGCTGGATCACGAGCGAGCTGCAGCGCGTCGAGGCCGCCGTCGCCGAGGGCTTCGCCGAGTACCGCCTGGACAACGTCGCGAACGCGATCTATTCGTTCGTGTGGGACGAGTACTGCGACTGGTACCTCGAGATCGCGAAAGTACAGCTGCAAGGCGGTGACGAAGCACAACAACGCGCGACGCGCCGCACGCTGATCCGCGTGCTCGAAACAGTGCTGAGGCTGCTGCATCCGATCACGCCGTTCATCACGTCCGAGTTGTGGGAACGCGTCGCGCCGGTGGCGGGTCGCAAACAACAGGGCTCCGAAGCATCGCTGGTCACGGTGCCGTACCCGCAGGCGCAACTCGAGCGCGTCGACGAACGGGCGATGGCGTGGGTGGCACGCCTCAAAGGGGTGGTCGGTGCGTGCCGCAACCTGCGCTCCGAGATGAGCCTCTCTCCCGCCGAGCGCGTGCCGCTGCTGACGCACGGGGACGCCGCATTCGTGCGCGAAGCGTCGCCGCTGCTGAAGGCGCTCGCCAAGCTGAGCGAAGTCGAGGTGATCGACGAGGAGGCGGCTTTCAAGGCTCGCACGCAATCGGCGCCGGTGGCCGTGCAGGGAGAAGTACGCGTCGCATTGCACGTCGAGATCGACGTCGAAGCCGAGCTCGAACGACTCAACAAAGAGATCAATCGGCTGCAGGCCGAGATCGTGAAGGCGAAGGCCAAGCTTTCGAACGAAAGCTTCGTCGCGCGCGCGCCCGCAGCGGTGGTCGATCAGGAGAAGCAGCGCCTGGCGACCTTCACGGCGACGTTGAGCCGGCTTCAAGATCAAGCGGCTCGCCTGGTCCCGTCCCCCTGAATTCGCGCGCCGGCAGCGGCGTCGCTTTCAGCAGCTCGTCGATGCGCTTGGCCACGGCCCAGGCACTGCGGCTGCGTGACTCGCGCGTCGTGCTTGCCACGCGCGGCGTGATCTGCAGCGACACGATGCCGTGCAGCGGCCGCCCCGGATCGAGCGCGCCCGGATCGAGGCTGTCGAGCCACGCCGCCGACATGCGACCGCTGGAAAGCGCGTCGGCGAGCGCGGCTTCGTCGAAGAGTCCCGAATGGGCCACGCTAACGAGCACCTGGTTCGGCTTGCAAAACGGCAGGAAGCGATCGCCGATCAAGCCGCGATAGCGAGTGAAGTACGAGAGCTGCACGCACACCGCGTCGGCCTCTTCGAGCAACTCGCGCAGGCCGAGCGGCTCGACGCGCCAGCGCGCCCACACGCCGTCGCTTGCGTGCACCGACGGGTCGTAGCCGATGACACGTGAGCCGAAGCCGCTCAAGATCTGCACCATCGAGCGAGCCGACGGCGCCATGCCGATGAGCCCGACGGTCGCGCCTCCGAGCTCGCGCCCGACGAGCGACCCGTCCGACGATTCGACCGGAATGCGACGCAGCATCGCCAGCAGCGCACCGATCATGAATTCGGCCTCCGCCAGCGCGGATGCCGTCAGGCTGCGCACCACCTCGACGTTGGCACGCGTGCACGCGTCGAGGTCGATGTTCTCCGAGCCTTCACTGACGCGACCGACCGCACGCAGCAGCGGGGCGTAGTGCAGCGCCTGCGCATCGAGCGCGACCGACGGTGGAATGATGAGCGCGCGCACATTGAAAAGTGCTTGGCGGAAGCCCCGCGGGTCGTGGTGCAATTCGGGCGCATAGCGCACCGTATGGCGTTCGACCAGCCATTGCATGACCTCGGTTTCTAGAGGCTCGACGATCAGCAGGTCCATGGGCGCGCAAGGAGATCTGACACGATGCTGCACGCACGGTGCGTGCCACAATGAGTGAATAGCCCTCTTCCCGATGATATGAGCATGTTAGTCAACAAAGCCATCTTCCCCGTCGCCGGTCTCGGTACCCGCTTTCTGCCCGCCACCAAAGCCCAGCCCAAGGAGATGCTTCCGGTGGTGGACAAGCCCCTCATCCAATATGCCGTCGAGGAGGCTTACGCGGCCGGCGTGCGCGAGATGATCTTCGTCACAGGGCGCCACAAGAGGCCTATCGAAGACCACTTTGACATGACTTTCGAGCTCGAGGTAGCCCTTGAACAGGCGGGTAAACAGGAATTGCTCGACGTCGTGCGCAGTGTCAAGCCCGACGACATGGAGTGCATCTATGTGCGCCAGGCGCAAGCGCTCGGGCTCGGCCACGCTGTGCTGTGCGCCCACCGGCTGGTCGGCGACGAGCCCTTCGCGGTGTTGCTGGCCGACGACCTGATGGTTGGCACGCCGCCGGTGCTGCAGCAGATGGTCGAGCAGTTCGCCGACTGGCGCGCTTCGATCCTGGCGGTGCAGGAAGTGCCCGCCGACCACACGCGCCGCTATGGCATCGTCGACGGCACCCGGATCAATGACCGCATGATGGAAGTGACCCGCATCGTCGAGAAGCCGGCGCCCGAAGTCGCTCCGTCGCGGCTCGGTGTGGCGGGCCGATACATCCTCACGCCTGGCGTGCTGCATGAGATCGCGAGCCAGCCCCGCGGGGTCGGCGGCGAGATTCAGCTCACCGACGGGATCGCCGGACTGTTGCGCCGAGAGAAGGTTTTCGCGTATCGCTACGAAGGCAAGCGCTACGACTGCGGCAGCAAGGAAGGCTTTCTGCAGGCCAACGTCGAGCTGGCGCTCGAACATCCCGTGCTCGGCCCGGGCTTTCGCGAGTTCCTGCACGGCCTCGGCATCTGAGCCGGCCGGCGCGGGCGCATCTTCAGCGCCGGCGCAGCAGGTGGACGAACTCGTCGCCGAAGGTGTCCTGCTCGAGCAGCTCGTTGCCGGTCTGGCGGGCAAAGGCCTGAAAGTCGCGCATCGAGCCCGGGTCGGTGGACACCACCTTCAGGACATCGCCGCTTTGCATGTCGGCCAACGCCTTTTTTGCCTTCAGGATGGGCAGCGGACAGTTCAAGCCGCGGGTGTCTAGTTCCTTCGTGAAGTCCATGGCGCTGCGTCCTCTAGATGATCACGATTCTAGGTGCGCGGCGGCCAGTCGAACCACTGCGGTTCGTGCCCGCGCGAGCGCAGCCAGTCGGCCAGCGCGTAGCCGGTGCCTGCTGGCCAGCACTTGACCGTGCTCGGGGCGTACGTACGGTACTCGGCCAGCTCGGGCGACAGCGAGATCTCGCCGCGCGCCTGCACGTGATACGCGATGATGACCTGGTTCATGCGCTGGAAATCGTAGACGCCGATCAGCTCGACTGAAGATGTCTTGAGCGACGTTTCCTCGGCCACCTCGCGCGCGATGCCTTCTTCGGGCGTTTCGCCGGCCTCCATGAAACCCGTGATCAGGCCGAACATCTTGCCCGACCACGCGGCATTGCGCGCCAGCAGCAGTTGCCCGTCGCGGTCGGTCAGCTCGATCACCGCGGCCAGTACCGGCGTCGGGTTGTTCCAGTGCGTGTAGCCGCACGACGGACAGCGCAAGCGAGTCTTCGGCCCAGCGTCCTCCGACGCGGAAAGCATCTGCAACTCGGTCGCGCAGGCGGGACAGTAGCGAAAGTCCTGGCGCATGCAGTGTGCGCGAAAGGCTCAGGCCGGAAAGACGCCGGTCGACAGATAGCGGTCGCCGCGGTCGCAAACGACGAACACGATGGTCGCATTCTCGACCTGCTCGGCGATCTGCAATGCCACCCAGCACGCGCCGCCCGATGAAATGCCGGCGAACAAGCCCTCCTCACGCGCCAGGCGCCGCGCAGCGTCTTCGGCATCCGCCTGGCTGACGAGCACGGTTTCGTCGATCCACGTCGGGTCGTAGATCTTCGGCAGGTATTCGGTCGGCCATTTGCGAATGCCGGGGATGCGCGAGCCCTCGTTCGGCTGCGCGCCGATCACGCGAATGTTCGGATTCTTTTCCTTCAGGAAGCGCGACACGCCGGTGATCGTGCCGGTGGTTCCCATCGCACTGACGAAATGCGTGATGCGGCCTTCGGTGTCGCGCCACAGTTCCGGGCCGGTCGTGTCGTAGTGGATGCGCGGGTTGTCGGCGTTCGCGAACTGGTCGAGCACGCGGCCCTTGCGGTCGCGCTGCATCTGCTCGGCCAGGTCGCGCGCGTATTCCATGCCGCCCGAGCGCGGCGTCAGGATCAGTTCGGCGCCGAAAGCCTTCATCGTCTGCGCTCGTTCGACGCTCAGGTCCTCGGGCATGATCAGCAGCATGCGGTAGCCGCGAATCGCGGCGGCCATCGCGAGAGCGATGCCGGTGTTGCCGGAGGTTGCTTCGATCAACGTGTCGCCGGGCTTGATCTCGCCGCGCTCCTCGGCGCGACGGATCATGCTGATGGCCGGCCGATCCTTCACCGAGCCTGCGGGATTGTTGCCTTCGAGCTTGCCCAGCAGCACGTTGCCGCGCCGCTCGTTGGCCGCTCCGGGCAGGCGCGCCAAGCGCACCAGCGGTGTGTTGCCGATGGTGTCTTCGACGGTCTGATAGCGGGTCGTTCTTGAAGCCATTTCCGCATTGTCGCCGAGGCGGGAAGCCGGTGTGGCGCGTGCCATAATCCGCTCCCTTCGAGCGCGTACCCCCGCCTTCCACCGCCGGAGTGGCGAAATCGGTAGACGCAGCAGACTCAAAATCTGCCGGTGGCAACACCGTGCCGGTTCGATTCCGGCCTCCGGCACCATGGGGCATTCATCTGCCTGCTGCGCGGGCCGATCTGCGCGCTGTGGTGCTCACCGTACGCTAGTACGGCTGCGCTCCTCGCGCGCACCTCGACCCGCTCGCGACAGCGACTGAACGCCCCATGCGCGGCTCGGCGCGGCTCGCATCGCCTCGCCGTCGCGGCGCAGGGGTCGCCTGTAAACTGCGCTCGCCTCACAAAAGCTACGAAGAAGAACCCCGCATGCCACCGATGCCGCCCATCACGCAGGCCTTGTTGCTCATCAATGCCGGCGTGTTCTGCTTGCAGTTCCTGGGTGGCTTTGGCGTCGAGCGCATGTTTGCGCTGTGGCCGCTCGACGGGGGCTTCCTTCCGTGGCAGGTGCTCAGCTACGCGTTCCTGCACGGCAGCTTCGGCCACCTGTTCTTCAACATGCTCGGGTTGTGGATGTTCGGTGCCGAGCTCGAGCGGCTGTGGGGCCCCAAGCGCTTCGTCCACTTCTACACCGCGAGCGTGCTGACGGCGGCGGCCACGCAGTTGATCGTCACGCTGTTGGCGAGCAATCCGTACCCGACCGTCGGCGCGTCGGGCGGTCTGTTCGGATTGCTGCTCGCCTACGCGATGATGTTTCCGAACCGCGTGATCATGCCGTTGTTTCCGCCGATTCCGATGAAGGCCAAGGTGTTTGCCGCTGTCTACGGTGGGCTCGAGCTGTTGCTCGGCGTCACCGGCACGCAATCGGGCGTCGCGCACTTCGCGCACCTGGGCGGGATGCTCGGCGGTTATCTGATGATCCGCTACTGGCGCGGCAGGCCGCCGTTCAATCGCCGGCGCCCTTGAAGCGCATCTTGCGCATGAAGGGGCGCAAGCAGGCACATGGATTGCCCGGGCCGGACGAGGGGTCTGTCGAAAGCGAGCATGCTCGTGTAAACCCCGCCGGAGGCGATCATGAACATCGCGCGCCTGGATCCTCGAGCTTCATCTTGGTGGATGTTCGGCCCACTATGGTGCCTGGCAGGGCTGTTGTTCGGCACCACGGCCATGGCGGCGAGCCAGCCGCTGACTGTCGAGGCAGCCGTCGAAGCGCAGGCACGCGTGCTGAGCCAGGCCAACGCCGCTGTTGTCGGCGTGCGCACGATCGCCGTCGAGGATGCGTCATCGGCGAAGACGCTGGGCCCGGTGCGGCAAGGTTCGGGGGTGGTGATCGGTGCCGATGGATTGGTGCTGACGATCGGCTACCTGATCATCGAGGCCGAAAACGTCGAGTTGCACCTTGCGGGCGCCCGTGTCATCCCCGCGCGAGTGGTCGCCTACGACGTCGCTACCGGCTTCGGCCTGGTGCAGGCGCTCGCGCCGTTGAAGCTGCCGCCGGTAAGACTCGGCGACGCGGCGGCCCTGAGTTCGGAGGAGCCGCTGATGATCGCAAGCGGCGGCGACGACGGCGACGTCAGCATCGCGCGCATGGTGTCGCGCCGCCCGTTCTCCGGCTATTGGGAGTACCACATCGACGGTGCGCTGTTCACCTCGCCGCCGCGCACAGATCACAGCGGGGCAGCGCTGTTCAACGGTCGCGGCGAGTTGATGGGCATCGGTTCGCTGATCGTGATGAATGCGATGGGCGACAACCACCCGCGCGTGCCGGGCAACATGTTCGTGCCGGTCGATCTGCTGAAGCCGATCCTCGCCGAGTTGCGCGAGCGCGGCTCGTCGAGCTCGAGTCATCGCGCGTGGATGGGAGTCAACTGCGTCGAATACAACGGCCAGGTGCGAGTGACGCGCGTCAGCGAAGACAGCCCCGCGGAGCAAGCTGGCCTGCGGCCGGGCGATCACATCATGCGCATCGACGGTGCCGAGGTCAGCGGACTCGAGATGCTGTGGAAGTCGCTGTGGCGCGGCGACAAGGCCGAGCGCGAAGTGACGCTCGACGTCCGCCGCGGCGACACGTCGAAGACCTTCAAGGTGCAGGCGGTCGACCGCATGACCACCTTGCGCCGTGCGAAAGGTATCTGATTCAGGTCGTCGCGGCCAAGCCGTCGGCCACCGTCGGGTAGCGCAGGCTCAGGCGCAGTTCGCGTTTGAGTCGGCGGTTCAAGAGCCGCCTCGATTCGCCCATGAACGACAGCGACGTCGGCGACAGCTGCTGTCCCGCTTGCTCCCGGCCGATGCGCGGCGGCGGCGGCAGGCCGTACAGCTTCGCCGCGAGATCGAAGTAGTCGCCCATCTTCATGTCCGTGTCATCACAGGCATGCACGACACGCTGCGGCAGGCCACGCGTCAACGCCGCCACGCAGGCACGCGCCAGATCGTCGGCGTGGATGTGGTTGGTGTAGACGTCGTCGGCCGGCACAAGCACCGGCGCGGCGCGCTCGATCCTTTCGCGTGGATGGCCGCCCGACCGGTCGCGCGCATAGATGCCCGGGATGCGCAGCAGCGTCACGCGCGCATCCATCGCGCGCCCGTACCAGCGCAGGCGCTGCTCGGCATCCACGCGCCGCCGGGCGCGATCGGTCTGAGGATTGGTGCGGCGCGTCTCGTCGAAGCGCGCGCCATCGCAGTCGCCGTACACGCCGGTGGTGCTGCCGTAGACGATGCGCCGCACGCGGCCCTTGCGCGCAAAGGCCTGCAGCAGGTGCATCGTGCGCGCATCGCAGCGGCCCTGCGGTGCAGGCGGCGCCAGATGCAGTACCGCGTCGGCCAAGCCGGCCAGCCGCTGCAATGTGGCCGGCTGGTCAAGGTCGCCGATCAGCGGCACGACGCCGGTGGCGCGCAAGGCCGGTGCCCGCTCGCGGCTCGACGTCAATGCAAGCAGTCGATAGCGCCCCGCCAGCAGCGTCACGACGCGCATGCCGACGTCACCGCAGCCGACGATCAGTAGCGTCGGCCGCTTGAAGCGTTGCGGCAGCGAGGAAGCTGGGGAAAGCATGCGGCTTGTGGTCCGAGCCAGGGGTCGCGGAGGGCTATCGGCCTTGCGGGACAATTGCGTTCGAGTTTATGACGCCCTCCCCTCCATGCCCCTGACCGTCACCGTGCAGCCCGCGGGCCGCAGCTTCGCCGTCGAACGCGACGAACCGATCCTCGCCGCGGCGATCCGCCAGGGCATCGGCCTGCCCTACGGCTGCAAGGACGGCGCATGCGGCACGTGCAAGAGCCGCCTGCTCGAAGGCCGCGTGATCCACGGCACGCATCAGCACAAGGCGCTCAGCGTGCAGGAAGAGCAGGCCGGCTGGATGCTCACGTGCTGCGCGGCACCGCAGACCGATGTGGTGATCGAGGTGCGCGTCGTGCCCGGTGCCGGCGACTTTCCGGTGCGCAAGATGCCCTGCCGCGTCACCACCATCGAGCGTGCGGCGCCCGACGTCGTGATCATCAAGCTGCAACTTCCGGCCAACGACCGCTTGCTCTACCGCGCGGGGCAATATGTCGAATTCATCCTGCGCGACCAGTCGCGCCGCAGCTACTCGATGGCCAACGCCCCGCACACCCAGGAGGAGCAGCCCGGTATCGAACTGCACGTGCGCCACATGCCCGGCGGCAAGTTCACCGACCATGTGTTCGGCGGCATGAAGGAAAGAGAGATCCTGCGCATGGAAGGGCCCTTCGGCAGCTTCTTCCTGCGAGATTCCGACAAGCCGATCATCTTCCTGGCCAGCGGTACCGGCTTCGCGCCGATCAAGGCGATCATCGACCACATGCGCTTCAAGCGCATCGATCGCCCCGCCACCCTGTACTGGGGCTGCCGCAGCAAGGCCGACCTGTACCAGCACGAATGGTGCCTGCAGGCGGTCGCTTCGATGCCGAACCTGAACTACGTGCCGGTGCTCTCAGAACCGAAGCCCGAAGACAACTGGGCCGGGCGCCTGGGCTTCGTGCACCGCGCGGTGATGGCCGATTTTCCCGATCTCCGCGGGCATCAGGTCTACGCCTGCGGCGTGCCGGTGATGGTCGAATCGGCACAACGCGACTTCGTCGCGCAATGCAGGTTGCCGGCCGAGGAGTTCTATGCCGACGCCTTTACCAGCGAGGCAGACAAGCACGAAGAAGACTAGCGTCGTGCGCCGTACTCGGAGAACATGCCGAGCGCGACTTCGCGGTGCACTTCGTGCAAGCCGACCCCGGACAGCGTGCGCATCACCGCTTCGGGCGAGGCGCAGGCTTCGATCGTGTCCCAGTAATAGCGCCACAGCATGGGCGTGCCCGGTTGCCTCGAGATCAGCCTCGCGAGCAACGGAACGACGCCGCGCATGTAGGCCTTCAACAGCAACGTCCCGATGGCACCGCGCGGCTTGCTGATCTCGAGCACCAGCACGCGGCCACCGGGCTTGAGCACGCGGTGGAACTCCGTGAACGCCGCCGCGAGGTCGCCGATGTGGCGCAGCGCGTAGCCCATCACGATGAAATCGGCGCTCGCGTCGGGCAGCGGCATGCGTTCCGCCGATCCTTCGAGGCAACGCACGCCGGCGGGCAGGTGAGCCTGCGCCATCATGCCCGGGCTGGGATCGACGCCGACCAGTCGCTCGGGCTCGCCGGTGACGCGAAGAATCTCGCGGGAGACGAGCCCTGTGCCCATGCCGACATCGACTACCTGCATGCCGCTCGTCAGGCCCGCACGCATCAGCGCCTGGTGCCTGTACCAAGAGCCGGTACCCAGGCCGAGAACCTTCTCGAGGCGGTCGTAGTCGGGGGCCGTGTCGTCGAACGTGCGGCGGATGAAGCGTTGTCGCGCCTGCGCGTCGCCATTGCCGTAGTACTGCGTGAGCGGGCGGTGCGGCAAATGCACGAGATCGGACTCGCGCTCGGTGGATTCGGGGATCGGCATGCGTGAGGTCCGTGACGGCGGGCCCTATTGTGACCGCCTGAGGTGTGGGCTAATCACTGCTGCCGAAATGGACGCTTTGCTAAACTCGACACCCTCGCAGCCCCGGCATTCCCTTCGGGATTCACCTGCTCCAACCATCGCCCGGCGGATGCGCAGGCGCCACCGGACCCCACGCCACATGAGTTCTGTCCAAACCGATCTGCAGCGGGAGGTTGCTGCGCTCCTGGTTGAGGCTCTCAACCTGGACATCTCGCCGGACACCATCGAAGCGCAGGCGCCCCTGTACGGCGAAGGCCTCGGCCTCGATTCGATCGATATCCTGGAAGTCGCGCTCGTCGTTTCCAAGCGATACGGCTTCCAATTGCGCTCCGACGACGAGGACAACATCCGCATCTTCGCGTCGCTGGCGAGCCTGGTCGATCACGTCGCCAGTCACCGCACCGCGTAGGGGTCGACATGCAAACCCGCTACGTCGGGGTGGCGGTGGCCAGCGTGGCCTATGTGGCGCTGTCCCACTGGTTGATGACAAGTGCTCCGGCAACGCCCTGGAACGCGGTGGCACTGCTGGTTCCGATGCTGGGCGCCGCCGCGGTTTGCACGTGGCAAGCTGGGCAGCGCGTGCTGAGTGCCTGCGCGGCGGTGGCGATCGTCGTGCTGTGCCTGCGCGCCGCCATGAATTTCCCGATGCCGGTGGAGCCGCTGTACCTCGCACAGCACGCGGGCATTCACCTGCTGCTCGCGTTGTGGTTCGGCAGCACGTTGCGCCACGGAGAGCGACCCCTCATCTCGCGCGTTGCCGCGCGGGTGCACCGCGAGATGTCACCGGCGGTGCATCGATACACGCGCAAGGTCACGCTCGCCTGGACGCTGTATTTCCTGGGCATGGCCATGGCGTCGCTGCTGCTCTATGCGATCGCTTCGTTCGAGACCTGGGCCGTGTTCGCCAATCTGCTGACGCCGTTGGCCTTGGGCGCGATGTTCGGCGGCGAGCATCTGCTGCGCTACCGGCTGCATCCTGAATTCGAGCGAGTGGGCGTGCTGGCCGCCATCCGCGCGTACCAGCAGCCGACCGCGCCGGCGCCACTGCATCGCAATCCCGCCGAACCTTCCGCGTGATGACGCATCGCCCGCTGATCTGGAGCGTAGACCTCGATGCGCCGCTGGCCTGGCGCAACGGCCAGCCGCTCTCGCGCCGGCAGTACCTGGCCGACGTGCGGGCGTTGGCGAAGGCCCTTCCGGCCTCGGGCCCGATGCTCAACGTCGCGACGGATCGTTATCGGTTCGCCGTCGGCCTTGGCGCGGCGATGTTGCGCGGACAGACGAACCTGCTGCCGCCCAATCACACGAGCGACATGGTCGCGCGGCTGCGCGAGGCGTTCGCCGGAACCTACTGCCTCGCCGACGAACAGGCGCCGAGCGTCGATCTGCCGACGATCAGGCATCCGACGACACAGGCGCCGATCGAATCCCGCGGGGTGCCGAGCATCGATGCCGACGCGCAGACCGCGCAGGTGCTGACTTCGGGGTCGACCGGCGCACCGGTGCCGCATGTCAAGCGCTGGGGATTGCTTGCGCGCAATGCCGCGGCGGAGGCCGAGCGATTGGCCGAGCACCTGGGCCGCGCCGACCTGGCCGGCGTTTCGCTGGTTGCGACCGTGCCGTCGCAGCACATGTACGGATTCGAGTCGACGGTGCTGATGGGGCTGCTCGGCGGCGCGGCGTTCGAGACCGGCCGACCCTTCTATGCGGCGGACATCGCCCGCGCACTCGCGTGCGTGCCGCGGCCGCGCATGCTCGTCACGACGCCGTTTCACCTGAAGATGTTGCTCGAATCGGGGGTCGACGTGCCGGCGCTCGACCTGACGGTGTGCGCGACCGCAGCGCTCGCGCCGCAGTTGGCCGCGCGAGCCGAGTCGGTGCTGGGCGCGCCGTTGATGGAGATCTACGGTTGCACCGAGGCCGGACAGGTGGCAACGCGCCGCACCACCGCGGGTCCGGAATGGCGCACCTACCGAGACCTGCATCTGTCGGGCGACGGCGAGCGCACGATCGTCGACGGTGGCCATGTGCCGCAACCGACGCCGCTCGCCGACGTGCTCGAAGTCATCGATGCGCAGACCTTTCGGCTGCTCGGCCGCTCCAACGACCTGATCAACGTCGCCGGCAAGCGCAGTTCGATCAGTCACTTGAACTATCACCTGAACACGATCGAGGGCGTGCACGACGGCGCGTTCTGGTTGCCGATCGGCGACGCGGACGTGGTGCGCCTGGTCGCCTTCGTCGTCGCACCGCAGGTTTCGCGCGAGCAGATCCTCGGCGCATTGCGCCAGCGTGTCGACGCCGCCTTCCTGCCGCGGCGCATCGTGTCGGTGCCGTCGCTGCCGCGCGATGCGACCGGCAAGCTCCCTGCAGGCCGCCTCGCTGCGCTCGCCGAGCAGTGGCTCGCACCGGTCGCGCCGCGCGCCAACGGCTGATCGAGTTGGCATCCATGCGCCTGAGCCTGCACATCCCCGTCGACCATCCGTCGTTCGCGGGCCACTTCCCGGGCCGTCCGCTGCTGCCCGGCGTGGTATTGCTGGCCGAGGTGCTGGAAGCGGCACTCGCCGAACCGGCGCTCGCCGCGGCAATAGGGCCGTCCCCGCGCATCGCATCGGCAAAGTTCCAGGCGCCGGTCACGCCGGGCACCGACCTGGAATTGCGGTTTCAGGCGGGCGACGGGCGCCTTCGCTTCGAAGTGTGGCGCGCCGACAAACTGGCCGCGAGCGGCCGGTTCGAAGCAGCCGTCAGGGACACGCATCCGTGAGCACGCCTGCCAAGCCGGCGGCGGCCGCGTGGACACGCCAGCGCGAACGCAGCAACCTGTGGGTGTTGCGTTTGATGCGCACCATCGCGCTGACGACAGGGCGCCGCGTCGCAAGGGGGCTGCTGCACCCGATCACCTTGTATTTCCTGTTGACCGGTGGCGAGGTCAGGCGGCAATCGGCCCGCTACCTCGAACGCGCGCTCGGCCGACCGGCGCGGCTTCGCGACGTCTATCGCCACATCCACTGCTTTGCCGGAACTGTGCTCGATCGCGTGTACTTCCTGCAGGAACGCTTCGACGAGTTCGATTGGCGCGCGACCGGTGCAGAGCATCTCGACACGCCGCTGGCGCGCGGGCAAGGCGTGCTGCTGGTGGGCGCGCACCTGGGCAGCTTCGAGGCTTTGCGCGCGCTCGGCCAGGAACGCGGGTTGCGCGTGGCGGTCGTGATGTACGAGGACAACGCAAGGCTGATCAACGAGACGCTCGCCGCGATTGCACCGAAAGCCAGCCTGCACGTGATCGGCCTCGGCCGGCTCAACGCGATGCTGTCGCTGCGCCAATGGCTCGACGATGGCGGCATCGCCGGCATGCTGGCCGATCGCACCTTGCCGAGCCAGTCGGAGCGCGCGCGCACGTCGTGGCTGCCGTTTCTCGGTGCGCCGGCGCGCTTTTCGGACGGGCCGTTCCGGCTCGCGGCGCTGTTGCGCCGGCCGGTCGTCTTCATGGCCGGGCTCTACCACGGGGGCCGCAACTACGAACTGCGATTCATCGAGCTCGACGACTTCAGCCAGCGGCCGGCAGGCAGCGGCGCCGAGCTCGATGCGCGCATCCGCGAACTGATGCAACGCTACGTCGCGATCCTCGAGATGCTGTGCCGCGAAGCGCCGTACAACTGGTTCAACTTCTACGACTTCTGGGCCGACGATGCTCCCCCTTCTGCCGGCGGCACCTGATCGACGTGGCGCGATCGCGCGCATCGCGGCCGCCTGCTGGCTCGGCATCACGACCCTGGGAGGCGTTTCGGCCACCGGATTCGACCTCACGCAGTTGATGCACTCACTCGCGCAGGTGAAGGCCGGCGAGGCCAACTTCATCGAGCGACGCCAGGTCGCGATGCTCGACCAGACCCTCGAGTCCAGCGGCAAGCTGTCCTTCGAGGCGCCTGACACTTTCGTGCGCGAAACGCTGAAGCCTCGCCGGGAGCGGTTCGCGGTCAGCGGCAACATGTTGACGATCAGCCAAGGCACGCGCACCCGGACCGTCGCGCTCGATTCGATGCCCGAAGCCGCGGTGATCCTCGAAGCGATACGTGGCACGCTCACCGGCAACCGCGAACTGCTCGATCGCCATTTCAGCAACCAGCTCTCGGGCAACGCCGAGCGCTGGTCGCTCGAGCTCGTGCCGCGCGACGCACGCCTGCGGGGCCAGGTCGCGTCGGTGCGCGTGGCCGGTCAGCACGCCATCGTGCGCGAAGTGCACGTCGCGATGCCCGACGGGGACCGCTCGGTGATGACGATCGAGCCGGTTGCACAGGCCGCGAAAGTGAGCGCCGCGGCTCCAAGCCGACCCGCGTCGGCTGGGACGGCGCGAACGCCTGCCGACTCCGGCGGCGGGCCGGCGAGCGCCGCGCGCTAGGGCCAGACGGCACGATGCCGCGCGGCTTCGGCTCCACAACCGCAACTGCGCGGCCACGCGCTGCCGTGTGGCTGTGGCTCGCGTGCGTGGCCGTCGCGATCTGGGTCGTTGCGCGCAGCAGCTATCTCGCGGACCTGTCCGCATTTCTGCCGTCGTCGCCGACCCCCGAGCAATCGGTACTGCTCGACCAGTTGAGCAGCGGCGCGAATGCACGCGTCATGTTGATCGGCATCGAAGGCGGTGAACCGCAAGCGCGCATCGACGCGTCGGTAGGGCTGGCTCGAGCGTTGCGCGCCAGCGGCGAGTTCCAATTCGTGCACAACGGCGATGCCTCCGAATGGCAAGAAGCGGCCAGGTTCCTGTTCGAGCATCGTTACCTGTTGAGTCCGGCGGTCAATGCCGAGCGCTTCACGGTCGATGGACTGCGTGCAGGCATCGAGGAAACCATCTCGCTGCTCGGCACGCCGGCGGGTGCGATGGTCAAGCCGGTGATCCTGCGCGACCCGACCGGCGAATCGGTGCGGCTCGCCGAGGCCGCAATGCCGGTCAACGCGCCGCGCAACGAGGGCGGCGTGTGGGTCTCGCGCCTGGCACCGCGCGCGCTGCTGCTGGCCAGCACGCGCGCGCACGGCAGCGACCTCGACGGCCAGCAGCGAGCGATCGAGCGCGTGCGATCGACTTTCGCCGCGCAGGCGCAGCCCGGGCTCACGTTGCAGCTTTCGGGGCCGGGCGTGCTCAGCGTCAGTTCGCGTGCCCAGATCCAGTCCGAGGCCGAACGCCTCGCGGTGGCGGGCGGGCTGGCAATCGGCGTGTTGTTGTGGCTGGCCTTCGGCTCGATGCGCGTGCTGGGCACCGCGCTGCTGCCGGTGGCCAGCGGCGTGCTCGCAGGCATCGCCGCGGTGAGTCTGGGCTTCGGCCATGTGCATGGCCTGACGCTCGCGTTCGGCACCACGTTGATCGGCGAAGCGGTCGACTATGCGATCTACTACCTGATCCAGGTGCGCAAGGCATCCTCCGCCGAAGGCGGCGCGACGGCGTGGATGCGCGAGAACTGGCCGACGGTGCGCCTTGGCCTCGGGACATCGCTGTGTGGTTTCGCAGCGCTCGTGTTCTCCGGCTTTCCCGGTTTGGCGCAGCTGGGCGTCTTTTCGGTGGCCGGGCTGACCGCCGCGGCACTGACGACGCGCTACGTGTTTCCGGCACTCGCCCCCGCTGGCGCGCCGGGCGAAGGTTCGCGGCGACAACTCGCCCGGCTCACTGCGCGTGCGGTCGCGGTGCTGCGTCGCGCGCGACGCGCGTTTTACGCCGTGACGGTGATCGCGCTGGCGGCGCTGTGGCTGCTGCCCTCTCCGTGGCGCGGAGAGCTCGCGTCGCTCAGCCCGGTCAGCGCCACAGCACTCGAGCTCGACGCGGCGCTGCGCGCGGACATCGGCGCGGCCGAGGCCGGCGTGCTGGTCGCGGTGTCGGCATCCGATGAAGCGAGCGCCCTGGCACTCGCCGAAGCTGCCGGCGAGCGGCTCGACCGGCTGGTTTCGCAAGGCGTGCTGCAAGGCTACGACTCGCCTGCTCGCCTGCTGCCGAGCCCCGGCGCGCAAGGCACGCGCCGTGACGCGTTGCCCGACGCAGCGACGCTGCGCCAACGCCTCGCCGAGGCCACGGCACACGGTCGGCTGAAGGCCGAACGCCTCGGCGCCTTCATTGACGACGTGCAGGCGGCGCGCGCTCAACGCGCCATCGATCGCGCCGCGCTCGAAGGCACGCCGCTCGCCAATGCGATCGATGGGCTGTTGATGCCGGGGCAGGCCGGCAAGCCGTGGCGCGCGCTGTTGACGCTGCACGCCGCGCCGCCAGGCGTCGACAGCAACAAGGTGCGCGCCGCGCTCGCCGACCTGCCGGCCGCGCGGGTCGTCGACATCAAGCCCGAACTCGATGCGCTGTACGCACGCTATCTGCGCGAGGCGATGCTGCAGGCGTCGGTCGGGGCGCTTGCGGTCTGCGCGTTGCTCGCCGCTCGCTTGCGATCCGCGCGTGCGCTCGGCCGCGTGATCCTGCCGATCGCGGCCTCGGTGGCGATCGTCGTCGCGGCGCTCGCCGGCGCCGGCGCAGCGCTCGGCATCCTTCACCTGGTGGGTGTCCTGCTGGTGGTCGCGATCGGCTCGAACTACGCGCTGTTCTTCGAACATTTGCGCAGCCGCGGCAGCGCGAACGATGACACGCTGGCATCGCTCGCGCTCGCCAACCTGACCACCGTCGTCTCGTTCGGCCTGCTCGCAGCATCGAGCATCCCGCCGCTCGCGGCGATCGGCCTGGTGGTCGCCCCGGGGGCATTGCTGTGTCTCGTGCTGGCGGCCGCGTTCATCGAGCCGGCAATGACCTGAAACGCCAAGGGTGGCTATGGGAAAATGACAGCCCCGAGGGGCCCCGACCCGACGGGCCTTCGATCGGCGCCGACCCGCGGCGCCCGCCACGCCCCCGCTTGCATGCACGCTCAGTCTTCCCTGACCCCTACCGCCGCGCCGCCCTGGCGAGCGCCACTGCTCGTGAAAGCGAGCGTGTGGGTACACGCCGGCGCGCTGCTTTGCGCCGCTGCGTTCCCGGCGCTGTGGCCCTGGGCGCTCGCCGCGGTCGCGTTGAACCAGGCGGTTCTCACTGGCGCGGGGCTGTGGCCTCGGTCGACCTGGCTCGACGACAACATGACGCGCCTGCCCGCTGCCGCCATCGCGCGGCGCGAAGTCGCGATCACGATCGACGACGGCCCCGACCCCGATGTGACTCCCGCGGTGCTCGATCTGCTCGATGCGCACGGCGCAAAGGCCACCTTCTTTTGCATCGCCGAACGCGCCAGCCGCCATCCGCAGTTGTGCCGGCGCATGGTGGAAAGCGGCCACAGCGTGCAAAACCACAGTCAGCGCCATTCGCATGCCTTTGCCTTGCTGGGCAGGGCCGGCTTTGCACGCGAAATCGGCCAGGCGCAGCAAAGCCTGGCGCGCGTCACCGGTCAAACGCCGCAGTTCTTTCGGGCACCGGCCGGACTGCGCAACCCGCTGCTCGCGCCGGTGCTGCACCGGCTGAACCTGCGGCTCGTGAGCTGGACGCGCCGCGGGTTCGACACCGTGCGCCGTGACCCGGCGCGCGTGCTGGCGCGCCTGGCCGACCGGCTCGCGGCCGGCGACATCGTGCTGCTGCACGACGGCAACGCCGCACGCACACGCAGCGGCAAGCCGGTCGTGCTCGAGGTGCTGCCCGGGTTGTTGCGTCGCTGCGAACAGGCCGGCCTGCGCGCGGTGACGCTGCCCGAAGCCATGCGCGCGGGGCCAGGCGCATGAGCGTGGCGACACACCGCGGCGCATGGCCCTCGCTGATCGACGCGGCGAGCGCGCCTTATCGGCGCGCAGGGCGCTTCGCGTGGCACTTCGCGCGTGGCAAGCTCGGCATGGATCCTGTCTTTCGTCACATGCTCAGCCGCGGGTTGATCCGGCCAGGCGCGCAGGTTCTGGACATCGGTTGCGGGCAAGGC
>Ga0184637_10000666_pt1 | contig 24989 bp, 21 predicted proteins | sample PLM3_127_b2_FD_133143 | JGI IMG/M metagenome (GOLD analysis project Ga0184637, IMG submission 133143) | Groundwater sediment microbial communities from an aquifer in East River, Colorado, USA - PLM3_127_b2 | ecosystem: Environmental > Terrestrial > Soil > Riparian zone | place: USA: East River... | reverse complement strand
GGTGAAAGATTTCGCGCCGATCTCGCTGGTGAGCATGACCGCGAGCATTCTCGTCGTCCACAACGCGGTGCCGGCGAAGAACGTTCGGGAGTTGGTCGCGCTGGCCAAAGCGCGGCCCCGCGAGCTTACTTTTGCCTCCGCCGGGAGCGGTGCCCAGTCTCACCTATCCGGAGAGTTGTTGAAGTCCATGGCGGGCATCGACATTTCGCATATTCCCTACAAAGGTGTGGCCCTGGCGATCCCAGACCTGCTTGGCGGGCGCGTCACGATGATGTTCAGCCCCATATCAGTGGCATTGCCTCTCGTGCGCGAAAAAAGGCTGCGCGCCCTCGCGGTGACCTCGTTGCGACGCTCGCCGACGGTCCCCGAGCTACCTACCATGGACGAGTCCGGCTTTCGAGGTTTCGAAACCACGCCATGGTTCGGCCTGCTCGCGCCGGCCACAACGCCAGCGACTATCGTCCGCAAGCTCCATCTCGAAACCGTCAAGGTGCTCGCGTTGGCCGATGTGCGCGTGAAATTCGCCGATCTGGGCATGGATGTCATCGGCAACTCGCCCGACGAGTTTGCCGCAGCCATCAGGTCCGAAATTCCGAAGTGGGCAAAGCTGATCAAGGAATCGGGCATCAAGGCGGATTGAATTCGGAGAAATTCGTAACCGAGATTCAGCCGGGATGGACAGATGAGTCGGCCGCGTGCCCTGGTGATCGGCGGATCGGTGAGCGGGTTGTTCGTGGCGAGCCTGCTGCGCACCATCGGGTGGGAGGTGACCGTATTCGAACGCGCCCGTGGCGATCTGGCGGGGCGCGGAGCCGGCCTCGGCATCCATGAAGAGCTGTTTGCGGTCATGCGGCGGATCGGCATCCGCGTCGACGACTCGATCGGGGTCGAAGTGCGCTCGCGCCTCGCTCTCGACTGCAGCGGCAGCATCATTTGCGAGGTGCCGCTGCGCGGAATCGCCAGCGCCTGGGACCGCATCTATCGGGCGCTCAAGACCGCGCTTCCCGCGCAGTACCACCGCTCGGGAATGCAGCTCGAGGGATTCGAGCAGGACGCGCGGAGCGTCACCGCCCATTTCGCCGACGGCTCGCGCGCCGAGGGAGACCTGCTCATAGGCGCGGATGGCATTCGTTCCACCGTCCGCCGGCTGCTCATGCCGGAGGTCGAGCCTCGCTATGCCGGTTACGTCCACTGGCGCGGCATGGTGGAGGAAGGCGACGTGCCGACCGCGCTTCACGACCTGATTTTTTATCACATGGCCTTCTGCTTCCTGGACGGTGAGGTGGCGTTCTCAGTTCCGAGCGCGCCTGAGGACGACACCCGCCAGTGCGGTCGCCGCTGCCAATTCGTCTGGTCCCGGCCGGTCGATTACGAGATCACATTGCCCCAGATGTGTACCGACGCCAGCGGGCGCCGTCACGGCGTTTCGATCCCGTCACCGCTGATCCGAGCCGAGTTGATCCGCGACTTGAAGGTGAGCGCCAAGGCGCGGCTTGCGCCGCAGATCGCCGCGCTGATCACGCGCACGGCGCAACCCATTCTTCACCCCATTTTCGATCTGGAATCGCCGCGGATGGCGTTCGGCAGGGTCGCGCTGCTGGGAGACGCCGCCTTCGTCGCGCGTCCGCACGTCGGCATGGGGGTCACCAAGGCAGCGCTCGATGCGCAGGGGCTTACCGATGCGCTCGCCGCGTCGGGCGGCGATCTCGCCGCAGCGCTCGCTCGCTATGACCGCGAGCGGCGGCGTTTCGGCAGCCTGGTCGTCGAGCGCGGACACCGTCTGGGCGCCTATCTCGATGCGCAGCGCAGACCGCCGGGCGGGCTGCAAACCATCTTGCGCGAGTGGGGCGCTGCCGGCGTGATCGACGGCGAGCCGATCAGCGCCGCCCTTGCCTAGGAGTTTGTTGAAAAACGCTTCCGGACGATAAAAAACGGCCAGATGGAATCAGCATGAAAGTCGTAACGTGTTGATTTTATTTGTGGCTGATTTTTCGCGCTTGCGTCTTCGTGTGCTCAAAGATCGAATTTCAACAAACCCCTAGCGCATCGACGCGAGCTTTCGTTCCATACCGTCCATGTGTCAGCGATCTCCATACGCTATGATTGTGCGCAGCCTCTTGACGGCATCCCATGTCCCAGCCTGCGCAGCAGATCCGCTTCTGCACGAGCCGCGACGGCACGCGCATCGCGTATGCGACCTGCGGCGCCGGTCCGCCGCTGGTCTGGGCGGCGAATTGGACCCACCACCTCGAGTTGGATTGGGACAGCCCGGTCTGGCGTCCCTGGCTCTCCCTGCTGACGCGGCGCCACACCCTGATCCGCTACGATTGGCGCGGCTGCGGCCTGTCGGACCGGGCGGGGGTCGAATTCTCCTTTGAAAAGCTTGCCGAAGATTTCGAGGCGGTGATCGAAGCCGCCGGCCTCGAGCAGTTCGTCTTATTCGGAATAGCGGCCGGCGCGGCGATCGGCATGACTTATGCCGTACGCCACCCAGAGCGAGTGAGCCGACTCGTCCTCTACGCTTCCTACGTTCGCAATAAACTGGCGGGCAGCCCTACGCCTCAACAAGTGGAGGAAGCGCAAGCCCGGATCAAAATGATGGAACTCGGCTGGCCCAATGACACCCCGGCGTACGGCCAGTTCTACACGTCGCTGCATATGCCCGACGCATCGGCCGAGCAGTTTCAATCGCTCGCTGATCTGGTTCGCCGGACGACGTCTCTGGCCAACGCCGTCGCCTTGCTGCAGGCTTTCTACCGGATCGACGTGCGGGAGATCGTGCCGAAAGTCCGCTGTCCGACGCTCGTGCTCCACTCCCGCGGGGATTCAATAATCCGGTTCGAGCAGGGCCGGTCGGTCGCCGGGCTCTTACCCGGCGCGCGGTTCGTGCCACTCGAAAGTCGCAACCACCTGCTGCTGGATACCGAGCCGGCATGGCAGCAGTTCGTCGAGGCGCTCGACGATTTCCTGCCGGCGACCCCATTCGGAACTGCCGGGTCCGGAGGCCTGGCGGTTGACGAACTGACCGCGCGCGAGCGCGAGGTCCTGGAATTGGTCGCTCAAGGTCTCGACAACGCCACCATCGGGGAACGGCTGCATATCAGCGAGCGGACCGCACGCAACCACGTTTCCGCCATCCTTTCCAAGCTCGGCATCAATACACGCGCGCAGGCCATCGTCCGGGCGCGCGAAGCGGGCTTCGGCCGCGAAACCACCCGCTAACTTGAGTTGCTAGACTATCGCGTCGTCGCGTCCGCCGCATGACCGGAGCAACCAGTGCTCAGTCGGGTATATCGAGCGCGATGCGCAGGGCGCGGTTGAGCAAGTCTGTCTTCTGCGGCGACAGGCTGCCGATATAGTCTGTCAGGACGGATTTTGGGAGGCTCACGACTTCGTCGCAGTGAATACTGCTTTCGTGCTTCAGCCCTTCGCCGATACCGACCAGGATTTGCGTCGCCAGGCCGTCGTAGGCCGTATATACGGGAGCGCACATGACCGTGGAGAAACGCGAATCAATGAGCACCTGGCGGCTCACCACTACGAAAACTCGAAACCGCTTCGGGTCACCACGCCTCGGACGCGAGACCCGGTACAGCTCTCCACGTTTCAAAGCGGTGCCTGATAGTCGAGCACGTCCTTTGCTTCGCGGTTGAGGCGCCCCGCGCGGCGATTGATGATCGCAAGGTCGCGCGCGTTCTGCTGGTCACGGACGAGCGAGGCGAGGTAGCTGCGCACGGCGTTCTCTATGAACTCGGAACGGTTGGTGTCCTTGCCGGCATGCCGGTCGATCGCCGCCAGCACCGTATCGGACAGGGTGACCGATGTCTTGACTTTCATACTACCAATATACTACCTGCGGCAAGACTTTGCAAATACCCGGGATGAAATCCCGTCTTCACCGTGGTTGGCGGCTGCGTTGGGGTCCCCGGAAAACGTTGGCGGCGCGGGTCCACCCTTGACGCTCAATGAGGTAAAAAGCCGTTCACTGCCGCAATAAATGCTTCCGGATTCTCGATCTGCGGGCAGTGACCGCAGCCCGGAATCTCGAGAAACCTGGCCCCAGGAATCCCGTTCGCGAGTTGCCGCGCAAGAGCGGGCAGTGTCGTTTGATCCAGGGCCCCGACCATCACCAGCGTCGGGTTGCGGATTTTCCCGAGCACCGGCGTCAAATCCAGTTTTGCCAGCGCAAGGCACGCGTGCTGGAAGCACTTCGCGTCGGCCTCCTTCTCCAGCACCCGCTTGCGCTCGGAGACGACCTCGGGGTGCGCGGTGATGAACGCATCGGGAAACATGCGGCGGATCGCGATGTCGAGCGCCCCGGCTATTCCTTCCTGGGCCACCTTGGCCGCGAGGTTGCGCAGCGGCTGCCTGGCTGGTTCCGGGAACGCCGCAAGCGCGTCCGCCACGATCAGCCGGTCAAACTTCGCCCCGTGCCGCGCCGCCAGCGCGACGGCTATGAATCCGCCGAAGCCATTGCCGAGCACGTCGGACTCGAGTGGCAGGCGCAGCGCGGATAGGAGCCCGGCAATGCGATCGGCATAGTCCTCGACGGCGACGCCGGCCGGGCCGGATGCGCCATAGCCGGGCAGATTGACGAGCGTCAGGCGCCGCGTTTTCGAGAGCGCGGGAACGACCCGGTCGAACGCCGAGCGGTCGGTGAGCAGCGAGTGCAGGAGGACGAGATCGCGGCCAGACCCCGTCTGCACCACGTCGACGCCGGCTCCCGCTACCTTGACGATCGGCATCGCGGAAATCGGCCGGAAGTGATCACTCACCCCCACCCTATCCCTCCCCCTAACATAGGGGGAGGGATAGGGTGGGGAGGGGGTCAGGCGACGGCTTTCGGCCGGGTCTTCGCCTTGGCCTGCGCCGCTTTGGCGTGCATGGCTGAATAGGCCGCATGCGCCGCGGCTTCCGCGTCGCCCACGTGCACCGGCAGGCCCGCGTCTTCGAGCACGGAACCGAGTGCCGAGAGGCACAGCATCACGTTGTCGGGCCGGCAGGAGTAACCGAGCAGGCCGAAACGCCAGATCTTGCCGGCGAGCGGCCCCAGTCCCGCCCCGATCTCGAGGTTGAACTCGGTGAGCAGGGTGCGCCGCACCAGGGCTTCGTCCACGCCCTCGGGGCAATACACCGCGTTCATCTGCGGCAGCTGGTACTCGGGCTTTACCAGGAACTTGAGGCCCATCGCTTCGAGGCCGGCCTTGAGCGCCACGTGGTGGCGCTGGTGGCGCGCCCAGGAATTCTCCAGCCCTTCCTCGTTGATCAGCAGCAGCGCCTCGTGCAGCGCGAACAGCGAATTGGTGGGCGCCGTGTGGTGATAAGTGCGGATGGTCTCGCCCCAGTAGCCGAGCAACAGGTTCATGTCCATGAACCAGGAATGGATCTTGTCCTTGCGCGCCTTCACGAAATCGACGACACGCTCCGAGAACGATACCGGCGACAGGCCCGGCGTGCAGGAGAGGCACTTCTGGCTCGCCGAATAAATCGCGTCCACCTTCCATTCGTCCACGCGCACCGGCGAACCGCCGAGTGAAGTGACGGCGTCCACGATAGTAAGCGCGTCGTGCTTGTGCGCGATCTCCACCAGCGATTTTGCGTCCGACTGCACGCCGGTGGAGGTCTCGGCGTGGACAAACGCCACTACGCGCGTGTCGGGATTCTTTTTGAGCGCCTGTTCCAGCTTGTTGGGGTCTATGGGTTCTCCCCACTTGTCCTCGACGACGACGACGGTGCCGCCGCAGCGCTCGACGTTCTCGATCATGCGTCCGCCGAAAACGCCGTTGCGGCAAACCACCACTTTGGTGCCAGGCGCGACCAGGTTGACGAAGCAATACTCCATGCCGACCGAGCCGGGGCCCGAGATCGGGAAGGTCAGCGGGTTCTTCGTCTGGTAGACGTAGCGCAGCAGCGATTTCAGCTCCTCCATCATGTCGACGAAGACCGGGTCGAGGTAGCCGATCGCCGGCTGGCTCATGGTGGTCAGCACGCGCGGATGGATTTCCGTGGGCCCCGGTCCCATCAATGTCCGCTGCGGCGGATGGAAAGAGTTGATGCGTTTGCGCGGCGCGAATTCGTTCATGGCGTGACTCCCTGTGAGAGGCGAACCGAACAGGCTTTCGCCGTCCGGCCGCGATTTGAACCGGAGCGGCTTCCTGGCGCCGGCTTCGTTGAGGACTTCCACGGCGGAGATGTTGCCGGAGGTGAGCGCCTCGACTTCCATCGCCCAGCGCGCCGGCACGTAACTGAACTTGATCCAGTTGTTGATCACCGCGCGGTCGAGCCGCAGCCGGCGCGCGACTTCCGCCTGGCTGCCGTAAAGTGCGACGAGGCGTTCAGCGCAGTTCATGTTCAGTCCATCTCATGACACATTCCCCCGCATTCCCCCGCGGTTTTGCTGTAAGAAGCCTGCGAGAGCAGTAGCTCCCGCAGGCCTCTTGAGAGATTACCATGACAAACTAATTTTGACAAAATGGAAACGGCTACGACCCGGTTCCATAAGGCGAGTCCTACGGCAGAGAGTCTTTGAAATCTACTTTTTATTCATTGGATTGCACGCGCAATCCGGCCCCGGCACGGCTGGGTGGCAGGCGGTCGAAGTCGAAGGCTTCCCGGTCGAGCAGGTGGGACGCGCGCACGTGTTTCAGGCTGTTCAACATGGTCTCCACCCGCCCGGGGCAGCGCTTTTCCCACTCGCGCAGGAGCAGCTTCATCTCGTTGCGCTTCAGGTTGTCCTGCGAGCCGCACAGGTTGCAGGGAATGATCGGGAACTGCCGCGACACGGCATATTCCGCGAGGTCGCGCTCCTCGCAGTAGGCGAGCGGGCGGATCACGATGTGCTTGCCATCGTCGGAGCGGAGCTTCGGCGGCATCGCCTTCAGTTGCCCGCTGTAGAAGAGGTTCAACAGGAAGGTCTCGAGGATGTCGTCGCGGTGATGTCCCAGTGCGATCTTGGTCGCGCCCAGCTCGCCGGCCACGCGGTAGAGCACGCCCCGGCGCAGGCGCGAGCACAGCGAGCACATCGTCTTGCCTTCGGGGATCACGCGCTTCACCGTGCGGTAGGTGTCCTGCTCCTCGATACGGAACGGCACGCCAAGCTGCGTCAGGTAATCGGGCAGCACGTGCGCCGGGAAGCCGGGGTGCTTCTGGTCGAGATTGACTGCGACGAGGTCGAAATGCACCGGCGCGTGGCGCCGCAGGTAGATCAGGACATCGAGCAGGGCGTAGCTGTCCTTGCCGCCGGAGAGGCACACCATCACCTTGTCGCCGTCGGCGATCATGCCGTAGTCGGCGATGGCCTCGCCGGCGAGCCGGCGCAGGCGCTTCGTGAGCTTGTTCGCCTCGTACGACTCCTTGCGCTCCCGGGTGCTGCGGGGCATTACGCGTATGACCGTCGTTTCCATATCTTCCTTCCTATGCTGAGTGACCCGTGACCAGTGACCGGTGACCCGTAGCTCCCCCTCACCCCAGCCCTCTTCCCCTTGGAGGAGAGCGGAAGGTTTTCATCTTGGGGTTTCCCCTCCGACCGGTCACTGGTCACCGGTCACTGGTCACGGTCTTCAAACGCTGAGGCTGCGCCCGCCGTCCACCGCGATGATCTGCCCGGTGACGTAGGGGGCGTCCGCCAGCAGGAATTGTACTGCCCGCGCGATGTCGTCGGGCTCGCCGATGCGTTTCAGGGCGGTCTGGTTGATGATGCGCTGGCGCGACAACTCATCGCGCCAGGTCTCATCGTCCGGCCACAGGATGGTGCCGGGCGCGATGCCGTTGACCCTTATCTCGGGGCCGAGGTCGCGCGCCAGCGCGCGCGTCAGCGCGGCGAGCCCGCCCTTGGCCGCGGTGTAGACCGCATGGTTACGCATTGGCAGTTCCGCGTGGATGTCGACCAGGTTGACGATGCAGCCATGCTGCTTCCGCAGCTCCGGCGCCGCAGCCTGCGCGAGAAACAGCGGGGCCTTGAGATTGGTGCCGACCAGGTCGTCCCATGCCTGCTCGGTAATCTCGCCGATGGCGGTCGCGTAGAAGCTGGAAGCATTGTTCACCACCGCGTCGAGCTGGTCGAAGTGCTTCAGCGCGGCCTTGACCAACTGCGAGCAGGCCGCCGTCTTGAGCAGGTCGGCCTGCGCCAGCGCGACCGAATCCGCGCGGCGCGCGTTGAGCTCCACTTGCAGCGCGCGCGCCTCCAGCGCGGCGGAGCGGTAATGCACCAGCAGGTTCGCGCCAGCGGCATGCAAGCGTCGGCAGATCGCGGCACCGACGCGCCTCGCGCCGCCGGTGACGAGCACCACCTTGCCTTGCAGGCCTTCATCCATGTGCGGTTTGTCCCCCCAGGAGTTTGTCGGGCTTATGCCGAACAAACTCCTTATGCAAAACCGCCCGCACGATAACGGGAGTCAATGACGGTGAAAACCTCATTTCCAGCCTACGCGCATGCCCATCCGAAGCCAATCGGGGTCGTTACCCTGGGTTTCATTCGAAATTCGCGGCCGGTTTTGCTGTTAGCAGCGTGTCGGACACCTAAGTCCGACAGGCTGCTAGCGGGTAGAATTGTAGTCCATTCGGCGCGCCTTCCCGCTTGGCTACTACTACGCATTCCTCGCAGCTTCCCGCCCCACCACCCGCAGCGGCCGCCCTCAGCGCTGAGCTCGGGCGGCTGATTGCCGCGGAAATCGAGCGCGGCGGCGGGCGCTTGAGTTTCGCGCGCTACATGGAGCTGGCGCTGTATGCGCCCGGCCTCGGCTATTACATGGCGGGCGCCCGCAAGCTGGGGCGCGACGGGGACTTCGTCACGGCGCCCGAGATCTCCCGGCTTTACGGCCGCACCCTGGCGCGGCAACTGCGGGAGCTCGCGGCATCCGGCCTCGACGAAATCCTGGAAATCGGCGCGGGCAGCGGCGCGCTCGCGGCGGACATCCTGCTCGAGCTCGAGCGGCTCGGTTGCGTCCCGCGGCGCTATCTCATGCTGGAGCTTTCGCCAGACCTGCGCGAGCGCAGCCGCGACACGCTTGCCGCGCGCGCGCCGCACCTGCTCGAGCGCGTGGCCTGGTTGAACCAGCTGCCGCCGCGCTTCGCGGGCATCGTGCTCGGCAACGAAGTGCTCGACGCGATGGCCGTTCATCGCGTGATCCGCTGCCGGGGGGACACCCTGGAGGGATTCGTCCAGCACGATGCAGCGGGCCGCAAATTTCTTGATCTGGAGTGCCCCGCCAGCGACGCAGTGCGGCAGGCGGCGGAAAAGCTTCCGTTGCCGGACGATGACTACCGGACGGAGATCCAGCTCGTGGCGCGCGGTTTCGTGCGCTCGCTCGGCGGCATGCTCGAGCGCGGCGTGGCGCTGTTCTTCGACTACGGTTTTCCGAGCCGCGAGTACTATCACCCGCAGCGCAACCGCGGCACGCTGATGTGCCACTACCGGCACCGCGCGCACGACGACCCGTACTTCCTGCCCGGCCTGCAGGACATCACTACGCACGTGGACTTCTCGGCGATCGCGGGCGCGGGACGGGAAGCGGGACTGGAACTGCTCGGCTACACCAGCCACGCCCAGTTCCTGGTGAATTGCAGCATCACCGATATCCTTGCCGAGACCCCGGCCGATGATGTTGCCGCCTACGCGCCACTTGCCGCCGGGGCGCAGAAGCTGCTCTCGCCCGCCGAGATGGGTGAGTTGTTCAAGGTAATCGCGCTCGGCCGCGGCGTGCCGGAACCGCTGCTCGGCTTTGCGAGCGGCGACAGGCGGCACACACTGTAAGATAGGCCGCGTCCGGATTCCACCATGATCCTCTCTTCCATCCGCTGGTGGCTCGCCGCCGCGGCCGCCGCATTCGCCGTGCCCGCTGCCGCCGCGGACGCGTCTGCCCTGCCCTCCGACGGATCGCGCGAAGTCGAGCGCGCGAAGTATCTGTGGTCGCAGAGCCCGCACGGCGCGATGCTCGAGCGCATCCTGCCGCCTTCGGTGGAGCCTCGGCAGCTGCCCGAGCCGCGCTCCGAGGGCGCGCGGCTCACCGTCCGCTACTGTGTGCAATGCCACTACCTGCCCAGCCCGCAGATGCACACCGCGGAGCGCTGGGACAGCGTCGTCACGCGCATGGTCTGGCGCATGCAGGGCAAAGGCAACCTCGGCGGCGTGATGAAGGACATGATGGACAAGGTGGAAGCGCCGACCGACCAGGAAATCGCCGCGCTCACGGATTACCTGAAGCAGCACGGGCAGGAGGAAATGAACCCGCGCCATCCGGCCCTGGGTTCGGAGGCGGGGAAGATGTACACCATCGCCTGCACGCAATGCCATGCCCTGCCCGATCCGCGGCGCCACACGCCGCGCGAGTGGCCGGGCGTGGTCGAGCGCATGCAGCGGCACATGGCCTGGGCAAACACGGTGGTCGGTCCCGCCTCGCTCAAGACCAGCCCGGCGCTCGACACCGCGGAGATCGTGCGCTTCCTGCAGCGCTACGCCCGCGCCGAGCCAAAGGCGCAATAAAATCTTTAACCACTAAGGACACGAAGGACACAAAGGAAAACAAGAACACAACTATTCCCGAATGAAACCTTCGTGTCCTTTGTGCCTTTGTGGTTTAAGAAGTTTCTTTCTACATGAAAGCAATGCAGCTCGCCGCGCCGCGCATGGCGCTGAAGCTCGTCGATCTCCCCACGCCGCGGCCGGGCCGCGGGCAACTGCTGATCAGGATCCACGCCTGCGGCGTCTGCCGCACCGATCTGCACGTGGTGGACGGCGAGCTCGCGCAGGGAAAGCTTCCGATCGTTCCCGGCCACGAGATCGTCGGCATGGTGGTGGAAAAAGGCGGGGGCGTGGAGCGGTTCGCGATCGGCGAGCGCGTGGGCGTTCCCTGGCTTGGCTACACGTGCGGCGCCTGCCGCTACTGCGCCAGCGGGCGCGAGAACCTGTGCGATGCGGCGCGCTTTACCGGCTATCACCTCGACGGCGGCTACGCGGAGTACACCGTCGCCGACCAACGCTACTGCTTCGCGCTTCCGAGGGAGTACGATGACGCCTCGGCAGCGCCGCTGCTCTGCGCCGGTCTGATCGGCTACCGCTCACTCGCGATGGCGGGCGACGCAGGGCGAATCGGCATTTACGGCTTCGGCGCCGCGGCCCATATCGTGGCGCAGGTGGCGCGCCATCAGGGGCGCAGGATTTTTGCTTTTACCCGGCCCGGCGACGCCGAGGGGCAGCGGTTCGCCCGGGAACTGGGCGCGGAATGGACGGGAGATTCCACCGCGAAACCGCCCGAGGAGCTCGACGCGGCGATCATCTTCGCTCCGGTGGGACCGCTCGTCACTACCGCGCTCCGCGCCACCGCGAAGGGCGGCACCGTGGTATGCGCCGGCATCCACATGAGCGATATCCCCGCATTTCCCTACGACATCCTGTGGGGCGAGCGCGTCGTGCGCTCGGTGGCGAACCTCACGCGGCGCGACGGCGAGGAATTCCTCGCGCTCGTGCCCAGGGTACCGGTGAAGACAAGTATTGAGGTGCTAAAGCTTGATCAGGCGAACGACGCCCTGGCGCGGCTGCGCGCAGGGCGCATCACCGGCGCCGCGGTTCTTGTGCCGTGATGTGCGGCGAACCGGCAGCCCCATCGCGGACTTTCGGCCGGTATTCAATACATCCCGAGCCAAACCCGAAACACGGCACTCCGCCGTAGGACTGCCGCGAGCGATAGCAGTCGACGCATTGCCGAGCGGCGCCGAAGCCGCTCGTGACGATCGGTCCCAGCACGGCCAGCTTGAACACAGTGCCCTCCTGGCTTCCTGCGCGAGGCGCATCCTGCGCCAACGCACATAGTCTAGGCGACCGGACAGGAGCAGGTCTTGATCTGCATCAAATGTGGCTTGGTTTCTCGTCACTTCGTCACCAGGGGCACATTCATGCCCCGCTGCACCGCCGGGCGCGCCGAGATCGCGTCGAACCAGCGCTTCACTTGCGGAAAGTCATTGAGGTCCGTCTTGTGCCACTCGTAGCGCGCCACCCACGGGTAGGTCGCAATGTCGGCGATCGAGTACTCGCCGGCGAGATAGGGGTGGTCCTTCAGCCTCTCGTTGAGCACGCCGTAGAGCCGCCGCGTCTCCTTCGTGTAGCGCGCGATCGCGTACGGCACCGGCTCCTTTGCGGCGCGCAGGAAATGGTGCACCTGGCCGAATATCGGCCCGACGCCCCCCATCTGGAACATGAGCCATTGCAACGCGACGTAGCGGTCGCGCACCGAGGCCGGCAACAGCTTGCCGGTCTTGCCCGCGAGATAGATGAGTATCGCGCCCGACTCCATCATGGTAACCGGCCTGCCGTCGGGTCCCTCCGGGTCGACGATGGACGGGATCTTGCTGTTGGGGTTGATCTTTACGTACTCCGGCTTGAACTGCTCGCTCTGGCCGATATTGATCGGGTGCACGCGATACGGCAGCGCCAGCTCCTCCAGCATGATCGAGACCTTGCGGCCGTTGGGCGTGGTCCAGGTGTAGAGGTCTATCATCTCGCTCCTTTGTCGCTCATTAGAAATCCGTGACCGGTGACCAGTGACCGGTGACTGGTGGTACTCCCCTCACCCTGGCCCTCTCCCCACGGGGGAGAGGGAAAGTTATTCCTGGAGTATTACCTACTTTTCTTCCCTCTGTTCTTCGGCATGACCGGTCACTGGTCACCGGTCACCGGTCACGCTCCAAGGCATGGCGGATCGCCTGCAGCCGCGCCGCGTTGACCGCGCCGCGGATCTCGGTGGCGGCCTGCGCCGCTTTCGCGATCTCGCCGGCGTTGACCGCGGCGGCGGCGGCCCGCGCGCGCTCGAGCCGGGCCTTGGCGGGCGCCGCATCGGGCTCGCCGGCGAATGACGCTGCCAGCAGCTCCGCGAAACGCTCCGGCCGGCGCCACGCGTCCACGGCATTGAACAATTCCAGCACCGACTCGGCGTCCAGTTCCGCGGCGTCGAGCACGGTGGTGGCGTGGCGCGCCGCGAGCAGTGCGAGGTCGCGGCAGTCGGCCGGCACCTTGAGCCGGCTCGCCAGCGATTCGACCGCCAGCGGAGCGAGTGGACGCGCCAGCACCGCAAAGCGCGCCGGCAGCGTCGCGCGCGCCTGCGCCGCCGCGTCGAGCGCCGTCATCGCCCCGACGGCCGCATCGGCATCGTCCCACAGCGCGTCCACCTCCGGCATCACGCGCGCCAGCGCGCCGCACTCGCGCAGCGCCTCGAACAGGCGCGACGGCTTCGTCTCCATCAGCCCGCGCGCGACTTCCTGCCACACGCGCTCCGGGACCAGCGCGTCGGCCTCGCCATTAGCAGCCATTTCCCGCATCAGCTTTAGCGTCTCCGGGGCGATGCGGAAGCCGAAGCGGGCGGCAAAGCGCGCGACACGCAGGATGCGGACGGGGTCCTCCGAGAACGCGGGGCCCACGTGGCGCAGCACGCCGGCCTTGAGATCGGCGGCCCCCTGGTGGGGATCGATGATGCGCCCGTCCGCGTCCCGGGCGATCGCGTTGATGGTGAGATCGCGCCGCGCCAGGTCCTGCTCGAGCGTGACGTCCGGGGCGGCGTGGAACTCGAAACCGTGGTAGCCGCGCGCGGTCTTGCGCTCGGTGCGCGCCAGCGCGTACTCCTCGTGGGTCTGCGGATGGAGGAACACCGGAAAATCACGGCCGACCGGCTTGTAGCCCTGCTTCACCATGTCCTCGGGGGTGCCGCCGACGACGACGAAATCGCGGTCCTGCACCGGCAGCCCCAGCAGCTCGTCGCGCACCGCTCCGCCCACGCAGTAGATCTTCATGAGAAAAGTTTGCAGTTTGCAGTGGGCAGTTTGCAGTTGCTGCCAACTGACGGCTGCCAACTGCTAACTCCGCGACATAGCCGCCGGTTCATGGCTGCGTACGTTATCGCGGCTCGGCGTAGGGCTCGTCCGCCGCGACGAAAGCGGTCTCGCGCTTCGCCGCCGCCATCCACTCCGCGACGGCGGAAAGCTTGCGCACCGCCACGACGTAATCGCGCGCCGCTGCCGGAAGGGAAACCGCGTAAGTGATAAACCGCATCGCGACCGGAGCATAGTAGGCGTCGGCCACGGTGAAGTGGCCGAACAGCATATCGCCGCCGGACCCATAACGGCTGCGGCAGTCGCTCCAGAGCGCGGCAACGCGGGCGATGTCGCGCTCGACCGCCGGGCTCATGCCCTTCCCCGGAAGCGAGGCGCGGAGGTTCATGGGCATCGCGCTGCGCAGGTTGCGGAACCCGGCGTGCATCTCGGCGCACGCCGAGCGTGCAAGCGCTTGTGCCCTCGTGTCGCTTGGCCACAAGCGCTTTTCGGGAAACAACTGCGCCACGGTCTCACAGATCGCGAGAGAATCCCAAACCGGCTCATCGTTCACCAACAAGACAGGCACCTGCCTTGTTGGTGAATACTGCTCGACGCCTTTCGCGTGCCCGTCCTCATCGAACCACAACTGGATTTCCCGGAACGGGATGTCCGCCTGGCTCAGCAACACCCATGGCCGCATGGACCACGAGGAATAGTTCTTGTTGCCGATGATGAGGGCAAGATCCGGGATCATCACCATTCACGTTTCACGTTTCACGTTTCACGATTCACGATTCACGATTCACGATTCACGATTTTCATTGCGGCCCGCCTGCCCGCGAAAATCCTGGTAGCGCGCGCGCGGCGTGCGATTGCCGAGCCACGACGGGGCCACTGCTTCCAGAGCGGTGGGCGCGATGCCGAAGGGAAATTCGCAGCCGCACACGCTGTCCACCTTCATCGAGTAGTAGTTGTCCCGCGTCATGAGCCTGACCGGCAGCCACTCCATGACGAGCGCCTGGCAATAGGACAGCGCGTCGTTGAGGCCGATGATCATCCGCCGCCGGCCCGTTACCCTGCCGACGTACTCGACCAGCTCGCGCAGCGTATAGACGCGGGGGCCGCACAGGTCGTAGCTGCGGCCGTGGCTCGCGAGGTCGGCGAGCCCTTTCACGAACGCGGCCGCCACGTCCTCCACGAACACCGGCTGGAAGCGCGCGCGCGGACTGGCGAGCGCCAGCACGGGCGCAACCCTGAGCAGTGTCGCGAACAGGTTGAGAAAGCGGTCCTCGCGCCCGAACACGACCGAGGGACGGAACAGGGTCCACGCCAGCCCCGACTCCCTGACGACCGCTTCCGCCTCGCCTTTGGTGCGGAGATAGCGGCTGGGGCCGTCGCGGCTGGCGCCGAGCGCGCTCATGTGCAGGAGCCGCGGCACGCTGCGCTCGCGGCATGCCGCAACCACCTTCCGCGCCAGTTCCACGTGCGCCGCCTGGAAACCGCGCTCGCTGCGGCCGTCGTGCAGCACGCCCACCAGGTTCAACACCGCGTCGGCGCCGCTCACGAACGCCGCGAGCTGCGCGGGATCGTGCACGTTGACGGCGGCGAGATCCACCGTCGGCAGGAGTATCAGGTCCTCCTTGGCGCGCTCCCGGTCGCGCGTCGCTACCCGCACCCGGTAGCCTTCGGCGGCCAGCCGCTGGCAGACGTGGCGCCCGATGAAACCGGAGCCGCCGAGGACGGCGACGGTCGTGATCTCCATGCCGCAATTCTACCCGTGACCCGCCGCCCGTCACCGGGTCAGGGCGGGTCCGCCACAGCCGCCTCCCGGTCACGCCGCCCGCCGATGACCCCCAGGCGAAGCTTGAGCGACTGGTTCTGCTGGCCGAAGGTGTGGGCGTAGTAGGTCGCGTTCGCCATCACGTTTTTCACGTACACGCGCGTCTCGCTGAGCGGTATGGTCTCGGCGAAGACGGCGCCTTCCATCGCGGCTTCGGTGCGCCAGGCGCGCGCGCGGCTCGGCCCGGCGTTGTAGGCGGCCGAGGCCAGCACCGGCTGGCCGTCGAGGATGTCCAGCACGTGACGGAGGTAATAAGTGCCGAAGCCGATGTTGGTGTCCAGCTCGGTGACCTGCGACCAGCGCCAGTTCTTGAGCCGCAGCTTCTGCGCCACCCAGCGCGCGGTGTCGGGCATGATCTGCATGAGGCCGCTCGCCCCGGCGCGGGACGTCGCGTCGGGGATGAAGCGGCTCTCCTGCCGGATCAGGCCGTAGACCCACGCCTCGTCGAGCGCGAGCTGGCTGGTGTGCGTTTTCAAGGTCTCGCGATAGGGCGCGAGGTAGCGCAGGCTGAAGTCGTGCAATGCCACGGTGCGGTTCGCAGTGCCGATGGCGCGGTCGTAGATCTCGTGGCGGCGCGCCACTTCCGCCGCGGCCAGCAGCTGCCGGTCGTCGAAGCGGCTGATCGCCCAACTCCACTCCTGCGTCGCTTCCGGGCGCAGGTTGAGGCGGTAGAGTTCGAGCGCCCGCCGCAGGCCGACGTGCTGGCCCATGGCGCGCACGTCCTCCGCGGCCGGCTTGTAGAGGGTAGCGGGCACTGCGACCGTGCTGCCCAGCTCTTCCTGCGCGAGCTGGCCGTAGAAATTGAACTCGACCGCCAGCGGCCGCAGCAGCGCTTCCGCCTCCTCGTGCCGCTCCAGTGCCTTCAACGCCCGCGCCTTCCAGTAGCGCCAGGCGGACACCGCGCTTTCGCGCTCGCTCATGGCGTTGACCGCCGCCAGCACGTCCGGCCAGCTGCCGGCGCGCAACGCGGCGCGTGTTTTCCACGCGAGCTGCAGGTCGGAGAGGGAGCCGGCGCGCGCATACCAGCCAAGCGCCTCCGGATCGTGACGCATGGCGCCGAGGTAGGCGATCATCCCCCAGACATAGGCCCGCTCCTCGCCGGAGAACCGCGCTTCGAGCTTGGTCCAGTGGTCCGCCGCCTGCTGGGTCGACGTGCGGGCGAGGCGGTGCGCGGCGAACATGACCGCCTCGCGCCCGGCGCGGGATTTCAGCCGGAAGTTGCCCCGCGTCAGGTAGCCGGCGGGATTGGCCGCGACCGTTTCGAGCAGACCGGGCTCCGGCGCCTCCCCCTTCGGCAGCCATTCCGCGACGCGGCGCGCCTGCGTGACCTGACCGCCCTCCAGCGCAAACCGGATGCGCAGCCACAGATCGTCGCTGGTCAAAGCGCCCTTTGCGGCGAGTGCGCTCAAGGCCGGCGAGCAGCTGTCGGGAAGGTCGCGCGCAACGAGCCGCTGGGAACGCGCCTCGCGCAGGGCCTCTTCCGGATTGGCGCGCAGGCGGGATTGCAGCGCGTAGCACGCGAGTTCGTTGTCGGCGCCGGCGTGCAAGGGCAGCTCGGCGTCGAACAGCTCCCATTGCTCGCGCCGGGCGAGCGCCTTGAGCCACTCGCCGCGCAGCTGCCACGCGAGCGGTCCGCCGCGGTTGGCCGTGAGAAAGGCGCGCACTTCCTCGGGGGCGGCCTCGCCGAGCCTCAGGCTCAGTTGCCAGTAGGTGATGTAGGACTCGAGCAGGTGGCCCTGCAGTCGCTGGGCATGGATCTCGAGCTGGGCGGCGTTGCCCGTCTGGAACGCTTCGCGGGCGCCGAGAAAATCCTCATCCGTAGCCGCGCTGTTTGCCGACAGCGCGGCTAATGGCAGACAAATGAGCCACGACCATCTTGTATTCGACACGAAATCCCCTGTCTATTTGGAGCCTATAGCACGGCGAAACGCGCGATGTGTTTCACCGTGCTATAGGCTCCCAATTCTAACCGGTTTTTTTATCCGCCCACGCTTCCCACAACGCGCCACGAGATTTGCAGTTGACGCAACCCGCCCGGATGGCAGCGGGCGGATCAGCCGAGAAACAGCTTGAAGGCGGGGTTGCGGGTCTCTTCATGGTAGGGGTAGCCCACTCTGGCGAGGAAGGCGCGGAATTTGCGCTGGTCCCGCGGCGGCACCTGCATGCCGACCAGGACGCGCCCGTAATCGGCGCCGTGGTTGCGGTAGTGGAACAGGCTGATGTTCCAGTCGCTGCTCATGGCGGTGAGGAACTTGATCAGCGCCCCCGGCCGCTCGGGAAACTCGAAGCGGTAGAGGATCTCGTTGTCCACCGTCGGCGCGTGGCCGCCTACCGTGTGCCGGATATGCAGCTTGGCCAGCTCGTTGTCGCTGAAGTCGAGGGTCTTCAGCCCACGCCGGCGCAGCCTCCGCACCAGCTCCCGGGACTCGTCGCGGTCGCGCACCTGCACGCCGACGAATACGTGGGCCTCGCCCGGGTCGGCGTAGCGATAATTGAATTCGGTGATGTTGCGGGCGCCGATCTGCGAGCAAAACGCGCGAAAGCTGCCGGGCCGCTCGGGGATGGTGACGGCCATGATCGCCTCCCGCTTTTCGCCCAGTTCGGCCTCCTCCGCGACAAAACGCAGGCGGTCGAAATTCATATTGGCGCCACTGGCAACCGCCGCCAGCGTCCTGCCGCGGGCGCCGGTGCGCTCGACCCACGCCTTGGCGCCGGCAATGGCCAGCGCCCCGGCCGGCTCGAGCACCACGCGCGTGTCCTCGAACACGTCTTTGATCGCGGCGCAAATGGCGTCGGTATTGACCCGAATCACGCTGTCCACCAGCTCGCGGCACAGCCGGAAGGTCTCGCGCCCGACCTGCTTCACGGCGACGCCGTCGGCAAACAGCCCGACTTGCGCGAGCTTCACGCGGCGACCGGCCCTGAGCGAGCGGTACATGGCGTCGGCGTCTTCCGGTTCCACGCCGATCACCTTGATCTCGGGACGCAGCCGCTTTATGTACGCGGCGATGCCCGAGATCAGCCCGCCGCCGCCGATGGCGACGAAGATCGCGTGGATGTCCCCCGGATGCTGGCGCAGGATCTCCATCGCGATCGTGCCCTGGCCGGCGATCACCGCCGGATCGTCGTAGGGATGCACGAACGTGAGACGCCGCCGCTTCCCAATCACGCGCGCATGAGCGTAGGCCTCGTCGTAGGAATCCCCGCGCAGCACGACGGTCGCGCCGCGCGCTTTGACCGCCGCGATCTTGATCTGCGGCGTGGTGACCGGCATCACGATGGTGGCGCGGCACGAGAGGTGCTGGGCGGCGAGCGCGACGCCCTGCGCGTGGTTGCCGGCGGAGGCGGCGATCACGCCGCGCTTGAGCGCGGTCGCGGGAAGCTGCGCCATCTTGTTGTAGGCCCCGCGCAGCTTGAAGGAAAACACCGGCTGCAGGTCCTCACGCTTCAGGAACACGCGGTTGCCGGTGCGCGCGGAAAGCGCGGGTGCGAGTTCGAGCGGCGTCTCGATGGCGACGTCATAGACGCGCGCGCCGAGGATGCGTTCAAGGTAGTCGGGTTTCTTCATAAATCAGGTGATCCAACGACGGTATCAAGCGTAGCAGGAACGGGCGATTTCAGCTATTGCGAGGAGTGAGCAGTGAACGGCGAACAGTGAACGGATGGCACTGTCGGTTTACTGCTGTTTACCGTTTACCGTTCACCGTTTACCATGATCGTCATGACGCAGGATGAATTGAAGCAGGCCACTGCCAGGGCCGCCATCGCCTACGTTCCGGATGATTGCGTGGTGGGCGTCGGTACCGGGTCCACCGCCAACTTCTTCATCGCCGAGCTGGGAAAGATCAGGCAGCGCATCCGCGGCGCGGTGGCGAGCTCCGAGGCGACGGCGAAGCGGCTGAAAGACCTCGGCATCGCGGTGCTCGATCTCAACGGCGTCGACGAGCTGACGGTCTACGTCGACGGCGCGGACGAAGTGACGCGCCACCTCGCCATGATCAAGGGCGGCGGCGGCGCGTTGACACGAGAGAAGATCGTCGCGGCGGTCGCCAGGAAATTCGTGTGCATCGCGGACGGCACCAAACTCGTCGACGTGCTCGGCAGGTTTCCGCTGCCGGTGGAAGTGATACCGCTCGCCCGCTCCTACGTTGCGCGCGAGTTGCGCAAGCTCGGCGGATACCCGGATTGGCGCCAGAATTTCGTCACCGACAACGGCAATGTCATCCTCGACGTGCGCGGGCTCTCCATCCTGAACCCGGTCGAGCTCGAAGGCGCGCTCAACCAGATCACCGGCGTGGTCGCCACCGGCCTGTTCGCGCGGCGCGGCGCCGACGTGCTGCTGCTCGGCACCGCGGATGGCGTGCAGACGTTGAAGCGCTAGGAATTGGCCGGCCCGAGGGCCGCCCAATTCCTTGTCCAAAGGCTCCCTTGATTGAAGAAACGTACCCAGGCAAGACAGCCCGAATCGCGATGGATTACCGAGGCATGCCGGAGTTTGCGTTCCACGAATCCTCCGGATCGCATCCCGGACGCGTATTTTCGGTAAGGAATTTGTCGGTTGTAAGCCGACAAAATCCTCGGCGCTGGCGCCAGGACACGAAACTATCATGATTGACTGGTAACGTGCGCCACACCGGCCCCAAGGGCGTCGCGCGCGAGGCCCTCACGCAGTAGTGACGACGCGGTAATTCCGCTCGCGCACGTAGCCGCGCGCCGCAAGATTCCTTATACTGGCGGCACAGCGAGAGGAAACATCACGCAACCGACTGCCTGCAGCCTTCTGAAAGTCCGCCGCCGAGCGCCCGGCGGCGCGGTGTCCCTCCCTCGGCTTTTCCCGCGCATCGGGCGCTTCCCCCGCCGCACTTCCGGCTAGAATCGATGCCCGACTTTCCGACGCTCGCCGCCGTTGATCTCGGCACCAACAGCTTCCACTGCCAGGTGGCGCGCGTCGTCGGCGAACAGGTCTACCCGCTCGATTCATTGCGCGAGCCGGTGCGGCTGGGCGCCGGGCTGAACCAGGACAAGCGCATCGACGATGAAACCCAGGAACGGGCGCTGGCCTGCCTCAGGCGCTTCGGCGAGCGGTTGCGCGGCCTCGACAAGCGCGCGGTGCGCGCCGTCGGCACCAACACGCTGCGCGTGGCGAAGAACGCCGCCGGCTTCCTGCGGCGGGCGCAGGCTGCGCTGGGCTTCCCCATCGAGGTGGTAGCCGGCCGCGAAGAAGCGCGGCTCATCTACATCGGGGTTTCGCACAGCCTTCCCGCCTCGCGTGAGAAACGCCTGGTCGTGGATATCGGCGGCGGCTCCACCGAGCTCATCATTGGCACCGGGCACCGGCCGCTGCGGCTGGAGAGCCTGTTTATGGGCTGCGTCTCCTACAGCCTGCGCTTTTTCGAGGATGGCAGGATCACCAAGGGCGCCATGAAGAAAGCCGAGCTTGCCGCCCGCAACGAGCTGCAGCCGATCGTGGCGCGGTTCGCGCGCGGCAACTGGCAGCACGTGGTGGGCTCCTCGGGCACCGTGCGTGCGCTGGAGGAAGTCATCCGGGTGAACGGCTTCGGCGAGGATGGCATTACACCCGCGGGTCTCGACCGCCTGCGCTCGCATCTCATCAAGGCCGGCGACGTGGAGAAGGCGGAGTTCGCGGGACTGAAGCCGGACCGCGTGCCGGTATTCCCGGGCGGACTCGCGATTCTCAACGCCGTGTTCTCGGAGCTCGACATCGAGTCCATGGGAGTAGCGCAAGGCGCGATGCGTCAGGGAGTACTTTACGACCTGCTCGGCCGCGTCCACCACAAGGACATGCGCGACGTCACCATCGCCCAGTTCATGCAACGCTACCACGTGGACGCCCTGCAGGCACAGCGCGTCGGCGCGCTCGCTTTCACGCTCTACCGCATGCTCGCCACGGAATCCGGCGAGCCGGACGAGGATGTCGCGCGCCACATCGCGTGGGCGTCGAAGCTGCACGAAATCGGGATATCGGTGGCGTACAGCGGCTACCACAAGCACTCCGCTTACATCGTCGGCAACGCGGACATGCCGGGATTCTCGCGCGACGAGCAGGCGAAGCTCGCGCTGCTGGTGCAGGCGCACCGCCGCTCGCTCAACGAGGCGGCAAAGGACATCGAGGAGTACGACGTGGACTGGGACATGGTGCTCGCGCTGCGGCTGGCGGCCCTGTTCCACCGCAGTCGGGCCGATGTTGCGCTTCCCGCGCTGCAGGCAAAACGCCAGGGCAAGAAGATCCGCCTGTCGCTGGGTTCGGCTTGGCTTGCCCGCAATACGCTCACCGCGACTGCGTTGTCCGACGAAATCCGGGAGTGGGACAAGATCGGCTTCGAGCTAAAGATCCCCGAACTCGACGATCTCGAGCGCGACAACGAGCTGGCGCTCGCCAGCTGATTGATCCGTCACTCTTGACCGGATCAAAGTTGGCAGTTGGCAGCCGTCAGTTGGCAGCCGCCAGTTGCCAGTCGTCAGTTGGCAGCCGTCAGTTGGCAGCAATTCCAAACTTCCTGCTGCAAACTGCCCTCTGCAAACTCCTTGCGGCTGTCACACCATGTCCGGCGCGATCACTGCGCGCACCCGGGCTTCGCTCCGCCCGAGTGACTCGAGCCACCAGATCGCGCCTTTCTGCACGCTCCAGTCATCGGGCCTTCCGGTAATCGCGAGCGCCGCGGCCTGCCCCAGGGTCGGCTGGTGTCCGACCACAACGACCGTGCCTTCGCCCTCCGGCCAGCCCGCCGCATTCAGCACGGACTCGGGCTCGGCGGCGGTGCCGACCTTGCGGCTGGTCTCAAAATGTTTGGTGAGCGCCCGTGCCGTCTGCTGCGCGCGCTCGGCCGGGCTGACCAGGAGTCGCGTGTCGTCCGGCAGCCGCTTCTTGAGCCAGTCTGCGACCCGCCGCGCCTGCTTCTTGCCCCTGGCGGTAAGGCTGCGCTCGATGTCGGGCTTGCCGGGTGCCGCGTCCTCCGCATCGGCGTGGCGCCACAGTATGAGATCCATTCGGACTCCCTTGATCGGTTGGGGCTACTCGCACAGTCTTCGCGATTATCGCCAGAAGCGCCCGGCGGCGCGGAATGATTTCCAGGCGCTTTTCAGCTCGCGCTTCAGGGTTTCAGCGCGGCCACGGCTCCAGCCCAGGAGGATGCCCCTCGCCTCGGCCACATCCATGCCCCCCGCCCCATCGAAGCCGTGAGCCAGGAGGTCCGTCACCGTCGCGGCGTCGTTGATCGCCCCCAGTATATCCTGAAGGTCGGAAAGCCGATGGAGGGCCACGCTCACCAGCCCGCCCTCGTAGAGGCCGGCAAAAAAGTCCGTCGCATAGCGGAACTTCTTGACCGCGATGCGAACGCGATGCAGCGCGCGACTCGACAGCTTGTCAAACTTGCGGCCCCGCTTGCGAACCCAGTTGTAGCGCTGCTCCAGCACCCTTGAGGCGAACGCGCCGATCGGCTCGCCGAGCGCCGCGCGTTGCTCGGGCTCAAGTTCGATGGGCCCGCTCCAGGACTCGAGCCACCCGGCAAGCGAGAGCATCAGCCGCTGGTAGCGCGCGGAGCGCACGGCGCGGCGTGCCTTTGCGCCGGCCTTGCGCCGCAGTTCGCCGCAACGCTCGCCGAAGGCCTTCAGCTCGCCGTGTGAACCAAATTCCTTCTTGATTGGGGGCAGCGTCTCGGTCAGGAACACATCCCAGTCGCGCGCGGGCCCCAGGCTGGATGCAAGCCATTTGATCTCCGCCAGCAAGGGCGCAGCTGCACCGGGCATGACGGGCTCGAACACACTGAAAGCAGAGCGCAGGCGCCGCAGTGCGACCCGCATCTGGTGCAGGTGCTCGAGATCGCCGCCTGCCAGCATGCCGTGCGCGTTCGCCTGCAAGTGCGTGAGGCCGGCCTGCATGACCGCCTTGAATGCCTCGCCCACCGAAAGTGCCGGCGCGAGCTTGGCGGGATGCGCCTTGACCGGCTTGGGACCCTTGCCGCGAAGCAGTGCGTAACCGCGCTCCGCCTTGGAGTAGTTCCCAATGGAGAGCGGAAGATCTCTCACGAGTCTCAGCGCAAATTCGTAGAGCTGCCGGGGGAGCCCGCTTTTTAGCTCGAGCTCCAGTTCGACGACGCGCTCGGCGCGCGAACCGCACTTGATCAAGCCGCGATCGATGCTCGCCTCCACGCGCGCCCCGGAAACCGTTTCAAGGAGGCGGCTGCTGCGGATGATATCGGTGACGAATACGGGCTTCAGCCGCGCGCGCAGCCGCTTCGAGGACAACAGGCGGGCCAGCTCGGCATGAACGATCCGGGACAAATCCGGCGCGGGTCCGGCCACCTCCACTTCGTCCTCGACGCGCCGGTGCAGCCCGGCAAGCGCCGTGCCATCGCCCTTCACGGCTTGAAACCAGCGTTCGCCATCGCGCCGCAGCCGCAGCGCGATGCCCTGCCGCCACAGGTCGAACGCCGGGGTGTCGAAGTAGACGCTGTGCAGCCTCCGCCTCACCGCCCGCGCCCCCCCTTGCAGCAGGGGGTGCACGCTCAGCCGGCGCGCCGCCTTTGCGGGCACCAGCAGCTTCAACTCGACCTCGACGCCGGGGTGGGGAAGGTTCATGACGGCTCCGCGGGTGAATTCCGCGGAGAGGGAATTCTAGTGCCGTTCCAGCCGGTCGCGTGAGTGGCCGGAAATGGCTCGAGCATACTGCGCCGCTGAAAGCGCCCTAACGGCCTACCTCCACCTCGGCTGAAACGGCACTGGCGGCTGCCGCCGGCAGCTGCGCCCGCGCCAACAGCTCGAGCAGCGTTTCCTGCGCCGCCTGCGGCTTGCCGCGGCCCGGCGACTGGAAGTGGTACTGCCCGTCCTGGTCCATTTCCCACGCCTGGCAGTTGTCCTCGAGGTAGGGCTTGAGCCCCTCGTTGATCACACGCTTTTTCAGCTTGGCGTCGAGCACCGGGAAGCAGATTTCCACGCGCCGGAAGAAATTGCGGTCCATCCAGTCCGCGCTCGAGAGGTAGACGTCGTCCGCGCCGCCGTTGCGGAAATAGAAGGCGCGCGAGTGCTCGAGGAAGCGCCCGACGATGGAGCGCACGCGGATGTTCTCCGAGATGCCGGGTATGCCGGGCTTGAGGGCGCACACCCCGCGCACGATGAGATCAATTTCCACGCCCGCCTCGGAAGCGTCGTAGAGCGCGGCGATGACCTCGGGCTCGAGCAGCGCGTTCATCTTGGCGATAATGCGCCCCTTGCCGCCGCCCTTCGCCTGCTCGGCCTCGTTGTGTATGGCGCGCAGGATCTGCTTGTGCAGGGTGAACGGCGCTTGCCACAGGTGCTTGAGCTTGCTGGCGCGCCCGAGACCGGTCAACTGGAT
>Ga0184637_10000665_pt1 | contig 25011 bp, 27 predicted proteins | sample PLM3_127_b2_FD_133143 | JGI IMG/M metagenome (GOLD analysis project Ga0184637, IMG submission 133143) | Groundwater sediment microbial communities from an aquifer in East River, Colorado, USA - PLM3_127_b2 | ecosystem: Environmental > Terrestrial > Soil > Riparian zone | place: USA: East River... | reverse complement strand
CTCGTCGGCATCGAAGCCGAGCTGCTCGTTGGCGTCGACCGTGTCGAAGCCGGCATCCTGCAGCTGATAGGCGCGCAGCTTGTTGACGAGGCCGATGCCGCGGCCCTCCTGCGCGAGGTAAAGCACCACGCCGGCGCCGGCCTTGGCGATCGAGGCGATCGCGCCGGTCGACTACGCGCTCGTGGACGCCGACCACACCGAGAACGCCACCCTGGAGCATTTCGACAGGATGCTTGGCTACCTCTCAGCCGGGGCGATCGTCGTCTTCGACGACATCAACTGGACCGACGGTATGAAGCGGGCCTGGAGGGCAATCCGGCGCCACCAACGCGTCTCGGTGGCGCTCGGGGTTCGACGCATCGGGGTCACGGTGATCGTGCCCGGCGCCAGTAGATCCCGGTCCAGTCGATCTCCGTGATCCTCTCCCTGATGCCGTGCTCGCGGCGGAAGTCGTGCACGGCCGCTCGGCATGGGTCCAGCGCGTAGTCGTCGACGATCAGGTACCCACCCGGGGAGAGGTTCGGGTAGAGGTTGACCAGGGCGTCCATCGTCGACTCGTACATGTCGCAGTCGACGCGGATCACGGCCCAGCTTGGATCCGGGATCGTGGGCAGCGTGTCCTTGAACCAGCCCTTCAGAAACCTGACCTGATCGTCCAGGAGCCCGTAGCGCCGGAAGCTCTCCTGGACCCGCTCCAGCGAGACGGACAGCGCGTGAGCTTGGTGGAGCCTGGCCCCGGCATCGGCCGGATAGTCGTCGGCGCGCGGGGGCGGCAATCCCTCGAAGGAATCGGCGACCCAGACGGTGCGATCGTCGACCGTGTGCCTTGAGGATGCCTCGCATGAAGATGGTCGCGCCGCCGGCCCACACACCCGTCTCGATGAGATCGCCGGGGATGTCGTCTCGGATCACCTCCTCGACGCACTCCCTGATGTTGTCGAGTCGCTTCAGCCCGATCATCGTCTGGGCGAAGAGCGGCCAGTCGCCACCCCTGGCCCGTTCCTGCTCGGCTGTCTCGCGGAACGGCACGATTCCCCGGCGTCGCAAGATCCTGTACGCGAGCCGATGACGCGGCGCGGCCACAGGAAGCTCAGCTCGCCCTGGGGGTACAGGCTGTGGGCGACGCTCCGCTTCAGCAGCTCGATGTAGAGATCGGCGGGATTGGTCACGCACGCCGCCGTTGAAGCTGGGCAGCCGCGGCTTCCCGCCCGAAGCCCGCCGCCGTGGCGAGCTGAGAGAGCGCGACGTATCCGGCGATCGCTGCTCGCGCTCGCTCCCCGTCCCGACGCAGCGTCTCCCGAGCCAGGTCCCGCAGCATGGCGGCTAGATCGGCTCCCCGTTGCGGCCCGGCCGCTCGAGCACGATGGAACGCGGACGCGCCCCTGCCGTACCCGTAGTGCTGGCCGAGGAAGTCGCGCAGCGTCAAGGTTCGCATGTGGTAGACGAGCGCTTCCGGCGCGTGGACAAACCGGTGCCCCGAGCTGATCCAGCGCTCGCACATCTCGCGATCCTCCGCGTACCGAAATTCCTCGTCGAAGCCGCCCAGCTCGCGGAACGGCTCGGCAGGGAAGGCGAGGTTGCTGGAGGCGAAGAAGCGCGGCAGCTCAGGGTCGCGGTTGAAGTGCGCGCGGACGACGTCGGCCACGATCTGGCTCGCCGCCGCGCGGCTCTGAGGTACGCCGTTCCGCATCTCGCCGCCGACCGCCGCGCCCGGGTTGCGCTCGAGCGCCCGCTCCAGCTCAGGGACCCACTCGGGCGTCGGCCTGCAGTCGTCGTCGGTGAACGCGATGTAGCGGCCCCGCGCGGCGGCGGCCCCGGCGTTGCGCGCGGCCGACGGGCCGCTGGCCCGGAGTGTCGCCAGCTCCACCGGCAACCGACCCGTGTACGAGGAGACGGTCCGGTTCACCTCGGGGTCGCCACCGTCGTTCACGACCACCACCTCGAAGCGGTCGGGCGCGCAGTCGGCGGCCGCGAGAGCCGCCAGGCAGCCTTCGAGGTAGCGGGGCCGACCCTTGGTCGGGACGACGACGGAGAGGATCGGATCCCGAGCACCCACTTGCCGGCCAGAGTCTAGGCGCGATTCGGGATGATTAGCTGGTCCCGATGAGCAGGCCGAACGCGTCACCCGCGCTCAGCGTGATCGTGCCGGCCACCGACCGGCCCGAGACACTTGCCCGCTGCGCGGAGGCGGTCGAGGCCGGCCTCGGCGCGGCGGACGAGCTGATCGTGATCACGGAGCCGAACGGCACCGCACCCGCCGCGGCGCGGAACGCCGGCGCGGCGCGCGCCCGCGGTGAGGTGGTGGTGTTCGTCGACGCCGACGTGATCGTGCACGCCGGCGCCCTGGAGCGGATCCGCGGCGCGTTCGCGTCCGACCCGTTCCTGACGGCGCTGTTCGGCTCATACGACGACTCGCCCGAGGCGCCCGGAGCCGTATCGGGTTTTCGCAATCTCCTGCACCATCACGTCCACCACTCGGCGGCGGGCGCGGCAGCGACGTTCTGGACCGGCCTCGGAGCGATCCGCCGCGAGGCCTTCGAGGCCGAGGGGGGATTCGACCCCGAGCAGCGCATGCTCGAGGACATCGAGCTCGGGATGCGCCTGACCCGGCACGGAGCCCGAATCGTGCTCGACCCCGCGCTCCAGGGAACACATCTGAAGGGCTGGAGCCTCGCCGAGATGGTGCGCACCGATTTCGCCGACCGCGGCGTCCCGTGGATCGTCCTGCTGATGAACCCGCGCGCCCCCCGGGACGCTCTCAACCTCGGCTGGCGCCACCGCCTCAGCGCGGCGTCTGCGCTGCTGGCCGTCGTCGCGGTCGCTTGGCGGCGGCCGCGGCTCGCGGCCGCCGCGGCGCTCTCGCTGCTGCTCCTGAACCGATCCCTCTATGTCCTCCTGTGGCAGCGCCGCGGCAGGCGGGAAGCCGTGGCCGGCGTGTTCCTTCACGCGCTCCATCACCTTGTCGGGATCGCCGCGGTCCCGGTTGGGGTGCTCGCGCATCTGCGAAGGGGCCGCGCCGCCGGCATGCGCTCGGCGACGGAGGGGTGGTAAGCAGTGTCAAGACTGCTTCGAGGGTCATGGCCGATGGGCGGCGATCTGCGTCGATCATCAAACAGGCTGGTAAAGGCTGCGCTCGCTATCGGCGCCATGCAAAAGCCGGAACGGCGCATTCGGCGGGGGGTACAGCGAGGAACGCGCCAGGGAGATGCTGGAGGATTTCCCGCTGGGAGACCAGAGGCTTGATCTCTTCCGCCGCGATTCCCACCAAACGGCTACCCGGAAGGATGTCGAGAACAGCCTCGGTGGCACGCCTGTTGATTTCTTGATGCTCGACGGAGACCACACCTATGAGGGAGTGAAGCCGCCGCGGCGCGCTCCAGATCAGCTCTCCCGCCGGCCGCCACCCGCGCGACGCTCGCGCCGGTCACGGAGCATGGTGGCGACGATCGAGCCCAGCACGACCAGGATCGGGACGGCGTAGAGCACGTAGAAGGCCCAGTGGCCGGCGTGAGCGATCGGCACCGCCATGCCCCGAGTATTACGAACAGGAGGGGCGGGTCGGTTCAACTCGGCATCGGGGCTCCGCGGCCCCCGGTCGCTCAGCGCGGCGTCGGGCGCAGAGCCAGCAGCGCCACGAAGGCGCTGACCGCGACCAGGACGATCGACGCGCCCGCGGCCAGGTCGAGGTGCCAGGAGATCAGCAGCCCGATCGGGGCACTGGCCGCTGCGATCGCCGCCGACAGGGCCATCATCGCGGGAAGCCGCTTCGTTAGCAGCGCGGCGGCGGCGGGCGGGGCCATCAGCAGGCCGAGCACGAGCAGGGCCCCGACGACCTGGAACCCGACGACCACCGCGACCGTGACCACGACGAGCATCAGCAGGTCCAGCCGGTCGACGGGGAGCCCCAGCGCCGCGGCGCGCTGGCGGTCGAACGAGACGAGGAGAAACGGCCGGTAGAGCACCGCGACGAGGGCGAGGACCAGCGCCGCCGCGAGCGCGCTCGCGGCCACCTCGGCGTCGCCGACGCCGAGCACGTCGCCGAACAGGAACGAGGTCAGGTCGACCGAGTATCCCTGGACCCGCGAGATCAGCACCACCCCGAGCGCGAGCATGAACACGAACACCACCGCGGCTGCGGTCTCCTGCCGGACCCGGCTGCGCCGCAGGACGAGGCTGGTCGCGGCGGCGGTGAGCAGGCCCGCGACGAGGGCGCCGAGCGCGATCGCGAGCCTGTCGGGCTCCTCGCCGGCCGCGCCCGCGGTGAGCGCGAACGCGACCGCGATCCCGGGCAGCACCCCGTGAGCGAGGCTGTCGGCCATCAGCGCCATCCCGCGCAGGATCACGTAGCAGCCCACCACTCCGCACAGCACACCGACCAGCGCCGCCGCGAGCGCCCCGGTTCGCACGAAGTCGGCCTCGAAGGGCTCGACAAGGAAGTCCATCACTAGCGAACCTCGTGGTGCTCGGAGACGTCGACCATCAGGCTCCCCACTCGCACGATCCGCCCCGCGAAGGTCTCGTACAGGACGTCCTCGGTGACCGCATCTGGGCTTCCGAACGCGACCACGCGGCGGTTCAGGCACAGCACGAGGTCGTAGTCGCGGGTCGCGCTGCCCAGATCGTGCGTCGCGACGATCACGGTCCTGCCGGCCTCACGCCAGCGCCCAAGCAGCGTCCGGACCGCCTCCTGGGTCGGCACGTCGACGCCGGTGAGCGGCTCGTCGAGCAGCACGATCTCGGCGTCCTGAGCGACGGCCTGCGCGAGCAGGGCTCGCTGGCGCTCCCCGCCCGACAGCAAGCCGAAGCGCCGCTGCTCCAGGGCCTCGATCCCGAGCGCCTCGAGCGCATCCGCAACCAGCGCCCGGTCGTGGGGGCCGGCGCGCCCGAACCATCCGAGGTCCCCGTAGCGGCCCATTCGCACCACGTCGCCGACGGTCACCGGGAAGGTCGGGTCGACGTCGAGGTGCTGCGGCACCAGGGCCACGCGACGGCTGTGCAGCTCGATCGAGCCGGCGCTGGGGGCGATCAGGCCGACGGCTGCCCCGAACAGCGTGCTCTTGCCGGCGCCGTTCGGCCCCAGGACGGCAACGCTCGCTCCCCAGGGCACCTCGAGGTCCACGTGCTCGAGCGCCGGCACCCGGTCGAAGCTCACGCTGAGACCGCGGGCGGTCAGCGCGGGGGTCCCCTTGTTCACGACTTCCGCTCGGGGGAGGCCACGGCCCGTCGCCGCCTGCAGCGCGTGCAGGTCCCCCGGATCAGGACGTCGTGGCCGCTCACCGCGTGTCCGAGGCGGCCCGAGAGCCGCTCGATCGCCTCCTCCAGGGGGCGGTCCTCGAACGCCGCCACCTGCCCGCAGGACTCGCACAGCGCGTGGTGGTGGTGATCGCCGCCCGGCACGACGGGCTCGTATCGCTGGCCGCCCCCGCCCACGTCAACCCGCTGCAGCAGGCCCATGCCGTGCAGGAGGTCGAGCGTGCGGTAGATGCTGGCGATTCCGACCCCGCCCCCCTCGGAGCGGAGCCGATCGGATACCTCCTGGGCGGACAGGCAGCAGTCCTGCCGCGACAGCAGCTCCACGACCGCCTCGCGAGCGCCGCCGAACCGGTAGCCCGCAACGCCCAGGGCCCGGCGGGCCCGCGCGGTCCATTCCTGCTTCGTTGCCCGCGGTGTCGACACTCGACCTTATGATAATGATTATCATTCTCGGTGTGAAGCTCTCCCGCCTCACAGCACCGATCGTCGGCACGCTGAGCTTCGTCGCGCTCGCGGGGTGCGGCTCGAGCGACGACGGCGGAACGAAGACGATCGCGGCGACCACGGGCATCACGGCGGCCATCGCGGAGCGGGTCGCGAGCCCCGGCGTCGAGGTGGAGCAGATCGTCCCCGACGGCGCCAGCCCGCACGACTTCGAGCTCAGCGCCCAGGACCGCCAGCGCCTCGAGGAAGCCGATCTCGTGGTCGCGAACGGCTCCGGGCTGGAGGCGGGGATCCCGCTCGACGAGATCGATGCACCCGAGTGGACGCTGACCGAGCACGCGGGCGAGCTGCGGCGGCCCGAGGAGGTCGAGGGCGGGGACGAGGAGCCCGGCACCACCGACCCCCACGTCTGGATGGACCCGACGCGCGTCGCCGGAGCGCTGCCCTCCCTGGCCGAAGCAGTCGCGGATCTCGACCCCGAGCACGCCGGCGAGTACCGCCGGCGGGCCCGCAACTACGCTCGGCGCCTCGATGCGCTGGACGGCGAGATCGCCGACACCCTGGCAGTCGTGCCCGCCCGCAACCGCGAGCTCGTCACCTCACACGACTCGCTCGGCTACCTCGCCGACCGCTACGAGCTCGAGGTGGCGGCGACGGCCTTTCCGGCAACGGGAGCCGAGGCCGAGGCAAGCGCGGCGCGCCTCCACGACGTCGAGGAGGTCGTCCGCGCCTCGGGCGTCCCGGCCGTGTTCGCCCAGGAGGGCGACGACTCGGAGGCGCTGCGCATGGTCGCCGAGCAGACCGGCGTCGAGGTCAACTACGGGCTGATGGTCGAGTCCCCTGCCGCGGCCGGGACCTACGAGGAGATGCTGCGCCGGGACGCGGAGCTGATCGCCCGGTCGCTGCGCTGAGAATGCGGCGTGCGTTCGAGATTCTCGTCGTGCTGATCGCCGTGGGGACGATCATCGGCCTGATCGCCCTGTGGCCCCACGACGTCGACGCTCCCCTGAGCGAGGGGCTGGCGGCGGACACGGAGCGCGCCGCGGTCGAGTCCGTGACCTACGAGGCCTGTCCCTCGCCCCAGACCGGGCAGTGCGGCGAGGGCGAGGTCAGGCTCGAGACCGGACCGGAGGCCGGGGACGTCGCGACGGTAACCCTCGGCGGCGCGGGCCTCGAGCCCGAGCTGGAGCCCGGTGACCAGGTCCGGGTGGCGCGCAGCGAGCCGGGCCTGCCCGCTCCGGGACCCGGTCTACACGCTGGCCGACTTCGAGCGTCGCGCCCCGATCCTGTGGCTCGCGCTCGCGTTCGCCGCGCTAGTGATCGTGTTCGGCCGCCTCCGCGGTGCGCTCTCGCTCGTCGGGCTCACGATCAGCCTCGCCGTGATCCTCGCCTTCGTGGTGCCGGCGATCCTCGACGGCCACCCCCCGCTCGCGGTCGCAGTGGTCGGCTCGCTCGCCGTCATGCTGGCCACCGTCTCGCTCGCCCACGGCTGGGGCCCGAAGAGCCTCGCCGCGATGCTCGGCACCGCGGTCAGCCTCGCCCTGGTCGCGGTGCTGGCGCTCACGTTCACGAACCTCACGCATCTCACCGGCCTCTCGTCCGAGGAGGCGACGCTGCTGCTGCAGAGCGGAGCCGACGTCTCGCTGGAGGGTCTGCTACTTGCCGGAATCGTGATCGCGGCGCTAGGCGTGCTCGACGACGTCACCGTGAGCCAGGCGTCCACCGTGCTCGCGCTGCGCGCCGCCAACCCGACGCTCGGCTTTCGCCAGCTCTACGCTCGAGCCCTGCGCGTGGGGCAGGACCACGTCTCGGCGACCGTGAACACGCGCTCGTGCTCGCCTACGTGGGCGCGTCGCTGCCCGTGCTGCTGATCTTCAGCTCCGGCGAGCTGGGGCTGATCGACGCCGTGAACACGGAGCTGGTCGCAAAGGAGGTGGTGGGGACCCTGGTCGGCTCGATCGGCCTGATCGCCGCGGTCCCCATGACCACCGCCCTGGCGGCGCTGCTTGCGCGCGACCTGCCGCGGCCCGAGCCCGAAGGCCCCAGGGGCTCACGCTCAGGCGGACCCGGCCCGGGCTAACGTCGCTCGGCAGGCTCCGCGGAGCGCTCGGCCGGCGGGGTGTCCTCGTCGATCGACGGAGCGTCGATGGTCTGCTCGCTGCCGTAGAACACGAAGATGACCACGACGGCGATCCCGAGCAGGATCCCGAGCAGCACCCCGATCACGCGGTCGCGGCGCTTCGCGGCGCGGGGGCGCTCCTCATCGGGCGCCGCCCGCGCCAGCGGGTCGAAGCCCTCTAGACCCCGTCGAGGAGCGTCCAATTGGCGCGGAACGCGGACTCGGCCGCCGCCACGAGCCCGTCCGCGTCGGCCGGCCGAGCACGCTCGTCGATCAGTTCGCGGACCTCGGCCGCGTGCCCCGCGTCGCGGCCCTCGTGGACCCTGAAGTACTCGGTTCCGCTCCCATCCGCGATCCCGTAGAGCTCCACCAGGCCCTCGCGCTTGACGCGCGAGATCTCGGGCTGGCCGCTCTCGATCGCGTACAGCCGCGCCAGCGTCGGCAGCAGCCCGTCGGCCAGCGTCCAGGTGCGGACGCACTCGGCCGTCTCGGCCGTCGGGGCGGCACTCCCGCTGCCGCCGACCGCACCCACGAAGCCGTCCCAAAGCGCCACGTGCGCGAGCTCCTCGTCAGCGTGGTCACTCAGATTCTCCTGGCCGGGCGCCTCGCCGGCGGACGCCGCGCTCATCGCGGCGATCGCCTCGACCGCATGGCGGTACTGGCTCGAGTAGCGGGCGAGCTCCTCACGGCTAAGCTCTCCTGCCGACCAGCGCTGATAGAACGGGTGATCGAGAACGTTCCAGCGGCTGCGGCTCTCCTCGATGCGGTCCCAGATGTTGCTGCTCACGCGGAGCTCCCCTCTTGGTCTCGTACAGGTCCGCGAGAGGATAGCGAGGCCGGCCGCGGCGCAGGCGGGTGTTCTGACTCTGCGATGCTCGCGCGATGCGCCCCGAGGTCGCGGACGTCGCCGTTCCGCCGCTGCCCGCCGACATCGCCTGGGTCGGTGCCCCAAGGGCTCCCCATATCGAGGCGCTGACCGCGACCGGCCCGGTCCTGGTCCACTTCTTCGACTTCGCGCAGCTGAACAGCGTCCGCTCGCTTCCCTACCTGCGCGACTGGCACGAGCGCTACCGCGAAGCGGGCCTGGCCGTACTCGGGGTGCACTCGCCGCGCTTTCCCTGCACGGCCTCCACGCACGTGGTCGCGGCCGCGGCTCCCCGGCTCGGGATCCCCTATCCGGTCGCCGTGGACTCGGGTTTCCGCCTGTGGCGCGCGTACGGGTGCGAGGGATGGCCGTCGCTGTTCCTGTGGCGCCGCGGCGGGGCGCTTGGCTGGTTCCACTTCGGCGAGGGCGAGTACCAGGCCACCGAGGACGCGATCCAGGAGCTGATCCACGAGGGGCGGCCGGGAGCCCGTCTCCCGGAGCCGCTGCCGCCGCTGCGCCCGAGCGACGCGCCGGAGGCGCTCGTGGTGCCGCCGAGCGAGGAGCTCTTTCCGGGCGGATCGGCGGGCGAGCCCTGGTCGGCGACCCCCGATCGACCGGAGCTCCAACTCGAGTACGGCGCCGGCGGCGCCTACGTGACCGCCGACGGCGAGGGCGTGCTGGAGGTCGCGCTCGACCGGCGACGGCGGGAGCCGATCGCGATCGACGCGCCGGCCCTGCACGAGCTGGCCGTTCACGACCGCCACGAGGAGCACCACCTGTTCGTGCGCCCCTCGCCGGGCGTGCGGGTGTGGTCGGTCAGCTTCGCGGCGGGGGTGCCGTAGCCAGATGCCTAGGCGCTCGCGGCGAGCCCCTCGCGGATCTCTCCGGGGAGCATGAAGCGAACGTCCTCGTCGACTGTGCGCAGCTCCGAGACGTCGGTGGTGCCGCGCCCGCGGAAGAACTCGACCAGCTGCTCGACCAGCTCCTCGGGGGCGCTGGCGCCGGAGGTGATCCCCACCGTCTCGACGCCCTCCAGCCACTCCTCGTCCACCTGGAGCGAGTTGTCGATCAGGTGCGACTCGGCGCCGTGCTCGCGCGCCACCTCCACGAGCCGGTTGGAGTTCGACGAGTTGGTGGAGCCGATCACGAGCACGAGGTCGCAGTGATGCGCCATCTCCTTCACGGCCTGCTGGCGGTTTGTGGTCGCGTAGCAGATGTCGTCGGTCTTGGGGCCGACGATGGCGGGAAACCTCTGCTTCAGCCGCTCGATGATCCCCTCGGTCTCGTCTACCGAGAGCGTCGTCTGAGTGATGTAGGCGACGCGGTTCGGGTCCGGCACCTCCAGCTCCTCGACGTCCTCGGCGGTCTGGACGAGGACGATGCTCTCCTGTGCCTCGCCGGTGGTCCCCTCGACCTCCTCGTGGCCCTCGTGGCCGATCAGCACGATCGTGTAGCCCTGGGCGGCGAACTTGCGCGCCTCGACGTGGACCTTGGTGACGAGCGGGCACGTTGCGTCGATCGTCCTCAGCATTCGCGCCGCGGCGTTCTCGTGCACGCTTGGCGCCACCCCATGGGCCGAGAAGACGACCAGCTCTCCCTCCGGCACCTCGGTCTCCTGATCGACGAAGATCGCGCCGCGCTTCTCGAGCTGCTGGACGACGTGCTTGTTGTGGACGATCTCCTTGCGCACGTAGACCGGCGGCCCGTGCTGGTCGAGCGCGAGCTCGACCGTCTGCACGGCACGATCGACGCCCGCGCAGTAGCCGCGCGGCGCGGCGAGCAGCACCCGCTTGGGGGCATGGGTGGCGACGGAGGACATCGGGATTACAGGGTACCCGCAGCGACGCGCGCCGTTACGCTCCGGCAGCAGCCGTGATCAGACGCGATGAGTCCGTCTTCCGTCGGCGGCGGCGGATGGCCGGGGTCGTCCTGATCGTCCTGGCCGCCGCCGCGTCGCTCGCTGTCGAGAGCCTGCTCGGAAACGAGACGGTCGGGCCCGACGCCCGCGAGATCGAACGGCTGTCCGTGAGCGCCGTGCCCGAGCGCGCGCTGGCAGGCCAGAAGCTCATGGTCCGGATGAACGGCTCCGCCACGCCGGACCTGATGCGCCAGGCCCGCAAGGGTGAGGTCGGGGGCGTGATCGCCTTCCCCCCGCTCGGCCAGCCCGAGGACGAGTTGCGCAAGGAAATCGCGCGGCTCCAGGAGGGCGCCAGGGACGGCCGCCAGCCACCGCTGCTCGTGGCGACCGACCAAGAGGGCGGCGAGATCAAGCGCCTGCCGGAGGGCCCGCCGGACAGCTCGCCGGCCGAGCTCGGTGCGGCGGACGATGACGCCGAGGCGCGCGCGGCGGGGCGGGAGACGGGGCGCTATCTGTCCGGTCTCGGCATCAACGTCGATCTCGCCCCGGTCCTCGACGTCCCCTCCTCCGAGGCATCGTTCATCTCCGGGCGCGCCTTCGGCACCGACCCGGCGGTCGTCGCGGCCGCCGGAGTGGCGTTCGCCGAGGGCCTGGAGGCGGGCGGGGTGATCCCGGCGGCAAAGCACTTCCCGGGCCTCGGCTCTGCGGTCGCCAACACTGACCTCGAGGCCAGCACGGTCGACGCACCGGAGAGCAAGCTCTCCGAGGCGCTCGCTCCATTCCGCGACGCGATCGCGGCAGGGGTGCCGATCGTGATGATCGGCCACGCCGTCTACCGCGCCTTCGATCCCGAGCGCCCGGCGGCGCTTTCGCCCCAGATCGTCGGCGGTCTGCTTCGAGCGGACCTCGGCTTCGAGGGCGTGGTGATGAGCGACGACCTCGGCGCCGGCGCCGTGCGGGCCGCGGTCTCCGAACGCAAGGCACCGGTCGCCGCGGCGCTGGCGGGAATCGACGTCCTGCTTCTCGCCCAGACGGGCAAGGGGAAGCCGGCCGTCGAGGCGCTGCTCGATGCGCTCGCGCGGGGCGAGCTCAGCCGAACCAGCCTCGAGGACTCCTACCTGCGGATCCTCGACCTCAAAGAGTCGATCCAGCGACTCTAGCCGCTCTCGCTCAGCGCGACGAGCGCCGGGCGGCCGACCGCGGCGAGGCTGTGCGCGCAAACGCGACCGAGATCGTCCTCGCGCGTGTGCCACCAGGCGCCGGGTCGCGGGCCCGGGCCGTACTGGAAGTCGATCAGATCCACGACCGGCACCCCCGCCTGCGCGAACGGGATGTGGTCGTCCAGGATCGCAGCGGTCTCGCCCGAGAACGGCTCCCCTCCCCCCTCGGGCTCCAACTCGACCGCCGCGTCGCGGACGCGGCCGTACAGCGCCGGATCGGAGTTCGCCTCGCGGGGGATCCCGAGCTCGCAGTCAGCCACCAGGTCGAACAGCAGCATCTCCGCGATCTCGTCGAGCCGCGGCGAGCCCTGGCGTCCCCCGGCGGCCGCGTAGCGCACGTACTGGCGAGAGCCACGCGCCCCGTCCTCGGCGAAGGGACGCTCGCCGCGCGCCTCCTCGGCGTCGAACAGGGCGAGGTGGATCGAGGGACCCTCGACGCGCTGCGCGAGAGCCCGGGCAAGCTCGAGCACGAGGGCCACCCCGGAGGCGCCGTCGTTGGCGCCGACGAACCGCGGGATCGCGTCCTTCGTGTCGTGATGGGCACCGACGACGACCGCCCCGGGCTCGCGCCCGGGTATGACTCCGACAACGTTGCGATACGGGCGCTGGACCCGCACCTCGTCAACGCCCGCCTCCCGCAGTCGCGCAGCGAGCACGGCTGCGAGCCGCCGATTCGCCCCCGAGCCCGCCGGCCTGGGACCGAACCGCACCTGCGCCCGGAGGTCGGCGAACGCCCGCTCGGCGTCGAAGCGCGCCGCGACGCGCTCCGCCGCTTGCCGGCCGGACACCTCGGCCGCCGGCTCCTCTCGCTCCCCGCAGCCGGCAGGTCCGGCGCCGCTCGTCGCCGCGGCGGCAACCACCCCGCCAGCCGCCAAACACCGCAATTTGCGCCCCGCTCGCATCGCGGTAGGGTCTCACCCATGAGCCAGCAGCACATGGATCGCCTCAGCTCCCTCGACGCCTCGTTCCTCACCCAGGAGGGCTCGGCCAGCCATATGCACGTGGGGGCGATCCTGATCTTCGAGGGGCCGCCGCCCAGCTACCCGGATCTGCTCGACCACGTCCGTTCGAGGCTGCACCTTGTTCCCCGCTTCCGCCAGAAGCTCGCCGTTCCCCCCTTCCAGATGGGCAGGCCCTTCTGGGTCGACGACGCGAGCTTCAACCTCGAGTACCACGTTCGCCACTCGGCGCTGCCCCAGCCTGGATCGGAGGACCAGCTCCGCAGGCTCGCCGGGCGCCTGTTCTCGCAAAAGCTCGATCGCGGCAAGCCGCTGTGGGAGCTGTGGCTCGTGCAGGGCCTGAAGCCCAACCGGTTCGCGCTTCTGACCAAGACCCATCACGCCCTCGTCGACGGCGTCGCCGGCGTCGACATCGCCACTGTGCTCTTCGACGTCACCCCGGTCCCCGAGCCGGCCGAGCCAGACCACGAGTGGGTCCCGGAGCCAGAGCCCTCCCAAGCCGACCTGATGACGCACGGGATAGAGGACCTGGCGGCGACCCCTCTCAAGCTCGCGCGCCGGCTCGAGGCGGCGGTAGAGCATCCCGGTCCGGCGATCGAGCAGGCGACCGAGGCGGTCGAGGCGCTGAGCGAGGTTGGATGGGCGCTGGCCAATCCGGCGCCCGACGTTCCGCTCAACGTGGAAATCGGCTCGCACCGCCGCTTCAGCTGGGTCCGGGCCGACCTCGACGACCTGAAGCGGATCAAGGACGCCCTCGGCGGGACGGTCAACGACGTGCTGCTCGCAATCGTCACGGACGCGCTGCGCCGCTGGCTGCACTCGCGCGGCGTCCGCACCGAGGGGCTCGAGCTGCGGGCTCTGGTCCCGATGAGCATCCGCGCAGAGGACGAGCACGGCCAGCTCGGCAACCGGATCGCGGCGATGCGCGGACCGCTCCCCGTCTATATCGAGGACCCGCTGCGGCGCCTGGAGACGGTGAAAGAGGCGATGGACGGCGTCAAGTCCTCCAAGCAGGCCCTGGGCGCCGAGGTGATCTCCCGCTTCAACGACTTCGCCCCTCCCACCCTGCTCGCGCAGGCGTCGCGGCTCAACTTCTCGACCCGCCTCTTCAACCTGATCGTCACCAACGTGCCCGGCCCGCAGATCCCGCTGTACGTCCTGGGGCGTCAGCTCGAGGACGTGTTCCCGGTTGCGTTCCTGCCCGATCACCACGCGCTTGCGGTGGCGATCATGAGCTACAACGGCGGCATCGACTTCGGTCTGCTCGCCGACTACGACGCGATGGACGACGTGCGGGTGATCGGGGACGGGATCGAGAGCGCTATCGCCGAGCTGCTGCGGGAGGCCGAGACGGTGGGGGCAGAGCCCGAGCCCGCGCCGGCGCCGAGCTAGCCGCCGACTGCGGCGCGCAGCGCGTTGCCCGAGTTCAGGATGCCCCAGCCGAGGCCGCCGCGGAAGCGCTTCCCGCGGGCCTTGCGCTTGATGAGCTTCAGCACGCGCTTGGCGTCGATCCCCGGCTTGCGGCTGCGGACCAGCGTTGCCGCGCCCGCGACCTGGGGCGTCGCCATGCTCGTTCCCTCCAGGTAGGCGAAGCGGTCGTCGCCGTCGAAGACCGTCCGGCAGAGGCAGGGCGGCTGGCGCAGCGAGCCGACCTCGAGCTGCGTCAGGTTCGCGGGGAAGTTCGAGAAGATCCCGGGCTTGCTGAAGCTCGCAGCCCCATAGGCCGCGAGTGAGATGCCGCGACCGTGCCCTGGCTTGAACCACGCGCGGGTGCCGTCGTGCTCGGCCGCTGTGACGACCAGCCCCTTCCCCCGGCTCAGCTTCGAGCCGGTTCCGTTCGGCTGCAGGAAGCGCGCCGGGAATCCCTGCTTGGTCTTGTTCTCGTTGCTCGCCGCCGCAACCATCACCACGTCGCGCACCCAGGCGTACCGGACGGCTTTCTTGATCACCTGTGAAGCGCCGGGTCCCCCGAAGCTCATGCTGATCACGTCGGCCCCGCGATCGGCGGCGTCGACGATCGAGTCGGCGATCGAGGCGTCGGTGAGATCGGACTTCTCGATGATCAGCCCGCATCCGAAGCCGGCCGACGCCCCGCCGTAGCCGTTGTCGCCGGTCGCGCAGGCCAGCCCCGCCACGTGGGTGCCGTGGCCGTTCTCGTCCACGGTCGCGGGCCCGCTGGCCGGCGTGCCATCGTTGTCCACCGCGGCGACGATCCGCTCGGCGAGGTCCGGATTCCCGGCGTCGATGCCGGTGTCGATCACGGCCACGCGGGCGGCCGCGCCCTTCGATTGGCTCCACGCACCCTGGAACCTCTCGTCGCGCAGGGGCCACTGATAGGTGTCCCCCAGCGGTGCGTGTGAGTCCGGGGCCGAGAAGGCGGGGTCGTTCGGCGTCAGGCGGAGGTAGCGACGATACTCGGGCTCGACCGCGGCGACGCCGGGCACGTCGAGGAGCTTGCGCCGCAACGCAGCGACTTCCTCCGCGCCCGGCGGCTCCACGGCGACGGCCCCCAGCTCGGGGATCGAGACCTCCGGCCGCAGCCCAGCGCGATCGAGCACCCTCGCCCGGTCCGCGGGCCCTCTCACCAGCACGATCGCGCGCCCCGTCGGCCGCGGACGGTCGGGCTCGGCCGCGAGCAGAACCGGCTCCGCACCGATCGCGGCGGGCGAACCCACCGCGGCGCCGATCAGGCCGATCACACAGGCGAGCGCGGCGCGCCGCCGATTCAGCCCCCGAACCATCCTGGACATGCAACAAGCCTAGGGAGCCGGGAGCGCGCACCCGCGCGCACCCGCCAACCGCGCCCCGCCGTACCATGCGGGCGGAGACGCGAGAGGAGGCGAGTGAGCGACACCGACCCGCCGAGCCCTTCGACCCAGTTCCACTATCACGTGGAGCTCAACCCGGCGCAGCTCAAGATCACCTACACCGCGCTGCGCTCGTTGCTGGACGACTTCGGACACGAGGAGTCCGACGTGATGCGCGTGATTCATGAGGTGCTGGCGAAGCTCCCCGAGGAGCACGCGATCAGGGCGATCCAGCTCGATCGCGAGCTCGAGCGTGAGCTCGGAGACGAGGGCTCCGATCCGGGTCCCGAGGGCGGGTCGCCGCCGCCCACGGCCGCCTGAGGGCGCCTAGTAACCCAACGCGAACTTTGCGTCCTCGGACATCATCTCCGGGGACCAGGGCGGGTCGAAGATCATCTTCGGATGCACCTTCTCGACCCCGTCGAGCTCGCCGACGAACTCCCTCATCTGCTCGGTGACCTGAGGGCCGATCGGGCACGCCGGCGTGGTCAGCGTGAAGGTGATGTACACCTCCCCGCCTTCGATCTCGACGTCGTAGACGAGGCCCAGGGAGACGAAGTCGAGCCCCAGCTCGGGGTCGATCACCTCCTCGAGCGCCTCGTTCACCTCTTCCTCGGTGGCCATGCCCCAATCGTAGAGGGATCGTGCGCCGCACTAGTCTGTGGGCGTGCTCCTGCTCGTCGTTCTGTTCATCGTCGTGCCGCTGGTCGAGCTGTACGTGATCATCCGCGTCGGCCAGCTGATCGGCGCGTGGCCGACGATCGGGCTGCTGCTGCTCGACAGCGTGCTCGGCGCGGCGCTGCTGCGCTCGCAGGGGCGCGCCGTGTGGCGGCGCTTCAATCTCGCGCTCGCCGAGGGCCGCGTGCCCCACGTCGAGACCTTCGACGGGGCGATGGTGATCTTCGGCGGGGCGCTCCTGCTCACTCCCGGCTTCATCACCGACATCGTCGGCCTCGCCTTTCTCATCCCCCCGAGCCGCGCGCTGATCCGCCGCGGGGTGACTCTGATCGCGCTGCGGCGTTTCAGGCTGGGGCAGCGCGTCGTGTTCTGGACAGCCGGTCGTGCGGCGAGCCGTCCCGGCACCCGCCAGCGGCCCAACGACGTGGAGGGCACCGCTCACGAGGTGCAGGACGACCCGGCGCCGGGCGAGGGCACCGAGCGCACCCTCCCGCCGTGACCCTCGCGGTCCGGCGGGACGGGGAGGGGTTCTCCGACTCGGTGAGCCTCGATTTCATCGACCCGGAGAGCGGAGCGTCGGGGCTGGTCCGCGTGGAGCTGCGCGCCGCCGCGCGGCGCGCCGACGCCCTGGGGCTCGTGCTCGATCGCGACAAGGCAGCCGTATGCGCACCGTCCCTCGCGGGCGATCCTCCCGACGACTGGGGCTCGGTGGAGCTTGGGGGGGTGCGGGTCGCCGACGACGGTGAGCGGGCGCGGGTCGCCCTCGATGGCGACGAGGTGGGGCTGGAGATCGAGGCGACGCGACTCGGCGGGGTTGCGTTCGGGGCCGGATCGGCGTTCTCCGATGCCTCGGGCCTCACTCAGGAGCCGTTCGCCGCCCGCGTCAGCGGAGAGTGGCGAGCGGGCGGCTCAACCGGGCAGGTCAGGTGCTTCGGGAGGCTCGTCCGGACCAGCGGCGAGATCGACTGGGGCCAGATCGAGTTGATCCGCTCGCTGACCGCGGTGCTCGAGGACGGCTCGCTGCTCGCGGTGGGGTCGGCGCGGCCGGTCGGCGCCTCCGGTCACGGCGAGGAGGCCGCGAGCGCCCTGTTGCTCGACTCCGACGGGTCGGTGAGACGCTTCGAAGAGCCCCTGCTCTCGACCGAATACGACTCCGAAGGGCGCCATCGCCGCGCCGGGGTCGAGCTGTGGGGATCCGGGGAGGACGCCGCGGCGCTGCGCGGCGCCGGCACCCGGATCGGCGGCGCCGGGGCGGACGTCGACGGCACGCGACTGGAGACGGCGTTCCTCAGCTTCACGCTGGACGGCGCCTCGGGGACGGCGCGATACGACCTGACCCGCAGGGCCTGATGGCGATCCGCGCGGTGATCTCCGACTTCGGTGGCGTGCTGACGACGCCGCTGCTGAGGTCCTTCGTGGCCTTCCAGGACGAGACGGGGATCTCCTTCGACGCACTCGGACGCGCCATGCAGCGCGCCGCGGTCCAGAACGGCGCCTACCCGCTGTTCGAGCTCGAGAAGGGCAAGATGACGGAGGCGGACTTCCTGGAGGGGCTGCGCGACCAGCTCGAGCCCGAGCTCGGCCACCGCCCTGAGCTTCACCGCTTCCGCGACATCTACTTCGAGGCGCTGGACCCCAACGAGCCGATGATCGCCCTGATGCGCGATCTGAAGCAGCGCGGTTACCGGATGGCGCTGCTGACCAACAACGTCCGCGAATGGAAGCCACTCTGGAGGTCGATGCTCCCTGTCGATGAGATCTTCGAGCTGATCGTGGACTCTGCGTTCGCGGGGATGCGAAAACCCGAACGCGAGATCTTCGACCTGACCCTGGAGCGGCTCGGCGCCCTCACCGCGCCGGAATGTCTCTTCATCGACGACACCGACCTCAACTGCGAGGCCGCGCGGGAGCTGGGCATGACCGCAGTCCACTTCGAGAGCAACGAGCAGGCGATCGCCGAGATCAAGGCGGCGCTGTCCGAATCAGGCTGATCCTGAACGTGATCTGGTTCGTGCTCGCCGGCCTGCCGCTGGCGATCAGCTACCTGTTCGCGGCGGGCTAGTTCTCAGACCCGCAGCGGTCCCATACGTAGAGCTCCATGGCCTCGGCCGTGAGCTCCATCAGCCGCGGGCCGGACAGCCACCCGAGGACGGTCTCGAGCGCCCGCTCCTCGGTCACGCCGCGGTCCACTGCCTCCTCGCCGCGGAACCCGGCGGCGAGCTTCAGCGCCTCACGCCGGTGCTGGCCGAGGGTCGAGAAGGCGCCCATGAGGAAATCCCGGTTCGGCACCGGGTGGCCGACCTCGAGCGACGCGTGCCACGCGGCAAGCATCGAGATGTCGTGCTCGTCGAGCTCGGCGACCGCCTTCGCGTAATGGGCCTCGAGCTCGTCGTCGGGGATCTCGTCCACCCACGCTCGCACCGCCTCTCCGAGCAGCTGGCGGCGCGCCTCGCGCCCGACCGAGTCGGCCACGGCACGGATCGCGTCAGCTGGGTCTACGAAGCAGAGGGACATGGGTGTGTGGCTGGTTCGCTTCGGGAGCACGCCAAAGATAGAGGCGCCGTCCGACGGCAAAACATGGGGGCGCAGCCGTGGCAGCGGCGCCGCGTGCCGACCTATGCTGGGACGATGCGTGAGAGGAGCCCGGAATGCCGCTGTCGCTGATCGTCGGCCCGCCCAACTCGGGGCGCACCGGCGCCGTGCGCGAGCGGCTCACCGCCGCCCTGGGGCGCGACCCCGTGCTCGTCGTGCCCACGCTCGAGGACGCCTCCCGCTTCGAGCGCGAGCTGTGTGACGCGGCCGGGGGAAGGGCCGTGCTCGGCGCCTCGATCCTCACCTTCGAGCGGCTGTTCGATGAGGTCGCGCGAGCGACCGGCGCCCCGGGCCGCCCACCGCTCACCGAGGCTCAGGCGCTCCACCTCGTGCGCCGCGCGATCGCCGCCACGCACCTGAGGCTGCTCGCTCGCTCGGCGCGCCGGCCGGGGTTCGCGACGGCGCTCGCGGCGCTCATCGAGGAGATCCAGGCGAGCTGTCTCGACCCGCGGACCATCGAGGAGCGCATCGCCGCGGGCTCGGACCCCAGGTATCTGGGGGAGTTGAGATCGCTGTACCGCGCGTATCTCGGTCTGCGCGACGAGCTCGGGCTCGGCGACTCGCACCTCGCGGCGGCCGAGGCGACCGCGGCACTGCGCGCGCACCCCGACGCGTGGGGCTCGCGCCCGGTCCTCCTGTACGGCTTCGACGACATGACCGTGGAGCAGCTCGAGCTGGTCGGCGCCCTGGCGGCCGCGACCGATGTTACGGCCACGGTCACCTTCGAGGATCGGGCCGCGCTGACTGCGAGGGCGTCGCTGCGCGAGCAGCTGCGGGAGCTCGGCGGCGAGATCGCGGAGCAGCTGGAGCCCGACCCCGCCAACACTGACAGCGAGATCCTCTTCCACCTCGAGCGGGAGTTCCTCGTCAACGGGGCGGGTCGTGGCGAGCTCGACCCCGGCCTCGTGTTGATGGCGGCCGCGGGCGAGCGCGGGCAGGCCGAGCAGATCGGCGCCGAGATCGCCCGCCTGCTTGCGGGAGGCGAGGGTCCGGACGCGATCGCCGTGGTGCTTCGCGATCCGGACCGCGAGGGGCCTCTGTACGAGTCGGTGTTCGCGGCGTTCGGGATCCCGGCCGCCGTCAAGGCGCGCGTCCCCCTCGCCCGCACCGCGGTGGGCCGGGGGTTGGTGGGGCTCCTGCGGGCCGGCTTCGGGTCCGGGAGCGCCGACGACGTGCTCGCCTTCCTCCGCACCCCCGGGCGCGCGCACCCGGACGCGGCCGATTGGCTGGAGCGCGCGATCCGGCGCGGGCGGCTGCGAACGGCCGAGCAGGCGCTGGAGGCATGGCGCGGACGCCGGCTGTTCGAGCTGGAGGATCTGCGCGGCGCGAAGGATGCACGGGACCTGCTGCGGACCCTCGCCCGCCTCGCGCGCGCCTTCGCCGAGTACCCGTACGAACGCGCGGCGCCGCGCCCCGAGCGCGAGCGTCGCCTCGAGCTGCGCGCCGCGGCCGCGGCGGCGGGGGCGCTCGAGGAGGTGGCCGAGATAGGCGGGATCGAGGACGCGCCGCGCGAGGCGCTCGCGTGCCTGGAGGCGCTCGAGGTTGCGCTATGGCGCGGCCCCAGCGACAGTCATGTGCGCGTCACGAGCCCGTACCGGATCAGGGCGCGGCGGGTCCGCCACCTCTTCGTCGCCTCGCTGCAGGAGGGCGAGTTCCCGCGCCACGACCCCGGTGAGCCGCTGCTGTCCGACGAGCAGCGCGGCGAGCTCGGCTTGCCGCCGCGCGCCGACCCGGACGACGAGGAGCGCTACCTGTTCTACGTCTGCCTCTCCAGGCCGATCCGGCGGCTTCACCTGTGCTGGCGAAGCTGCGACGAGGAGGGCGCCGATGCCGCCCGCTCCCCCCTGCTCGACGACGTCCGCGACCTGCTCGAGCCCGCTCCCCCGGGCCGGGGCGAGCCCGACCCTCTCGACGCGCAGATCCGCCGCCGCACGCTCGCGGACGTCACCCTTGCTCCGGACGCGGCGCCCACCCCGGACGAGCTGGCGCGGGGGCTCGCCGCCCTGCGGCGCCGCAACGGGGTCGAGATCCCGAGCCGGCTCGAGATCGACGAGGCGCTGGCCGCCTCGATCCAGGGGCGGCTCGAGGCGGCCGCCGAGCGATCCGGCCTGCCGGGCCCCCTCGACGCACCCGCGGTGCTCGAGGCGCTGGGGGAGAGGGAGCTGTTCGGAGCCTCGACGCTGGAGGCGTACGCGCTGTGCTCCTACCGCTGGTTCGTCGACCACGAGCTCGGGCCGCAGGGGCTGGACCCGGATCCCGATCCGCTCCTGCACGGATCGCTGATCCACCGCGTGCTCGAGGAGCTGTACCGCGACCCGCCCGGCCCCGAGCCGCTCCCCCGGCCCGCCAGCCTCGCGGCATGGCAGCGCCGCGCCGCCGAGCTCACGGCGTCCCTCGCACCGGACGTGGGCCTGGGCGGCGCCGATGCGCGCGGGGCCGCGGCCAGGGCCCGCGTCGAGGCGCTCGTGGGCGGCTTCCTGGCGCGCGAGGCGAACACCGAGTCGCCTCTCAGGCCGGCCCCGGAGCTTGTCGAGGCCAGCTTCGGAACCGACGCGGACGACGCGAAGCCGGCGTTCGCCCTCGGCGGCTTCAGCCTGCACGGGAAGATCGACCGGATCGATGTGAGCGCAGGCGGCGAGCGCGCCGGGCTGATACGCGACTACAAGGCCTCGCGCAGGGTCACGCCGGCGGCTCGCCTCGCCGACGAGGGGAAGCTCCAGCTGCAGCTCTACGCGCTGGCGCTCGCCCGCGAGTGGGGAATCCGACCGCTCGGCGGCGTGTACGAGCCGCTCGGGGCAACGGACGACCCCCGCCCGCGGGGGTTTCTGCGGCTCCAGGAGCGCGACGGCGCGCTCGACGGCCTGCGAGTGGTCCCGAACGACCTTCTCGGCGAGCCCGAGTTCGAGCAGATGCTCGGCGCAGCCGCGCAGCAAGCCGCGGCCGTCGTCGAGGGAATGCGCGCGGGGCGGATCGACCGCGACCCGATCGACGACGAGTGCCCGAGCTTCTGCACCTTCCAGGCCATGTGCAGGCGCGACCGGGCGGCGCGCCACGCGCCCGCCGTCGCCGAGGAGGAGGAAGACGAGCCGTGAGCGAGGCCCAGCTCCAGCTCGACACCGACGTGGCCCCGAGCGCAGGCGGGGCACCCGAACCGACGCCCGAGCAGGCCCGGGCGATCGAGGCCCGCGACCGCGACGTCCTGCTCGAGGCGGGGGCCGGCACGGGCAAGACGCTGGTGCTCGTGGAGCGATTCTGCGAGGCGGCCGAGGACGAGGCCGGGATCGACGGGATCCTCGCGTTCACGTTCACCGAGCGCGCGGCCGCGGAGCTCCGCCACCGCGTCCGGGTGGAGCTCGCGGCGCGCGCCGCCCGTGCGGCCGAGCGGGCCGACGGTGAGCGGGCCGAGCTGCTCGCGACGATGAGCCGTGACAGCGAGCACGCCTGGATCTCGACCATCCACGGCTTCTGCCGCCGCCTGCTCGCCTCCCATCCGGTTGCGCTGGGGCTCGACCCCCGGTTCCGGGTGCTCGACGAGCCGGAGGCCGACAGGGTGGCCGCGCAAGCGTTCGACCACGCGCTCGACGGGCTGTTCGGGAAGGGGGACTCCGACGTGGCGCGCCTCGTCGCCGCGATCGGCATCGCGCCGCTGCGCGACCTGGTGCGCACCGCCCACGACGAGCTCCGCACCATGGGCCGGGCAAGCCCGGAGCTCCCCGATCCGCCGGCCCCCGACCCGGCGGCGGCGATCGGCGAGCTGGCCGAGGCTGCGCGTGCAGCGCTCGAGGAGACCGCGGGGTCACGTGGCGGGCAGGGAAGCGTGGAGCGGATCGCCGCGGCGGCCGAGCTCGACCGCGCGTCGAATCCCGACGAGGCGACGCTCGCCACCCTGGAGCTCCGCTCCGCCGCTGCGGCCTTCAGCGGCCCGGCGTGTCGCCGCTACCGAGACGCCTGGAAGGCGGCGCGGCGCGCCGTGGTCGAGCACGAGACCGCCGCCCTCTACCTGCACCTGGCGGAGCTGGTGCGCGGCTTCGCGAGGCGATTCGACGAGCTCAAGCAGGAGCGCTCGGGCCTCGACTTCGAGGACCTCCAGCTCGAGGCCGTCCGGCTGCTGCGCGAGCGCCCTGGCGTCGCAGAGGGCTACAGGGAGCGCTTCCGCCACGTGATGGTGGACGAGTTCCAGGACACGAACGAGGTCCAGCTCTCGCTGGTCCGCCTGCTCGCGGGGCCGGAGACCCGAGTGTTCGCGGTCGGGGACGAGTTCCAGTCGATCTACGGGTTCCGGCACGCCGACCTGAGGGTGTTCCGGCGCGAGCGCGAGCGTGTCCGCGAGCAACCCGCGGAGCGGGCCGAGCTGCTTTCCCTGAGCGGCAACTTCCGATCCGTGCCCGAGGTCGTCGCGGCGGCGAACCTCGTCGGCGGCGCGCTGCTCGAGGACTTCAGGCCGCTCAGCGTGGCGCTCGAGCGTACGCCCCCTCCGGACCTCGCCTCTGAGCCCGCAGTGGAGCTCCTGCTCACCCCCGGGGGGAGCGAGTGGAAGCAGGATGAGCTGGGCATCACGGTGTCCGGCGACTACCCCTCCCCTCCCGACCGGATCGCGGAGGCGCGCTTCCTCGCTTCGAGCCTGCGCGGGCTGCGCGACCGCGGGGTCCCGCGCGGGGACATGGTCGTGCTCCTGCGCGCGTTCACGCACGTCGCGGCCTATGAGGACGAGCTGGAGCGCGCGGGGCTCGCCCCATACGTGGTCGGGGGCCGCGGCTACTGGTCCCAGCAGCAGGTCGACGACGTGCGCCGCCTGCTTGGCGTGATCGCCAACCCGCTCGACGACCACTGTCTGCTCGGTGTCCTCTCTTCCCCGGCCTGCGCGGTGCGCCCGGACACCCTGTGGCTGCTGCGGCGCGCGGCCGGCCCGGGCATGCACATGTGGCCCACGCTGGAGCATCGCTTCGGACCGAACCACGACCACCCCGCCGCGCGCGCACGCGAGCCTTCGGCTCGCGTTACCGCTCGCCCTTCGGGCTCGCTCGCCGAGTACGCGGCGGGTAATGATGAGGGGCACGCGACGGGCAAGGATGAGGACGAGCAGGCCGAGCGCTGGCTCGAGGCGATCCCCCCGGGCGACGCCGAGCGGCTGTCATGGTTCTGCGAGGCGCTGGCCGAGCTCCGAGAGGACGCTCCCCGGCTCGGGCTGGAGGAGCTGATCGACCGGGCGATGTGCCGGCTCGGATACGACCTCGCCGCGCTGATGATGAACGGCGGCGAGCGGCGGTTCGCGAACGCGCGCAAGCTGATGCGGATGGCGCGCCGCTACGAGGTCGCCGAGGGCCGCGACCTGCGGGGCTTCCTGGACTTCCTCACCGACCGGGCCGGGCGCTCCGACCGCGAGGGGGAGGCGGCAACCGCGGCCGAGCAGCACGACGGCGTGCGGGTGATGACCGTGCACGCCGCGAAGGGGCTCGAGTTTCCCGTGGTGGCGGTCGCGGACCTGGGTCGCGGCCTGCTGGCCGGCGGCCGCCCTCCCGCGATCCGCGTCGACCGCGCGCGCGAGGACGACGTGGCAGAGGGAGAGGAGCCGGCGGCGCCGCGGGTGGGCATCCAGCTTGCCCGCTTCGGCGCCAAGGCCGTCCCGCTCTATGCATACGACGAGCTCAGGGATCAGGCCGAGCGGGACGAGGCCGAGGAGGCCTGCCGCCTCGCGTATGTGGCGGCGACCCGCGCGCGGGACCACCTGATCCTGAGCGGCTGCTACGACGCCGGCAAGCTCGCGATCCCCGAGGACGAGCTCCCGGCCGGCACGCCGGTCAGCGTGCGGCTGCTGCGGGCGCTCGGGGTCGAGGAGCCGGAAGCGGGGGTGGTCGAGGGGATCGCGGTGCGGGTCAATCGCCCCGACCCCGAGACGTTCGGGGCGCTCGCCGCGGTGCCCGCGCCCCACGATGACCCGGTGGCGCCCGCGGGGAAGCCCCCGCTGCTGACCGACCGCGGGGCGCCCGAGCCGGCGCCCGGCCACCTCTCCTACTCTGCGCTCGCCGGATACGGGCGCTGCGGATACCGCTTCTACGCCGAGCGCGTTCTCGGAATGCCCGGCCTCGATCGCGACGATCAGCCCGCCGACGTGGAGCGGGCGAGCGGCTCGGCGCGCCGCTTCGGGTTCGGCAACGCCGTGCACGCGCTGCTGGAGTGGAGCGCGCGCCACCGGTGGCGGGAGCCCCCGGGGGAGCT
>Ga0184637_10000664_pt1 | contig 25122 bp, 17 predicted proteins | sample PLM3_127_b2_FD_133143 | JGI IMG/M metagenome (GOLD analysis project Ga0184637, IMG submission 133143) | Groundwater sediment microbial communities from an aquifer in East River, Colorado, USA - PLM3_127_b2 | ecosystem: Environmental > Terrestrial > Soil > Riparian zone | place: USA: East River... | reverse complement strand
GTTCGCAGTACGGCGCCGCCGAAGGACGGGCCCGGGGCTTCGCGGCGGCCGGAGCGCAGCGCGCCCAAGGAGACGTCACCACATCGGACCGCCGTGCAACTCGCGTGACACCGCCGAATCGCACGGCTCGTGCGAAGCACGGCGGTGGCGCGCGATTAGTTGCCGGCGGTCTCCGAGCGCGCGGTCACGTCCCCAGTACGGTCACGCTCCGGGCCGCGCGGAGCGTAGGCCGACGCGAACTCGCCCCGGGCCCGGCCCCGCGGCGCCGGTCTCCATCTGCGGGCGACGGGTCGAAGCGAATCCGGCCCCCGAGCCCGAGGAGCCTGGGCTCAGGAGAGGAGGCGCCTCGGCTCAGCGCGAGGGGGATGCGCGAGCCACCGCCCCCTCGGACCACCGGATCAGGATCGGCGCCCGGCCCGCACGGCCGCGATCCGCAAAGCCAGCCGGAGCGCCGCGATCATGGAGGCAGGGTTCGCGACGCCCTTCCCCGCGATGCCGTACGCCACCCCGTGGTCGGGGCTGGTGCGGACGATGGGCAGGCCGAGCGTGACGTTGACCGCCGGATCGCCCCCGAGGGCGTCGAGGAGCTTCACCGGGATGAGCCCCTGGTCGTGGTAGAGCGCGACCACCGCGTCGAACTCGCCGAGCGCGGCGCGGAAGAAGACGGAGTCGGCGGGGAACGGGCCCGCGGCCCGCGCGCCGGCCCGGGCGGCGCGCGCGAGGGCGTCGGCGAGCAGCGTCGTCTCCTCGTCGCCGAAGGCGCCCTCCTCGCCGGCGTGCGGGTTCAGGGCCGCGAGCGCGAGGCGGGGGCGCGCGAGGCCGAGGTCGTCGCGCAGCGCGCGGTGGGTGATGACCAGCGTCTCGGCGATGCGCGCGGGGGTGAGGGCGCGCCGCAGGGCAGCGAACGCGACGTGGTTCGTGGCGAGGGCGATCTTGAGCTTCTCGCCCGCGAGCATCATCACCGAGCGGCGCACGCCGCAGCGCGCCTCGAGCCACTCGGTGTGCCCGACGAAGCCGGGGAGCGCGCGCGCGACCTGGGCCTTCGACACCGGCGCCGTGCAGAGCGCGTCGGCCGCGCCCATCCGGACCGCGTCGAACGCCGCCTCGAGGAAGCGGAGCTGGGCGGCGCCGCCCGCGGGCGCGGGCTTGCCGGGGCGGACCGCGCCGGCGGGGAGGCGGGTCACCGCGACGAGCGCTCCGCCGGGCGGGAGCGGGGCGCCGGCCGGGACGACCGGGAGGCCGAGCGCGGCGAGCTCGCGCGCGAAGGACCGCGGATCCCCGTACACGTACGGTGACAGCGAGCCCGAGAGCGCCTCGAGCGCCTTGGCCGTGACCTCCGGGCCGACGCCGGAGGGATCGCCGAGGGAGATGGCGACGCGGGAGCCGCGGCCCTCGACCCGGCGCGAGCGGGCGCCCAGCGGGCGCGGCGAGGGCTCGGAACGCTGCCGCCCGGGCGCCACGACGAGCGCCGGCGGCGCCGCCTGCTTCCTCGCGCGGAGGGCGGACGGCGCCATGGCCTTTACGGCTGCGCCAGCTCCGGGATCTTCGGCTCGACGAGCGCCTGGCGGCGGAGGTCGGCCACGTACTGCTGCCGGTAGCCGTCCGCCTGCTTCTCGAACAGCCGCTGGCGGATCTCCTCCTTCGCCTGCTCGAAGGTCCGCCCGCCGCCGACCCGCTGCTCTTCGACCTTGATGACGTGCAGCCCCGGGCCCGCGCGGACCGGCGCGGAGACCTGGCCCGGCTCGAGCGCGAACGCCGCGTTCTCGAAGGCCGGGTCGAGCGTGCCGCGCCGCAGCCAGCCGAGGTCGCCGCCCTCTCCGGCCGAGGGCCCCTTCGAGCGCTCCTTGGCGAGCGCGGCGAAGTCCTCGCCGGCGCGGGCGCGCGCGGCGAGCGTCGCCGCCTCCGCCTGGACCTTCTCGCGCTCCGCCTGCGACGTGCCCTCGGGGAGCGGCAGGAAGAGGTGGCGGACCTTCACCTCCTGCTCACCGCCGAACTCCTGCGGGTGGGACTGGTAGTAATTGCGGAGGTCCTCCTCCGAGATCTTCACCCGGTTGCGCAGCCGGTACTGGAGGACGAGGTAGGCGTCGAGGTCGCGCTTGATCTGCGCGCGGAACGCGGCCTGGTCGAGCCCCTGCTCCTCGATCGCCTTCGCGAGCTGCGCGTCGTCGAAGCGGTTGCGCTCCTTGATCTCCGCGATGGCCTGGGTCACCTGCGCGTCGGTGGCGTCCACCTGGAGCGTGGCCGCCTCCGCCTGCAGGAGCCGCTCGGCCACGAGGAAGTCGAAGATGCGCCGGATGAGCTCGGCGCGCTCCTTGTCCCTCGAGACGCCCGCGCCCATCGCCTCGACGCGCTGCCACTCGGGGCCGGCGCGATCGACGATCTCGGAGAGGGTGATCACCTGGCCGTCCACCAGGGCGGCCACGCGGTCCACGACCTGGCGGTCGGCCTTGGCCGCGGGCGCCGCGGGCGCCGCGGGGGCTGCGGGGGCTGCGGGCTTCGCCGGCGCCGCGCCGGCGAGGAGGAGGAGCAGGGGGAGGGTCGGGTTCACGGGGTCACCGCCGCGAGGGCCTTGTCGTCGATCTGGATCTTGGCGCGCCCGCGGAGCGCGCGCACGTACTCCTCCTGCGCGCGCGCCCGCTTCTCGCGGACCAGCTTGGCCGCGATCTCGGCGCGGACGTCGGCGAGGGCCCGCTTCTGGGCCGGCTTCCGGTCGACGACGCGGAAGACGTGGAAGCCGTACGGCGAGGGGGTGACGTCGGAGATGGAGTTCACGGGCAGCGCGAAGGTGACGTCGAAGACCTCGGGGAAGCCCGCGCCGCGGCCGATGTAGCCGAGGTCGCCGCCGGCCTTGCCCTCCGGGGCGATCGACGACTTGCGCGCCACCTCGGCGAACGTCTGCGGCGACCGGCGGAGCTGCTCGCGGATGCGGGCCGCCTCCTCGCGGGTGGTCACCACGATCTGCTGGACCCGGACGCGCTCCGGCTCCTGGAACTCCTGCGCGTGGTCGGCGTAGTGGCGCTCGATCTCCGCCTCCACCACCTCGACTCGCGGGAAGACCTCCTGCTCGAACAGCTTCTCGATGACGAGCTGGTGCTCGAGCCGACTCTTGAGCTCGGCCTGAGAGAGCCGCTCCTGCGCGAGCAGGTCGTCGAAGTGCGTGCCCGGATACTCGGCCCGCACCCGCAGGAAGGCGCGCTCGACCTGGTCCTGGCCGACCACGACCGAGCGCGCGCGCGCCTCCTGGAGGAGGAGGGCGCGGTCCACCAGCTCCTCGAGCACCCGCCGGCGGAGCACGTCGAGCTGGCCCGGCTCGCCGCCGCCGTCGCCGGCGCGCGCCTCGCGGAGCTCGCGCGCCAGCTCGGCCGCGCCGATGGGCTCGCCGTTCACGAGCGCCACCGGGCGCGGCCCGGGCGCGGCGTCCTTGGAGCCGCCGCCGCACCGGGCGCAGCCCGCCGCCGCGAGCGCGGCGGCGAGCACGATGAGGGTCCGCCCGCGCACCGCTAGTGGTCGTGCCCGTCGCCGGGCCCGTGGGCCCCGCCCGGCGCAGGCGCAGGCCCCGGGGCTGCGTTCGGCGTCCCCATCGGGCGGCCCGGCATCGCGCCCGGCTCACCGCCCATGCCGTGGCCCGGCATGCCCGGCATCCCGCCGGCGGGCTGCGGCCCGGCCTGGACCTCGACCGCCTCGAGCGCCTTGTCGTCGACGGTGATCTTCGCGTCCTCGCGAAGCTTCTTCAGCCACTCGTCGAACTCCTTCGTCTTCTTCTCGCGGAAGAGCTTGTTCGCGATCTGGTTCTTCACCTGCTCGAAGGTCCGGTTGAGCTCCTGCTGCTCGCCGGTCGCCTTGACGATGTAGACCCCCTGCGCCGTCTCGAGCAGCCCGGAGGTCTCGCCCGGCTTGAGCGCGAAGGCCGCCTCGGCGAACGGCTTCGAGTACGCCTGCGAGAGCTCCTCCTGCGACTTGAAGTTGAGATCGCCGGACGCGCTCTTGCTGGCGACGTCCTCGGAGTACTCGTTCACCACCTGCGAGAAGGCGAGGGCGTTCTTCTTCTCCTCCACCTTGAGCTTCGCGAGCGCCTTCTTGGCGGCCGCGAGGTCCTTCGTGCGCTCCGGCGAGCCCTCGGGCGCGTTCCAGACCACCGCCGCGAGCCGCAGCTTGCGCGGCCGGTAGTAGTCCGCCTTGTGCGCGTCGTAGTAGGCCTGCAGCTCGGGCTCGGGGATCTGCTTCGCGGCGTCGCCGTCGGTGAAGTTCTTCTGGACGAGCTTCTGCACCATGATCTTCTTCATGGTGTTCTGGACGTCCGGGTCGTTCTGGAGCCCCTGCTTCTCGGCCTCGCGGGCGAGCACCTCGAAGCGGATGAGGTTGTCGAGGAACTCCTTCTTCCGCTCGAGCGACTGGTAGCGGGAGCGGATGAACGGCGACTGCTCGTCGAGCCGCGCCTTGAACTCCTGGGCGGTGACCTCGATGCCCTGGCCCTTCGCGACGACGGGGCCGTCGGACTTCTTCGAGGTGGGCTGGCAGGCGGCGAGCGCGACGAGCGCGCCCGTGAGGCCGAGTGCGAGGGAACGACGCATGGAGCAGGACTCCTGAGAGGGTGGTCGGCGAAAGACGGTCAGCCAACGCCCGAGGGCTGGGGCTTGTTCCGCCCGGACAGCCGCGGCCGGCGTGAGGGGCAGAAAAAAGCACGGAACGACGCCGGGATCAAGGCGACGATCGCCCGCCTGGGGGGCCGGCGTCCCGGGGTCCGCGACGTCACTGCGGGCGCGCGCAGCGGGCCAGCCCGGCGAGCACGTCGCGGGCGGCCGCGAGGAGCTCCCGCCCGCGCGCCGCCTCCTGGGCCGCGCTCGGGGGGAGCGGCGCCGGCGGCATCGCGGTCCGGAGCTGGGCGGCTCGGGCGGCCACGCGCGCGGCCGCGCCCGCCTTGCCGCGGAGCGGGGGCGCCGGCGGACGGCCCGCCCGCTCCTTCGGCGCGGGCAACGGCCCGAGCGTGGCGACGAGCTTCATGTCCGGCGTGAGCCGGAGCGCGCCGTGCGAGGCCTGCACGTGCTTCGCGAGCAGGAACGGGTCGAGCGCGGCGGTGTCGCCGAGCGTGAAGACGAGCCGGCCCGGCCCCGCCTCGAGGGCCCGGACGGCGAGCGCCCGCAGCCGCACCTTGACGGCCATGAGCTCGCAGAGCGCGTCCACCTCGTCCGGCGGGTCGCCGCAGCGGTCCACGATCTCCGCCCGGATCTCGTCCAGCTCCTCGAACGTCGCGGCGGTGGCGAGCCGCTTGTAGAACCAGAGCCGCTGGTGCACGTCCGGCATGTACGGATCCGGGATGAGGGCCGGCACCGGGAGCTGCACGTCCGGGTCGATCTCCTCGCGCGGCGGCTCGCCCTTGAGCTCGCGCACCGCCTCGTCGAGCAGCTCCGAGTAGAGCTCGAACCCGATCGCCTCGATCTGGCCGGACTGGTCCTTGCCGAGCAGGTTGCCGGCGCCGCGGATCTCGAGGTCGTGGCTCGCGATCTGGAAGCCGGCGCCGAGCTCGCTGAAGCGCTGCAGCACCTCCAGCCGCTTCTGGGCGTCCTTCGTCACCGGCCGCCGCGCCGGCACGAGCAGGTACGCGTACGCGCGCTCGCGGCTCCGGCCGACGCGGCCGCGGATCTGGTAGAGCTGCGCGAGGCCGAAGTGGTCGGCGCGGTTCACCACGATGGTGTTCGCGCTCGGGATGTCGAGGCCGCTCTCGATGATGGAGGTCGCGAGGAGCACGTCGAGCTCCTTGTTCACGAACCTCGCCATCACGTCCTCGAGCTTCCCCTCGCCCATCTGCCCGTGCGCGACGCCGATGCGCGCCTGCGGCACGAGCTCCGTCAGGAACTTCTGCATCGCGGCGATCGAGCGGACGCGGTTGTGGACGAAGTAGACCTGCCCGCCGCGCTTCAGCTCGTTGTCGATCGCCTCCTTCACCGCGCCGGGGTCGAACTTCATGACGAAGGTGCGGATGGCGCGCCGGTCCTCGGGCGGCGTGGCGATGATGGAGAGGTCGCGCACGCCCGCGAGGCTCATGTGCAGCGTGCGCGGGATGGGCGTCGCGGTGAGCGTCAGCACGTCCACGAGCTTGCGCAGCTTCTTGATCCGCTCCTTGTGGGCCACGCCGAAGCGCTGCTCCTCGTCCACGACGAGGAGCCCGAGCTCCTTGAAGGAGACGTCCGCCGCGAGGAGCCGGTGGGTGCCGACCAGGATGTCGATCCGCCCGCCGGCGGCGTCCTTGAGGATCGCCTTCACCTCCTCGGCGGTCTTCATCCGGGAGACCGCCTCGACGCGGACCGGGTAGCCCTTGAACCGCTCGCGGAAGGTCCGCTCGTGCTGGGCGGCGAGCACGGTGGTCGGCACGAGCACCGCCACCTGCTTCTTCGCGAGCACGGCGAGCATCGCCGCGCGCATCGCCACCTCGGTCTTGCCGTACCCGACGTCGCCGCAGACGAGCCGGTCCATGGGCGCCATGACCGCGTCGATCGTGTCCGGGGGGGCGGATGATGCCCGCCCCCCCGGGCCCCCCGCTCGCTCCGGGGCAGCCTTGGCCGGCTGCCCCTGCGCTCGCCCGTAGCCGCCCTTCGTCATGTCGCGCAGCACGTCCTCGATCGCCTTCGCCTGGTCGGGCGTCTCGTCCCAGGGGAACTCGGCCTCGAACTCGCGGAAGAGCTCGTCGGGATCCGGGAACCGCGTGCCGGGGTGCGCGACCCGCGCGGCGTAGATGTCGAGCAGCTCCGCGGCCATCTTGAGGAGCTGCTCCTTCACCCGCGCCTTGCGCAGCGCGAACGACTGGCCGCCGAGCCGGTCGAGCCGGATCGACTCGGGCGAGGCGCCCGTGAACTTCTGCACCTGGCGCAGCTTCGCGACGGGGAGGTAGAGCCGGTCCGCGCCGTCGTAGGCGAGGACGAGGAAGTCCCCCTCCACCCCGCGGATCTGCATCCTGGTGAAGCCGAGGTAGCGCGCGATGCCGTGCTCGACGTGCACGACGAGGTCGCCCTCGCTGAGATCGCGGAACGCGGCGGCGAAGACGTTCTCGTCCCGGCTCTTGCGGGCCCGCTTCCGCACCCGGCGCCCGAAGATCTCCTCGTCGGAGACCACCGCGAGCCCCGCGTCCGCGTCCACGAAGCCGCCCGACACCTCGCCGGTGAAGACGTGGGCATGGACGGCGGCGTCGTAGATCGCGCGCGGCTCTCCCGGCGCGCCCTCGTGCGTCCGCGCCACCTGGCGCCGGTCCTCGAGCAGCCGTCGCAGCCGCTCGGACGAGGACGGCGACCCGCAGGCCACCACCGCCGCGAGGCCGCGCTTCCGCCAGTCGTCGAGGCGGCGGGTGAGCGGCGCGAGCGCGCCCTCGTCGCCGTGCGCCGCCTCGATCTCGCCGCGCAGCGCGGCGGTCTCCTCGAGCGCGAAGCGGATCGGCTCGGCCGTGCCGAGCCAGACCCGGTGCCGCCGGACCACGGGCCGCTCCGCCGCGCGCGCCAGGGCCTCCGCCGCGGGCAGGAAGTGCGCCTCGGGCGGGAGCGCCAGCTCCTCGCGCCGGAGCGCCCCCTCGTGCTCGCGCGCGAGCTCCTGGTCGAGCTCGGCGAGCGCCTCTTCCACGCCGGCCGCGTCGTCGAGGTAGACGGCCAGCCCGGCGGGGAGGTGGTCGAGGAGCGTCCCGAGGCCCTCGGCGTGGAAGCCTGGCAGCAGGGCCTCCATCCCGAAGAACGGCGTGCCCTGGTCGATCGCGTCGAGCACCTCGCGCACGCGCGAGGTGGGCCGGCTCACGCGCTCGGCGGCCGCGCGCACCGCCGCCTTGGCGGCCTCCTTGCCCGCGTCGGTGAAGAGGGCCTCGCGCGCCGGGCAGAGGAGCACCTCCTCCACGTCCCCCTCGCTCCGCTGCGTCTGCGGGTCGAAGGCGCGGCAGCTCTCGATCTCGTCGCCGAAGAACTCGAGGCGGACCGGGGCGGCGTCGGCCGGGCTCCACAGGTCCACGATGCCGCCGCGCACCGCGAAGGTGCCGGGGTCCTCGACGAGCGGCGTCCGCGTGAAGCCGAGCAGGACGAGCTTCGACGCGAGGTCCTCGCGCGCGATCGCGATCCCCTTGCCGAGCAGGTCGGCGCCCGCCTCGAACACCGCGCGCGGCACGACGCGCCGGGCGAGGCCGCGGGCCGAGACGACCACCGCCTTCACGGCGTCGGGAGACAGATGGAGGCGCGCGAGCGCCGCGAGCCGCTCCAGCTCGACGCCGCGGTCGGGCGAGAGGTCGTCGTACGGCAGCACCGCGTCCGCGGGCACGCGGACCACCGCGCTGGCGCCGAGGAAGAAGGCGAGGTCGCGCGCGAGCGCCTCGGCGTCGTCCTCGGATGGGGCCACCGCGAGCACCGCGCGGGCCCGCGCCGGCCCCGGCGAGAGCAAATCGCGCACCACGAGCCCGCGCGCCGCGCCGACGAGGCCCGTCACGTCGGCGCGCCCGCCCGCCTCGAGCGCGCGCCGGAGCCGGACGCGCGGCGCGGCGGGTGAGGTCTGGGCGGTGGCGTCTGACATCGGCGAGGTCGGGGCGAGGCGGTGCGCGACGGCCGGGTCACGTGTCCCCGGCGCGAGGCGGGGCATCTTAGTGACCCGCGCCCGAGCGGACGGAGAAAAGAAACGGCGCCGGGCTCGCGAGCGACCTTCGCCGCGGCCGCGCCTGCGAGGTCTCGAGCTCCCCTCGCGGGGAGCGCTCGACTTCGGGGGTGCGCCCGCGCCGATCCTCGCCGCGCCCGGCGCCTGATAAAGCTTAACGCCGGGCCGCGGCGCGCGCCCGGGCTCGGGCCCGGCCGGTGCAGTCCCGAGGAGCGCACCGACCCGGCCCGCAGAGGTGCGCACCGGGCGTCGGCTCGCGTGAGGCGCCCGCTTCCAGTAGGTTGATCGACCTCTGGGGCCTGACTACACTCGGTCGGGCCCAGGACGGCCCCCCGAGGAACCCTTTGTTGCATCGAACCCCGTCGCTCTCCCGGCTCGCGGTCGCGGCCACCGTCGCCCTCGCGGCGTGCGGCGAGGCGGCGGACGTGCGCTCGCCCGGTCGGGGAGCGACGCCGCTCGTCGCGCTGCTCGCGAGCCCCGCCGGCGCCCCTGCCGAGCGGCTCCGCAGCGGCGACCTCCAGGCGGCGCGGGCCGGGTTCGAGGCGGAGCTCGGCTCGGACCCCGACCGGCTCGGCGCGCTGAACGACCTCGCCGTGACGTACGTGCTCGAGGGACACGCCGACGCGGCGCGCAGGCTGCTCGACGAGGTCGTCTCGAACGGCGGTCCGCGCGACCAGCAGGCGGGCCTCGTGAACCTCGGCGAGCTCTACGCGGCCGAGGGTTACCTGTCCGCCGCGAGCGCCTACCTCGAGACGGCGCGCGGCATCGACCCGTCGCGCCCCGAGCCCTGGTACGCGCTGGCGCTCCTCGCGGACTCGCGCGGCGAGCTCGGCGGGGCACGCGCCGCCCTGCGCGAGGCGCTCCGGCTGGACGAGGGCGGCCAGGCGCGGTCCGCGTTCGCCTTCGTGTACGTCGAGGAGCGGGTCCACCTCGAGGCGCTGGTCGCCGAGCAGGCGGGCGAGCGCTCGGCGGCGGTCGCCGGCTGGCGCGCGCTCGCGGGGGGTCGCTTCCCGGCGCTCGCCGCGGCGGCTGAGCGCCACCTCGCCGGCGATTAGGATCGGGATCATGCCCGGGCCTGGCGGTGAGCTCGACAGGCGGGAGCGCGAGGTGCTCCGCGCGCTCGTCCAGGACTACATCCACACCGGCGAGCCCGTCGCGAGCCAGCCGCTCCTGTCTCGCCACGAGCTCGAAGGCTCGCCCGCGACCATCCGGAGCGTGATGGCCGACCTCGAGGCGCTCGGCTTCCTCGAGAAGCCGCACGCCTCCGCGGGTCGCATCCCCACGGCGCAGGGCTACCGGCTGTACGTCGACTCGCTCCTCAAGGTCCGGCCGCCCTCGCCCGTCGAGCGCGATCGCATCGAGAAGCTGGCCCACGGCGCGAGCAACGTGTCGTCCCTGCTCGAGGACACCGCCGACCTCCTCCACTCCCTGTCGCACCACGCGGGCGTGGTCACGACCCCGCGCCCGCGGACCGACCCCGTGCGCCAGCTCGAGTTCGTGCGGCTGCGGGAGAACCGGGTGCTCGCGGTCTTCGTCTCCGAGGCGGGCATCGTCACGAACAAGCTCGTCCAGCTCGAGTTCCCGATGGAGCCCTCCGAGCTCGAGCGGGCCGCGAACTACCTCACGGAGAAGCTCCAGACGCGCGGCGACGCGACGGGCGACCTCGACCGGATCCGCGAGCACGTGCTGCAGGACCTGCGCGCCGATCACAGCGCGCTGCAGGCGCTCCTGCAGAAGGCGCTCGCCCTCGCCGAGCAGAGCTTCTCGGACGGGCCGGGCGCGGAGCGCCTGCTCGTGGACGGCGAGGAGAGCTTCCTCGACGCGCCCGAGTTCGCGAACGTGCGCAAGGCGCGGGCGCTCCTGCGCGCGTTCGCCGAGAAGGACCGGATCCTGCGCGTGCTCGACCGCGTCCTCACCGCCCAGGAGATGCAGATCTTCATCGGCGCGGAGAGCGAGTTCGCGCAGGGCGACGACGTGTCCGTGGTGGCCGCGCCGTACGGCCGCGGCGACCACGTGCTCGGGACGCTCGCGGTGGTGGGTCCGACGCGCATGAACTATGCGCGGGTGATCCCGCTCGTGGACCTCACCGCGCGCCAGATCTCGCGGGCCCTGGCGACGCTGTCGGAGGGCGGATAGCGGAGCGCTCGGATCCCGCGCGCGGTTCCACCCACACCGCTTGTTCCCGGCGCGGGGCGTGTGACAATATCGCCCCTCCGCTTCCGGCCGGGGGGGCCCGCCCGAGCGCTGACCCCGGCTGCCACCCCGCCCCGGACACCGCAGAGACCATGGCCGACAAAGGCTCGTTCCAGGCGAACATCCCGGAGGACGCCGTCGCGGAGGCGCTGCGGTCCGTCGAGCGCGTGCGCGCGGGCGGCGACGCGGCGGGCGACGCCGCGGCCGAGATCGCCGTGGTGGTGGACCCCGCGGCGGGCGGCGACGCCGGCGGAGCGGAGCAGCAGGCGGAGCTCGAGAGCCTGCGCGCGCAGCTCGAGCTGTCCCAGGCGAAGGGGCGCGAGACCCTCGAGCGGCTCAAGGACCAGCACGAGCGGTTCCTGCGCGCGGCGGCGGACCTCGAGAACTACCGCAAGCGGGCGCAGAAGGAGCGCGAGGACGTCCAGAAGTTCGGGATCGAGAAGGTCGTGAAGGACCTCCTCCCCGCCGTGGACGGCCTCGATCGCGCCCTCGCCGCCGCGCCCGAGGGCGCGCTCGCCGACGGCGTGCGGCTCGTGCGGGCGACGTTCGAGCAGGCGCTCGCGAAGCACGGCGTGAAGGGCTTCAGCGCGCTCGGCCAGCCGTTCGACCCGGCGCGCCACGAGGCGCTCATGCAGGTGCCCACCGCGGAAGCCGCCCCGGGCACGGTGGTGCTCGAGCACGCCCGCGGGTTCACGCTGCACGACCGGCTCGTCCGGCCCGCCATGGTCGGGGTCTCGGCCGCGCCGCCGCCCGCCGCGGGCGACGCCGCGAACGAGGGGTGACATGGGCAAGGTGATCGGGATCGACCTCGGGACCACCAACAGCTGCGTCGCCGTCATGGAGGGCGGCGAGGCGGTGGTGATCCCCAACAGCGAGGGGTCGCGGACCACGCCCTCGATGGTCGCCTTCACCGAGGGTGGCGAGCGGCTCGTCGGCCAGATCGCCAAGCGCCAGGCGATCACCAACCCCGAGTCCACCGTCTACGTGGTGAAGCGGCTCATCGGCCGCAAGTTCGACGACGCCGAGGTGAAGCGGTCGTCCGGGTCGGTCGCCTACCGGATCGTGCCGGCCGACAACGGCGACGCCTGGGTCGAGACCGGCGGCAAGCGCTACTCGCCCGCCGAGGTCTCCGGGATGATCCTCGCGCGGATGAAGCAGACCGCCGAGGACTACCTCGGCGAGCCGGTGACGGAGGCGATCGTCACCTGCCCCGCGTACTTCAACGACGCCCAGCGCCAGGCCACCAAGGACGGCGGCCGCATCGCGGGCCTGAACGTCCTGCGCATCATCAACGAGCCGACGGCGGCCGCGCTCGCCTACGGCATCGACAAGCAGCAGGCCGGCAAGAGCGAGAAGGTCGCGGTCTACGACCTCGGCGGCGGCACCTTCGACATCACGATCCTCGAGCTGAACCAGGGCGTGTTCGAGGTGAAGGCCACGAACGGCGACACCTTCCTCGGCGGCGAGGACTTCGACGCGCGGATCATCGACTGGCTCGCGAAGCGCTTCAAGCAGCAGACCAACATCGACCTGAAGCGCGACCGGATGGCGCTGCAGCGGCTCAAGGAGGCCGCCGAGCGCGCGAAGCACGAGCTCTCCAGCGCGGGCGAGACGGAGGTGAACCTCCCGTTCATCACCGCCGACGCCACCGGCCCCAAGCACCTCGCCGAGACCATCGACCGGACCACGCTCGAGGAGCTGGTGGGCGACCTCGTCGAGAAGACCATCGAGCCCTGCAAGATCGCGCTCAAGGACGCGGGCGTCACGGTCCAGCAGCTCGACACGGTCATCCTCGTCGGCGGCATGACGCGCATGCCGAAGGTGCAGGAGGTCGTGAAGCGCTTCTTCGGCCGGGAGCCGCACAAGGGCGTGAACCCGGACGAGGTGGTCGCCGTCGGCGCGGCCATCCAGGGCGGCGTGCTGCGGGGCGAGGTGAAGGACGTCCTGCTCCTCGACGTCACGCCGCTCTCGCTCGGCGTCGAGACCGCGGGCGGCGTCTTCACCAAGATCATCGAGAAGAACACCACCGTCCCCTGCAAGAAGAGCCAGGTCTTCTCCACCGCGGTCGACAACCAGCCCCTCGTCTCCGTGCACGTGCTGCAGGGCGAGCGCGAGATGGCCGCGAACAACAAGACGCTCGGCCGCTTCGAGCTCGTCGGCATCCCCCCCGCGCCGCGCGGCGTGCCGCAGATCGAGGTCACCTTCGACATCGACGCGAACGGCATCGTGCACGTCAGCGCGAAGGACCTCGGCACCGGCAAGCAGCAGCAGATCCGGATCACCGCCTCCTCCGGCCTCACCGAGGAGGAGATCCAGCGGATGATCAAGGAGGCCGACGCGAACAAGTCCGACGACGCGAAGAAGAAGGAGCTCGCGGACCTGAAGAACAACGCCGAGGGGCTCATCTACACGACCGAGAAGAGCCTCGAGGAGTACGCGAGCGCGCTCAAGGCCGAGGACCTCGCCGACATCCGCGCCGACCTCGACGCGCTCAAGGCCGTGCTGCCGGGCGGCGACCCCGCGGCCATCAAGGAGGGGCTCACCCGGCTCGAGGGGAGCGCGTACCGGATCGCGGACGCGATCTACGCGCAGCAGGGCGGGACGAGCTAGCCTCCGAGCCCGCGCGGTCCCCGGCGGCGCACGCGCCGCGGGCCCATGCCGAGCCGCACCGCGCGCGGCACCCGCAGCGTCTCGTAGACGAGCTCGTGGCGGAGGAGCCCCATCGCCTCGCGCTGCACCACCACGAACCAGAGCCGCTCGGCCGCCTCGGCGAGCGCGTCGGCCCGCGCCGCCGCCGGTGCGCGCGCGAGCTCCGCGAGGGCGGCCTCGAGCGCGCGCACCGCGCGGGCGAGCGCCGAGGTCTTCTCGCCGAGGATCTGCTTGCGGATCGCCTCGTTGGCCTCGTAGCTCGCCACGGCTCAAACGTAACCGCAGCGGCGCCCGCCGGCCGCGGGCGCCGGGGCATCTCCCCCGCCGGGTCTTCAGCGGGGGCCGCCCGCCTCGCCGGCCCTGGCCGCGAGCTCCGGCTCGCAGCGGAGCGCGACCACCGCGCCGCTCGCCGAGCCCGTGAGGAGCCCCGGCCCGTCGCCTGCGACGGCCGACAGGTCGGCCCCGGCGAGCCCGCGCGGCCGGGTCACCGCCATCCCCGGCCCCGCGGCGCGCGCGAGGAGGAGCCCGCCCCCTTGCGTCCCGAACGCCGCGCCCGCTCCGGCGGGCGCGGCCGCGCCCGGGCTCACCGCGTTGGCGCGCGCCTCGGCGAAGCGGGCCGCGACCACCTCGCCCGAGCTCCGGAGCCGGACGAGCCCCCCGTCGTCCGTCCCCGCCACCGCGCCGTCCGCGAGCCCGGCGAGCGCGGTCACCACGTTGGTCTCCGCGCCCGGTGCGCCGAACACGAGCGGCACGAAGCGCGCGGTCCGGGCGAGGAGCGGCGCGTCCACGGTCGCGAGCGGGAGAGCGTAGGCGCCCGACGGCGTCCCGAGCCAGAGCGTGCCTCCGCCGGCCGCGAGCGCGGTGACGCGGAGCGGCTCGCCCGCGGGCCCCGTCACGGCGAGCGGCTCGGCTCCCCGCGCCGCCGACACGCGGTGGAGCCCGCGGGCGCTCCCCGCGTAGAGCGCGCCGCCCGCGCGGGCGAGCGACGTGACCCCGTCCGCCTCGAGCAGGGTCGCGACGCGCCGGTCGCCGTCGAGCGCGAGGAGCCCGCCCTGCGTCGCCGCCCACACGAGCCCGTCGTGCTGCGCGAGCGCGTTCACGAACCGTTCACGCCCGGCGAGGCCGGGCACGGGCTCGGGCGGCGCGCCCGGGGCGAGCCGGTAGAGCCCGCCCTCGAAGGTGCCCGCCCAGACGGCGCCGTCGTCGGCGCGCAGGAGCGCGGTGACGCGCGCGCCGAGCGCGGCGAGCGGCTCCGCCTCGCACGGCGGCGCGTCGAGGAGCGGCTCGGGCTGCGCGGGGGGATCGGACGGATCCTCGAGCATCGGCAGGGCGAGGTGGCGGACGCGGAGGCGCTCGGTCCACACGAAGGCGGCCGCGGCGATCGCGGCGAGCGCCGCGGCGGAGAGCAGGAGCCTGGAGGCGCGCATGGCGCTCACCCCCGCCCCAGGCCGCGCGCGCGTCGCCAGGCGCGGGGACCGGCCGCCGGCGCGGGCGGCGGCGCGAACACGAAGGGCGGCGCGGCGAGCGGCTCGAAGCGGCTCCGGACCCGCGGGCCGCGCAGGAGCGCGAGGCCGCAGGCGATCGAGAGGAGCAGCGCGGCGAGGATCCCGATCCCCACCGTCCCCCCGCCCTGCGTCGCGGCCGGCACCGCGTCGCCGAGCGGCGCGCCGACCGCGAGCGGGATGCGCCGGCGCGAGACGTTCCCCGCCGCGTCGGACGCCACGAGCTCGAGCTCGCCGTCGCCCTCGGCGCCGTCGGCCGGCACGTGCAGCTCGGCCGTCCACACGCCCGCCGCGCCCTGGAGCTCCGCCCGCGCGATCTCGCCCCACGGCGCGCGCACGAGCACCTCCTTCACCTCCATCGCGCCCTTGAGCGCGTTCCCGAGGCCGCCGGGGCGCCCGCCGAGCGCCGCGAGCCGCGCCGCGGGGAGGGCAGGCTTCACCGAGATCCGGAGCAGCTCGCCGGGCCGCGCCCGCGCGGGCGCGGACAGCACCGCGAGCGCCGCCGGCGTCGTGTCCACGCGGATCGGCACCGTCCGCTCCTCCAGGCCGCCGCCCGGGTGGACCACGGTGACGCGCGCGTCGAAGCTCCCGTCCGGCCACTGCGTCGGCACGAGGAAGCGGAGCACGAAGTCGCCCCGGCGCGGATCGCGCACCGCCTCGCGCGGCGCACGCTCGAAGGGCAGCGCCACCCGGACCGCCACCGCGCCCGGCGCCTCGACCCGCAGCTCCGGGTCGCCCGGCTTCACGCGCGCCGGCAGCACCTCGACGGCGCTCGCGGGCCCGAAGATCCCCTCCGGCGAGACCCCCGCCGGCAGCTCGTTCGGCACGAGCGCCTGCGCGAGCGGGAGGCGGGGGTCCACCCGCAGCTCGCGCTCGACCGCGACGAACGAGGTGTACGGCGTGACGAGCTTGAAACGGAGCGCGTGCGCGACGATCTCGTCGATCGCCGCCGCGGCCGGCGCGGTCGGCCGCGCGGAGAGCAGCTCCTCCACGCGGCGCCGCGCCCAGAGCGTGCCGGCCACGGGCTGGGCGGTGCCGGTGGGATCGGGCGGCGGCGCGGGCACGACCGGAACGCGCGCCTGCCAGGGCGCCTCGCCGAGCCGCCCGCGCAGGAGGAGCGCCGTGGGCGCGCCGGCCGCGAGCCGCCCGGAGACGACGAGCGGCTGCCCGGCGAAGAGGTCCGGGAGGCGCGCCGGGATGAGGTCCTCCACGCGGGCGCCCTCGAACGCGAGCTCGAGCTCGGTCAGCACCGGGCGGTCGAGCCTGCGGAAGAGCCGCTCGACGGCGGCGTCAGGCGGCTCGGCGAGCGAGACCACCTCCGCGGCGCCGCGCCCGGCGCGCGCGACGCCCTCGACGAGGTAGCGATTCACCGACTCGCCGATGCCGAAGCCGAAGACCCGGGCCGGGCCGCGCAGCCGCTCCACCGCCTCGATGATCTCCGCCTCGTTGCCGATGAAGCCGTCGGTGCAGAAGACCACCATCCGCAGCCGGCGCGGGTCGAACGGCGCCTCGAGCGCCGCGCGCACCCCGGCGAGCATCTCCGTCCCGCCGCCCCCCTGGAGCAGCCCGAGCCACGCCTTGGCGCGGGCGCGGTTGGCCGGGGTCCCCGGGATCGGCGCCGCCGTCATCGACTGGGCGCCGCCGTCGAACGCGACGATCTGGAACGTGTCGTCGGGCCCGAGCGCGTCGAGCGCCCGGAAGACGAGCGCCTTCGCGCGCTCGATCGGCGCGCCCATCATCGAGCCCGACTTGTCGAGCAGGAAGACGAGCTCCTTCGGGCGCACCATGGCCGGTGCGACCTCCGGGGGCGGCTGCACGAAGAGGAGGAGCCAGTCGTCCCCCTTCTCTCGCTGCACGAGGGCGTGCGCGGCCGGCGCCGCCGCCGCGGGGCGCCAGGAGAGGACGAGGTCCCGGTCCGGCACCCGGTCGTCCTCGGCGAGCGCGACGAGCCGCGCGCCGGCGGCGTCGACGCCGGTCACGACGCGGTGGCTCCGCGCCGCGACGTCGTCGAACGCCGCCGCGGGCACGAGCTTCACGAGCACGTCCACGTCGTGGGCGGAGCGGACGCCGGCCGGCACCACCGACGGCGTCACGCGGGAAGCGTCGGGCACCTTGTCGGTGTCGGGCGCGGTGCCGGTCCCCGCGCGCGCCGCGCGCACCGCGCCCGGCGCGAGCGGCGCGCCGGGCACGTAGCGCGGCCCGATCGTCATCGGGAAGTGGAACTGGTACCGCCCGTCCTGGAACGGGACCTCGTGCACGTAGCGGAGCACGACGGCGACCGTCTCGCCCGGCGGCACGTTCGCGATCGACTGCGTGAAGAGGTTCGGCCGCTCCTGCTCGGTGAGCGCGGCGGTGCGCCCCTCCTGCCTCGCCTGCTCGTAGACCCGCTTCGCCTCCTCGCGGCGGCGCACCTCCGAGAGGACCACCCGGTCTCCCACGCGGAAGAGCATGTCCGTCACGGCGGCGTCGGGCGGCAGCGGGAAGGCGTAGATCGCCTCGAGCCGATCGGGCGAGGGGTTCCGGAAGTACTGCGTGACCTCGACGCGCGAGATCGCGCCCGACACCTGGGCCACCACGCGCGTGTGGACCAGCGGGAGCTCGAGCGCGTCCTTCCCGTCCGCGCCGCGCGAGACGAGCCGCGGCGTGAACGGCCTCGGCGCGCCGGGCCGGGCCGCCGGGTCGGCGAGGGCCGGGCGCGGCGCGACGACGGTGCGCGCCGGGAGCGCCGCGACGAGCTCGGCGAGGTCCGCGCCCGCGCCGGGCTCCGCGGAGCCGCCGCCCGCCGGGCCGGCGCCGGAGCCCCGGTCGTCCACGCCGCTCGAGGGGAGCGGCACGTCCCCCGAGACGCGGATGGCGCCGGATGCGCCCGGCGTGGGGGCCGCGCCGGGCTGGGCTGCGGCGGCTGGCTCGCCCGGCCCGCAGCCGGCGACGAGCGAGGACAGAAGGAGGGCGAGCGCGGCCGCGGGGGCGGCGCGCGAGCGGCGCGATGAGCTGGGCATTGGGGTTCTCCGGGTGCTCCCCGGTCGGAGAGCAACCTCCGTGCCCGGCTTCCGGCGCCGCGCCGCGGGCCGTGGCCACTGCGCTTCGCGCCTGGCGCGGCCGTCCGCGTGGGCGCGGGGCCACGCCGCGCGCGGCCTCCTGGACGCGCCCCGGGGTCCGCCCCGGGGGTGCTCCGCCCTCGCCGGCGCAGCGACCGAGCGGCCCCGCGAATTGTCAGCGCCCTTCCGTGCGTTATATTGCGCACGGCCCGCGGGACCACCGGGCGGAAGGGCTCGGAACCACTTGGCAAAGCGCGACTACTACGAGGTGCTCGGCGTCGAGCGGGCCGCCGACGAGCAGGCCATCAAGAGCGCCTATCGCAAGCTCGCGCACAAGTTCCACCCCGACAAGACCGAGAACGACAAGCAGGCGGAGGAGCGCTTCAAGGAGGCATCCGAGGCCTACGAGGTCCTCTCCGATCCCGACAAGCGGGCCCGCTACGACCGCTTCGGCCACGTGAACGGCCAGGGGGCCTCGGGCTTCGAGGGGTTCCCGTTCGGCGGCGCCGCCGGGGCGAGCATCAACGACATCTTCGGCGACATCTTCGGGGAGATGTTCGGCGGCGGCGGGGTCCGGCAGCGGCAGCGCCAGCGGACGCGCGGCTCCGACCTCCGCTACCACCTCGAGATCGCCTTCGAGGAGGCGGCGTTCGGCACCGTCGCCCGGATCACGATCCCGCGGCCCAAGGCGTGCCAGGTCTGCCGCGGCTCGGGCGCCAAGCCCGGCACCGGCGCGCGCACCTGCCCGACCTGCAACGGCCTGGGCGAGGTCCGGCTGACGCAGGGCTTCTTCTCCATCGCGCGCACCTGCCATCACTGCCAGGGCTCGGGGCGCGTGGTGGTGGACCGGTGCACCGCGTGCGCCGGCCAGGGCGCGACGCGCGAGGAGGCGACCGTCGAGGTGAAGGTCCCGCCCGGCGTGGACACCGGCACCCGGCTCAAGCTCTCCGGCGAGGGAGAGCCCGCGCCCGTCGCGGGCGGCTCCCCCGGGGACCTCTACGTCGTGCTGCAGGTGCGCGAGCACCCGATCTTCACGCGCGAGGACACCGAGGTCCTGTGCGAGATGCCGATCTCCTTCGCGCAGGCGGCGCTCGGCGGCAGCATCGACGTGCCGACGCTCGACGGGCCCACCAAGCTCAAGGTGCCGGCGGGCACGCAGAGCGGGAAGGTCTTCCGGCTGAAGGGCAAGGGCATCGCGTCGCTCTCCGGCGGCGGGCGCGGCGACCAGCACGTGCGGGTCTCCGTCGAGACGCCCACGCACCTCACCCGCGAGCAGAAGGAGCTCCTCGAGCGGTTCGCGGCCCTCTCCGGCGCCGAGACGCATCCCCAGGCGAAGAGCTTCTGGCAGAAGGTCTCGCAGCTCATCCGGGACGCCTGAGCCGCCGCCGCGCGGCGGCCCGGGAACGTCCTTCCGCGCCGCGCGTTTCCGTCGTACGGAGTCTCCATGCGCCCCCAAGGCCGGTGGATCCTGGCGTTCGTCGTGCTCGCGCTCTCGGGCTGCCCGAAGCGCGTCGTCATCGTGAACGGCCAGGAGATGCCGATCGCCGAGGCCGACGACCTCGCCCGGCGCGAGCTCGCTCAGGTGCGCGGGGACACGGCCAGCCTCCCGCCCGCCGAGGCGGCCGCCCGGCTCCAGGCCTTCGCGGCCCGCTACCGGGGCGTGCCCGCCGCGGCGGAGGCGCTCCACGAGGCCGCGGAGCGGTGGCGCGCGGCGCGCGACCCGGCCCGCGCCGCGCAGGCGCTCGGGGCGCTGCTCGCCGATCACCCGCTCTACCCGCGCTCCAACGAGGCGAAGTACCTGCTCGCGCTCACCGACCTCGAGCTCGGCCGCACGCGCGACGGCCTCGCCACCCTCTCCTCGATCTACCCGCGACTCCCCGACGCCGCGAAGCCGGAGGCCGCGTCGCGGGCGGCGGACGCCGCGCTCGCCATCGGCGCCGCGCCCGACGCGGTCCGCTGGCTGAGCGGGCTCGCGGCCGCCACGGAGGGTGAGACCCGCGCGACGGCCCTCGCCCGCGCCGCGGACGCGGTCGATCAGCTCGACTTCGTCGACGTGGCGCGGCTCCGCGAGGAGCTGCCGCGCGACGCGGCGGTGCAGGAGCCGCTCGCGATGAAGCTCGCGCGGATCCAGCTGCACCTGCACGACTACCCGCGCGCCCAGGAGGCGGCGCGGGAGGTCTTCCTGCGCTGGCCCGAGGGACCCTACGCGGCGGACGCGAAGGCCATCGTCGACCGCATCTCGCGGCTCACGTTCGTCCGCCCGAACGTCGTCGGCGTCGCCGTGCCGCTCAGCGGGAACTACAAGCGCTGGGGCGAGGCGATCCTGCAGGGGGTCGGGCTCGCGCTCGCCGAGGCCCCCGGCGTCCGGCTGGTGGTGCGCGACACCCGCGGCGAGCCCGACGGCGCCGCCGCGGCCATCGAGGCGCTCACGCTCGAGGAGGGCGCCATCGCGATCCTCGGCGGCATCACCAACGCCGAGGCCGAGCGCGCGGCCGCCACCGCGGAGGAGCTGCAGGTCCCGTTCATCTCCCTCTCGCGCCTCGAGGGCGTGACCCGGGCCGGCCCGCACGTCTTCCAGAACATGCTCACCGCGAGCGCGCAGGCGCAGGCGCTCGTCGAGCTCGCCATGGCGCGCCGGGGGATGAAGCGCTTCGCCATCATGTTCCCGTCGGTGCCCTACGGCGTGGAGCTCGCGAACGCCTTCTGGGACGAGGTGGAGGGGCACGGCGGGGAGGTCCGCGGCGCCGAGACCTACTCCGCCGACCGGACCACCTTCACGCCGCTCGTGAAGCAGATGGTGGGCAAGCTCTACCTGGACGAGCGGGCCGAGTACCAGGCGGCGGTGAGGGAGATCGCCGCGAAGGAGAAGGACCCGTTCCGCCGGCGCAAGGCGATCGAGAAGGCGCGCGACACGCTCGCGCCGGTCACCGACTTCGACGCGATCTTCATCCCCGACTTCGCGAAGAACGTGAAGCTCATCGCCCCTGCGCTCGCGGTCGAGGACGTGGTCACGCAGACCTGCCTGCCGCAGGAGGTCGAGCGGATCCGCAAGACCACCGGCCGGCCCGGCCTCCAGCCCGTGCAGCTCCTCGGCGCGAACGGGTGGGGCGGCGACCCGAGCCTCTTCGACACGAGCCCCGGCGGCGCCGGGCGCCACCTGCGCTGCGCCATCTTCGTGGACGGCTTCTTCGCGGGCTCGCAGCGCCCGGAGACGAAGCGCTTCGTCGAGGCCTTCGAGAAGAAGAACCCCGGCCAGCCGCCGACCATCCTCGAGGCGAGCGCCTACGACGCCGCGCGAATGGCCCGGCAGCTCATGGACCGCGTGAAGACGCGGGGCGAGCTGCGCGACGGCCTCGCCACCCTGCGCGGGTTCCCGGGCGCCACCGGCGACATCGCCATGGGGCCCGATCGGACGCCCGTGAAGCAGCTCTTCTTCCTCGTGATCGACCAGGCCGGCCTTCGGGAGCTGACCAAGGAAGAGCTCGCGCCCCCCGGCGCGGGCGGCGACGCCGGCTAGGGGACGCCCCAGGTTGTCCGCGATGGAAGACGCCCTCGTCCCGGCGCGGCCGCGCGCCCCGCTCCGCGTTCCGCTGGTGAACGTCGCACTGCTCGCGGCCACGGCCGCCACCACTGCGTTCTTCGGCGGCGCCGCGTTCTCCGCGGCGCTCATCGCCATCCTGCTCACGCACGAGATGGGCCACTGGCTCTACGCGCGCCGCTACGGGGTGGACGCGACGCTGCCGTACTTCATCCCCATCCCGTTCGGCGTCGGGACGCTCGGCGCCGTGATCCGGATGCGCGGCGCGCTCCCGTCCCGGCGCGCGGCGCTCGACATCGGCGCGGCCGGCCCGCTCGCCGGGTTCGCGGTGGCGGTGCCGCTCCTCGTCTGGGGCCTGGCCCACTCCGAGGTCCAGGTGATCGCGCACGCCGCGGTGAGCTCGGCGTCGTCACCGGCCGTGGCGGTCTGGCGGATGATGCAGGGGCTGCAGGCCTTCCCCGTCGAGGCGGCCGAGCCCCTCTTCGGCGACAGCTTGCTCCTCCTCGGCGCGCAGCGGCTCGTGCTCGGGCCGCTCGGCCCCGGCGAGCAGGTGCTCATCCATCCCGTCGGCTTCGCGGCCTGGGTCGGCCTCCTCGTGACGGCGCTGAACCTCGTCCCGGCCGGCCAGCTCGACGGCGGGCACGTGCTCTACGCCCTCCTCGGCGGCCGCCGCGCCCGCGCCGCCGCGCGGCTCGTCTCGCACGGGCTCCTCCTCGCCGGGCTGTTCCTCTCCTGGAGCTGGCTCGTCTGGTGGGTCCTGTCCCGCTTCGTCGTCGGCCTCGGCCATCCGCCGGCCCTCGTGGAGGAGCCGCTCGACGCCCGGCGGCGGGTGGTCGCCTGGCTGTCCCTCGTGATCTTCGTGCTCACCTTCGTCCCGGTGCCCGTCTCGTTCTAGGGACGGGATCCGGCTAGACTCGCGCCGCCGATGGCCGCCGACCTCGAAGACCCGCGCGCCCCGGCGCTCGCGCCCGACGCCCCGCCCGACCCGCAGGAGGAGGCCGAGGCGGCCGCCTGGGCAGGGGTCCGCTCCGCCTGGGAGGACGACGCCACCCACCGCGCCTACCTCGCGCGCTTCGCGGACCTCGACGGCCTCGCCCGCGCCGGGCGCCGCTACCGCGCGGTGCTCGCGGTGGACCCGAGGAACGCGATCGCCGCCCGCTGGCGCGACGAGGTGGTGAAGCGCGCCATGGTGCAGGGGCTCATGCAGATGCCGCGCACGAAGCCGCCGCTCGAGGTCCCGCGCTGGATCCTGGTCACGGTGGTGGGCGGCGGCGCCGCCGCGGCGATGGCCTGGGCCGCGGTCGCCCTCTTCCGGATCTTCGGGCAGACGCGGGGGGCGCTCCCCTGATCCCGCTCCCCGCCGCGCCCACCGTGGACGACGTGCTCGGCCCCGACGGGCGCCTCGCGCGCGCGCTCCCCGGCTACGAGCACCGCGAGGACCAGCTCGCGATGGCCCGCCTCGTGGACCGCGCGATCGCCGCGCGCGGCTACCTCGTGGCGGAGGCCGGCACCGGCACGGGCAAGACGCTCGCCTACCTCGTCCCCGCGATCCTCTCCGGCCGCCGCGTCATCGTCTCCACCGCGACCAAGACGCTCCAGGAGCAGATCTGGACGAAGGACATTCCGCTCCTGCGCGAGGCCTGCGGGCTCCAGTTCCAGGCCGCCTACCTGAAGGGCCGCTCGAACTACGTGTGCCTCGTGCGCGCCAACGAGTTCGCGCGCGCGCCGACGTTCGCCGCGCGGGAGGAGGCCGCCTTCTGGCCGCGCATCGAGGCGTGGGCCCGCGAGACCGACACCGGCGACCGCAGCGAGATCGACCTGCCCGACCAGTACGTCACCTGGAGGGACCTCTCGGCGACGAGCGAGACCTGCGCCGGCCGCGAGTGCGAGCGCTACGAGGACTGCTTCGTCACGCGGGCGCGCGCCCTGGCGGCGCAAGCCGACGTGCTGCTCGTGAACCACCACCTCTTCTTCGCCGACCTCGCCATGCGCACCTCGCGCGCCGGCGTGGAGATCCTGCCCGAGCCGGACGTCGTGGTCTTCGACGAGGCCCACGCGATCGAGGACGTGGCGACCGAGTACTTCGGCCTCCAGGTCTCGTCGTACCGGGTGGAGGAGCTCGCCCGCGACGCCGGGCGCGCGGTGGCCGACCGGCCGGACCTCCTCTCCATGATGAAGGAGGCGACCGGCGAGCTGCGCAAGTCGGGCGAGAAGTTCTTCGCCACGGTCGCCGAGGGGCTCCGCGGCGCGGGCGGCGGCTGGCGCGCGCAGGCGCCGCGCGGCCGCACTGGACACGCGGGGCACGCGGCCCACCGGCCCCGGCGCGAGGAGGACGAGGGGGTCCGCGCCCCGCTCGCGGAGCCCGTGCTCGCCGCCGCGTCGCGCGACCAGGACCGGCTCGACGCCGCGCTCGAGTCGCTGCGCGAGCTGCTCGCCGAGGCGGAGCAGGCGCCGCTGGCGCAGATCGCCCGGCGCGCCGGCGAGCTCCGCGTGGAGCTCGCGGCGGTCACCGCCATGAACGAGCCCACCCGCGTCTACTTCGGCGAGGTGCGCGGCCGCGGCGTCTTCCTGCGCGCCGCCCCCATCGACGTGGCCGGCGAGCTCCAGGCGCGGCTCTACCGGCGCACCGACACCGCGATCTTCACGAGCGCCACGCTCGCGGCCCAGGGGCGCTTCGAGTACTTCCGCCGCCAGGTGGGCCTCGCCCCGGAGTTCGACGTCACCGAGGCCCGCTTCCCGGGGCCGTTCGACTACCCGCGCCAGGCCGCCCTCGTCGCGCCCGACGGCCTGCCCGAGCCGAACGACCCGGGCGTCGTCGAGGCCGCCGCCGCCGTCATCCGCGAGCTCACGGCGGTGACCTCCGGCCGCGCCTTCGTCCTCTGCACCTCGAACCGGAACATGCTCGCGCTCCACCGCGCGTCGCACGGGCTCCCCTACCAGCTCCTCCTCCAGGGCGAGCGCCCCAAGGGCAAGCTCCTCGAGCTCTTCCGCGCCGAGCCCTCCGTCCTCTTCGCCACCTCGAGCTTCTGGGAGGGCGTGGACGTCCCGGGCGACGCCCTCTCCCTCGTGGTGATCGACCGGCTCCCCTTCGCGCCCCCCGGCGACCCGGTCGTCGCGGCGCGCCTGCGGGCGCTCGAGGCGGAGGGGCGCGACGGGTTCAGCGAGCTGCAGGTCCCGGCCGCGGCCCTGGCGCTGCGGCAGGGCTTCGGCCGGCTCATCCGCACCCGGGACGACCGGGGGCTGGTCGCGATCCTCGACCGGCGGATCGTCTCCAAGGGCTACGGGCGGGCGTTCCTCGCCACCTTGCCCAGGTCGCCCCTCCTTCGCAGCGTCGCCGAGGCGCGCCGGTGGTGGGAGCGCGGGGGCTGATACTCGGCGGCGCGTCCGCGCCGGAGTTTGCTCCGAGTGTCGGCGCGGGCATTCCACCTGCCGATGGAGAACGGCGCCGCGGGGCCGGGCCCGGGGCGAGTTCGCGTCGGCCTGCGCTCCGCGCGGCCCGGAGCGTGACCGTACTGGTGACGTGACCTCGCGCTCGAGAGCCGCCGGCAACTAATCGCGCGCCACCGCCGCAGCATGCCGGCGCGTCGCAACT